>WLWD01006165.1_pt1 | contig 66709 bp, 48 predicted proteins | sample 6712731 | NCBI WGS metagenome assembly WLWD01 (sample SAMN12718690, study PRJNA576275) | sponge metagenome | isolation source: marine sponge | host: Mycale hentscheli | place: New Zealand: South Island, Marlborough, Capsize Point | collected 2014-11-01 | reverse complement strand
TATGCAGGAAGTGACGTAAAGTGACGTTTACTTAGCAACAGTTGCTACGTCGCCATTTTGAGTGGCAAAACGTTGAGTGGCGTGCGGCGTATTCTAGGCTAATTGTGTCTTCACCTGGCTTTTCTGCTTATTCTTCACCATTTCCATTATCACAGAGCTGTCTTGCTATGTCTTCTCTTCTGGTGTTAGATGGATAGCGGTTGTAGGCTGGAAAGACCCGATACCTAATGTGTACACTTGGCTATGTAGCGATCATTCAGGATGTTAATGTAACTATCCCTTGTCTCCTGTCATATCGTAAGTGTTTGCACACATTACAAGCCCTCTAAAACGGAAAGCTATCGATGGCATCGGTTTAAAAGGGGTGCTGAAGTGAATAAAAGAAGAAGAGAAGACACAGCAAGATTAGAAGCTGCCAAAAGCCAGGTACAGCTCTGTGATAATGGAAATGGTGAAGTTACTGTGAACCACACACAGGGATAATGAAGCAGATAAAGAAGATAAAAATAATGGAGTAGATAAAGAAGATATGAAGATTTCCAAGTGAACTTGTTTTAGCAGATAGAGGTTTAAATATTCATGAAAGTGCTGGTCTCTACTGTGTCAAGCTTCCACCATTTACTGGTGAACTGTCAAGAGTTTAATTCATGTTGAACGAGTCATAGGCCTACTTTGTCAATAGTACATTATATTTGAATCAACAACACCAATCAACTTTATTATGACCAGTGAAAAAGAATGTATACTAGTCCAAAGATAAAATAGCTAGTCATTATAAGTTGTGCACTAGGTAATTTATGTCCATCAGTTGTTTCACCTTAATTAAAACCATTCCCAATTTTTTGTTGTTACAATGCTAAATAATGAAATGTGAATTTATAATATTTGGATGGGGGAAAATTATTCCAAAAAACATAGCTAATGAACTGTACAATAACAGAGTTTACTTAGACTTCAACTTTTTTCCCCATGCGATGACGGGATGGACATAGCCACTTTCCTTTGGGAATCCATTTCATCTTCAGGCACTTCAGTCGTATGAAACCATTTCGTTGGGCAGTTACTATTATCACAGCAGATCATCTTTCCAGACTCTGCTTTCCTGCGGTAGCACCATAATCTAACGGGACCTTCCATGGTCACAATATCAGAAGAAAAGCTAGAAGACAGATGTGCTGAAATAACCGTTGCTTCTTGGTGAACCATTTACCAACAAGGTCAGGTAGAAGCTCCGTCTCGATCAGTTCAATTGGTTTAATAAATGCAATTGTTATGAAGGGTTCATCCAAATAGTTCATTGAACAAAGGAGTTGCTGGAGGTACTGTAAGCCTTTGTGAGTGACGCACTGAACCAATTATTAAGTGGAAATCAGAACCTGATACTGCTACATCCTTAACGTTAGCTACCTAACCATTAATAAAATACATGTAGGAATCAAGACTTTTATAAGCTTTCAACGTTTCACCAGTATACTTACTAGTCTATTCAATGAGGTACCAAAATATATCTGGATACTTCAGGCCATATTTATCCCAAGGATCTTCAATAAATCCTTCCTTTTAGCTGAGGTAAGGGTCTTCAGGCTTCCAGCTTAGATAACTTTCCCTGTACCGCATTTAAGCTTCGTCCAACGAAAAAAAATAAGCAGAAAAGCCAGGTGAAGACACAATTAGCCTAGAATATGCCGCACGCCACTCAACGTTTTGCCACTCAAAATGGCGACGTAGCAACTGTTGCTAAGTAAACGTCACTTTACGTCACTTCCTGCATAACCTCTATTAGGGCTTCATTTGAGGTGGGGACAAATGGGGTATTTTCCCTAGAAGAGCTATTGTCTCCTCTCAAAATCGTTACATTGTGACTATGGAACAGGAATCTGCTTAAAAGAAATGCTTGACTTAAACTTTTAGATAAAAAGAATCTACATTTAGCTACATTATAATCACACAAATGTAAGTATTTCAAACTCCACCTACTCTTAAGGGTGCTGGCACATAGCAACGCCTGGGCGTTTAGTAGCTCACTCCAGCTGAACAGTTGCGGGTTATCTAACACAAAGTCACACCCCGCTTTGTAACAAATTAGTGCCCCTCAAATGCAGTTTGGAACAAACTGTGAACTCAAAACTGGAATTTCTGGTATATGTAGTAAAAATAAAGAAGCACTGTATGTTAGCTACCTACCAGTTCTATTGAATGGGCTTTTATCTGGTTCAGGCATATCAGGGTAATAATTATAGCTTGTCTAAAATAATGACAATGAGAGACTACACCACCAGGTACTTTGAACATGAGACTTCCATCAGGAAGTTTATTGTGGATATAGCCTAAATGAGCCAATTTTATATTAATAACCCAATTTTAAATTCAAAACAGATAACAAGCATAATTAAGCAAATAAAATGCGTCCACAAAACTTTTATTATTATTCTTTAAAGAAGCAACAATGTGGTTAGTAATCTATCATTTTATTAATCAATCAGACTGATGGCACAATACCTTCTCACTAGTGACAGAAATACCATATCTACCAACTAAGCTGAATTAGTTTACAAATGACAATTTATAAGAACATCATGGAATTATAGAATCATTCCTACAGTATCTGTTAATTTCACTATTACTCTCACATTCTTGAGTCCAAGTCGATTGAAAGACATCACTGAGTATGTGACTGATACTGACTCATATAACTGTGAGTGAGTGAGGTCAATAGATCACTTTACAATTTTTATGCACAAATTATAATGTTTAACATGATTATAATAATGATGTGGCTATATGGCTATAGAAAAAACAACAACGGGGGGTGATTTTTATTTTTCATGGCATGAAAATTAGCAAATTCTTGCAATCATGCCTAATTTTGGAATATTCTTTACTGACAATGGCTGCACATTGATGTTAATACTGAATATGTGTTACAACACACTTATAAACAGCATGCAATATTTATGAATATCATGCCGATTTACAACACCTGATTTCCATTTATGTATCCGTGAATAATAACAATGAATGTCATTATAATGAAAGAGTGGTGACATGTCACTCTATTCAATACCCTGAATCTGCCCCTACTAAATATGTAGCTATTGAGGCTAAATTGAAATTTAAATTTAAAAGTTAGCCAGGGATAATGGAAGCTGTTTCAAGGGGAGGGGTGGGGGGAGGGAAAGGCACCAGTATTACACAACAATTTATTCTGATGAAAAATGTTACTATATTTTATGTAACATTGACAAATAATATTAAAAATAATGTATGTAGCTATGTTTCATTTGTTTTTTTTTAAATTTCTTTCACTTCTAATGAATTTGTTAGCAATGTCTGTCAGTTCGGTGTTGTATACTTTAAATTGTCTCTGTGAATATGCACATTAATATGGCATCATAAAAATGCTCTCCCTCTTTATCCAAGAACCAAGAATAAACTAATTGTCTATATTGACAGAATACCAACTGTGTTCTGTAGTTAGTACTGATAAGCAGCTTGTTTTATTTGTTTTGAAAATAAAATTGAGTTCACGACCCAATAAATATTATGAAATTCAAAACTGAAGTGTAATATAAGCATGATTGATGCCTCCTTGTGCCCATCTAAGCTATAAATCTGGGTTGGCGGGGTCTCTTTTTTTCATTCTTGTTAGCTTAATTAAACTAACTTTACCTCTCATTGTAATGGGGGTAATTTAAGAAGTGTTACAACTACAATGTTTCCCAAACTTAGAGTATAAGTTTTTCTTACAAGCTTATGTGATTCTAACAATACTCCTTTATGTTCCAACGGAAACTGCCTTCATACAGAAGCTCTCTTGCTTACCCTATACACCCACAAGTTCTTCTTAAAGTTTCCTAAGTCGCTATTTAATTTTAGCGCTGCCATGAATCCTATTTTGAACTACGCGTACTTGAAAAAAAAAAGAACTTCCAAACTAACCTTACTTCGATTTGTTGGATCTTATACGTAAAAAATAATTACGCGCGATTGGAAACCCTCCCGTTACCACGACTACGCGCTCCGTACCTTTTAAAAGCTAGCTCGCTGAACAAAAGCTGAAGGTGTCCAGCCACGTGAGAAAGAGGTTTAATGGAATTCAACTTTGAGGTAGTACAGCAGATAAGCAAAAAAATTGTGCACTTTATGAAGAAAGCATGAAATTTCTAGCATGGCTAGCAGATACCATAAGGTTTATTTTCAGATGTGGAGGGAAGTTGGATCTCGCGTCTGAGGACCGTGACAGGTCAAAGTTCAAATGTGTTTACTATTAATGTGCTTATGTGCCATTTCCAACAATTATAGGGGTGCCCATTGATTTTTTGGTGCTTTTCAAGATTGCAAGAGCTCGAAATCAAGACATGAATATATATAGTAATCAAAAATAATGTTGATTAAATTCTAATTAGCAAATTAACAGTCTCCAGAAAAGAGGCAGAGAGCAGTACACTTGAGTGCAGCTTTGGCACACTTGCAACATCCAGTGCATCCTTTCTTGCAGCGACACCTGATCAACTCGTGGCAAGAATTCGAAGCTTCAGGGAGAGTGGTCCAGAGTGGCTGCCATCCATTTGATTCTTTCACCCAGCCCCAGTCAGATGGATCTGAAATCTGTGGACTAGTAAGTAATGACTGGCTCCAAATGTTGGCCTGGAAATAAGTGTGCCTAATGTGCTGCACAAGTGCTGCCTTTGTTGGAGGGATGTTCTCTAGAATTCTAGATTTTTTAGTGAAGAGCTGTTTCCTAGCCTCGTTTACTTCAGTGACTTCACTTGTACGGTTGTACATCAACACTACAAACTGTTCCAGCAATAGCATTGATTCTTCACTCAACTCATTTGACATGCCTAGTAGTTCAATGAAAGCATCAGTCACTTCTGGGAAAGACTTCCAAGTTGCCCAGGCAGTTTTCTTTCCTCTGCCAGTGAATGCAGATACAGTATCACACCCGGTAAAAGCATGAAAGACAGGAAGAGCCAGACACTGTGCTGGATTCATTGATGCAGCCATTTCGTGAATTGGTATGTACCGAAAGCTTGACCCAACACCAAAGGCAAGCCACAACTCATCAGTAGCTATCTTGCTGAAAGAAGCAACAGCCAATACCACGACATCAGTATCCACAGTACGTATGGTCACCTTCATACACCCCTTGTGCACAGCATCTGCCGCATGCAGAAGTAGACGAGTATCAGCCTCCTCTTGCGAACATGGGGCAAGACGGGCTAAGTGTAACCCAGCTGGAGAACAGAGGACTTCACTTCCATCTGTTACATACACTTCCTTGCCCTCAGCTTAGGGAAGATGAGCAACTATGTTTGACAAGAGAGAGAACAATTCAGTTTTGTTCTCACTGACTCGAAGGAAATCCATCCAGTTTCTTGGCAATGCAGTAGAAGGAGCTACCCTTTTCCTCCTACCTTTTCCCCTCTTTTCATCAGATACAGGTGCACTGCAGTTGTTTTCAGGTAGGTCTGTATCTGATGCAATAATTCTTGATGGTGCAGTTGTGGTTAAAATGCTAAGTCCTGGAACATCGAAAATCATCCAGCGTCTGAGCGCTCCCGGATTGCTAGTCAGTCCAATGGCCCCACCACAACCTTTCACCATTGCGTTGTTTTGTTCATGGCACTGGTCAAGTGCCATGGCAGAGAAGCTGTTGCACGTTTTGTGAACCACAAAATTTCTAGACTTGACTTCTGCTGCTATAGGCAGACACCATTGGCAATGTCTGCTGAGAGTTGCAACAGCCTGTCATAGGAGACACACAGTCCCAGATTGAATAGTGTGTCAACCAGCCCTCTGCTTCGTGTAGCTGCATGAATCTTGAGGGACAGATAGAGAGGGATTGGAGCTTCTTGACTGTGGCAATGATGTGCTGAGGTTGATGAATCAACATTCCGTGCGTGCTTCACACTATTGAACGCTATCAATTGGGAGATGGATAGTGCAGGTTTTGTGGTGGACATTTGACTCTGATGCTTGATATTAGCCCCTTCCAATATCATATTGACTAGAGCCAAGAGAGATGCTGGCACAGCTTCCTGCTGGCAATTTGCATGGAATGACCCATCAAAGGAGAAACTTGAGGCAAAGATCTCTTTGCGCACCACCTGTGCAGCTCGCATTAGGTGCATAGCTTCATTGTCATGATAACAGGCCATCAAGAGGGCTGGTTCAATGTCCTTCTCAAAACTCAGGAGTCTGTCTCTTCCCTGCGAATGTGCCCTCAGATTGCGTCCATACACCAGCTGGTGCGGGGAGTATCCAACATCCCTGTTGGGCACTTGCCGAATGGCAAACAATGCCATCGGAAGGAACTCTGCCCAGTCACACCAGTGTCGGCTGCCTTTGCCAGCATGGGTTTTATAGTTCCATGTAAGCGCTCGACAACGCCATTACTTTGGGGCCGGTACAGGGACGTTATCACCCTGTCCACCCCTAACACGTCACACACTCTTGCCATCACCTTACTTAGGAATACACTACCCCTGTCGGATAACACACGCAAAGGTATACCAGTTCGTGAAATAATGTCTACAAAACATTCAGCCACCTCATTAGCTGAGCAAGTCCTCATAGGACAAGCCTCGGGCCACCTGCTAGCCAAACAAACATACTTCAAAAGATACTTGACACCCCTCCGAGCCTTGGGCAGTGGGTCAACGATGTCAATGGCCACTAACTTGAAGGGTACCGTCAGTATAGGTCTCTCCACCAACTTGGCTGATTTATTCCCAGCCGAATTCATACGGAGACATACATCACAAGACTTGATAAATTTAATTATATCACTGTGCAACCCTGGCCAACTTTCTACAACTCTGCAATGTCATGTCATCGCTCTTCAGCAGACTAACATCTGGCAAGTCACTCACTTGAGGGCAACCCAAAGACACTGGTCCCTCAAGCACACTACCCTCATTATCCTTGTCATTATCACCATGCACCACAGGTACACCAACACTAACGTCACTACCACTAGTAGGTGGGTCATCCTGCTCCAGTAAGGGAGCTGGATTAGCTACTTCTCTATCCCTTTCATTACTAGTCTCCTCGGCCAAGGAGGTCATCCACTCGCCAGCTCTGGTAACGATGTTGACCTGTGACTCCTCGGCTCGGCTGGGGACAGTCTAAGGGGTATCCACCACTCCATCAGTACTCCCAGCAGAGTCCGCATCCTTTCTAGGGGATGACTGGGTGTCCGGGGTATCACCGGATTGCCCCACTCCACTCTCGGTTTTAATCAAGAGCGGAGCGGCACCCAGAAGGAGACTCTTAGCCGTACTTCAGAAGGAGACTCTTAGCCGTACTGCTATCCATAGGCACGGAGAACAACACTTTATTGTTCAGCATGCCCCTCTGAGCTACCGCTACCTTCTGCTCAAATATTCGACCCTCAATGTCGAAGTCTACAACTGCTGTGCACAAGGTGACTGGCACTCCTGTCGCCCCTCGGACCTCTATCGTATCTGGGAGGATCTGGTTCTCATATACCAGACACCTCGGCACGACAGTTACCTCTGCCCCTGTATCGGGCACAATATCACAAGTGGAGCCATTCACTTTCCCAGACACTACAGGGGTTCCATACTTTACAGCAACCCAACTAGCATTGAGGGGCTTGGTCCCGACTTTTAACCCAAGTGACCGTTTGCCCCCCTCCGCCGGCCTGCTCTGCTCCCTTGAGGAAGCACGCACACCCTTATTTGGGAAGTCTGGGCTTTTGTGGCCCGGTTGCTGACAGGAATGACAAATAATAGATGGTTTACTCTCCTCCCTACTCACTCTGCATTCAAACGACCTGTGCCCAAAACCCTGACACCTGTAACACTTCACACCAAAACCGCTAGCACCACGCCCACTGCCTCTGCTTCCCACCGATCTGTCCGAGTCGGTGGAATGTAGTGATGTAGTGAATTTATTGAGATCACGAAAAGTGTTGATCTCCCTACTGTCCATGATGGACTTCTGGTGAGTCGACAAACTGCTTCTGTAAATAGCAGAAGCGAAAAATAACAAGATATCCTTGCGGTCACCAATCAACATGTTGACTGAATCGATCAAACACTTGAGATGAACGTACTTCTCTAGAGGGTTCATATGTCTAACATCACCGCTAAATTCTGTCGTTAGTTTGTTCCCTAGGCTGGTTTTACCCGAGCCCAGAGAGTCTATGAGCGTTTGTTTTAGCTCTTCATACGTACAGTCATCCCTATCAATGGACGCTACTATTTGGGAGGCTGACTTAGAGGAGAGTTTCTGGAATAAGATAGATTTAAACTCCCTCCTTGCCACACCGATGTCTGACAAATCTGCCTCTAATTTCCTGATGTATTTGGCTATGTCCAGCCCATCTTTATGATGGGCTAGACCCTGGACCTTTCGAGTTTGGTCCGATAACGAGGCAGTAGGGGTGGCACTGTCGGTTGCACAAGGGCCAAAGACCTTATAATTTGCCTCAACTCTCTATTTGTCAAATCATCATCATCCCTGCCATCAGACACTCCTGCACCTCCACACACATCCACTTCTCCATCACATCCCACATCTCTTCCTTCCTCTCCCAAATCTCCCAAAGGTAACTCAACCTCTCCCAAATAATCCATGTCCCCTGATCTCTCCAAAGGACCAGCACTAGACCAACTGTAAAAAAAAAAAGACAAAACACATAGCTACACTCAAAAAAAGAAGAAAAAAAAAAGATAACCAAAAGAAACACTTACTTGATGTAAAATTTGAATGATATCCCAAAACTTCTCCTGATATTTCCATTGTTTTAATTGCCCTTTTATTATCTTGAAAGGAGCAAATAAGCTACATTGTATAACATAGTACAATGTATGTATTAATCCAACTTAAAATTACATTATCAAAAGGTATGACAAATATACAGGAACTTGTTTGTGTTCTGAAAAGGTCCCCTAAATCTTCTACCCTTTTTTACTCTCCCTCCCCTTTTTTCAACCCTACTTCCATTCTATTTAATACACATCTACAAGTGTACATAATTGTATAATTAGTAATTGGTGAGCTGACTCACCAAGTTTCTGGGTTGTCTTGAAGCCATAATGCAGCAGAACACTAGTTAAAACATCAATGCGATGAGATGCTCTCATTTCTTTAGTCATGTGGGAAAATCTGTGCAAATTTGACCACAGCCGTTCCATTGTTTCACCATCACTCAATCCAATACCAGCGCATCGCCGAGGACCATATGTAATCTAACATATAATTACAATAATAATACTACAGCTGAGTTATTTTCCCTCCATACATAAGTGTTGTATTGATATGAAATACCACAGCAATAGGAACTCATATTGGTTACGGCAATCTATCTGCAACTTTGCCACACTTCATCTACTAAGCAATATGGTGGCAAATTTTATGGACAACACTATTTCAGCAATGGAAAGAAAAGTGTGAATAATGGCAGAAACACTTTTCCATGCTATCAAAAAGTTCATTAATTACCTGACATGACACATTGTGTCCATATGAATGGAATGTGGGAAGACATAGAGTCACTTCGTCCAGAATGTCCGATCTCTTTTACAGCTACACACACACACACACACCAGCAATTGCATATTTAATATAATGGTAGCTATTCCATTTCTATTTCTTTACTTTGAGATGCACTAAGCAGGCACTGTGAGCCCGTGCAAGCAAAGCTCCTGGAGCCAGGCTAGGAACACACAGGAGAATAGGCCTTTCCTCACAGCAAGTGATGTGGGCACCCAAAGTCCCACCTGGAACAGTGCTGTTTCATGAGAAAAGGCCTTGAATTTGCACCCCAGCAGATGCCAGGTACCCAATCACAGCTGGGTGGATTGGTGCACTGTTAAAAATGAAGTGTTCCAGTAACACTGCAAGGAGCGTTCCCAGGAGAGGGAGGAATTTATGCCCCACCCATGTTTCCTGAACACTGCACAGAGGGTTATAATATAACACTCTGAGAGGTGTTTGGACAACATCTTTAGTAGAGTTGTATTAACACCTTCTGCAAGCTAATTACAACACTAAGTAACATGTTTCAATGGCACTGCTAATAAATAATGACCACACCTCATTCACATAACCTCAAAATTTTTAGATAAATAAATGATTGACAATGAATATATAAAAATAGATTGAATAAAGTAGCTAAACAGTTTTAAAGCTGTCCTTTCAACATGAGTAGATGAAATATCATGATATGCACTCCATTTATGATCCATCATGTTCAAGATAAATGTACCTGCATTGACACATAAAAATATAACATAAATCAATAAGCAATATACAAACACATTCATAAATGCTAGTAAACACATATTCTAAACACACACCCAGACTCAGCTAAACACTCAATTCTAAACACGCTCATAAATGCAACTAAACACACTATCCAAAATATGTGACCCTCTACGGGAAAATCGGGCACAACGCGGCAAGTGGACCAATCCGCTGTAAATGCCGCCGTCAAAATACAGCTCTCAGTGTAGTAGTAAGTACAGTGGCTATCATGAGTGAAGCCAAGAATCTTGCTAGAGCATTAAACCTCAGCCACCGTGATGGTCTGGACATGATGGGTGGAGCTGACGCTGAAGCCATGGCTCCAGGAAGTGAGGACCCGCTTTCTGACTGTAAGTCACTTATTACAGTTAACTATAACCCTCATCAGTTCATCATCTTTTTTTCCCTTTTTTTTTAGGTGATGAAGAATTTGATGGCCATTTTACCAACTATTATGAAGGTAATAAATTTAAATTTAAATTTTTTTTTTGATAAAACAAAACAAAACAACTTCTTATAAAGCTTCTAGGGATGTCTCATCAGCAGAGTCAGGCTCTGCTACTCCACTGTTTGAAGACGAAGATGACCTCTATGATCCTCTGGATTCTTTGGACTGCTCTGTACCAGACATCGAGCCTTCATCATTGCATCCTGACCACTCATCTGTTTTCTTGTCACCACCCCATTCCGACCCCACTTTTCTTTCCCCTTCCGATACTGTGTCCGTTGCCTGCCGACGGAACAGCATCATCTGTGTTAAGGAAAGGAAGAGGTCAAGAAAGCCATCACCAGCAAGGACGAAACGACTTACCTCAACTGAGCAGTTAGACCAGTTTTTAGCCCGTCACAGTCACCAACTCCTTCACCATCACCAGTTTCGTCCGCCCTTCTAAAAGAATTAGAAGTACAGACATCAATTATTAATTATTATTTTTTTATTTTTAGTCATCTCTTTTAAATTATGTATCATCTATACAAGTAATACACACCTTTACTTTGTTCTTATGTCCAGTGTTATCAAAATCTATCTATTTACATTGAATACTCAATATAATTATCCCAACTCAGCTAAAACCACAAAAAAAATACTCTAGTGGACAATAGTAAAAACAGACATACCAAGATAAATAAAACTATTAGTGCAAACACCAATAAAAATGACTCTAGTGCATGTGGGCACTAATAAGAATGACTCTAGTACATGCGAGCACTAAAAAGAATAACTCTAGTACATGTGGGCACTAAAAAGAATGACTCTAGTACGTGTACACACTAATAAAAAACCACAAGCCCACCTCAGAACCACTCAGATAGCCTCGAAGGACAAAATTCAACGACAGGAAGTGAAACTGGAAGTGACATCATGTGACACGCCCACCAGTGAAGAAATAATTTGGCCTCAAGGACTTCGCCCGTACCTCCAAAGATCACCTGATTAGTAAATTATTTCATCGGGTATCGTAATTTCCTTACAACAACAGCTACTACAATCAAACTAGCAATAACTAACTTAATCGAACATACTACAACTGACAGACACTAGCATGTGCTGACACTAATACGAATAAATCTAGTACGTGATAACGCTAATAAGGATGACTCTAGTACAGTGTAATCACTATGTGCATGCATGGTGTTAGCACTATGTGCGTGCACAGTGTTTGGTGTTAGCACTATGTGCATGCACCGTAATAGTACTAGTGTGTGCACAGTGTTTGGTGTTAGCACTATGTGTGTGCACAGTAATAGCACTGTGCGTGCAGTGTTAGCACTATGTGCGTGCACAGTAATAGTACTACGTGCAGTGTTAGCACTATGTGCGTGCACAGTAATAGTACTACGTGCATGCACAGTGTTAGCACTATGTGCGTGCACAGTGTTAGTACTACGTGCATGCACAGTGTTAGTACTATGTGCGTGCACAGTAATACGTGCATGCAGTGTTGGTACTATGTGTGTACACAGTGCTAGCACTATGTGCGTGCACAGTAATAGTACTACGTGCATGCACAGTGTTAGCACTATGTGCGTGCACAGTGTTAGTACTACGTGCATGCACAGTGTTAGTACTATGTGCGTGCACAGTAATACGTGCATTCAGTGTTAGTACTATGTATGTGCACAGCGCTAGCACTATGTGCGTGCACAGTAATAGTACTACGTGCATGCACAGTGCTAGCACTATGTGTGTGCACAGTGTTAGTACTACGTGCATGCACAGTGTTAGTACTATGTGCGTGCAAAGTGTTAGTACTATGTGCGTGCACAGTGTTAGTACTATGTGTGTGCACAGTAATACGTGCATGCAGTGTTAGCACTATGTGCGTGCACAGTGTTAGTACTATGTGTGTGCACAGTGCTAGGACTAGGTGCGTGCACAGTAATAGTACTACGTGCGTGCACAGTGCTAGCACTATGTGCATGCACAGAAATAGTACTACGTGCATGCACAGTAATACGTGCATGCACAGTGTTAGTACTATGTATGTGCACAGTGCTAGCACTATGTGCGTGCACAGTAATAGTACTACGTGCGTGCACAGTGTTAGTACTATGTATGTGTGCACAGTGTTAACACTTCGTGTGCAGTACTACTTCGTGAATGCTGTGTTAGTATTAGTACGTGTATGTACAATGATAACAGTAGTGCATGCCTAGAGACTTACCATTATTCTCTTCTTCAATCAAGAACACCAGAACCTCAGTACAGATAGCAGCAGCCCAAGCACCATGAAATCTAGGAAATAAAAAGAAAAAAAAAAGGTTACTAGCAACTACAGCAACAAAATGTAGACAATCTAACTAGTTAACAATTATCTTTCTTCACATTTCAGGAACACCAGATCCCCAGTTGTCATAGCATATTGCAGCACTAGCATCATCAAAGCTAAAATGAAAGAGAGGAAAAAAAAAAAAAAGAACAAGTATTATAAGGGCTACCTACAACTACAACGAGAATAGGAAACTAGCTAGCTAAAAAATCACCACCCAGTCTTCAGCATAGCAAGATACTAACTAACTATCCTCTTAGAACAAGAAAGACAAGCTCGCTAACCTTTTTTCCACCAGCAGTGTTGTTGAGAGAATAACTCCTTGTTGATGTTTCTACACAATGCACGCGGTAAAAACCTATAGTATGCGGAGAGCGCGGTAGAATACGGAATCATTGCTGCCACGCCTTAGTGCCCGATTTTCCCATAGACGGTCACATATACACAAACATAACACAACTAAACACGCTATTCTAAACACACAAAAATACATAGAAATAGAAAAAGAAGCAAAACAAATGTGTTTGTCTACAAATACATTTTTTACTATTATCACTCTATATAGCATGATAATGCTTTTGAATAGTCTGGACAGCATGAGAACACAAACTATAACAGGAACTAATCTTGTGGCATGTTTAATTTGGGGGAAATATTTGGGGAAAGAAGAAAAAAGAGCAAACTAAGGGTAAATGAATGGTTTATAATCAACTGCTGAACTAACAACTGTAATAATTTTGTGTTAACCTGTATATTCTTACTTTGTTAGTCTCCAAAAGCATCTCTAGATTTTTACAGCAGCACTTTTTTGTAGCCTAAAATTACATATGAAAAAAATAAATAAAAAGAGTGCAGTAAATAATTTTTGAGATAACTCTCAGATATAGTCGGAAAAAGTACTGAACTAGCTACCTGCTAAATTCATTAATCATAAAGAAGAAATTACCTCTTCCGTGCTCAAACTCAACTTAAACGGCTAACTCTATTCAAATGCGTCACTTACATTAGCCAAAACACTCAATAATAAACACATATTTAAACTTACCATTTTCCGAAAGATCCAAGGCACGATCTGCACTTAAAAACACCATATCCATAAAACTCTTCTGCAGGATAAGGAGGGCCTGGAATATTCTAATAAACGCTCTCCGGTAAAAAGCGGGTGCTTGTGCGCATCGCAATAAAAACCATACCGCGCATTCCAGTAAGCACTCGAATAGTAAACAAATTCTCAGAAATTTTTGCCAAAGTTTGTACAGCAAGACGGTCTTCTGCGGGGATTTAAATAATGCATTAAATTAGACATTGCGTGGAGCAATGGCTAGATTTCTTCTATTTCCTGCCCTAGCTTAGCTATATACAAATAAGTAGCCAACAAAGTTACTGTCAATTATAGAATTTAGATAGATAGCTATTGCAGCTAAGTTCCCTTACTGCTTGTTATTTATAAACTTCTATGAATGTATCAGTATATTAGCTAAAATTAAATAAAAATACAGTATGAAATATTTAGCTCATTGTACAATTTAACTTGATTTTAATAAAGTACAACCATGCAGTTAATGATAATGGCTTGAATGTTATCAGGTAAATAAATGCTAAAGAAACAAACAATGTGGTCATATACACCAATTTTCACAATTACACTTATTTCAGTGTTACTGGAATGCTGCAGTGTTTACACTTAGAATTAACACTGGCCTCAGTGTTACTATAACACTGCAAGGTTTTACACTCTTGATTTACACTTCAAAAGTGTTATTATAACGCTTCATTTTTAACAGTGTGTTAAAATTCCATTCAGGGGTTCTTTTTTCACAAAACTACTTTAACCCTATTTATATTCATGGGTGAGGGATTTTTCATGCAGGAATGACCCACACAATCACTGGTAGAATATTAACAAATGTTTTTATTGAACTAAAATTAATAGTAAAACTTTCAAGCTTCATGAATTTTGGTTTTAATGCATTTTTTTATTTTTATTTTATTTTCTGAGTAAATGGCTAAGATTGCATAAGTTAATTACCTTGAATAAATTATAGCACACTAGTTGCTGTGAGCAATTCCTCAAGAGTCCAACAGTAATTGCTGTAGTAAAAGCTTGTCAAGTACTTAGGGATTTGTGTCTGATGAATGTAGCACAAAAAATTAGTAGTAACAGGACATAATTCCAATTAATGTTGTTGCTCTAACCAAGCCCATATTAGGAATCATTATGCCAGTTTTCAACATCATCTTACATTTAAAACATCATACACAAGACTGTGTCTTTGATAATACCAGGAAGCCAATTCTCTGCATAAAGAATGTCATTTTTTACCGATTGTTAGACTGACAGTTTTCTATTGGGCTCTACATTATTCACTTTCTTTCCTTGAGAGAACATCTTTTTAATGATAATTAATAAGAGCAAGATGAAATAAGTGTAAACTACCAATGAAAGTGAAACCTAGGTATACTTAAGTAATACATTATTTGTTAATTTCTTATTTTAATTTATAGCTATTTCAGTATTTTAACTTCTTGTAGTAATATTGTCAATTTACAAATGTGCATCTGAGCTGAGGTATATAAAGGGTTTGTAATAATATCGATTAATACAAGAATTTCAATATATTAATTTTTTTTGTAATTGTTCATGTTTTCTTGATGAAAAATTGTTTTATAATCGTTCAATTAAATTGATATGATTTACCTTTTTGGTAACAGGACATACATTGAGACTATAAATTTTTTAATATATTTTAATACTGTCTATAGCTCTCAGATAATACTTGTAATCGCTAAATGTAGATAAGTCCAAAATTTTGCTAGTATGTCAATAATTAATATTTTTTTATACTTATTTTCTAATTATTGCACAGTACACAGATTTACATCCTGCATATCACATGTGCATATCCATGTAGCTATTGATATAGAATAAACTTATAATAGTGTTTAAAATAACACTATAATAGTTTCAGTTTCACATGATATCACAACAGCAAAAGCACAACATTAAAGGTAAACAATTTGGAAAAACACAATACTGTTTACAATTGTGTAAATCATAGCTAATACTTGAGCAGGGACAAGTATCATGATCCTCACTAGGTTGAGTAAATTTTATATCACTTAATCTAAATTTCACAATCTTACGTTTGCTGATCTTATCAACTGCCTTATGATATGCATTGCTATATTGCCCTCATCTAGTAAAGTTACTTCGTATAATGGATTAGTATTAATAACTTTCAAATTATATATCATAAATTATAGTAGTTTTTCGAATAGAATCAAGTAGTATTAGAAAGTGTGACAGTTGAGCTTGTAATTAATGTCTTGAGTGGATGAGATATAGTCTTGTGGCTGACAATAAAAGAGGTTATAAATTATAAGTTGAAAAAACAACAACTACATTTCATACCAATAAACAAACACAAACACATACTCCTACTAAAAGTTACCAAATGCTACTTCTTTAGATTTTCCTTCTGCAATCAGATTAAGTGATGTTATTGTAAACACTTAAGAATAGTTTGGAAACAAATTCCTAATCTGTAACAAGTTGTCTGATCAGCAAGAACTGGAAGATAGGATCAAGTATCATTAGTTAAGACAGACCACACATCTAGCTCATATTGTTGGGTTTTACATTTATTGTAGTATTAAAATCCATAAGTTACATTCCAGACAATTAGTGTGATTTCATCTTCTAGTGTGCAGTTTATAGTTGCTAATTTACCCACTGCTATGATAATAGGATTACTTGGTTGCACGGTAGTTATAACATAAAATGATTGTAATTTTCTATTCCTGACTAAAAATTTAGTAATCAGTGAAAAATTAAAAAGTACAGATACACATAGCTATGTGAGTCTTATTGTTAACTTTAATAGCTATGTGTTCTAATATCATAATTGATATAGAATAAACTTATAACTATAACTATGTCAACAACTCAGATCAAATATATTTACTATTTTTATCGTTGCAAATCCTTAGCTACATGCAGCGAAGATTGGAGGGGAGGGAGGGGGGAGGGGGGAGGGGGGTACACAGCATCCAGATTTATTACACCTTTTAAAAGAGCATTAATTTCTCATGAATTCAAATCAATTTCCAAAACAATAAATAGCTAGGTGTTTGTTACTATTAATACCAAATACAGAACTCAGTTTGTATTTACAACTGTCATTATGAGTATCAAAAAGAATATTTGATGGTACTGATGACAGTTAAGAATTTCATATTGATGCATATCCTCAAAGACAAAATTAATAACATTGAACGAACTGACATTGCAGGAATTCCTTGAAATAAATGAAAAAAAATGGAAACGTTTTGAATAATTTAATTGTACTAGCTAAATCCAACATAAAATTATCACTATGGCTTTACACTTTAATTTAGCTGAGTTAATGAAAATGTCATTTACATTAAACACTTTCTCAGATTGTCTAAGCAATGACTGATTTAAATATTTTTATATTGATGTTAGAGACGTGTTTAAGTTGGATGTAAAATGGCAAGCGTATTATTTTTTCATCAAATTTCTCTGTGTGAATAAAAATTGTCCTCTTATAAACCTCCATAACTTATATACCTTGTGTAAAAGTGGGCACACAATTTGAAACCCCATTATCAAATAACTGCATAAGAACATACTATTGTATACTCGTTTGATTATAATTTGTAATAAAAATTTCCCTCAGCAGTTTAGACAGTTCTAATGCTTAGCTTCCTTATGTTTCTGTTTTCTCTGATGGCCTACTAATTATAACTGAGGCTATTTCCTGCTATTCTGTGCGTACTATACCTCAAAGACTTCAACCATCAATTTTTGAGAGTGCTGCCAAACAAGAGTGCGCAACTTTTAAACTACCTTACAATTTGTTCTTATTTTATAGCTTAAAAAGTAAATAAAACACAAACATTAACTAAAAAAAACAAATGAAAATTATAACTTGATGCTGGGATTACATATGATTATTATCAATCAGCACAAGTAGCTTAGTTTAGAACCTAATATTGTTATGTCTTAAATTTGCAGTCTTTGTCCTCTTTTGAGTTTTAATAAACGTCACCAGCACATTGTTAATTAATAAGCTCTATTGCAACAAAAGTATCATGCATTCAAAATCATGAATAGCCTTATAGTTCTCTACGGAAAAGGAGAATCTGGTGTCGTGGACTAGCTAGTCTGACAACAATAACATAACTGATGATTGGCAGCCAAGATAACCAGCACACCATAATTATTCGCTTGTTTTTTGGCCAGAAATCTCCACAAATCCAGCTTGTTTTTAAAATGTATTATTTATTATTGAACTATTAATAAAAACACAAATTAAACTAATCCTCCTTTATTTCCTTCAGTTAGCTAGTCATACATGAGTAGCTGTAAACCTAAAACAAGAGAAAATGGATTAGGCTTGTAAAAACTACAATCAGTTTCTCCCTAAACTTTTCAAAAACTAAACAAATGCTTTGAAAAGTCAAGAAAGTTTCATTGAAAAAGAAAAACATGTGCAGAGCCTTTTTGAGTTTTGTTTTTTTTACAACCAAGTCATATTTTGAAATGCAGGCATGAACACTCAATAAAATACATGGGTCAAGAAAAGTAAGAAAGCGATGACAGTGTGAGTATTACAGAGCCGGGTTTTTGCATCCCTTCTTGGCTCCACATGTTTGCAACTCGGTACTGGGTGTTGGAAGGCGAAGTCAGCATGGAGGAAGACTCAGAAAATGAACGAATATTATGAGAAGATAGAAAATATCTCATGATGGAACATACTTTAAAGATTCAGACAAAACCCATAAAGCAATAGTCAGAAGATCGATTAAGTTGAACTTCAGGATGGAACTTTAATAAAGCTACAAAGATAGCTTAGATGGTAACAATTTTCTTAAACGAGTCAATAATCTTTGACCTAGCTACTTTGTAAACTTCCCCACTTGCAGGTAATATGTAATACATGGTTTCACTACAAAGTGTTGGAATAATATGCAAATGTACAACTCTTTTCACTGTGCATGTGTACCATCCTCTTGGATTTACACAACTTATAGTAGTTGACTTTCTGTTTTGTCTTCTTGTTGTGTATACCATCATTTTTCATTGTGATTTTAATGTGTGCATATCATGAACAATGTTATTACAAAGTATACATTATACCACTACTGAAATGCAGTGTAATAGTTTTAACTCTGTTGAATTAAATGACAATTATAAGGATAGCTATATTGACAACAAGATGAAGAGAATCTAATGCAAGTGAAATTTTCTAAAATCAATATCTAAAGGTATGGATAGCAAGGCTATTATTTTTAGTTGTAAGCATCATGAATTAAATATAGATGATGTACTTGGTACTTTTGAAAACACAGAATGCTGTTATAGCTATCAACTGATAAAAATATTCAGTCAAGTTCTGGTTTTATTCTAATGTATTCAATATATCAACTCTTTCTCAACCTGAATTAATACACTTCAATTCATGTTCAATACAAAACATAATTATTAAACTTGGTCACAAAAATTACACAATGTCATAATTTTAATATTAGCTAAAGTAGTTGTGTAATAGTAGATATTTTTAAGCACATTAACAATAAATCCTCGCACCTCTAAGGTTATGTTAATAGCTAAAAGAGTATACTGCTTCTGTAGCTAGCTATAAGTAACCAGAAATATATCTGCTGTACTATAATGAATACTATATAGGTATTACATGGATTATGCAGTAGCAATTGTCTCATAGAGACCCATTCTATCTTCTGGTGTGTTGCTGCATATAAATTGGTATTTATAATTTGTCACTGCCAGCCATATATACGCTTGCATGCAAATGGAATAATAAGGTGTTTCATGAAATTATTTTACACCTTGCTACTCAAACAAGTCTAAAAGTTGCCATAAACAGCAAAAATACTGGATAATTATGTTCCAGCATAAATATCAACCTTTCAGTTACTACATAATGCTGTTCTTTCACAGTGGCTACTCCAGGGAGGGAAATATCCTAGGATATTTTACTCGGAGGAATCTGTATTTCCTGGGATGCAGAATTCCCTGTGACACAAGCTCAGCCGGACTAGAGTATTGTAACAGTATTCAGACGATGATGTGTGTATTCATCAAGTTGTGTCTGGTTGGTAAAGCATCGTCAATGGCTCCGATGCCGACAACGGACCACGAACGACGGCGAGTATATTCAAGTCAGGTTCCAGAGAAGTGAGAAAAACGTGAACTGAGGGGTACTGCTAAATGAGTATAGAAATATCTTATGCTACTCCATCCCTATCTTCAAAATGTTAGTACATCTAGCGCCACTGTCAAATCATCCATGCTTTAATACGAGTTATAACACTACCTGAAAAGTGTCTTTTGACAACCATAACAAAATCGTAAAAATCAGTGTTGATAACTAGTTAGTTAAACTTTTCAACCTTGTAATTTTTTTGTCAATTCTAACTATCAAGACAGTTTACGGATTTTATTATGGTTGTAAATGTAGCCTGAGCAGGAAAGGTGAGCTTCTTCCAGGTCTGGACATTATAGCTAGATCGCGGAAGTTAAAAACCCCTTACCGATCATTCAAAGCTCTACTCTCCCCCCTCCCCCTTTTTAAATTAATGAGTATCCCGCTATCTTTTTTTTTTTTGTACGATCTAATTGAATTGGGTGCCGAAAACTCGCTACAGACTTCGGGTTGTAAAAAGTATGGCTGTGTTTTGGATTCTTTTTTCTGTGACCTTGAACATCTTTGACGGAGTTTACTCCCAAGGTACGTCTCTAATGTAGGTGGCTAGGCTATTAGCTGTGACCCCTATACTATATAGCTATTATTGCGGGCAGGAGTGACATACAATTAAGTAAGCATTTGCTAGCAGTAATTGTAGAGTGCTTGGAGCATATTCAGCTTAATACTGAGCATCTGGATGATGCATAAAGATTCACTATGCTTGTTTCCTTATTAGACATCTGTAGACTTGCTAAAACTTAATGTTTCTTCCACTGAACTAAGTAGAGAGCAAGTCCTAATGCTTAGTTTCTCCTATTATTCTCTAAACCCTACCTCTATTCCTATGAGCTTAACCATTATTATTTGATAATTGTACATAGAGGGTGATAATTCATTTTAATCATTATGTCACTACATGTCATTCTCTCTCAACTGCTGTTAAGCATGTTAAATTACATTGACTCTGAGTAATGTCTCCACCCACTTGCTGTCAAATTTTAACTAATTAATATTCTGCTGTGCTAGATAGGCAAGCCTATTAATTACTGTACATATAAGCAAGTCATTATGAAATTCACTGTGAAATTGATTTGAAGCATTTGATTGAGGGAATGAGGTCTGACAATACATTAAAACCTAAATATATATTTTTATTAATGAATTAATTTCATTTATAAACTATTTTGAATTAAACTTGCAGTTACTGTGCAACCAAGTGGTCCTATTATCATAGCAGTAGGTGAATCAACAACTATAAACTGCACGCTAGGACCTGATATCACACTCATTGGCTGGAATGTAGAATTTATGGATCTTAATACTACAGTTAGTGTAACACCCACCAATTCTCCATTGCCAGGAGTGACTGCAGTCGCACAATCTGAATTTTCTGTGCTGACTCTAAACACTTCAAATACCAGTATTACATCAGTTACTTGTGTTGGTATTCTATTATCTACTATCGAATTATTTAGGCCTAGAGTGAGTGTAACAATATATGGTAAGTTAACATTTGGAGTACTTAAAGATTTCCAGCAGATGTAATTGAGGACAAGCCTCCTAACATGAGTTAATTTACAGCATCACTGGGCACAACTACTCTCACCCCTAAACTTTTATTTTATGCTATTTCATGTTATGAGTAGTTTTGATTGGTGTCTCAAAACGATAACTTCCAGTATGAAAAAAAAAATTACATCATCTCATAGTCTGTGATTTGTTGATTTGTCCTTAGTCTCCAGAACATCTTCTGTTTATCCCCTAAGTGGCCATGGAATAACATCATCAACACTTTGTGCCTATTGTAGTAGTACTAGTTACAGTTTTTTTTACATAGCAATAGTACAACACGTAAATAACCCATTAAAAATGTATGGGAAAATCTGAGTTCAATTGAAATCGTATGGGGAAAGTGAAATTGCACGTAACTAAGTGAAATAGCACACAAACTAATTGAAGTACCATGGTAGCTAAGTGAAATAGTACGGGTAAAGTGTGCACGCGTGCAGCTCTAGCCTTGAAAACGTACAATACAAGTAGTTTCTTGTTGAAGATTATGTCATACTTAAGTGGAGAAGCTCTAATGGTATTAGACAAAACTTTTTCAACAGGAGAAGCTATCGGTTGAAAGTGAAGTCCCAAAAGAAGCTAATCCTGAAATATGGAAATAGTGAGTGAACGGTACAGTGTAGCTACACTGAAAATGATTTTAAGAGAAGCTGACCTACAATTAGCAAGTGATAGCATGGGTGATCTGTGTTATTAGCATGGTTGCTCGTGCTATTACTCATACAAATGTGCCTTGTAGGATGACAGGGGTGATGTGAGGTGTTCAAAAGAATTCCCCTCTGGAAGGTCGCAGTTGGTAAATGATTGCTAAAAGTGTCCCTATATTGTTAATGCTTACTCTCTGTCTTTATCATTGTCAGTCTGAACCCTAGGCGAGTGGGCGGGGATTGTTTCAAATTTATTGACCTTCACATAGTTGAGACTAGGGATAGTTCAACACTCTAAATGAAGTGCTATTGTGGCGAAGTTGACTCAAGTAGGTAGTCTCCTCACCTTTGAGAGAAATCACTATTTTGGTTGCTTGTGAACTTATGAGCAGTTAACTCCTCGTAGATGGCTACATCACTTAGTAATGCAACCTTAGACTCTAACAAGCTAAAGTTAACTACTAATGAGTATCCCATTTTAACCCTTTTACCGTTTATTTATTTTTCCAGGAATTTTGAACAGGTAAATCGACATCATAAATTGTTATAATACTAGTGATGTGCTTGAGCACAAATGGCGAGCGAGCCTAAAGACTACACTATTTTTATATAAATGATTTTGACTTCTAACACTGAACGCTACTGAAAATAAGGTCCAGTTTTTTTATTTAGCATACACGGTAAAGGGATTTCAGTGCCATAGTAACAACTCTCTGCAACTGCTTGAATTGAAGGAAAACAACAACAACAAAACAATACACGTTATTTAAAAGTTTTCTGATATTCTTTAGCTAAGTAGTGGTTGTAACACACAATGCTTTGACACAACTGGAGATGCCCCTACACAGACTTACCTTCGGGGTGGTCTAGTGGACAATGTATTTTCAAGTAAATACTGTTGGGCACGGCTTATAACCATGACAAAGAGCGCATTGACTTACCACCGCCACTAATTCGAATAGAAATGGAAGTCCCTTAAGTTTTCAAGTTTTAACTGCACCCACAAAAGAATTCAAAACGGTAAACAATTCAATTTCTAGGGTGATACGGGTACTGATCGATAAACCAGAGGATTCTGTTTAGTGCAATTTGGGACGGGGTCGACCACATAGCTAACACAAAAACGCGAGGGTCAAAGTACAAAATTGCCTTACGTACGTCCATACATATATACAAATAAATAAACAAACATCCCCGATTTTCAATTGTGTTACCCCTGTAAGTGTCTCGCTCGCTACGCTCGCTCGCCAATTATCTTAATACCATTTTCATAAACTTGTCTTCCCACCCATCCCCCCCCTTTTTTTTTTTAGAATGTCAAATTCCTTCAATATTTCGAATTTCTGAATAGTCTCAAAATTATCACTTTAACATTGCACACAATCACTGCCTCATTGTGTTTTTTTTCTCTTCCTGTGATTCATAACACATATGAATTAGCACCATTATGTATGTATGATATCCCTCAGATTCTTTCACCTTCCCTAATAAAAATGCTCTGGATGACATTGACACTCGTGTCTGCAGCTACAATCCCCAAATATAACAAAGATACTGATAACTTAACCAATTACTATCCAGATTAAAGAGCATCCTGTTTCCATTTCCTGATGACCAAATTGTTTCTACCAGTTAAAGATAGAGCTTACTCTGAGCAAATTGCAATAGCCTTAAAGAGCTGTTACTGTTATTATTATGAGTGTGCAACGCAGGTGGTTATATAAGGAAGGCTTGTTCATCGAGAAGTATATCACATAAATCTCTCTTTTGCCGTTTATCATGTAATGCAAGTCATCAAGGTTACATAATTATTTTCCTCCCTTAATTTGTACAATCTTATGTTTTGTTTTGCTTTTGCATAACGTGCATTAACTCAGTTAATGTAATCATATATTACAGGTGTACCAGATCCTCCTATGAATATCTCTTTACAACTTGTAGCAACTGAAGTAGAAGTCTCGTGGGAGTATAGAATAATTCAATCTGTTACAGTTACTTTCAATTTAAGTCTAACCTTTTACCAACCAAGTGTCCTGGAAGAAATTACAAAAAACGTTAAAGATATGCAAAATATTACGTTCACTTTGCTAGGCAACAGGTCATGTGACTCATACAGATTGTGTATAGCCGGTAGAAACACAGTAGGTCAAGGAGAAGATTCTTGTGCTGTAGGAAGTCTACCTTATATACCGACACTTGATAGGATTCAATATTCATTGTCTAAACGTAATGGAAACTTTGCTTTAACAGTCATGATAATGGTAAGTACATACATACTAAAAGAAAATTACTTTTACAAAACATTTTTTTAGATGCCTAAAGAGTGTCACAACAGTGAACAGAGATATGAGCTAGTTGTGAGGTCTGTGCCAACCAATGATACTCGATCCTCTCTTCCAGTTCTAGCTGATCTGAAGACTATGTTACACATTGGGAATTTGTTAGAAAGTAATTCTTATGTGTTTACAATAACATCACTCAATCTGATTGGAGAAGGAAGATCAGAAGATATATCATTTTGTAAGTTGTAGTCGCAGTGTAAGTTTGTGTTAATTCATTGGTATGAGCTAAAATTACTTTTCTAACTTCTTATTAGCTAGTCATAAAAATTTATAACATATTTCTTATTAGATACAAGTTGTATTCATGGAGTAAGAATTTGCTCACTAGAGGGAGGTGGGTTCAAAGTGTCATGTGACTATGTCCCTGGATGTGAAGATATAGGATGCAATTACATCATCAGTGGAGATAATAACATCACAGATATCGATGGGACTATTTCTTCTAATGGGTTCTTATTATTGTCTATTAATATCAGTTCATACAATTCTATAACAATTAATAATAGTAATAGTAATACAGTGAGGCAACAACTGAACTTCAATTCGGTGGAATTGTGTTTACATTCAACAGGTTAGTACCAGAGATGCTCTGCATCACCAACTAATTATTCCTATATTCTACAGACTCTACCTCATCCACTCAAGGCAATACAACATATACTGTCACACCTTCTAACACTACTACCATTATTGTTGCTGTAATTGTAAGCGTAACTAGTATTGCTGTGTTAACAATTGCTTTGATTATTTTGTTCTGTCTCTGCATTCATAGTAAGTTTCAGATTTTTTCTCATATTTATTATAATATTTTAATGATGTGTTTCAGAAAATAATGCAAGAAAAGTATTGAAAAGAACAACCATTGATGTCTTACAAAACATACAAAATGACAAGTAAGTTCTTTGTTTATTTTCACATGAATATATTACTTGTGCTTGTTGATACTAGAAATAAGAATGATGCAAATCAAAACCTAAGTGTAAGTTAATACTTTACATAATGTGTTTCAATTCTTAATTATCTTTCCACAATATGCACTTGTTTCGTTATCATGATATTTTCATTTGTGACATTGACGACAAGAATATAAAATGGATTAATTAAAAAATGTAATGAAATAATGTTTAAAAATATTTTGACTGAGTGACACAAAGTATTATTATTGTTAATTAATCATTAGAATTAATATTTTAATTCAGAGATATCTTTGTCATACAATACGAGTGTTGCCAATATTCTTGTTAATTTACACATTTCTGACCTTAACTAAATTAAACTCAGAGTTTGAACACTTTGTAAATTCCTATCAAATATTTGTTAGTCTGGGTGAACTGGTTTCTACATTATTCTAAATATTACTATACATGGCTAGTTTTGCATACATTTATTTTTGCTTATTACAGACACTACTTTTGATGATTAGAGAGAAGAATTTTTCTGCTGCTACCAGGTTCTACTTAGGCTGTCATAAATAGAAAGTGACCTCTTACAGTTCTTGTATAAAAATACGTCAGCTACCAATATAGAAATGAGAACAAATGAATTGGAACACATAGCTTAAAAGTGGCATGCTTCTAATTTACACATTCCATCATAAAAATATGCATACATACCAATACAGGTATAAAGACAACAACAGTTGGAAAATTTGACTGCATTATAAATACAATTCTGTTAAAATTCCATTCAGGGGTTCTTTTTTCACAAAACTACTTTAACCCTATTTATATTCATGGGTGAGGGATTTTTCATGCAGGAATGACCCACACAATCACTGGTAGAATATTAACAAATGTTTTTATTGAACTAAAATTAATAGTAAAACTTTCAAGCTTCATGAATTTTGGTTTTAATGCATTTTTTTATTTTTATTTTATTTTCTGAGTAAATGGCTAAGATTGCATAAGTTAATTACCTTGAATAAATTATAGCACACTATTTGCTGTGAGCAATTCCTCAAGAGTCCAACAGTAATTGCTGTAGTAAAAGCTTGTCAAGTACTTAGGGATTTGTGTCTGATGAATGTAGCACAAAAAATTAGTAGTAACAGGACATAATTCCAATTAATGTTGTTGCTCTAACCAAGCCCATATTAGGAATCATTATGCCAGTTTTCAACATCATCTTACATTTAAAACATCATACACAAGACTGTGTCTTTGATAATACCAGGAAGCCAATTCTCTGCATAAAGAATGTCATTTTTTACCGATTGTTAGACTGACAGTTTTCTATTGGGCTCTACATTATTCACTTTCTTTCCTTGAGAGAACATCTTTTTAATGATAATTAATAAGAGCAAGATGAAATAAGTGTAAACTACCAATGAAAGTGAAACCTAGGTATACTTAAGTAATACATTATTTGTTAATTTCTTATTTTAATTTATAGCTATTTCAGTATTTTAACTTCTTGTAGTAATATTGTCAATTTACAAATGTGCATCTGAGCTGAGGTATATAAAGGGTTTGTAATAATATCGATTAATACAAGAATTTCAATATATTAATTTTTTTTGTAATTGTTCATGTTTTCTTGATGAAAAATTGTTTTATAATCGTTCAATTAAATTGATATGATTTACCTTTTTGGTAACAGGACATACATTGAGACTATAAATTTTTTAATATATTTTAATACTGTCTATAGCTCTCAGATAATACTTGTAATCGCTAAATGTAGATAAGTCCAAAATTTTGCTAGTATGTCAATAATTAATATTTTTTTATACTTATTTTCTAATTATTGCACAGTACACAGATTTACATCCTGCATATCACATGTGCATATCCATGTAGCTATTGATATAGAATAAACTTATAATAGTGTTTAAAATAACACTATAATAGTTTCAGTTTCACATGATATCACAACAGCAAAAGCACAACATTAAAGGTAAACAATTTGGAAAAACACAATACTGTTTACAATTGTGTAAATCATAGCTAATACTTGAGCAGGGACAAGTATCATGATCCTCACTAGGTTGAGTAAATTTTATATCACTTAATCTAAATTTCACAATCTTACGTTTGCTGATCTTATCAACTGCCTTATGATATGCATTGCTATATTGCCCTCATCTAGTAAAGTTACTTCGTATAATGGATTAGTATTAATAACTTTCAAATTATATATCATAAATTATAGTAGTTTTTCGAATAGAATCAAGTAGTATTAGAAAGTGTGACAGTTGAGCTTGTAATTAATGTCTTGAGTGGATGAGATATAGTCTTGTGGCTGACAATAAAAGAGGTTATAAATTATAAGTTGAAAAAACAACAACTACATTTCATACCAATAAACAAACACAAACACATACTCCTACTAAAAGTTACCAAATGCTACTTCTTTAGATTTTCCTTCTGCAATCAGATTAAGTGATGTTATTGTAAACACTTAAGAATAGTTTGGAAACAAATTCCTAATCTGTAACAAGTTGTCTGATCAGCAAGAACTGGAAGATAGGATCAAGTATCATTAGTTAAGACAGACCACACATCTAGCTCATATTGTTGGGTTTTACATTTATTGTAGTATTAAAATCCATAAGTTACATTCCAGACAATTAGTGTGATTTCATCTTCTAGTGTGCAGTTTATAGTTGCTAATTTACCCACTGCTATGATAATAGGATTACTTGGTTGCACGGTAGTTATAACATAAAATGATTGTAATTTTCTATTCCTGACTAAAAATTTAGTAATCAGTGAAAAATTAAAAAGTACAGATACACATAGCTATGTGAGTCTTATTGTTAACTTTAATAGCTATGTGTTCTAATATCATAATTGATATAGAATAAACTTATAACTATAACTATGTCAACAACTCAGATCAAATATATTTACTATTTTTATCGTTGCAAATCCTTAGCTACATGCAGCGAAGATTGGAGGGGAGGGAGGGGGGAGGGGGGAGGGGGGTACACAGCATCCAGATTTATTACACCTTTTAAAAGAGCATTAATTTCTCATGAATTCAAATCAATTTCCAAAACAATAAATAGCTAGGTGTTTGTTACTATTAATACCAAATACAGAACTCAGTTTGTATTTACAACTGTCATTATGAGTATCAAAAAGAATATTTGATGGTACTGATGACAGTTAAGAATTTCATATTGATGCATATCCTCAAAGACAAAATTAATAACATTGAACGAACTGACATTGCAGGAATTCCTTGAAATAAATGAAAAAAAATGGAAACGTTTTGAATAATTTAATTGTACTAGCTAAATCCAACATAAAATTATCACTATGGCTTTACACTTTAATTTAGCTGAGTTAATGAAAATGTCATTTACATTAAACACTTTCTCAGATTGTCTAAGCAATGACTGATTTAAATATTTTTATATTGATGTTAGAGACGTGTTTAAGTTGGATGTAAAATGGCAAGCGTATTATTTTTTCATCAAATTTCTCTGTGTGAATAAAAATTGTCCTCTTATAAACCTCCATAACTTATATACCTTGTGTAAAAGTGGGCACACAATTTGAAACCCCATTATCAAATAACTGCATAAGAACATACTATTGTATACTCGTTTGATTATAATTTGTAATAAAAATTTCCCTCAGCAGTTTAGACAGTTCTAATGCTTAGCTTCCTTATGTTTCTGTTTTCTCTGATGGCCTACTAATTATAACTGAGGCTATTTCCTGCTATTCTGTGCGTACTATACCTCAAAGACTTCAACCATCAATTTTTGAGAGTGCTGCCAAACAAGAGTGCGCAACTTTTAAACTACCTTACAATTTGTTCTTATTTTATAGCTTAAAAAGTAAATAAAACACAAACATTAACTAAAAAAAACAAATGAAAATTATAACTTGATGCTGGGATTACATATGATTATTATCAATCAGCACAAGTAGCTTAGTTTAGAACCTAATATTGTTATGTCTTAAATTTGCAGTCTTTGTCCTCTTTTGAGTTTTAATAAACGTCACCAGCACATTGTTAATTAATAAGCTCTATTGCAACAAAAGTATCATGCATTCAAAATCATGAATAGCCTTATAGTTCTCTACGGAAAAGGAGAATCTGGTGTCGTGGACTAGCTAGTCTGACAACAATAACATAACTGATGATTGGCAGCCAAGATAACCAGCACACCATAATTATTCGCTTGTTTTTTGGCCAGAAATCTCCACAAATCCAGCTTGTTTTTAAAATGTATTATTTATTATTGAACTATTAATAAAAACACAAATTAAACTAATCCTCCTTTATTTCCTTCAGTTAGCTAGTCATACATGAGTAGCTGTAAACCTAAAACAAGAGAAAATAGATTAGGCTTGTAAAAACTACAATCAGTTTATCCCTAAACTTTTCAAAAACTAAACAAATGCTTTGAAAAGTCAAGAAAGTTTCATTGAAAAAGAAAAACATGTGCAGAGCCTTTTTGAGTTTTGTTTTTTTTACAACCAAGTCATATTTTGAAATGCAGGCATGAACACTCAATAAAATACATGGGTCAAGAAAAGTAAGAAAGCGATGACAGTGTGAGTATTACAGAGCAGGGTTTTTGCATCCCTTCTTGGCTCCACATGTTTGCAACTCGGTACTTCGCGTTGGAAGGCGAAGTCAGCATGGAGGAAGACTCAGAAAATGAACGAATATTATGAGAAGATAGAAAATATCTCATGATGGAACATACTTTAAAGATTCAGACAAAGCCCATAAAGCAATAGTCAGAAGATCGATTAAGTTGAACTTCAGGATGGAACTTTAATAAAGCTACAAAGATAGCTTAGATGGTAACAATTTTCTTAAACGAGTCAATAATCTTTAACCTAGCTACTTTGTAAACTTCCCCACTTGCAGGTAATATGTAATTTATGGTTTCACTACAAAGTGTTGGAATAATATGCAAATGTAAAACTCTTTTCACTGTGCATGTGTACCATCCTCTTGGATTTACACAACTTATAGTAGTTGACTTTCAGTTTTGTCTTCTTGTTGTGTATACCATCATTTTTCATTGTAATTTTAATGTGTGCATATCATGAACAATGTTATTACAAAGTATACATATACCACTACTGAAATGCAGTGTAATAGTTTTAACTCTGTTGAATTAAATGACAATTATAAGGATAGCTATATTGACAACAAGATGAAGAGAATCTAATGCAAGTGAAATTTTCTAAAATCAATATCTAAAGGTATGGATAGCAAGGCTATTATTTTTAGTTGTAAGCATCATGAATTAAATATAGATGATGTACTTGGTACTTTTGAAAACACAGAATGCTGTTATAGCTATCAACTGATAAAAATATTCAGTCAAGTTCTGGTTTTATTCTAATGTATTCAATATATCAACTCTTTCTCAACCTGAATTAATACACTTCAATTCATGTTCAATACAAAACATAATTATTAAACTTGGTCACAAAAATTACACAATGTCATAATTTTAATATTAGCTAAAGTAGTTGTGTAATAGTAGATATTTTTAAGCACATTAACAATAAATCCTCGCACCTCTAAGGTTATGTTAATAGCTAAAAGAGTATACTGCTTCTGTAGCTAGCTATAAGTAACCAGAAATATATCTGCTGTACTATAATGAATACTATATAGGTATTACATGGATTATGCAGTAGCAATTGTCTCATAGAGACCCATTCTATCTTCTGGTGTGTTGCTGCATATAAATTGGTATTTATAATTTGTCACTGCCAGCCATATATACGCTTGCATGCAAATGGAATAATAAGGTGTTTCATGAAATTATTTTACACCTTGCTACTCAAACAAGTCTAAAAGTTGCCATAAACAGCAAAAATACTGGATAATTATGTTCCAGCATAAATATCAACCTTTCAGTTACTACATAATGCTGTTCTTTCACAGTGGCTACTCCAGGGAGGGAAATATCCTAGGATATTTTACTCGGAGGAATCTGTATTTCCTGGGATGCAGAATTCCCTGTGACACAAGCTCAGCCGGACTAGAGTATTGTAACAGTATTCAGACGATGATGTGTGTATTCATCAAGTTGTGTCTGGTTGGTAAAGCATCGTCAATGGCTCCGATGCCGACAACGGACCACGAACGACGGCGAGTATATTCAAGTCAGGTTCCAGAGAAGTGAGAAAAACGTGAACTGAGGGGTACTGCTAAATGAGTATAGAAATATCTTATGCTACTCCATCCCTATCTTCAAAATGTTAGTACATCTAGCGCCACTGTCAAATCATCCATGCTTTAATACGAGTTATAACACTACCTGAAAAGTGTCTTTTGACAACCATAACAAAATCGTAAAAATCAGTGTTGATAACTAGTTAGTTAAACTTTTCAACCTTGTAATTTTTTTGTCAATTCTAACTATCAAGACAGTTTACGGATTTTATTATGGTTGTAAATGTAGCCTGAGCAGGAAAGGTGAGCTTCTTCCAGGTCTGGACATTATAGCTAGATCGCGGAAGTTAAAAACCCCTTACCGATCATTCAAAGCTCTACTCTCCCCCCTCCCCCTTTTTAAATTAATGAGTATCCCGCTATCTTTTTTTTTTTTGTACGATCTAATTGAATTGGGTGCCGAAAACTCGCTACAGACTTCGGGTTGTAAAAAGTATGGCTGTGTTTTGGATTCTTTTTTCTGTGACCTTGAACATCTTTGACGGAGTTTACTCCCAAGGTACGTCTCTAATGTAGGTGGCTAGGCTATTAGCTGTGACCCCTATACTATATAGCTATTATTGCGGGCAGGAGTGACATACAATTAAGTAAGCATTTGCTAGCAGTAATTGTAGAGTGCTTGGAGCATATTCAGCTTAATACTGAGCATCTGGATGATGCATAAAGATTCACTATGCTTGTTTCCTTATTAGACATCTGTAGACTTGCTAAAACTTAATGTTTCTTCCACTGAACTAAGTAGAGAGCAAGTCCTAATGCTTAGTTTCTCCTATTATTCTCTAAACCCTACCTCTATTCCTATGAGCTTAACCATTATTATTTGATAATTGTACATAGAGGGTGATAATTCATTTTAATCATTATGTCACTACATGTCATTCTCTCTCAACTGCTGTTAAGCATGTTAAATTACATTGACTCTGAGTAATGTCTCCACCCACTTGCTGTCAAATTTTAACTAATTAATATTCTGCTGTGCTAGATAGGCAAGCCTATTAATTACTGTACATATAAGCAAGTCATTATGAAATTCACTGTGAAATTGATTTGAAGCATTTGATTGAGGGAATGAGGTCTGACAATACATTAAAACCTAAATATATATTTTTATTAATGAATTAATTTCATTTATAAACTATTTTGAATTAAACTTGCAGTTACTGTGCAACCAAGTGGTCCTATTATCATAGCAGTAGGTGAATCAACAACTATAAACTGCACGCTAGGACCTGATATCACACTCATTGGCTGGAATGTAGAATTTATGGATCTTAATACTACAGTTAGTGTAACACCCACCAATTCTCCATTGCCAGGAGTGACTGCAGTCGCACAATCTGAATTTTCTGTGCTGACTCTAAACACTTCAAATACCAGTATTACATCAGTTACTTGTGTTGGTATTCTATTATCTACTATCGAATTATTTAGGCCTAGAGTGAGTGTAACAATATATGGTAAGTTAACATTTGGAGTACTTAAAGATTTCCAGCAGATGTAATTGAGGACAAGCCTCCTAACATGAGTTAATTTACAGCATCACTGGGCACAACTACTCTCACCCCTAAACTTTTATTTTATGCTATTTCATGTTATGAGTAGTTTTGATTGGTGTCTCAAAACGATAACTTCCAGTATGAAAAAAAAAATTACATCATCTCATAGTCTGTGATTTGTTGATTTGTCCTTAGTCTCCAGAACATCTTCTGTTTATCCCCTAAGTGGCCATGGAATAACATCATCAACACTTTGTGCCTATTGTAGTAGTACTAGTTACAGTTTTTTTTACATAGCAATAGTACAACACGTAAATAACCCATTAAAAATGTATGGGAAAATCTGAGTTCAATTGAAATCGTATGGGGAAAGTGAAATTGCACGTAACTAAGTGAAATAGCACACAAACTAATTGAAGTACCATGGTAGCTAAGTGAAATAGTACGGGTAAAGTGTGCACGCGTGCAGCTCTAGCCTTGAAAACGTACAATACAAGTAGTTTCTTGTTGAAGATTATGTCATACTTAAGTGGAGAAGCTCTAATGGTATTAGACAAAACTTTTTCAACAGGAGAAGCTATCGGTTGAAAGTGAAGTCCCAAAAGAAGCTAATCCTGAAATATGGAAATAGTGAGTGAACGGTACAGTGTAGCTACACTGAAAATGATTTTAAGAGAAGCTGACCTACAATTAGCAAGTGATAGCATGGGTGATCTGTGTTATTAGCATGGTTGCTCGTGCTATTACTCATACAAATGTGCCTTGTAGGATGACAGGGGTGATGTGAGGTGTTCAAAAGAATTCCCCTCTGGAAGGTCGCAGTTGGTAAATGATTGCTAAAAGTGTCCCTATATTGTTAATGCTTACTCTCTGTCTTTATCATTGTCAGTCTGAACCCTAGGCGAGTGGGCGGGGATTGTTTCAAATTTATTGACCTTCACATAGTTGAGACTAGGGATAGTTCAACACTCTAAATGAAGTGCTATTGTGGCGAAGTTGACTCAAGTAGGTAGTCTCCTCACCTTTGAGAGAAATCACTATTTTGGTTGCTTGTGAACTTATGAGCAGTTAACTCCTCGTAGATGGCTACATCACTTAGTAATGCAACCTTAGACTCTAACAAGCTAAAGTTAACTACTAATGAGTATCCCATTTTAACCCTTTTACCGTTTATTTATTTTTCCAGGAATTTTGAACAGGTAAATCGACATCATAAATTGTTATAATACTAGTGATGTGCTTGAGCACAAATGGCGAGCGAGCCTAAAGACTACACTATTTTTATATAAATGATTTTGACTTCTAACACTGAACGCTACTGAAAATAAGGTCCAGTTTTTTTATTTAGCATACACGGTAAAGGGATTTCAGTGCCATAGTAACAACTCTCTGCAACTGCTTGAATTGAAGGAAAACAACAACAACAAAACAATACACGTTATTTAAAAGTTTTCTGATATTCTTTAGCTAAGTAGTGGTTGTAACACACAATGCTTTGACACAACTGGAGATGCCCCTACACAGACTTACCTTCGGGGTGGTCTAGTGGACAATGTATTTTCAAGTAAATACTGTTGGGCACGGCTTATAACCATGACAAAGAGCGCATTGACTTACCACCGCCACTAATTCGAATAGAAATGGAAGTCCCTTAAGTTTTCAAGTTTTAACTGCACCCACAAAAGAATTCAAAACGGTAAACAATTCAATTTCTAGGGTGATACGGGTACTGATCGATAAACCAGAGGATTCTGTTTAGTGCAATTTGGGACGGGGTCGACCACATAGCTAACACAAAAACGCGAGGGTCAAAGTACAAAATTGCCTTACGTACGTCCATACATATATACAAATAAATAAACAAACATCCCCGATTTTCAATTGTGTTACCCCTGTAAGTGTCTCGCTCGCTACGCTCGCTCGCCAATTATCTTAATACCATTTTCATAAACTTGTCTTCCCACCCATCCCCCCCCTTTTTTTTTTTAGAATGTCAAATTCCTTCAATATTTCGAATTTCTGAATAGTCTCAAAATTATCACTTTAACATTGCACACAATCACTGCCTCATTGTGTTTTTTTTCTCTTCCTGTGATTCATAACACATATGAATTAGCACCATTATGTATGTATGATATCCCTCAGATTCTTTCACCTTCCCTAATAAAAATGCTCTGGATGACATTGACACTCGTGTCTGCAGCTACAATCCCCAAATATAACAAAGATACTGATAACTTAACCAATTACTATCCAGATTAAAGAGCATCCTGTTTCCATTTCCTGATGACCAAATTGTTTCTACCAGTTAAAGATAGAGCTTACTCTGAGCAAATTGCAATAGCCTTAAAGAGCTGTTACTGTTATTATTATGAGTGTGCAACGCAGGTGGTTATATAAGGAAGGCTTGTTCATCGAGAAGTATATCACATAAATCTCTCTTTTGCCGTTTATCATGTAATGCAAGTCATCAAGGTTACATAATTATTTTCCTCCCTTAATTTGTACAATCTTATGTTTTGTTTTGCTTTTGCATAACGTGCATTAACTCAGTTAATGTAATCATATATTACAGGTGTACCAGATCCTCCTATGAATATCTCTTTACAACTTGTAGCAACTGAAGTAGAAGTCTCGTGGGAGTATAGAATAATTCAATCTGTTACAGTTACTTTCAATTTAAGTCTAACCTTTTACCAACCAAGTGTCCTGGAAGAAATTACAAAAAACGTTAAAGATATGCAAAATATTACGTTCACTTTGCTAGGCAACAGGTCATGTGACTCATACAGATTGTGTATAGCCGGTAGAAACACAGTAGGTCAAGGAGAAGATTCTTGTGCTGTAGGAAGTCTACCTTATATACCGACACTTGATAGGATTCAATATTCATTGTCTAAACGTAATGGAAACTTTGCTTTAACAGTCATGATAATGGTAAGTACATACATACTAAAAGAAAATTACTTTTACAAAACATTTTTTTAGATGCCTAAAGAGTGTCACAACAGTGAACAGAGATATGAGCTAGTTGTGAGGTCTGTGCCAACCAATGATACTCGATCCTCTCTTCCAGTTCTAGCTGATCTGAAGACTATGTTACACATTGGGAATTTGTTAGAAAGTAATTCTTATGTGTTTACAATAACATCACTCAATCTGATTGGAGAAGGAAGATCAGAAGATATATCATTTTGTAAGTTGTAGTCGCAGTGTAAGTTTGTGTTAATTCATTGGTATGAGCTAAAATTACTTTTCTAACTTCTTATTAGCTAGTCATAAAAATTTATAACATATTTCTTATTAGATACAAGTTGTATTCATGGAGTAAGAATTTGCTCACTAGAGGGAGGTGGGTTCAAAGTGTCATGTGACTATGTCCCTGGATGTGAAGATATAGGATGCAATTACATCATCAGTGGAGATAATAACATCACAGATATCGATGGGACTATTTCTTCTAATGGGTTCTTATTATTGTCTATTAATATCAGTTCATACAATTCTATAACAATTAATAATAGTAATAGTAATACAGTGAGGCAACAACTGAACTTCAATTCGGTGGAATTGTGTTTACATTCAACAGGTTAGTACCAGAGATGCTCTGCATCACCAACTAATTATTCCTATATTCTACAGACTCTACCTCATCCACTCAAGGCAATACAACATATACTGTCACACCTTCTAACACTACTACCATTATTGTTGCTGTAATTGTAAGCGTAACTAGTATTGCTGTGTTAACAATTGCTTTGATTATTTTGTTCTGTCTCTGCATTCATAGTAAGTTTCAGATTTTTTCTCATATTTATTATAATATTTTAATGATGTGTTTCAGAAAATAATGCAAGAAAAGTATTGAAAAGAACAACCATTGATGTCTTACAAAACATACAAAATGACAAGTAAGTTCTTTGTTTATTTTCACATGAATATATTACTTGTGCTTGTTGATACTAGAAATAAGAATGATGCAAATCAAAACCTAAGTGTAAGTTAATACTTTACATAATGTGTTTCAATTCTTAATTATCTTTCCACAATATGCACTTGTTTCGTTATCATGATATTTTCATTTGTGACATTGACGACAAGAATATAAAATGGATTAATTAAAAAATGTAATGAAATAATGTTTAAAAATATTTTGACTGAGTGACACAAAGTATTATTATTGTTAATTAATCATTAGAATTAATATTTTAATTCAGAGATATCTTTGTCATACAATACGAGTGTTGCCAATATTCTTGTTAATTTACACATTTCTGACCTTAACTAAATTAAACTCAGAGTTTGAACACTTTGTAAATTCCTATCAAATATTTGTTAGTCTGGGTGAACTGGTTTCTACATTATTCTAAATATTACTATACATGGCTAGTTTTGCATACATTTATTTTTGCTTATTACAGACACTACTTTTGATGATTAGAGAGAAGAATTTTTCTGCTGCTACCAGGTTCTACTTAGGCTGTCATAAATAGAAAGTGACCTCTTACAGTTCTTGTATAAAAATACGTCAGCTACCAATATAGAAATGAGAACAAATGAATTGGAACACATAGCTTAAAAGTGGCATGCTTCTAATTTACACATTCCATCATAAAAATATGCATACATACCAATACAGGTATAAAGACAACAACAGTTGGAAAATTTGACTGCATTATAAATACAATTCTGTTAAAATTACATTCAGGGGTTCTTTTTTCACCAAACTACTAACTTTCAAGCTTCATGAATTTTGGTTTTAATGCATTTTTATTGTTTTTTTTTTATGAGTAAAGGCTAGGATTGCATAAGTTAATCCCTTAAGAAGTCATAGCCACATAGTTGCTGTGAGCAATCCAAGAGCCCAACAGTAATGGCGTAGTAAAAGCTTGTCAGAACTCGAGATTTGTGTCTGATGAAAGTGAGATTGTTCACAAAAATTAGTAGTAACAGGACATAATTCCAATTAGTGTTGTTGCTCTACCCCAAGCCCCATGTTAGGAATCATTATGACAGTTTTCAATATCATTTTACATTTTAAAACATTCAAACACAAGACTGGTGCCTTTGATAATACCAGGAAGCCAATTCTGCACAACATATGTCATTTTTACGTTGTAAGAGTGACAATTTCAATTGGGCTCTAATTATATTTCACTTCTTTCCTTGAGAATGGGAGAACATCTTTTAATGATAATTATAAGAGCAAGATGAAATAAGTTGTAATACCAAGGAAAGTTAAACCTGGTTATGTCCTTTAGATGCTTAAGGAGATGATTAATGAGGGTAGCTTGAAGTGACGGCATGCTGTATTCATTTTACTGAGTACATCATATGAACCTCACTCCATTATACACACTAAACTATAAATATATATTCCACTGAGATAAATCGTCATTTATTACGTCTCGGGGCGCTCTTTCTCATATTTTCTCTATTGGGATTCATGATGCTTACTTATATTTAAGTATTAACTTACCAAATCAATTGCATAATGTTTTTCTTTTACTTTAAGTTACATATGCACACGTGCAAACTTAAGGGAATAATGAACAAAGTGAGCTTGTAAAATTGACAATTAAATAACATTACTCGTAGCACAACTACCATATCATGCCATTACATACTTAAGTAATACATTATTTGTTAATTCCTTATTTAATTATAGCATATTTCAGTATTTTAACTTCTTGTAATATTTGTCAGCTTAGGGAATGTTCATCTGAGTGGGCATATAAATTATTTGTAATAATAGATTAATACAAGAATTCATATAAAGTGAAACTTTTTTTAATTATTCTTTTTTCTTGATGAAAAAATGTTTGTATTATTAAGAATTTGAAATGAGTTATCTTTTCGGTGACAGAACTTGATTCGAGACTAAGAATGTAAATTACTCTTTACTGTCTATAGCTATCAGAGAAAATGATGTAATCGCTAAATGTAGATAAGTCCAAGATTTTACTAGCATGTCACTAGTAATAAATAATTAATATTTTTATCCTATTTTCTAATTGTTGACAACCCACATATTTACATCCTGTTTATAACATGGCATATCCCTGTAGCTATGACATAGAATAAAACTGATATAGTGTTTAAAAAACACCTATAATAGTTTCAGTTTCACATAATGATATCACAACAAATGACACAACATTAAAGGAAGACGATTTGGCAAAAAACACATTATTGTTTACAATTGTGTAAAGCATATGCTAGTACTAGAGCAGGGAGAAGTATCATGATCCTTACTCAGTTGAGCAAACTTGTGGATCACTTAATTTAAATTTCACAATCTACATTTGCTGGGACCATATCAACTATCTCAAGAATGCATTGACTATGTTGTCCTCACTGAGTAAAGTTACTTCATAGAATGGATTAGTATAATAGCTTTCAATTCTACTATCATAAATTATAGGAAAAAAAAAGTCCGTGAAAGAGAGAGGAATACATCTATATAATCAAATCAGTTTAAAATAAATCCAATCCGCCGTCAATCCATCCCCGTCGTTCATCCCATCCACCATCCATCCATCCATCCATCATCCCTCCGTCCTCCGTCCGTCGTCCATCTATTCATACATCCTCAGCGTCCATCCACCAGCCATCCACCATCCATATATCCATCCAGCCATCCATATCCATCCAATCGTGCCGTCCCGTCCGCAGTGTTAATCCATTCCATCCATCATATCCATCCATCCATCCATCCATCCCTCTATCCGTAATCCATCCGCAGCCATCCTTCCGTCATTTATCAATCCATCCACCATCCATCCATCCAGTCCTCATCCATCATCCATCATCCATCCCATCATCCATCATCAGCCATCCCTCCATCGCCAGCCATCCGGGCCAGCCAGCCCGCCAGCAGCCATGTGGAGCCAGCCAGCCAGCTAGCCACCAGCAGCCAGCCAGCGGGCAAGCAAGCCAGCCAGCTCACCCAGCCAGCCAGCAGCCAGCCACCATGCTCAGCCAGCATGCCAGCCATCCCGAGCAGCCGGCCAGCCAGCAGCCAGCCAGCCAGCCAGCCAGCCAGCAGCCAGCCAGCCACCCAGCCAGGCCAGATTCGCCATCCACAGAGCCATCCATGCATTCCGCCAGCGGCCAGCAGTAAGCCAGGCCATCCAGGGGGAGCGCCGAGCCAGCCAGCAGCCAGCAGGGAGCAAGCCAGCCAGCACCAAGCCAGCCAGCCAGGCCCCAGCCAGCCAGCCAGCCAGGCGCCAGCCAGCCGCCAGCCAGCCAGGGAGCCAGCCAGCCGCCAGCCAGCAGCCAGCAAGCCAGCTCAGCCAGCCACCCAGCCAGCAGTAGCACCCAAGCCAGCACCCAGCCAGCCATGCAGGCCACCGCCAGCAGCCAGCCAGGTAGCCAAGCCAGCAAGCCAGCCAGCAGTCAGCCAGCCAGCTAGTCCAGCCAGCTCCAGCACCAAGCCGCCAGGCCGCAGCCAGTTCCAGCCAGCCGCAGCCGGCCAGCCAGCCAATCCAGCCAGCAGGGGAGCCAGGGATAGGCCGCCATCCAGGGGGAGCCAGCCACCCACCACCCAGCCAGCCAGGCAGCCAGCCAGCCTCAGCAAGCCATCCATCCATCCACCAGCCAGCCAGCAACCAGCCAAGCCAGCCAGCCAGGAGCCAGCCAGCCAGCAGCCAGCCCAGCCAGCCATCCAGCCAGCAGCAGCCATCCAGCCAGGCATCCACCCAGCCGCCAGCAGCCGCCACACCAGCCATAGCATGCCATCCAAGCAATCAAGTCCATCGAGCCAGCCATCATCATCCAGCCCCAGCCAGCCATCCAGGCCCATTCCGCCATCCCGGGAAGCCCATCGATCCGTTCCAGCAATCCATCCATCAATCCATCCATCCATCCATCCATCCATCCATCCATCCGGCCGCCGCGGGGCCGTCCCACCAGCCAGCCAGCCAGCCAATCACCACCCCATCCCAGCCCCATCCAGCGCCAGCCAGACCACCCAGCCCAGCAGCCAGCCACCAGCCAGCCAGCCACGCAGCCAGCCGCCAGCCAGCACCCAGCCAGCCAGCCAGCCAGGCGCGAAGCCGGCCAGGCAGCCAGCCAGCCACCCAGCCAGCCAGCCTATCCAGCCCGCCAGCCAGGCACCAAGCAGCAGCAGCCAGCATCCAGCCAGCAGGCAAACCAAGCCCGGCGCGCGGGCGGGCCAGCAGCCAGTCAGCAGCCTCCACTCCAGCCCGCGAAGCCGTCCAAGCTTAGCCAGCCAGCACCAAGCAAGCAGCCAGCCAGCCAGCCAGCCAGCCACCAGCCAGCCAGCCAGCCAGGGCAGCCCATCCAGCCACCCAGCCAGCCAGCCAGCCAGCCAGCCAGCCAGCCAGTGAGCCTAGCAGCCGGCAGCAGCCACCCAGGCAGCAGCCAGCCAGCCAGCCAGCCAGCAAGCCATTCACGAGCCAGCCATACAGCCACATTTTACCGCGGCCAGCCAGCCCACCAGCCATCCACCCACCATCCAGCCAGCAAGCATAAGCAAGCCCAGCCACCCAGACAAGCCATCCCAATGCAGCCATCCAACCTCCAGCCAGACCAACCAGCAGCCAGCCAGCCAGCCAGCCAGCCACCCAGGCCACCATCACAGCCAGCCACCCATAGCCCCAGCCATGTGCGAGGCCGGCCAGGCATCAAGCCAGCCATCCAGCCACCCGACCATCCAGGGATCCAATCAGCAATATCCCACTACATAATCCCTAGCGCATCCACATCCACCCATCCCCCAGGAGCCATCAAGCCACCCATCCATCCATACCATCAATCCATACATCCCAGCCACATCCAGCCAGCGGCCAGCAAGCAGCCACAGCCAACCCATCCATCCATCCATCCACCCATCCATCTATCCATCCATCCATCCATCCACCCATCCATCCATCCATCCATCCACCCATACATCCATCCATCCCTCTAATCCGTACATCCATCCATCCATCCATCTCTCCATCTATCCATCCTATTATGTATATTATATATATATATATATTTTTTTTTAAATATATGTATAAGACTCTGTTTACTGCAAATTGAGTTTTGGATCTGTGGCCATTCTTCACCAAATGTTTACCCTTTCCAGTAATTCTACTAGTGATACTTTATAGCTTCAGTTTAATTGTGTATGCTTATCTAGGCTATGACATTCAATTACATTATTCCTTCTAAATTATCAAAGTAATAACTTTCATCTAATTGACTGAAGCTCATCTTCCGTCAATTAGCTAGCTAAAAAGGAAAGTTTGTCTGTTTTTATCATTAAACATCATTACTCAACATTCACTCTATTTATTAACTTACTCTTGGTATGGTTAAGAGTATTATAAATGTATATTTTTGGCTTGTAAATTAGGAAAAATTCTTCTTACCCTTCAATAATGAGAATATATTCATTTTCCTTTAATGATAAGAAATACAATATTGATTTCACAACAGTTTATGTTGCCCTATTCAAGTTACACAATAGTTAAGTGCCCTACAAAATTATAAAAAAATTATTATGTAGTTATAGCAAAAATATTAAAACAAAAGTAAAAACATAATGCATTGTGAAATAGGTACTCTTTAATCTAATAAACGGTTTCATAATGTTCAATATTTTGTTGTGGAGGATCAGAGGGTGGATTCTGATTACAGAATGTGCGTCTTTTAATAACACAGCCTCATAGGATGGATTACTATCATATTGTAAATAATCCTTTCCAAGTGAAATAACTCCATAAGATGGATTAGGATTAACAGCTTCCAAAGTCTATATCACATTAACAAAGTTTCAATTAATTGGTAGTTTATTTGAAGTGAATTAAAAATTCCTTAATGAAATGAAATACAATAAAAAATTAAAGGGCCTAAGAAAACAAAGAATTAGCTACATATACAGCTAAATGTCTAACCTATAGCTGGTCTCCCAATAATGTTGAAACCAGTCCACTCATAATAACTGATTGGAATGTAAAAGTTGTCAAACTCTGAGTTTGATTTTCAATGTTAAGTTGTCAAAGTGAATTAGCTGAAGCAAGTGAGGTAGCAAAATAATCAGGTAATTATTATAAGCTCAAAAAAGTGTAAATTAACAAGAATGATTGGCAGCGCTAAGAAAAATATCTCTGATTATTATTTCAATACTATTTTAATTAATCCACTTTAAACTCTAATCATCACTATCCCTAAATGATATACAGGAGCTTGTGCTTATTGTGGACTAAAATATTAACAATTAAAAAAAATTAATTATGTAAAGCATTAACTTACATAGGTTGTGATTTGTATCATTCTTGTTTCTAGCTGTATCAATAAACATTAATAATAATATACACATGTTAAAATTCACAAATGACTTACTTGTCATTTTGTATGTTTTGTAAGACATCAATGGTTGTTGTCTTCAATACTCCCCCTACCTTATTTTCTGAAACACATATTATAATTGTTTACGATGAAAAAGTCTGAAACTTACTGTGAATTCAGAGACAGAACACAATAATCAAAGCTATTAATAGCTACGACTACAATTATAGCAACAATAATAGTAGTAGTAGCAGAAAGTGTGACAGTTGAGCTTGTAATGCCTTGAGTGGTTGTGATAGTCTGTAGAATATAAGAATAATTAGTTGGTGATATGTAGAGTAACTCTATCTAACCTGTTGAATGTAAGCACTAATTCACTGAATTGGAGTTCAGTTGTTGCCTCACTGCATTATTGTTACTATTATTATTAGTAAGAGTTATAGAATTGTATGCACTGATATTAATAGACAGCAAGGTAAATTCCTTAGGAAAATGGCCCCTTTAATACTTTTGATGTTACTATCAACACTGATGATGTAGTTACATCCTATATATTCACATCCTGGGACAAAGTCACATGATAGTCTGAGCCCACTTCCCTCTTAACATAATATTTTTATTCCCTGAATACAGCTTGTGGCTGACAAGAAAAGAGGTTACAAATTATAAGTTGAAAAAAAAAAATCTACATTTTCATACCAATAAACAAACACAAACATATACTCCTACTAAAAGTTACCAAATGCTACTTCTTTAGATCTTCGTTCTGCAATCAGATTAAGTGATGTTATTGTAAACACTAAAGAATGGTTTGGAAACAAATTCCTAATCTGTAACAAGTTGTCTGATCAGCTAGAACTGGAAGAGATGATCGAGTATCATTATAGTGAAGACAGACCTCACAACTAGCTCATATTTTAGGGTTTTAAGTATTAAAATCCATAAGTTGTACATTCCAACCAATTAGTGTGATTTCATCTCCTATAGTATTTATTTTATAGTTACTAATTCACCAACTGCTATGATAATAATAGGACCACTTGGTAACATAGTAGTTGTAACACAAAATTATTATAATCTTTTATTGCTGACTAAAAATTCAGTAATCAGTGAAGAATTAAAAAGTATAAATACAAATAGCTATGTGAGTCTTAACGTTAACTTTAATAGCTATGTGTTCTAATAACATAATTGTGTGTATATATATAATATATACTACGTCAACTACTCAGATCAAATATATTTACTATTACATGTTGCAAATCCTTAGCTACATGCAGTGAAGGATTGGGGGGAGGGAGGGGGGAGGGGGGAGGGGGTACACAGCATGCAGATTTATTACACCTCGTAAAAGTATCACGATTAAGCATTAATTTCTTGATGGATTGGCTCATGAATTCAAATCAATTTCCAAAACAATAAAAAGCTAGGTGTTTGTTACTATTAATACCAAATGCAGAACTCAGTTTGTATTTACAACTGTCATAATGAGATATCAGGAAGAATATTTGATGGTCCTGATGACAGTTAAGAATTTCATATTGATGCATATCCTCCAAGCCAAAACTAAACATTGAATAAACTGACATTGCAGGAATTCTTTGAAAAAAATGAAAAAAAATGGAAATGCTTGAAATAATTAATTGAACTAGCTAAATCCCATAAAATTATCCCTATGGTATTACACTTTAATTTAACTGAGTTAATGTAAATGTTATTTACATGAAATATAAAAATTGGAAAATGGTTTTTCATGACAGTAAATTGGTATGTTGTACATTATGCCCCCCCCCCCCCTACCCCCAACCCCACACTTGTAAGCAACTTTAATCATCCATGCTGCTCCATTCATTTCAACTAAACAAAGTAATCCATTTATATCCATCTGCTTTGCCCAAATGTTCAAGAACCATAAAAACTTTCTCAGATTGACCAAGCAAAGACTGAAGATTTAAACATTTATACATTGATGTTAGAGATGTGTTTAATTTGGATATTGGCAAGCATAATATTATTTTTTTCATTAATTTTCTCTGTGTGAATAAAAATTGTCCTCTTATAAACCTCCATAACTTATATACCTTGTGTAAAAGTGGGCACACAATTTGAAACCTCATTATCAAATACCTGCATTAGAACCTACTATTGCATGCTTGTTTGATTATAATTTGTAATAAAATTTTCCCTCAGCAGTTCAGATAGGTTTAATGCTTAGCTTCCTTATGTTTCTGTTTTCTCTGATGGCCTACTAATTATAACTGTGGCTATTTCCTGCTATTCTGTGAGTACTATACCTCAAAGACTTCAACCACTAATTTTTGAGTGTGCTGCCAAACAAGAGTGCTCAACTTTTAAACTACCTTACCATTTGTTCTTATTTTGATATTATATCGCTTAAAAAAATAAAATAAAACATAAATGTTAACTAGAAAAAAACAAATGAAAATTGTGACTTGATGCTGGGATTACATAATAATGATTATTATCAATCAGCATAAGCTTAGTTTAGAACCTAATATTTTTATGTCTTAGCTATATTTTTTGCTTAAATTTGCAGTCTAATAAGGGTGTTTCATGAAATTATTTTTACACCTTGCTTCTCAAACATATAATCATAGCTACATAATTGTCTCATAGAGACCCATTCTATCTTCTGGTGTGTTGCTGCATATCAATTGGTATTTATAATTTGTCACTGCCAGCCATACGCTTGCATGCAAACGGAATAATAAGGTGTTTCATGAAATAATTTTTACATCAAACATTATAATGTTAGCTGACCTTTCTAAAATTCTGCCTGTCTATACAAGTCTAAAAGTTGTCATAAACAGCAAAAATTCTGGATAATTATGTTCTAGCATAAATATCAACCTTTCAGTTACTACATAATGCTGTTCTTTCACTGGTGGCCCAGAGAGGGGGTGCAATATTTCCCACGAGGGTACAAAATATCCTAGGATATTTTACTGGGGGAATCTGTATTTGCTGGGAAGCATAATTCCGCTGTAACACCAGCTCAGCCGGACTAGGTTATTGTAGCATTATTCAGATGATGATGTGAGTATTCATCAAGTTGTGTCTGAATGGTAAAGCATCGTCAATAACTCGGATGCCGACAACGGACCACGACGACGGCGAGTATATTCGAGTCTGGGCGAAGAAAAGTGAGAAAAAGTAAACTGAGGGGTACTGCTAAATGAGTATAGAAATACCCCAACCTGCATAAAGTTAGTACATCTAGCGTCAATGTCAAATCATCCATGCTTTAATACGAGTTATAACACGGCCTGAAAAGTGTCCTTTGACAACCATAACAAAATCGTAAATTAGTGTAAAATGTGTTTATAACTAGTTAGTTAAACTTTACAGCCTTGTAGTTTTTTTTGTTAATTCTAACTATCAAGACAGTTTACGGATTTTTTTGTAAATGTAACCTGAACATATTTTGGCCCCTTAATCCAGGAAAGATGAGCTTCTTCATAAAAATAAACTTTGAATATAGAGAGGTCTGGACATTACGGATCGCGGAAGTTAAAAACCCCTTACCTTTTTTTTGTACGATCTAACTAGTGGTGTGCTTGAGCACAAATGGCGAGCGAGCCTAAAGACTATACTATTTTTATATGAATGATTTTGACTTCTAACACTGAAGCTACTGATAAGGTCCATTTTTTTAATTTAGCATACAGGGTAAAGGGATTTCAGTGCTACTGCTTGAATTGAAGGGAAAAAACAACAACAAAACAATACACGTTATTTAAAAGTTTTCTTTGTGATATTCTTTAGCTAAGTAGTGGTTGTAACACACAATGCTTTGACACAACTGGACATAGACCCACACAGACTTACCTTCGCAGTAGTCTAGTGGACAATGTATTTTCAAGTAAATACTGTTGCGCACTGCTTATAACCATGACAAAGAGCCATTGACTTACCACCGCCACTAACTCGAATAGAAAAACTGCACCCGCAAAAGAATTCATGCGGTAAACAATTCAATTTCTAGGGTGATACTGATCGATAAACCAGAGGATTCTGTTTAGTGCAATTTGGGACGGGGTCGACCACATAACTAACACAAAAACGCGAGGGTCAAAGTACAAAATGACATACGTACGTCCAAACATATTATATACAAACAAATAAACAAACATCCCCGATTTTCAATTGTGTTACCCCTGTAAGTGTCTCGCTCGCTACGCTCGCTCGCCAATTAAATTACTTGTCTTATTAGATATTTATAGACTTGCTAAAACTTATTGTTTCTTCAGCTGAACAAAGTAGAGAGCAAGTGCTTATGCTGCTTATAAAAAAAATGTCTGCCACTGAAGATGGGTAAATTATTGACATAAAAATAATAAACATTCATAAGTAGCCTTGCCCAGTTGTACTAATGTTTTTACCTATTATTCTATTCATTGGTGCTGCTTAGTTTCTGGCCTATTATTCTCTAAACCCTACCTGTATTCCTATGAGCTTACCCATTATTATTGATATTTGTAAAGGGTAAATGTACAAACACTTGACCAAATAGATAGTTCATTCTTCCATCATTCAATCAGTATGTGGCGGCTGCATGCTATTCACTGGCAGCTGCTGAGTCTGTCCAATGACTCCTGTGATCTCTAGACCTATCACTCTAAGCATGTTAAATTGCATTGACTCTGACTAATGTCTCCACCCACTTCCTCTCAAATTAATATTCTGCTATGCTTGAGCAGGCAAGCCTATTCAAGACTGTACATACATGTAAGTCATTATGAAATTCACTGTTTTCAAGCATTTGATTGAGGGAATGAGGTCTGAAAATACAAATTATTTTGAATTAAACTTGCAGTTACTCTGCAACCAAGTGGTCCTATCATCATAGCAGTGGGTGAACCAACAACTATAAACTGCACGCTAGGATATGGTATCGTATTCATTGACTGGAATGTACACTTTATGGATTTTAATAGTACAGTAAGTGTAATACCCACCAATTCTCCATTGCCAGGAGTGACTGCAGTTGAACAATCTGGATTATCTATGCTGACTCTAAACACTTCAAATACAAGTATTACATCAGTTACTTGTGTTGGTTTTCAATTATCTACTAGAAAAACTCTTGAACCTATAGTGTGTGTTACAATATATGGTAAGTTGACTTTTTGAGCACTTCAAGATTATTTTATTTAAAGTCACTTTGTACTAGAAGTTATGGTTTTGAGAACCGATCAAAACAGTTCAACATGAATTGGCATAAAAATGAAAGTTTGGGGTGAGAATAGTTGTGCCCAGTAAATGCTGTCAATGTACCAATGTTGGGAGGTTTATCCTCAGTTACATCAGCTTGAAATCCCTCTCATAGTCTCTGTTTATTGATTTTGTCCTTGGTCCTCAGAGCACCTTCCGTTTGTTCCCTAAGTGAATTATATTAACATCATCAACACTTTTTTCCTAATGTAGTACAAATTACAGGTAGAAATGTGCCTTGTAGGGGGACAGGGGTGATGTGAGAGGTTTGAAAGAGCTCACCGCTTGAAGATCTAACTCACAAGTGTCCATCTATCATTAATGCTTACTCACTGTCATATCAGTGTCAGTCTGAACCCTAGGCAAATGGGTGGGATCGCTTCAAATTTGCAACATTCTAAATGAAGTGCTGTTGTGGTGAAAATGACTCAACTAGATAGTCTTCTCACCTTTTATAGAAATCACTATTTTGGTTACTCTCGAGCTTATGAGCTGCTAACTCCTTGTAGATGGCTACATCATTTAGTAATGCATCCTTAGACTCCAATAAGCTTAAATACTATTATGAGTATCCCATTTTTAAAGCACCTACACGAGCTAAAACTATACAGTTATGGCAGCATCTGGTATGTATGCATCCCATTGCACTATCAAAGGGAATTTTAGTGGAAGTCTCATATCTGTGAAGTATACCTGAATATCAAATTTCTATCATTATTTCAAATTTCTGAATAGTCTCGAAATTATCGATTTAACATTACACACAATCACTGCCTAATTTTTCCCATTTCTGTGATTCTTAACAAATATGAATTAGCACTATAATATGCCATCCCTTACTTTCTTTCACCTTCTTCCCTAAGACAAGTGCTCTGGGTGACATCTCTTTAATTTATCATTAGAATTAATATTTTAATTCAGAGATATCTTTGTTGTATAATATGAGTGTTGCCAATTATTCTTGTTAATTTACACATTGCTGACCTTAGCTAAATTAAACTCATAGTTCGAACACTTCGTAAATTCTTATCAAATACTTGTTAGTCTGAGTGAACTGATTTCTACATTATTGGGAGATAAGCTATAACTTAAGAGATTTAGCTTTATAGCGAATTCTTCGTTTTTATTTGCACTTAAATTTTTTATTGTACTTCATTTCGTTAATGTATTTTAAATGCACTTCACATAAGCTACCAATTAATTGAAACTTTGTTAATGTGGTATAGACTTTTGTAGCTGTTGATGCTAATCCATCATATGGAGTCATTTCACTTGGAAAAGATAATGTACAATGTGATAGTAATCCATCCTATGAGGTGGTGTTAATATAAGGCACATATTTTGTGCAGAGTTCAACCTCTGATCCTCCACAACAAAATATTGAACATTATGAAACAGTTCATTAAATATTAAAACTACATCTTACACACTACATTGTGTTACAATTTTTATTTTGTTAATGTTTATGTTTGCAGCGGTACAATACTAGTATCTACTGCACTATAATTGCTACAATTTATTGTATAAACAGTATACATCACCAAATCTAGAATGCAAACTAATGTTTTATACCCAGTATACTAGTAACTAATTCTGTCTATATTTCTGCATTATTAAAGAATGTACAAAAACTCAGTTTACATCTATTTCATAAATTCAGGTTAACTTGGAGAAGGGTGTGTGTATAAAAATTATAGTGTTATATTATTCTTATATTATATATATACACTAACATAACAAATTATATTACTATGCATGGCTAGTTTTGCATTCATTTGTTTTGGCTTATTACAGACACTACTTTTGATGATTAGAGAGAAGAATTTTTCTGCTGCTATACCAGGTTCTACATAGGCTGTCATGAATAGAAAGTGACTTCTTACAGTTCTTACATAAAAATACGTCAGCTACCAATATAGAAATGAGAACAAATGAATTGGAACACACAGCTTAAAAGTGGCATTTGGAACATTTGGCATTATAAATACAATTCTGTTAAAATTCCATTCAGGGGTTCTTTCTTCACCAAACTACTTTAACCCTATTTATATTCATGGGTGAGGGATTTTTCATGCAGGAATGACCCCACACAATCACTGTAGAATATTAAAAAATGTTATTATTGATTTAAAATTAATAGTAAAACTTTCAAGCTTCATGAATTTGGTTTTAATTTAATTTTTTTTCTGAGTAAATGGCTAAGATTGCATAAGTTAATTCCCTTAAATAAGTTATAGCACACTAGTTGCTGTGAGCAATTCCAAGAGTCCAACAGTAATGGATGTAGTAAAAGCTTGTCAAGAACTTAGAGATTTGTGTCTGATGAAAGTAGATTGTTCACAAAAAATTAGTAGTAACTGGACGTAATTCCATTTAATGTTGTTGCTCTAGCCCATATTACGAATTATTATGCCAGTTTTCAACATCATCTTACATTTAAAACATCAAACACAAGACTGTGTCTTTGATAATACCAGGAAGCCAATTCTCTGCACAAAGAATGTCATTTTTTACCGATTGTTAAACTGACAGTTTTCGATTGGGCTCTACATTATTCAATTTCTTTCCTTGAGAATAGAGAACATCTTTTTAATGATAAATAATAGCAAGATGAAATAAGTGTGAACTACCAAGGAAAGTGAAACCTGGTATGCCTGTAGATGCTTGAGGAGATGATCAACAAGGGTAGCTTGAAGTTGATGGGCATGCTGTAGCTGTTTACTGAGTACATCATATGAACCTCACTCCATTTTACACCCTAAAATACAAATATATTCCACTGAGATAAATCGTTGTTAATATTCGCATCATGGATCTATCTTTCTTTCTTATCTTCTTCTCTAAGGGGACTTCATGATACTTACTTATATTTAAGTATTAACTTACCAAATCAATTTGATAATGTTTTTCTTTTACTTAAAGTTACATATGCACACATGCAGGCACACATGCAAACAAAAGGGAATAATGAACACAAGTGAGCTGTAAAATTGACAATAGAAGGTATTACATTACTCTAGCATAACTACTGAATCATGCCAATACATACTTAAGTAATACATTATTTGTTAATTCCTTATTTTAATTTATAGCTATTTCTGTATTTTTACTTCTTGTAGTAATATGTATCAATTTAGAAATGTTCATCTGAGTTGAGGCATTTGAATTATTTGTAATAATATTATTGATTAACACAAGAATTTCAATATATTGAATATTTTTATAATTATTCATGTTTTCTTGATTAATAATTGTGTTATATCGTTCAATTAAATTGATATGATTTACGTTTTTGGTAACTGAACTTACATTGAGACTAAGTGTTTTTAAATATAATATTTTTATACTGTCTATAGCTATCAGAGAATACATGTAATCGCTAAATGTAGATAAGTCCAAGATTTGGCTAGTATGTCAATAATTAATATTTTTATACTTATTTTCTAATTATTGTACAACATACTATGTACATCCTGTTTATCATATTATGTGCATATCCATGTAGCTATTGACAGAATAAACTTATGTAGTGTATAAAAAACACTATAAAAGTTTCAGTTTCACATGATGATATCACAACAACAAAAAATGCACATTAAAGGAAGACGATTTGATAAAGCACAATATTGTTTACAATTGTGTAAATCATGTTAATACAGAACAAGGTGAAGTATCATGATCCTCACTCAGTTAAGTAAATTTTGTATCACTTAATCTAAATTTTTCATAATCTTACATTTGCTGACCTTATCAACTGCCTCATGATATCCCTCCATTCATGTTTGTTTATAATTATATTATATTTATTGTATTTATGTATGTATAAGCCTCTGTGTACTGCAAATTGAGCAAATTGAGTTCTGACTCTGTGGCCATTCTTTACGAAATATTTACCCTTTCCAGTACTTCAGTATGTCCATCTAGGCTATGACATTCAATTATATTATTCCTTCTAAATTATCAAAGTAATAACTTTCATCTCATTGACTGAAGCTCACCCTCCGTCAATTAGCTAGCTAAAAAGGTAAGTTTGTCTTTTTTATCATTACACATCATTACTCAACATGCACTCTGTGTATCTTACTCATGGTATTGTTAAGAGTATAATACATTTATATTTTTGGCTTGTAATTATATATAAAAATTTATAGAAAAAAAAAGAATAAGAATTCTTCTTACTCTTCAATGATGGGAATACTATAGTTATAGCAAAATATTAACAAAACATAAGTAAAAACGATGCATTGTGAATAATGTACTCTTTAATTTAATGAACTGTTTCATGATATTCAATATAATGTTGTGGAGAATCAGAGGGTGAACTCTGATTACAGAATGTGCGTCTTTTTGCATCTCTGAATACATTTGAGTGCTCAGGCACAGAATGTGCGTATTTTTTTAACACAACCTCATACGATGGATAACTATCACATTGTTCATTATCCTTTCCAAGTGAAATGACTCCATAGGATGGATTAGGATCAACAGCTTCCAAAGTCTATATATCACATTTACAAAGATTCAATTAATTGCTAGTATATTATTTGAAGTGAATTTAAAATTCCTTAATTAAATGAAATAACATAAAAAATTAAAGGGCCTAAGAAAACAAAGAATTAGCTACATATTCAATAATTTTGAAACAAGTTCACTCATAATAACTGATTGGAATGTAAAAGTAGTCAAACTCTGTGTTTGATTTTCAATGTTAAGTTGCCAAAGTGAATTAGCTAAAGCAAGTGAAGTAGAAAAATAATCAGGTAATTATTATAAGCTCAAAAAAAAGTGTAAATTAACAAGAATTATAGAAAATATCTCTGATTATTATTTCAATACTTTTTTAATTAATCCACTTTAAACTTTAATCATCACTATCCCTAAATGATATATAGGAGCTTGTGCTTATTGTGGACAAAACTATTAAGAATTGAAAAAATTCATTATGTAAAGCATTAACTTACATAGGTTGTGATTTGTATCATACTTGTTTCTAGTTGTATCAATAAACATTAATAACAATATACACATGTTAAAACTCACAAATGACTCGCTTGTCATTTTGTATGTTTTGTAAGATATCAATGGTTGTTGTCTTCAATACTCCTTCTACCTTATTTTCTGAAACACATCATTAATATTATATAATTATTTACGATGAAAAAGTCTGAAACTTACTGTGAATTCAGAGACAGAATATAATAATCAAAGCTATTGTTAGCGCTGCAACAATAGCTACGACTAAAATTATGGCAACTATAATAGTAGTAGTAGTAGAAAGTGTGACAGTTGAGCTTGTAATGAATTGAGTGGTTGAGATAGTCTGTAGAATATAAGAATAATTAGTTGGTGATATGTAGAGTAGCTCTATCTAACCTGTAGAATGTAAATACTAATTCACTGAATTAGAGTTCAGTTGTGGTCTCACTGCATTATTGATACTATTATTGACAGTGATAGAATTGTATGCACTGATATTAATAGACAGCAAGGTAAATTCCTTAGGAAAATGGCCCCTTTAATACTTTTGATGTTACTATCTACACTGATGATGTACTTACATCCTATATATTCACATCCTGGGACATAGTCACATGATTGTCTGAGCCCACTTCCCACTGTTAGACATAATATTCTTATTCCCTGAATACAATACAGCTTGTGGCTGACAAGAAAAGAGGTTCAAATTATAAGTTGAAAAAAATAACTACATTTCATCCAATAAACAAACACAAACATACACTCCTACTAAATCTTACCAAATGCTACTTCTTTAGATCTTCGTTCGGCAATCCGATTAAGTGATGTTATTGTAAACACTTAAGAATAGTTTGGAAACAAATTCCTAATCTGTAACAAGTTGTCTGATCAGCTAGAACTGGAAGAGATGATCGAGTATCATTAGTTAAGACAGACCTCACAACTAGCTCATATTGTTGGGTTTTACATTTATTGTAGTATTAAAATCCATAAGTTACATTCCAGCCAATGAGTGTGATTTCATCTCCTAGTGTGTATTTTATAGTTACTAATTCACCCACTGCTATGATAATAATGACTACTTGGTTGCACAGTAGTTGTGATATAAAATTATTGTAAATTTCTATTGCTGACTAAAATTCAGTAATCAGTGAAGAATTAAAAAGTACAGATACAAATAGCTATGTGAGACTTATTGTTAACTTTAATAGCTATGTGTTCTAATATCATAATTGTGTGTATATGTCAACTACTCAGATCAAATATATTTACTTTTATCGTTGCAAATCCTTAGCTACATGCAGCAAAAGATTGGGGGGAGGGAGGGGGTTCACAGCATGCAGATTATTAAACCTTGTAAAAGTACCACCATTAAGCATTAATTTCTTGATTGATTGACTCATGAATTCAAATCAATTTCCAAACAATACAAAGCTAGGTGTTTGTTACTATTAATACCAAATACAGAACTCAGTTTGTATTTATACATGTCATGAGATATCAAGAAGAATATTTGATGGTCCTGATGAAAGTTAAGAATTTCATATTGATGCATATCCTCAAAAACAAAACTAATAACATTGAACAAACTGACATTGCAGGAATTCTTTGAAATAAATGAAAAAAATGGAAATGTTTGAAATAATTTAATTGAAATAGATAAATCCCATAAAATTATCACTATGGCATTACACTTTAATTTAGCTGAGTTAATGTAAATGTTATTTACATGAAATATATAATTGGAAAATTGTTTTTCATGACAGTAAATTGGTGTTAGTAGATTATGCCCCCCACCCACCCCCCCCAATCCCACACTTGTAAGCAACTTTCATCATCCATGCTGCTCAATTCATTTCAACTAAACAAAGTTATCCATTTGCAGTGCTTCCAGCTTAAAGAGTGGAAACTTTGATTCCATGAGATTGACCAATACATAGCTCTTTATAATTTAGGCATACCATTTTCCATCTGATTTAAAAGATTCCTGATATCTTTAAACAGTTATTCAACCATGGGAAGGTGAGAAAACGCGCCTCTCTCGTAGACTACAATACATTTTTCGCCATTTTCTTTGACGTCGGAACTTACGCGGTAATTCGTCACACGGCGTAAGACTGGGTCCAACTTCGCGCTTGCGCGACCTGAAGGGAATTACCCTAGCATAATCGGACTTTCCATTTTCACTTGGCGGGCTAACTCGATTATAGTATGGCTTCCAAAGCAGCGTTACCTACGGTTAGTCGCGCGAGCAAGCGACGACGAAATCAGGTGGAAGTTCTGGAGATATCCTCTAACATTCCTGTAGAGTCTAAGAGAGCCTCCTCTTCTACAGCAGCTAAAAAAATGAAAGACTGCATGAAACCAAAGGCTCCCAGAGGAAGACATGTATCTCTTTCACCTCCACTTTCTAGCTCTTTAAGTGCATCCTCACATTCTCCATCTATTTCACCAACTATATCCACCTCACACTCTCTATCTTCCTCTCATTCTATATCCTCCTCCATGTCTTCTCATTCTTCTTTATCCTCCCCCCCGTCTTCCTCTCATTCTTTATCCTCCTCCCCATCTTCCTCTTATTCTTTATCCTCCTCACACTCACTATCCTCCTCCCCCTCCTCCTCATATAATTTTAGACCCAAACAGCCTTGCCCGTCCCCCTCACCCAGAAATAACTATTTGAAGCTATTAGTGAAAGAGAGTCCACACGTGATTTCACAAGGATTGCACAGTTTACAATCTTTTGTGGAAAGAAACACAACTTTGGCTATACAGAAAGCTATAGCTCTTCAAATAGTTGGTGCTGGTATGACCGCAGAGATGGGCATCACAGAGTCGTGCAAGTTGGCCTCAAAAGCCACTGGATTCTGTTGGAAAGTGATCCATAGGTGGGCAGCGGATATCTATGTTGACTTCTTTTCCCTGATATCTTCTATTGATGAAGCAACAGATGAGCGGATACAGCATGAGTTGGAGTCAGGAAGAGGAAAACATCCAAAGTGGGCATCTTTGACCTTTGATGAAAATTTCATGGCTGAAGTTCGGAAGTTTGTGTGTGACACAGCAAACATGAGGGGACGTCCTAATCTCACTTTGAATGATATTGTAGGCTGGCTCAAAGATCACCACCAAGTAGATGTGTGCAAGTCAACTGTCTCTATTTGGCTGCATGAACTTGGGTTCTCATATCAGCACCATTCCAAGGGCATATACTTTGATGGGCACGAACGGTCGGATGTTGTTGCTGACAGGAAGCTCTATCTTAACAGGCTGAAATCTCTGGAAAGTAGGATGTGGACATATAACTCTCCGTCTCCTGACCCAGCCATTAGACCAGTAATCAGAGTCTTCCATGATGAATCCACTTTTTATGCCAATGCGGATCAGTCATCTCACTGGACAGATGGAACCAAGCAAGTGCTCAAACAGAAGTCCCTTGGGCAGGCTATCATGGTCTCTGATTTCGTGGAAGAAGTTGGTGGCATGCTGGAGAGTAACAATGAGAGGTGTACCATTTTTCTGGAACACAAGACAGATGGCTACTTCACTAATGATCACTTGATTTCACAGGTCTGAAAAAAATGCTGAAATTAAGATAATAGTATTAATAGTTATAATGATAATAATAATAATAATAATAATAGTAATAATAAAAATAATGGTAATAATAATAGAAATAATAATAGTAATAGTAATAGTATTAATAATAATAATAGTAATAGTAATAGTATTAATAATAATGGTAATAATAATAGAAATAATAAGAGTAATAGTAATAGTATTATTAATAATAATAGTAATAGCAATAGTATTAATCATAATAATGGTAATAATAATAGAAATAATAAGAGTAATAGTAATAATAATAACAATAATAGTATTAATCATAATGAATAGTATTTATATTTAAGGTACTTACAGATAAGTATGTAATGGTATCTATTCTGCAGACTCACAAGGCAATTTCCTTGTTTGAGAATAAGTATCCCTCCTGCCAAGGTCTTTTTGTGTTTGACAACGCACCATCTCATACAAAGAGACCTGAAAATGCTCTCAACGCTGACCGAATGAATGTGCGGGATGGAGGGAAGCAGCCATTCATGCAGGACACAATGTGGAGTGGACAGGTGCAGAAGATGGTGACTGAAGATGGACTGCAGAAGGGGATGAAGACCGTGTTGGATGAGAGAGGGATTGACATCAAGGGCATGAATGCTTCCAAAATGAAGGAAGAACTTCTGAAGTTTAAGGCAAGTAAAACACACATGAATACAAAAATTGCAATTCATAATTTTACTTGAAAGCATGTGATTTCAATAGCTCAATTAGAAAATGTAATTAATAATTTTAAAATGTGCATTATTGTTTTTAAAATGCTCTTACCTTTGTTTTTATTTTGGCAGGATTTCCAAGATCGCACCACCATCCTTGAAAAGGAAGTTCACAGTCGAGGGCATTTATGTATCTTTCTCCCCAAGTTCCATTGTGAGCTGAACCCTATCGAGCATGTGTGGTGTCAGTGCAAGAAGCATACCAGAAGTTATGCCAACGGGACCATCACCAGGCTAAGGAAGATTGTACCCGAGTCATTCTCCCTTGTAACCTGTGAGAGTATTGGACGTTTCTTTGCGAAGTGTAGAGATTACGAACAAGCCTATGACGAAGGTCATACCTGTGACAGCGTGGATGAAGTGATTAAAAAATACAAATCACACAGGAGAGTAAAAGGAGTAACGTAGGGCATGCAGCACAATAGTATTCTTTTATTTAAATTTCTTTCAACCGGCTCTTTTCAGAGCCACCACCAACCAAAAGATTTCACTTTTCGAGTTGTTAGCTAGGGTACTAACCTCTGTTGCATATGATCATCAGCATGTGATTAGTGGGAGACTGGTAATCTTCTACAACTTGAGGTTGTGATGGTAAATGTACTTTGTAGCTCACGTATGGAGAGGACTGGCTCTATGTTGCACTCGTTATGTCAGGTAGTCTAGCTGTATTAGTTATGTTGCCGTACACACTTTTTTCTTTCGTCGTAGTACTCGCATGTGCCTTTTGTTTCGTTTACGTATCAGCATGTGACGTTTTTGTCGATGTATTGTTTGAGTTTTGTGTCTGGTGTCTGGTGATTGTTGCTGTTGTAATGGTGGAGTCATGTTTAAATCAGCTAAGTTACAGTCTGTAAATCTTCATGGTTGTGTCTCAGTACCGTCAACTGTATATTGTAAGTCACGTGGGATTTCATTTTGCTCACAGTCGTCTATGTATTTATCTAATGGTGGTGTCATATTAAAATCTTCTGTTTGGGAATTGTCTGGCGTTGAAGTTATAGGCATTGTTCTGTCAGAGTCATGTTCAGCTTCGTCAAATGTATGATGAGAGTCACTGTCGAAGTCTGAAATTGTGTAGGGGCAAGCTTGTTGAAAGGGGCTAGAGTATTGGGAGTTATTATTGTCACTGTTAGTATGTTCACTATTAATGTCTGTGTGACTGTGGTCTTCGTTACAGTACGTATCAACAAGTTCTCTGTTTTCTTCTATGTCTTTGGTGCTTGAGTTAACGTCAGCGTGATTGTCTGGTAATGTTGCACAACTGTATGTCAAGTTAGTACAACACAGAGCACTCATTACCTCTCCTACCCTACTCTGGTAGCCACAGAAAATCTGGTGTCGTGGACTAGCTAGTCTGACAAAAATAACATAACTGATGATTGCCAACCAAGATAACCTGCACACCATATTCCCTTTATTTTTTAGCCTGAAATCTCCACAAGTCCATCTTTTTTTTTTAGTATATTCATTTGTTTCATGATTTTATAAGAGGTGATTTGACTTATTGAACTATTAATAAAAACACAAATACAACTTATCCTCCTTTTTTTCCTTCAGTTAGTCATACATGAGTAGCTGTAAACCTAAAAAAAGAGAAAATAGATTAGGCTTGTAAAAACTACACAGTTTTAATTAGAGCTTATAATTATATCAGTCATAGTGTATGTTAATACAGGTAGTACTTAATAGTGAATGAGCTTGTCATGGAAATACTTAAACGTAGCTTGAGTGAAACCCAGAAAGATATTCACCATAAAACAGGCCAAATAGTCAAGCATCATCTCCAATAATAGTCTCCATTAACAGTCCCACAGGTACTCATCTAGGGACATCCTCTACTCTACCTCATCTACAGACTCCTGTACAGACAGCAAGATTGATTTTTGCTTCATCGCGTATAGTAACCTACCGTTTTTGCGCCCTAAGCGTAAAATGCACTATTGTATTATGTATGCCATAGTGTATTATGTATCCCCGTGCCAAAATTCCTAAGGAAATCATGCATCCCTCCAGAATATTTTGCATCCCTCTGGAAATTTTGCATCCGTTCTTGACTCCACGTGTTTGCAAATCAGTAGTGTTTATTGAGAAGTTGGCGTGGAGGAAGACTCTGAAAATGAGCGAATAATATGAGAATTTAGAAAATATCTTGGTTACAATTTTCTTTTACAAGTCAATAATCTTTGACCTAGCTACTTTGTAAACTTCCCCACTTGCAGGTTATATATAATTTATGGTTTCACTACAAAAGTGTCGGAATTACATGCAAATATAAAACTCTTTTCACTGTGCATACCATCCTCTTGGATTCAAAACTTGTAGTAGCTAGCCGCATTTAATCCACTCCCCCTCCATATCATCCACTACTCCCCCTCCACCACTCCCCCTCCCCTCCATATCATCCACCACTCCCCCTTCATATCATCATCCACCACTCCCCCTCCATATATCATCCACCACTCCCCCCCCTATCATCCACCACTCCCCCTCCATATCCACCACTCCCCCTTCATATCATCATCCACCACTCCCCCTCCATATATCATCCACCACTCCCCCTCCATATCATCCACCACTCCTCCTCCATATCCACCACCTGGCTTGCAAGACTTGATTGGTTTAACCACAAAATCAATTAATAATAGGCATCTATACATTTGTTTATTATCCAGAGAAGAGAGCGAGATATGCTATTAGTGTGGATAATGCAAAATAATATTTATGAACATTTAACACAAATAATAATAATAATAATAGTAAAATAAACAACAGAAAAACAATAAAACAAAAGTGCTATAACTAATTCTGTTTGTGGGATACTAGCCACAGAGACACTAGCCACACTTTCATTGTTCTCATTCACTAAAAGACAGTTAGAATACAGTGAATCACCAGTATAAAATAACAAAATACTCCTCTTACCTGAACCAACGTCTCCAAGGAAAATGTAGGAGAATGACAACAGATAGATGCTGAGAATTTTGAACATATTTAATAGCATAACTGTATACCAACTGCAACTGTCTCAACTAGTGTATTGTTAGATCTCTACTCAGCAATCATGTGAGAGAGCTAGACACATACAACCACAAGGACCTCAAGATCCTCCCATTTGTGATTAGCCATTGAAGAGAAGCCATAAACTGAAATATTAGCCCAGTTGGCTGGTTTATTGCATCATCATCCTCTTGTCTTGATAAGTCCCATTTTCTTGACACAGGGATCCACTGAAAATGTACATGGAGGTTACATCAACTGCTGATTTTGTTCCATATCATCCACTACTCCCCCTCCATATCCACCACTCCCCCTCCATATCCACCACTCCCCATCTCCATATCATCACCACTCCCCCTCCATATCCACCACTCCCCCTCCATATCATCATCCACTCCCCCTCCATGTCCTCCACCACTCCCCCTCCATATCATCATCCACTCCCCTCCATATCATCCACCACTCCCCCTTCCATATCATCCACCACTCCCCCTCCATATCATCTAAGGTGTGTGTGTGTGTGTGTATGTGTGTGTGTGGGTGTGGTACAGACTACTATTATTCAGTGGAGATGTTGTAAACAACCCAAGCAGCCAGATGTTTGTGGTGGGAACTGGGAGGAGTCTGAAGGGGGAGATAGAGGAGCCCAAGCTACGTGCCACAAATGCAACAGGTTAGTGATCATTGAGAGCTCCCTTTTGACCAAGTCCAGTAAAGGTATGGATGCAAATTTGTGCAGAGTTCAATGAAGAGGCAACAACACCTATGCCCAGATCACCACTGTAAATGAAACAACAACATACATAAACCTATCATCCACTTCTCCTCCTCCTACCACTCTTCCTTCATATCATATCCACCACACCCCTGCACTCATACATGAACAATTTCTTAGTATTTCTCGCACAGAAAGAAGATCGTCATATTCTATCACCTCTCATCCCAACATGTTTGTGTGTGTGTGTGTATGTGTGTTTGTATGTTTTAGCCAGGAAGTACTTGTACTTTTCGTCCGTTATTTTTATAGTGTGATGACTCATCAGCTGGCCCTCACTCATCAGCTGGCCCTCACTCATCAGCTGGCCCTCACCCCCTGGTTTTGAGCCATCTTCTGTCCAGTCATCACACGGACAAGTATGTTAGTGTGTGTTCTTCTCACTTTCATTTTGATATGGAGGGGGAGTGGTGGATGATATAGAGGGAAGTGGTGGACCATATCTTTCACCACTCCCCCTCCATACCTTTCACCACTCTGTGCTGTTTGGTACATAGCTCGCACTTGCTCACAGGCCGCATTTAATCCTTCGCGCAGTCTTCATAGGAAAGATCACATGCTCGTAATTATCCCCTCATGTACAGGTGGTAGCAGAAGCCATTTATATGACCTCTTATAGTTCTACATACTGTCCACCAGTTGCCAGAAATATACTGAGTCAGCATAATTGCACTAGTGTTTATGCCACCACATCTGGTGGTTTATAGTACAGTGTAGCACCATTATCGCGATTATTATATTATTATTATTATTATTATTATTATAACTAGTCTAAAATATTTATGTGATTGGGCCATTGCTGCCAAGTAATTGAGTGTGCAAATAGCTCTGCTAACCACCAACCCTCCCACATTCCCACTTGATAGAATTGTATCAGTTAGCCTGTGGTTTTAGACACCAGTGTTGAGCTGATATGAGTGCAGTAAAACGTCTCTTATCCGGACATCTAAGATATGGGCAACTCTATTATTCCGGCAGGTAAATCATAGAAAATTGCAATTAAAACAGTGGGTGAATGCAAATAATTTGTAGTTTTCAAGTTACTCCAATTAAAAACGTATTGCTTCTGAGATATGGGCAATTCCTAGTTACGGGCACCCCTCTGTCCCAAGCCGCCCAGATAAGGGACGTTTTACTGTATGTAAATTGTTTTGTACAAGGAGTTCAAGTGTTTTGTAATAATCTGCACTAAAGTGCCATCAACCTAAGTCAAGCTGAAGAGACTGAATACACAATTTGATCAATCCATATTTTAAATATGAACAATATGTCTGCACTGTTTCTTCAGTTAGTTGATGCTGTAACATTCACAGATACAGATATCTCAGCTGCTTAGTTTACAAATATTATTGTTAATGCTAAGCTGGTATACATTCAGACCACAAAGTTACTTAGTGTGCTATTCAGCATTTTAGTTATACTGGTTTGTTGCAGCTGATCTCAAACTGTGTAAAACACTCCTGATGAGGAGTTGCTAGCTCAGCTCACAGAACCATACATTGGTGCATTGAACCTGCATTTGTGGCACGTAGCTTGGGCTCCTCTATCTCCCCCTTCAGACTCCTCCCAGTTCCCACCACAAACATCTGGCTGCTTGGGTTGTTTACAACATCTCCACTGAATAATAGTAGTCTGTACCACACCCACACACACATTCATCTAATTTTCAAATTAGGGAGGAGTCTTTGGTGTTGTCCAGTTGTAAAAAGGCAGTGCATAGTCAGAAATGCATCAGTGTAGACCAGGATCAATGGAAGTGGAAAAGGAAGTGAATTTGCTGGTAGATTACTTTTAATGTCAGGTCTAGAGTAGGAAGTGGCCACTTCATCGATGTATCTCAGTTTATGTAAGTTCAGTGCCAGTTTTTTATGGAAATTTTATTTAGAATGAAATAGGTAGCTAAATATATAATTGATCATGAAAGTTTGGTTGTCATATTGTTGTAGAATATATTGAATTCTTCTTCTGTCTTCTCACTTCTGGTGGTGATGATCAGAATAAGACATTTCTTGTGGACTACGATAGCATGTCCTCTTTGTCTGAGCTAACACGCATGAAGAAGGAAGTGAGTCTGCAGTCGTCCAATGGTCGTTGAGTAGAACTTCTACTACGTCCAAGTCCTCGCCACGTGAGGAGAATAAGACATTTCTTGTGGACTATGATAGCATGTCCTCTTTGTCTGAGCTAACACGCATGAAGAAGGAAGTGAGTCTGCAGATTTTCAAACTCTCGTAGGTAATTATCAAATTCAGGTTTATTCCCCTGGATTCTGATTGCTACTGAGTTGATCAGCATACATATTGTTTCCTAATAAAAGGAATTTATCAATGATAAGAAGCAAGATAAAAATATAGATTTAAGCCAACAATTCTGTCAACTTATTACCTGTACGAAGACGTACTCTGGCCTCTCGTTAGGATGAAAGTTCTTTCATTTACTCGGCGTTGCGACTCGGGTAAGACGACTTTTACAGTGACTTTTGAACACGTGGGTAGCCGGTGGATGGTAGGGGAGTCCTAGTGACGTGTACACCGCGCACTATTAAGGAATAAAGAGGTCTGGTGGAGTAGAACTTCTACTATGTCCAAGAACTGCTCCTGATAATGGCTGCCGTACTGCTGATTTTCAAACTCTCGTAGGTAATTATCAAATTCAGGTGTATTCCCCTGGATTCTGATTGCTACTGAGTTGATCAGCATAAATATTATCTCCTAATAAAAGGAATTTATCAATGATAAGAAGCAAGATAACAACATAGATTTAAGGAATAAAGAGGAATAAAGCGGTCTGGTGGATTTATTTGCAACAAAATGTGTTGCATTTTAAAGCTTGTATATATATTATATATATTCTGTTAGTTTTATCACAACTATTGATGTTGATAGCTTCAATTAGCTTTTGTTAGAGCTAATCAGCTAGCAAATACAAGCACATTCTCCCAAATTGAACACTTACTGGGCTAACGATGAACATATCCACAAACTCAAACACTTCTCGGTCATAAACTCTAGTCAATCAGCTGAACCAGACCAAGTCAACTTTCATTGCCATAAACTCGCAAGGGTCCAGTGAGTCTGCAGTCGTCCAATGGTCGTTGAGTAGAACTTCTGCTACGTCACCGTCCTCGCCACTGCAGTCGTCCAATGGTCGTTGAGTAGAACTTCTACTACGTCACCGTCCTCGCCACATGAGCCCCACCCACCAGCCACTAAGTTGATGCCCACATGTGAGGACATGTCCACAGAAAATGACTAGCAGGATCTGTCACAGTTGCAGGCACCACCACTGTGGTTGAGGAGGACAGACTGATGCATATCCTATCTGCCCCATGAACTGCAAAATAAATCAAATGTTCACACTTCCTCATAACGTTTGCCATCCTGATATTATTTATTATATTCATCTCATAATTTAAAAAAAAATTAAAATGAATAATAAAGAATGCTACACAAATGCTTAAATTTGCTATTGAAGAGGTAAATTTAAACTATTTGAAAGTGTATTATGCATTGACAAAAAAACCTTTCTTTTGCAGCACCAGTGGTTTATCAACAACAGTAAGAGCTACTACCTCAAGAACTTGTGGGTTGATGTGTGCGAGCAAAGTGCTCAGGGATAATTGTTGTTGTCAATAATCCGAATGGTCTCTTTCAGATTTTGATGGAAAAAAAAAAACCAGGCTAAATTAGTTCAATCTAGCCAAAATAGTAAGTGAATGACAATTTTTATGGTCCTCCAGGTTGGTCAGGTATAAGTGCTGGGTTGCCAGAATTAGGGATTAGTGTTCCTGGTAAATAAAATTATTTCTTAGCAATAAAAAAAGATATTGCTCTCAAATTTAAAATCCACCACTCCCCCTCCATATCAGAATGAAAATGAGAAGAACACACACTCACATACTCGTTCGTGTGATGACTGGACAGAAGATGGCTCAAAACCAGGAGAGTTGCGGTGGGGCCAGCTGATGAGTCCTCCCACTATAAAAATAAAGGACGAAAAGTACCAAGTACTTCCTGGCTAGAACATACAAACACACATGCACACACACACACACATGTGTTAGGATGAGAGGAGATAGAACTTGATCTTCTTTATGTGCCAGAAATTGTTCATGTATGAGTGCAGGAGAGTGGTGGATGATATGGAGGGGGAGTGGTGGATGATACGGAGGGGGAGTGGTGGATGATATGAAGGAGGAGTGGCGGATGATATGGAGGGGAGTAGTAGATGATTTGGCGGGGGAGTGGTGGATGATACGAAAGGGGAATGGTGGATATTATAAGGAAGTGGATCCACATCATCGACCACTCCCCCTATCAGAATGAAAATGAGAAGAACACACACTCACATACTTGTCCGTGTTATGACTGGACAGAAGTTGGCTCAAAACCAGGAGAGCTGCGGTGGGGCCAGCTGATGAGTCCTCCCACTATAAAATAAAGGACGAAAAGTACAAGTACTTCCTGGCTAAAACATACGCACATGCATACACACACACACACCTTAGATGATATGGAGGGGGAGTGGATGATGATATGGAGGGGGAGTGGTGGATGATCTGGAGGGGGAGTGGTGGATGATATGGAAGGAGAGTGGTGG
>WLWD01002531.1_pt1 | contig 66709 bp, 58 predicted proteins | sample 6712731 | NCBI WGS metagenome assembly WLWD01 (sample SAMN12718690, study PRJNA576275) | sponge metagenome | isolation source: marine sponge | host: Mycale hentscheli | place: New Zealand: South Island, Marlborough, Capsize Point | collected 2014-11-01 | reverse complement strand
ATTGTTTATTCATACTCCCTTTCTGTATGCAATTATTATTCTTAATAGCTAGCTATTATAGTATATTTACTATTCTCCTTTGTGCTGCTATTGTTATAGTAGTATGCTGATACAGCTCTATCCGGCGGCGTGCATCATCCTACCCACATACATAGTTCCTGCTCATGTGAACAGTCAGCATCTTTCATCAGGAGATTACTTAAACAATACTATTTTATTGTACACAAACTTCAGACATGATTTATATTATCTCACATAAGATTTGAATATTGACAATGAGTGTGAATTGTAAGAATAGTTATCTCACATAATTCAGCTCAATTGTTTAAGTGATTATTTATATTGAAGGGGGTGTAGTCTATGTATGGTTAAGTGTTTGTAACACCCATTGTAAATTATTTGCCTAGCTATGCCCCTGATAACACAATTAACTGAACACAAGTGGCAGAAAACATACAATTTCATGAAATTTAAAAATTAATGATGAGCTCTGAAATGACAACATAGTTAGCTCTTTATAAATTTGCAAGGAATAATTCTTTTCTGTTTGATTTCTGAAATCATACTCTTCCTTGTGTCAGGAACATCACTTTATAAACACATATACAAGAATTACTACTATGTTGAATATTCATTATTGCTAATCCACCTCAAAATGTGCTAAATTATATCAGCCTTCTGTGTTCTAATTACATCATACCTGATCAAAGCTTGAAACCTGTAAGTCAAAGCCTTCAAATAATTATAAAATGTTATGAAGCTATAAATATCAATTGTATTTTTTTTATGTTACCATGCATGTGAAGATACCACAATCGTAACTGTTAGTCTGCCTTGGAATATTCTATTAAGGAATATACATTAATGAAAAATATATAAATACATAATTTCACATATAAATTTACCTTTACACAAATTAATTTCCATCGTGAAAAGTCTTGGTTTATGTACGCATGCTATAAAAGTTGACTAATTTTTCAAAAGATACCATAAATTATATTATAGATTAGCAGTAGCTAATACAATGTTAGCTACTTATAATATTTTGTTCAAACTTTTAAGATTATGTTTTAGCATAGAGTCATAATATCGTAGTTCCTGTGATTGAAAGTCTGCCACAGCTAAACTCCAGTGAGAACCAGTATTTACTGGAAAAAGGATTTTCTTGTACAGTTGCTTTGACTAAATGTAACATCAACATTACTAGGTAGCTTACACATTCTAAGTACAAAAAAAATCATACCAACTCCATCCATTTAGCTATGTCGCTTATAGATGTGGACAGCGTTACGTAGTAGCAACAAGAAACACAGCATAATGAATTTGGGTGTCTTTTGTTGACTTTATTCATTATCAAAAGTAAGTAGAGGTCAATAATCTAAAATAAAATAGATTGAATAATAACTATGCTTATTTATGAAATTTATTACCTTGTCTGTCAACCAGTTTTTTTCCCATTTAGTGTCTTAAGATCTTCTCTCGTAAGAGAGCAGGCATTCAGAATGGTACAACGTCATTGGTACTACACATTTTCTGTCCACCGTTATTATTATAAACCAAATTAACATCCTGTGTAATACCCTTACCACTGTGTTGTTGGAAGAGGAACTTGCTATTTTGGATTCCACTGTAATCATCAAGAGAGAGAGAATAAGAAGAAAGCAAGACGTTTGTATAAACTTACATTTATCACTCAATTTATTACATCTCCTTTGTAAGCAAAAGTGCTTTCTTGCCCCTTTTCCTCCAAACTTTGGCATGTCAAGGCAAAATACACAACTTACACAATCACTTGAAGTGCAACCAGTACACAATTCACTCACTAAGTCAGTGATAATCATTCCTACTGGCTAACTTAAAAAGATGAGTTTGCTAGCTACCTGTCATACCTTGTGTCTTTTGCTCTGCTCGGTTGCACTATAATCAAGCTAAAGACCTCGTCTTTTTCCACCTTTGCTGTAAGGCCATCAAGGAAAAGCACATTGTATTAAAACCAGGAGCAACGGATGCTGCATTTATAAGTTCATGTCTAATATTTATTTAGTATAGATATTGAGCTAGCTAGATTTTTTGTTTATAGTTGAGTCGAGGTTTCAGTTTTTGGAAAGATGGAACGTGGCATTTCGGCAGCATGAGAAAAGCATGTGTCACAAGTTAGCTGTTGAGAAGTTATGTACCATACCAGCAACTTGTCACAATGTAGGTGAAATGCTAAGCAATGGTTTAGCTGCTGAGAAAGCAAACAATCGGCATTGCCTTCTGAAAGTTGTGAGTGGCCTAAAATGTCTTGCAAGACAGGGCTGTGGAATAGAGGGCATGATGATAAGGAAGGCAATCTACTTCAACTGATGAAACTTTTTGGTGAAAATGATCCCAAGGTAATTTGATCGTTGCATTATATTAATTAATTTATTTATGTTTGTAGTGTCATGAGTGGCTTCAACAAAAGAGTGAGCGCTATTCAAGCCATGAAAACCAAAATGAATTGTTAGAATCATGGCAGTAAACATACTACGTTCAATAGCGAAAAATCTTCAAGAAACTGAGTTTATAACTGTAATGATTGATGAGTGTACTGATATTACCAACAAGGAGCAGGTAAAAATGTTATTAACGTTTAGTGAAGTCAACTATAAAGTATTGTACTAAATGTAGGTTGTCATTGTGCTAAGATGGGTGGACGATGAGCTTCAAGTGCAAGAGGAATTTATTGGTCTCTATAAAGTATCCACTATTCAAGCTTCTTCCTTGGTTGCTGCTATTAAAGATTGTTTACTTCGTCTAAATATTTCTCTTACTAAAGTTAGAGGTCAGTGTTATGATGGGGCCAGTAACATGAGTGGGTTACGACAAGGCGTAGCTACTGTTATCCAGGCAGAACAGACTAATGCCTTTTATACCCATTGTTATGGTCATAGCCTCAATTTAGCTATTGCTGATACTATAAAGAGTTCAGCAACCATGAAGAGAGCTCTGGATATATGCCATGAAGTAACTAAATTAGTGAAGTACTCTCCGCGTAGACAGAATGCCTTTAATAGGCTTAAGGAAGAATTATCACCTGGTAACCCAGGTGTGCGTATGCTGTGCTCAACTAGATGGACCGTACAGGCTGATTCAATGGAAAGTATTGTTTGAAATTATTCAGTTCTACAGGAGTTGTGGGATGAAGCTATACATTTTGTTCGAGATAGTGAGGTTATAGCTCGTATCAGAGGCGTTGCTTCTCAAATGCAACTGTTTGACTTTTTTTTTGGACTCGTATTAGGCAAAAGTTTGTTGCGTAACACCGACAATTTAAGTCGAACGCTCCAAAAAAGATAGATGTAAATGACCCTGCCCTTCCATGAAAAATAAAAGTACCAAGATGATTTGAGGATGGAAACGCTGAGCCAGAACATGATGAAAGTCCGAAAGACATTTACAGAAGAATTTATTATGAGTCACTCGATCTTTTCGTACAGGCTATAGAAGATCGATTCAGCCAACCTGGCTATAGAATGTATAGCAACTTGGAAACACTGTTAATGAAAGCTGTTAAAAAGGAAGATTATTCTAATGAACTAGAAGTAGTATTAAAAGTATGTAAAGATGATTTTAATGCTTCAAACCTTACTACCCATCTCAGTATTCTTGGCACAACTATTCCCAGAAAGAATTATTCTATTTCTGACATACTGACATATTTACAGAAATTATCATCTGCTGAGAAAGAATTAATGAAAGAAGTCATTGTATTGGCCAAGCTTATATTTAGTTATGCCTGCTACGAATAGCACGAGTAAATGATCCTTTAGTGCCTTAAGACGACTTAAAACTTATCTTCGTTCAACAATGCACCAAGAAAGATTGAACTCCCTAATGATTATTCATGTTCATAAGGATTTAACTGACAAAATAAATATACACGAAATTTGTAGCAGGCATCAGGTGTTTGGAACTTTTTAACTTTATTTATTGTAATCATTGCTCTTTATTGTGTAGTTTTAATACTAATATTATGAAGTACTAATACTAGGTTAAATATACTGAACATAATCTTTACATAAATTAGCTAACACTACATTTTAGTAGCTGATACATATGATCAGAGTTAATAATTGCATTAACTACTTCCGCTTCCTGTCTTTAAGCCACACCCACTAACTGGCCTGACCACTTCAAAATTGGCGGAGCCGCCCCTGTAATTATAAGTGGGCTTTGCGTTTAAGGGGAGAAGGAGGGGGGGTGGGGCGTTGTGGCGGTAGGTAAAGGGTCTCGATACGTGAAACACGCATTGGCACATGAGCGTAGCGAGCGAGAAACCTACAGGGGCAACTTACAGGGGCATCTTTTCCTCCTTTCTTCCTCCACATTTCAATCAATCATCATTAGCCATTTTTCCGGCTGGTAGATCGAGGCTCCATTCCATCCACAAGAGAGGACAGCAATTTTTTGGCATCGGATACGTAGCGTCACAGGATTTCTAATCCAGGACATGGCTTCTCAGAGACCTCGGCATTAGTTTTAAAATAGCGTCTGGAGTCAGCATATCGAACACTTCGTCCAACGATTTGCAATCCTGTAGCCATTTCCTTGTTAGACAACGATGTCTTTTCACGCAAATTGTTCGCGTCTCCCCAGATTTCCGGGGGAAATACGTCCATTTTACTTCGGCAAAAATTCTTGTCAATGCTGTAATGCGAATACAAAGCTTTCTTCAGTGCTTCATAGTTTTCGGATCTTCTGATTCCATATCCAAATAAACTTCAGAAGCATCTGGGTTCAATATAGGGGCGAGATGTTTGCACCACAATTCAACTTCAATTCCAAAACTGTCCATGTGAACTTCAAATAAGCTTCAGCATCTTCGTTTTCTTCAAGGCGCCGAAATGCCGGTATTTTCTCAGCAACTTCAGGTATGGCAGTGCTTCCCTGCGTCACTGCCAGAAGTAATCATTGCGCATGTCTCCAACATTTTTGTCCAATGTGTTTCCTGCTTTTCCTCCATTCTTTTCTCTTCCTCTCTTCGTCCAATTTCTTGTCTACGAGCTTCTTCTCTCCAGTAATATTCTTCTTTATTTCTCTCAGCATCATTCTTACTATAGTCTCTCAATTCTTTGATAAGCGAAATCAGCAGAGTTGTCGTGTCCGCTGACATTTCTGCCGTAGGTAGGCTGTCGTCTTCTTTTGTTGTCTTCTTAGCTTTTTTCTTCGATCTCAATTCTCTTTCTTTCTCTTTCTTTTTCCATTTTCTTTGTTGTTGATTCGTTTCCGCTGCCACCAACTGTGACAGTGGACGCCGCCACGCGGGTTCTTTGCCAGTTGCAGAGGGTAGCTTGGAATCAAGGTTTGTGTGGTTTCATTATAGAAAAACCATAACTAATATTGATGAAATTAACTAAAGTAAAAACAAAAACAACAACAAAAACAACAAAAAAAAACAACAAAAAAAACAAAAAACAAAAAACAAAAAACAGGTAACTAAAACTAAAATAGCTACTATTAATGTTTTTTTTTTTTTTTTTTTTTTTTACTTTAGTCAGCTAATTTCATCAATAATAAATGGCTTCATTTTAGTTTCAGTATAGTTTTTCCACTGATTTGACTTCGATTTTAGTACTAGTTTTTGTACTCTATAACAAAGTCAAGTTTAGATGTATATTGGTTATTTTCTATACTGTAAGCAGACCTCAATTTAGGTATTTAAATTATATTAGCAACTTGAGTGAAGCAAACTTAACTACCTGCTGCCTCAGAGTGAAAAGAAGTCACACAACATGGACTCTGCCCAATATCCACTATTTTGATTATTGATAAATAAATAAATAAGTCTTAGTATTAGCTAGTTAGCTAACTAGCTAACTAAAATAGCTGAGACTTATAATCATGACCTGAAGGCAAGAAATTCAATTTTTGTTTTAGTATCATAACTAGTATCGCAACAAGGTCTGCTAATTATATGCTTGCAGCAGCATCAATTCATGTAAGCCATTCACACCTAGTTACAAAGCCAGTCTAGAACTCTGGATTCTGCCAATTTTTTTTTCATTACACTCTTTGAAAGTCCTCCAAATTTTATCCTATTTTCCCATAAATCTCCATCTAGCCATTTTGATTGACACAATAATAGTGAATGTAGTGCAATAATACCACAGCATACACAAAATAATCATCCAGCTTTAACCTTTTAGGCGGTCTCAAAATCGTTCTTGCTGCCTATCCAGCTATCGTAAATAGCTAAAACTACAGTATCTAGCTTTAATCTTTCAGACGGTATTAAAATTATTCTGATTGTGCTAGAGTACCACTAGTTGCTGTAAGAATGTGGGACAGACCCTGATCATCAAGAAGAAATTCCAATAAATTGTAGCAGCACCAGCCGAACCAGATTATCCTGTAAATGGAACATTACCAACATGTCCTCAGCTATGGCAGAGAGTTGTTGTTGTTGTTGTTGTTGTTGTTATTGTTTTTTCATTGATGTCAAACTCTGTTAGACTAAGTCAAAAAAAAAATCTCACTTTGCTACAGTACACTTTGCTACAGTACACTTTGCTACAGTATACTTTGCTACAGTACACTTTGCTACAGTACACTTTGCTACAGTACACTTTGCTACATTTGCTACTAGTACACTTTGCTACATTTGCTACAGTACACTTTGCTACATTTGCTACTAGTACACTTTGCTACATTTGCTACTAGTACACTTTGCTACATTTGCTACTAGTACACTTTGCTACATTTGCTACAGTACACTTTGCTACATTTGCTACTAGTACACTTTGCTACATTTGCTACAGTACACTTTGCTACATTTGCTACAGTACACTTTGCTACATTTGCTACTAGTACACTTTGCTACATTTGCTACAGTACACTTTGCTACATTTGCTACAGTACACTTTGCTACATTTGCTACAGTACACTTTGCTACATTTGCTACAGTACACTTTGCTACATTTGCTACTAGTACACTTTGCTACATTTGCTACAGTACACTTTGCTACAGTACACTTTGCTACATTTGCTACAGTACACTTTGCTACATTTGCTACAGTACACTTAGCTACATTTGCTACAGTACACTTTGCTACAGTACACTTTGCTACATTTGCTACTAGTACACTTTGCTACATTTGCTACAGTACACTTTGCTACATTTGCTACAGTACACTTTGCTACATTTGCTACTAGTACACTTTGCTACATTTGCTACAGTACACTTTGCTACATTTGCTACAGTACACTTTGCTACATTTGCTACAGTACACTTTGCTACATTTGCTACAGTACACTTTGCTACATTTGCTACTAGTACACTTTGCTACATTTGCTACAGTACACTTTGCTACAGTACACTTTGCTACATTTGCTACAGTACACTTTGCTACATTTGCTACAGTACACTTTGCTACATTTGCTACAGTACACTTTGCTACATTTGCTACAGTACACTTTGCTACAGTACACTTTGCTACATTTGCTACAGTACACTTTGCTACAGTACACTTTGCTACAGTACACTTTGCTACAGTACACTTTGCTACAGTACACTTTGCTACAGTACACTTTGCTACAGTACACTTTGCTACATTTGCTACAGTACACTTTGCTACAGTACACTTTGCTACATTATACTTTGCTACAGTACACTTTGCTACAGTATACTTTGCTACATTTGCTACAGTACACTTTGCTACAGTACACTTTGCTACAGTATACTTTGCTACAGTACACTTTGCTACAGTATACTTTGCTACATTTGCTACAGTACACTTTGCTACAGTACACTTTGCTACAGTATACTTTGCTACAGTACACTTTGCTACAGTACACTTTGCTACATTTGCTACAGTACACTTTGCTACAGTACACTTTGCTACATTTGCTACAGTACACTTTGCTACAGTACACTTTGCTACAGTACACTTTGCTACAGTACACTTTGCTACATTTGCTACAGTACACTTTGCTACAGTACACTTTGCTACAGTACACTTTGCTACAGTACACTTTGCTACAGTACACTTTGCTACAGTACACTTTGCTACAGTATACTTTGCTACAGTACACTTTGCTACAGTACACTTTGCTACAGTACACTTTGCTACAGTATACTTTGCTACAGTACACTTTGCTACAGTACACTTTGCTAGTATACTTTGCTACAGTATACTTTGCTACAGTACACTTTGCTACAGTACACTTTGCTACAGTACACTTTGCTACAGTACACTTTGCTACAGTACTCTTTGCTACAGTACACTTTGCTACAGTATACTTTGCTACAGTATACTTTGCTACAGTATACTTTGTTTCCTTTATGCTGTAATACAATAGCATTAAAACATTTTATAATCACTAAATCACTAATTAGCTACATCAATTTTGGTAAGCAAAAAGAAGAAATACAGCTATATTTTAGGGATGAATATAGAGGCATTGATAAAGGATTAGGAGCATAAAAAAGCAAAAATTATTCGTGCTAAATTATAGTTGGACTCATAGCTTTGACAAAACTTGCCAATGGTTTAATGTTTTTTTTAATTTTTTATATTACAATCAGATGTGTTCTAAGTAGAATGTTACATATTATAAGTAAGTGCAATAGCTACAGCTATTGCAGTCCATGTGCACATGCATGGTGAATATATATTTTTTGCCCTCACACATTCAAAATGTGAAATGAAGCTTGTTTTGTACTGTGACTGCACAGTGAAACCTTTGATAGTGAATTCTTTTAGCAAATTGCCTCTATTTAGTGAACTTCCTTCCAATAATTTCACCTCTTGAAGAAAAAAAACTCTTATTTATGAAGTAAAAGCCCTAGTCCCAAATTGTTATGTGGAGGTTCTACTGTATCTAGTGGTAGCTATCTTACATGAAATGAGCACAATGGAAAACAGTTGATCAACTTCCAAGTCTCACTGTTTGGTTGTATTGCTCAGAGCAAAAGAAGCAGGTGGGTTATCACCTTGCAGTGGTAGCTTTAGACGTCTTTATTTCTTTACCTACTGGCTATGGCAAGTCACTGTGCTACTCACTGCTTCCTCCCATATATGATAAGTATAAGAGCATAGTAACAGATTTTCCACAGCAAAAGCAGTACCTAAAAGCCATCTTGAAACCTAGGAATCACTGTAATACTTTCGCGCGAGTGTGATATTTGACGACCGCAACGCCGAGTTACGTTATAATTGCATTCCTTTAGCACTAAACGATGTACAAGCTTCTACCAGACCCTTTTTCCCTCCCCCGCGCTAGCGGTTCATAGTGTAGGTAATATTCTGATCATTTTGTTCAACTAGATGTGAGTAAGGAACTCGAGATGCAACTAAAGATAAAGCCACTTATATGATGTTTTGGGATTTATTGTACTAGATTGAAAGTTAGTCTCGCGAGCCAGACCCTTTACCTAACCGAGGGTCTTGCTCGCGAGACTAATTGAAAGTAAGCACTAACTTATTGTTTTCTCATAGTTAACTGAAGAAGCTGAAGACAACAGATATGCCATATGCCATATGCCATAATCACAGCTGTAGCTAAATACCAGCTGAGATTTGTAGGTGGTACTGGACATATTAAGAAGCAACTTATTCTCCTGAATGCTTAGTGCATCGAACTATTAAATAAAATATTGTCTTGCAAATTCATGAGCCAATCAATACAGGGGCATAGGAAGATGATTTGGAATAATACCGTGACAAAAGGTAGATTTGGTGATACCATCACTCCTACTAGCGTATAGGAACGTATCGTTAAAGTGAAGTCGATGTGTTTCACGTAGCGAGACCCTTTACCTACCACTAAAATGGAATGGGCAGGTAAAAGGTCGCTACGTGCGCATTCGTTTACCCCTCCCCCCCCACCCAACGCAACGCCCACTCATCATTATTACAGAGAGAAGGTGCTTCACACACAGCAGACATACAGTGAAACGTTTTCTGTACTGTCTTACGGAATGCTACGACTAACGATGTTGGCCAGTGGGTTGAAGGCTGGAGGAGTACGATTAGGGTTGTTCTCTGCAACAGAACGTGCCGTCCTAGCTCGCTTGTCCACCCTTGAAGACTACAGCAGACCTATAATGCGAACATCTGTTCCTGGACCTGCTTCAAAGGTAAATAAGCTTGTACACCAATGGGAGACTAAAGGGCCTTGATGCTGATGTTCACATTGTGGCATATTCCAAATTACATTCTCTATATATGCTTTTGTGTCTGTTATAGCTAGATTTTTCTATTCTTTGTGCTCCCTTACTTTCTTTTCTAGCTAGTTACACATTTTAGTTTACCAAGAACTTTCTAGTAGTCGACCAAATATAGGAACAGAGGAAAATATCGACATGATGTGCTCTAATTTAGACTTTTACTCCAGGTTTACTTTGACTTGTAGCTATTCCAGGTTGACTTGTAGCTACTCCAGGTTGACTTGTAGCTACTCCAGGTTGACTTGTAGCTACTCCAGGTTGACTTGTACCTACTCCAGGTTGACTTGTATCTACTCCAGGTTGACTTGTACCTACTCCAGGTTGACTTGTACCTACTCCAGGTTGACTTGTAGCTACTCCAGGTTGACTTGTAGCTACTCCAGGTTGACTTGTAGCTACTCCAGGTTGACTTGTACCTACTCCAGGTTGACTTGTAGCTACTCCAGGTTGACTTGTAGCTACTCCAGGTTGACTTGTACCTACTCCAGGTTGACTTGTACCTACTCCAGGTTGACTTGTAGCTACTCCAGGTTGACTTGTACCTACTCCAGGTTGACTTGTACCTACTCCAGGTTGACTTGTACCTACTCCAGGTTGACTTGTACCTACTCCAGGTTGACTTGTAGCTACTCCAGGTTGACTTGTACCTACTCCAGGTTGACTTGTAGCTACTCCAGGTTGACTTGTAGCTACTCCAGGTTGACTTGTACCTACTCCAGGTTGACTTGTAGCTACTCCAGGTTGACTTGTACCTACTCCAGGTTGACTTGTAGCTACTTCAAATTTGTCCATTTTGCTAGTAATTCTCCAAAATTTAGTCTAGACTGCCTCATAATATAATATACTAGTAAAATATTATTTTCATTGTAGTGCTGCTTGTAGTTTGCTGTTCAGGTATGTAGATGTTGGAGGGTGGGCATATTGATACTAATTTCATAATTTAACTGAACTAGAACAGCTTAGTCATGATTATTAATATTTTAAAAAAATTTTTTTTAAAATCAGATGTTCACTCATTCCTTGCAACCAAATTTTTATGCAAATTCACTGTGCAATTTCACTGTAGCCATCAGCTGTTAGTCAAGGAACGTGTAATAGTTAATAGTTAGCAATGGTTCAGTCTTGGCTATGTCATAGCATTTCTTAAGTAAGTCTTGCTAGGCTTAACAGCAGAACATTACATTCTGCTGTAGTTGTTGTTAAATATAACTGGTTGTTTCAAAGTCTGGTTGTTATATTTCCTTGCAGGCAATGGCTGCTGAGCTGAGTTCATTGAGAGTGAGTTGATCTTAAGTGAGGTAGCTGAGAATTGATATTGAGTACCACCACGGGATAATGTCTTTAGCACAGTCCAATCAATGTGATACGACTGTAAGTGGAAAGTTTGGATGATCTTTCTTTATTTTCACTCGAACTATTCACTATTTCAATTGATGTCACATGTCATTATAGTATCAATCACTGAGAGGCCTGCTACACTTACACATGAATTTTTTTTTTTTTTAATAGGATACCAAAGATGTCGTATTTTTTGTGGACTATGTGAAGTCCAGTGGCAACTATGTTTGTGATGCTGATGGCAACGTCATGCTGGACTTGTTCCAGCAGATAGCATCTCTGCCTCTTGGTGAGTTATTGTACTATTCCCACATGAATTTCAGATTGAGATTGCTCTAGTCTGATAAGAACCTATTAAATTTGCTTATTTATTTATTTATTTACTTATTTTTTAACTTATTTTACTTATTTGTATGCACTTCTCAGTTTCTTTGTTTAAAGCTTTACTGTTCAGTTTAAAGATCTTTTTTCAACAAGCATGCCTGTCATTCTGTCTTTTTCTTCTGAAATGCTTTACCAAATCATGAACTAATATCCCAGGTTATAACCATCCAGCACTCAAGAAGGTCCTGACCAGTGAAGATGTTGCCATCTCTCTGATCAACAGACCGTCATTGTCACGCTTCCCTCCGGTTGACTTTAGCTCCAGTTTGAGGAGGTCTCTGATGCAGGTGGCTCCGCCCAGCATGGAGCACGTGTGCACCATGATGTGCGGGTCATGCTCCAACGAGAATGCCATCAAGGCGGCATTCATAAGATATATGGTAAGAACTGTATATATCTACTTTACAGGTCGTGGTGTGACAGTGTTAATTAAAAGATTACTTTGGTTTCGATTAATTTATGTTTAAAAGCTTGTTAAGTACACACAAATTAGCGGCACTCCATTAGCTTGCTCACACTCCTCTCCACCCCTCCCTACCACTCCCCTTCCCTGAGGTGGACATTAGAAGCTTGACCACTAGAGTGACTAGGACCAAGATAATACTATCACCAGCTGACATCTGTTCTTGGCTTGGCTACACATGTGCACATTGTATGTGTGGGTACACCTTGACAGGACTGAAGATGGCCACTGGCAAGCTTTTTTTTTTAAAGCACATGTCATTGCCATCTCACCTTCTTCTTTTTCAGGCGTCACAGAAATTGAAATTCAATTATATATTCACTGCTGTAGTAGACGTAAGCCTGGAATAAATAAGTCACCACCAATCTACACAATGTACCTAATGTAGAGAAAAGAAAAGCTATAATTAGTGGATGTAAATATGTACTGGCCACTAAATTGTATTTACACTGTCATGACCATGAAAAAAAATTATATTGTGTGTTTACTAACTAGCTGGCTGTATATGTAGAATTTATGATGGCATCTTCTAGCAAATGTTTTTATAGATGAAAAAGAGAGGGAGCAAGACTGTAGACGTCAACTCTCCAGAATATGCCCAGTCCATCCTTAACAAGGTAAAAAAAAGAAGCAAAAAAAAACAACAACCAGCACATGACTACTGACTGACTGACTAATTTCCTGTCCTTTCTGTAGGGTCCTGGCTGCCCCAACCTAAGCATCATGTCCTTCCTCGGAGGTTATCACGGACGCACATTCTGCAATCTTTCATGCTCACACTCCAGGCCATACTACAAGCTGGACATCCCAGCCATGGACTGGCCCATTGCTCCTTTCCCTCTGCTCAAATACCCTCTAGACCAATATTCCAAAGAGAACAAAGCAGAGGAGGATCGCTGTCTGGCAGAGGTGGGTGAAGGGGGTGTGTCTTGTGGTTTTGTGAGTAGCTGAAAGGTTTGCTATCACTCTTTCACCAATGACTTCAGGATGACATCTTATTTCAGTGTACATGCACATAGTTAACAGGAGACTCTGTGTGTGTGTGTGTGTGCGTGTGTGTGTGCGCAGATGGACCAGGAGTTTAATCGTGCCTTGGAGAGAGATTGTCCAGTAGCTGGAGTAGTCGTGGAACCAATTCAGTGTGAAGGAGGTGTGGTCTCGTATGCACATGATACATATTGTTAACTGCATTTCCTCTCTTTATTTCAACCACAGGTGATAGACATGCTTCGCCTGCTTTCTTTAGAGGTGTACAGGAACTCTGTCAAAAGGTTGGATGGACTTTTTTCTTTCTTTATAATTATCAAGTGTAAAAGTGTTCCTAATGCTGTTCTGTGCTGGGTGCTGGTGTGTTGCTATGCGAAACCATGCTGACTGTTGTGTTGCATATCTAAAGGCACTAAAATGTCAACTGATTCAGTAATTCTTTGTTGAATAAATTTATTTTCCTTTAAAACTTGGACCTGATGCTTTGACTTAGTTCCTGTAGAATATTTTATTCATAATTAAGACACTGAATTAAGTTTTAAAATAATATATTATTATGGCTCTTAATACTATTAAAAAATGAACTATTTTCATTTTGAGAAATTGTGTTCTGTTTGATATATTATTGTCTAGCTAATAATTACTATAATTATAGATTCAATTAATATTTCGTTGTTCTACATTGTATTTCCCCAAGCTTTGAGCCAGCCTGAATTGAATTCAACACATTCACACTATATTCTTCTTTAGAATTTACTGATCCGACATGTCTACCTGAGTTAGACCACAGTGAGAGAGAAAATAGCACTGGTGAAATTATAATGACCGACTATTCTGTTAAAAAATGCACACACACGCACAAAACGAAACTGAAGTGTGATAATGGAGTTAATGTAAATGTTCTTGTCTTGCAGTATGGTGCTGCTCTGATTGTGGATGAAGTACAGACAGGTGGCGGTAGTACTGGACATTACTGGTGAGTTGTAGTATCTGCTGAGAGTAAATATTGTAGAAGGAGAGAGGGGGAGAGAACTATGTGTGTGTGTGTGTGTGTGTGCGCACACTCTACATTGTTCTAATATTCAAATTCAAATAAATTTTACTTCCCATAGTAGTTCACAAGGGTCAGCTTATTCCCTCTTCAAATCCAAGAGAATTTTCTAATTGGCGAGCAAGCGTAGCGAGCGAGACACTTACAGGGGTAACACAATTGAAAATCGGAGATGTTTGTTTATTTATATATTTGGACGTACGTATGTCATTTTGTACTTTGACCCTCGCGTATTTTTGTGTTCGCTCCGTGTTCTACCCCGTCCCAAGCTTCACTAAACAGAATCCTCCGGTTTAGCGACCATTACCCGTATCACCTTAGAAATTGAATTGTTTACCGCTTTGAATTGTTTTGCGGGTGCAGTTAAAACTCAAAAACTTATGGGAGCTCCATTTCTATTCGAGTGAGTGGTGGTGGTAAGTTAATACGCTATTTGTCACAGTTATAAGCCCTACTCAACAGTATTTACTTGAAAATTCATTGTCCACTAGACGAACCACGAATGCATAGGTATGTTCAGTTGTGTGAAAGTATTGTGCGTTACAACTACTATTAAGAATATCACAAAGAAAATTTTAAATAACATGACTTGATTTTGTTGCTTCTTTTTCAATTCAAACAGTTGAGGGGAGCGGTTACTATGGCATTGAATCCCCTTTACCGCATATGCGTAATTTAACAACTCGACTTTATTTTAGTAGTTTGAATGTTAGTTGTTAAAATCAATAGTTTAACAATAGTGTAGTTTAAGGCTCGCTCGCCATTTATGCTCAAGCACACCACTAGTATATACTGCAAATCTTGAAGATGAATATACCAGTCTGGATCTACCACAATTTACATAATGGTAGTATGGTAGCGTTATCTGCGTAACAATCACCAATTATAAAATGGGAAAAACCTTCCTAAGAAATTTAAATTTGAATAACAAGCAAACAGTCTTACAATAAACTATCTTTTGTGAGCTGGTTCACCATTCACTCTATACACTGCAGTGCTTCCTGTGAAGTCTTTTGCTTTCTTTGAAAAATTGCTGTTTGAAAACAGTGTGTTGTGGAGATGAATGCTGCAAGTAATCAACATTTCAGGCAATCAATTTGACTGCCTTTGTAGGTTCAAGATTTGTTTGAGTTATTTTTTAACTATAAATTTGAGGCATGTGTTTTAATGTCATGCTCGGTACCATTGTGTCTATGAAATTAACTAACCTTTGTCCCTATAAAGGCCCAAATTATTTATAGTGTTTCAGAGGATTCTGGACACGAACCAGCAGAGACCGTTGGAAGGACATAGCCTTCTCACACATGCATGCTAAGAAAGTGTTTTGACAAGAGCCACTTGTCTGTCTTTATCCTGTAGGGCTCATGAATATTGGAATTTGCCACAGCCTCCAACATTTGTAACATTTGCCAAGAAAATGCTGACCGGTGGATACTTCTATAGTGAAGACGGAGTGATTGAGGTGAGGGATGGATGTAGTGGTGTTGATGGACATGCATGTTTCATGCATGTGTGTTTGTGTTTCAGCCTGGTCGTATTGGGAACACATGGATGGGAGACCCTGCCAGACTTGTGATGCTGGAGGCTGTCCTGAATGAAGTTAGAGAGAAGGACTTGTTGGGTCTGACGAGGTCCACCGGCACGATCCTCTTGGATGGATTGGTAGACCTGACGGTATGTCTGTACTTATTTCTACGACAAAACACAAGACACTTTCATATCTAATGTGCAAAGTGAAATCTCGCACCGCACGAGTGCTATCCGAATACATCAGTTTTATCTATGCTAAGACAACAATTTATTTCCATGCAGTTTAGCGAACTCTTTCTTCAGTCATATATTCCAGAGTTGGGGTCAATACATTGTGCAACATTTGGTGAAGTGTGTAATTTGATACAATGTATAATTTGGTAACATGTGTCATTTGGTAAAGTAGGTAAAGTATGTCATTTAATGTTTGGTAAAGTGTGTCATTTGATATTTTACCTACCAAACATTTGGTAGGAAAAGTATGTAGTTTGTTATGTAAAGTACATCATTTGGTAGGTAAAGTACATTATTTGGTAATAAAGTACATCAGTAGGTAGGTAAAGTACATCCTTAGGTAAGTGAAGTACGTCATTAGGTAGGTAAAGTATGTTGTTATGTAGGTAAAGTGCATTGTTTGGTAGTAAAGTATGTCATCAATTTAGTATGTAAAGTGCATTATTTGGTAGATAAAATGCGTCGTTTGGTAGGTAAAGTATGTCATTTGGTGAAGTATGTCATTTGGTAAAGTATGTCATTTGGTAAAGTGTGTCATTTGGTAAAGTGTGTCATTTGGTAAAGTATGTCATTTGGTAAAGTGTGTCATTTGGTAAAGTGTGTCATTTGGTAAAGTATGTCATTTAAAGTGTGTCATTTGGTAAAGTATGTCATTTGGTAAAGTGTGTCATTTGGTAAAGTATGTCATTTGGTAAAGTGTGTCATTTGGTAAAGTATGTTTGGTAAAGTATATCATTTGATAAAGTATGAATCTGGTGAGTATATGATGTTTGGTAACGCATGGCATTAAGTGTGATGTTTGGCAGCGGAGTTTACTTCTCGAACAACGATGTATCTGTAGGCTTTCTAGTCCCTTTCTCTTTTGCCTAATGTGAATGCAGATTTTTCTTTCTCTGGTATTGTCTGTTTCTAAGCCACTCCCAGCTTACTTGCGCTAGAATTAAAATAGTGAAATTTGAATTATATCCCTAGTATCTTAGTGAATCCATAGTAAGACCACATAGCACTTCATTTGATAACATCTCCTATAAGTGTGTCTTCTTCCATAACCATTGCTTGTTGTTGTTGTTGTTTTAATACATTATTAGTTTTGCTAAACAAATGGCACAGTGAAGTGAGTGAACTGGCCCAGTAAACAAATGATACTAAGAGTTCCGCATTGTATGGATAATAGGTAGTAAACATATCACACATAGCTGGCAAGTAAAAATAAGTGTTTTAGAATGTCACGAAATAGTAGTGGGAATTAAAGTGAGCTTATAATTTTGTATTAAGAAAGTCTAGAAGCAAATATGAAACTTATGCTACTTTTATGTATGTAACAGAAGGGATGTGCTATCATTCAATTATATTTATATCTTATTTATTCATCTGTTTGTTAACTTCTAAAGTGGCTGCGTATTTCACGAATACACACATCAGTAATCGAGCCTTTACTGAAACTATTTATGTGTTCTTTTTAATCCCCAGAACAAGTATCCAGACTTGATTTCTGATGCCAGAGGTCAGGGTACATATTGCGCTGTGAGTTGTGCTGACTCCAAGAGCAGGGACAGATTGCTACAAAGTTGCAAGAATGCAGGCAAGTATTGAACTGTTGTAGCTTCACTGGTCCAGGTGAAGGCTGTGTAATGAGGTGTAGTATAATACTATAAGTGGCGTGCTTGTAATATGTGCACAAACGACGAGTGAGCCAACCTAATTCAAAGAACAAAGTAGTACCCTTAAATTTAATACTGTAATCTGATACTTTGACATAAGAAGGACTATCATAATTATCATAATTATCATAATTATCATAATTATCCAACCCAATGAGTAATTTCTTTGAGTTACAAGTATATAATCATTGACAATCAATTTAGCTAACTTTATTTTATCTTAGTTTTAACATCATCACTTTCAGCTGTCACTTCAGTGTTCACAAATGAATCTGGTTATAGACACAACTTTATTATATCTAACTTCTTTCCTGAGAAATGGTATCTTTTGCACTATTTCCACTACATTATAATTATCAAGGATAAAGTAATTTTTACAGTCCCAGTAGTGCTTTACAACAAGTTCTCAGATATTAAGTCAAACACTAAACTGAGACTTACTTACTCCACAGTATAATGTCAGGAGAAACCATGGAAGCCTAAATACAGGTCCTGCTTGTACCTTGTACTACTAAGAAGGTCATGTAATACATTGATATTACATATGCATGTAACATCCATAGATGGTAGATATGACAGTGTTATTTTATTAGTATTTGGGGAAGTTAGTTAGTACAGCCTGCTCAAGGCGAGTAATTACTAGGTAAAGCATCATCACAGCAAATAGTAATAATAAAGATAAATAAACCAATGATCACACCACTTCCAAATGTAAAGTTTGTGGAGTGTTTGTTGGTTCGTGAGGCTTGTGCTGTAGTTGTTAACTATGACATCATCTAATTGAGTGTGTAATTTTTAAATCTCGATGCATCTATATTGAATTGGTCTATATATTTCATTTGGTGCAATTTACATTTCTGCAATTGAACGTGAAATCATTTACACTTCTCAATGTGGGGTTGCATGCGTGCCAATTGACTGAGGTGTTTTGGGACAGCTGCTCATATTCCACTGGTAGCTTGTGTTATCAAACTCTGGGATTTAAAGGATCAGTAATTAGTTGTGATAGAATTGAAGAGGTCCCTTACCCTATATGGCTGTGCAGCAACACCTCGTTAATTAGATCTAATTATGGTCAGTACTTATTATAGTCTTAAGGTAAACAAGATTTGTTGTAAACTTCCTTTCCAGTGAGATTGCCGCTCCTTGTGTAACTGTAGGTTTCAACATTGGAGGGTGTGGGGACGACTCTTTGCGGCTCAGACCTGCCCTCATCTTGGAGGCCAGCCATGCTAACATGTTCTTGGAAGGCTTTGAAAAAGTCCTGTCTGGAAAGTCGTAGTCTGCAGGTGTTAGTATACACATTGTCACAGTTTCAATCGTAATTTTTATTTAAAAAAATGTTTATTATGAACCATTTTACTAACATTACATTTTTTAATTCAAACAAACAAACAACAACAACAACGCAAAGTGACAGAGGACCAGACATGATTGATAAATACAATGGGCTGATGGAGCAGAGGGCATAGCAGGATGGAAACTAACAGTGTGATAATCCGCCATTGGTCAAGTGCAAGAGATTGTCAGTTGATTTGGTAGACGTCTCTGAACTCACGCTGGACCCACACACTTGGTGACCAGTACCATCTTGTTCCGGGCTGTCCTCTATATCAACAACAACTGGACCATTGCGAAGACCAGTGCGCTGCTCTGTGAGAATGTCTACATGTAGAGGGTCTTTCCACTTGTGCTCTTGAGTTGTGCTCTCCTCTGTAAGAGACGGAATGATCTCTCCAGCAGCGCTGCCACAACTAGTGTCATTGGGAGTGGTTCTTGCCGACACAACAAACTCAGTGGTGTGCTCCTGAAGTCTATGCACAACAACAACAAAATATTGCACTTGATTCTGAATGCTGTCAGAGAAATGCATCACACATTTCGAAGTATCAATAGAGATGACTTGCAATGAATGGCCATGTCCAATCAACAAGTAATGAATAGGGGCTAGGTGGAGAGATGACTAACAAAATAAGTTAATTGCTGGGTTGCACAAATCAATCAAGAATGCAGTCAAAAGTGTTTTTTTTTTTTTAATTCTTGAAAGCCCAAAGTAAAACTAGTGGGCGCCACATATTTGCTGACAACTACAAGGTCTGAGATTTAAAAGCGGAGGGTCATTCTAATTTCCCGACTACAATCCCACACATGCTTCTCATAAACTGAATCTTGGCCAGAGTCCAGCCTCGATGGACTGCATCCTGCCGGCAATCAAAGTTGATTGTAATCATATTACCAAAATCAAAACCCAAGTTAGGAGGAAAATGGCAACCTCTCCCCCCATGTTGTTATGCTGTTGGAAGGATGGGGAAGGGGGGACTGCTTCAGCACTGTATTTCCAAATACGGAAATCTATTAAAACTTCACTAAACTCAGTAGTCAGTAATGCATACTAGACTTTTAAAAACTTATCAAAAGGATAGAAACTGCCAGAGTCCATTTGGTAAGAGTGTGTGTGTGTGTGTGTGTGTGTGTGGCGTGTGAGTGTATGCACACATGCATAAGATGTTTGTGCAAACCTGCATGTGTGAACATGACGTGTGTGTGTTTGCATGAATCCAGATACACTCTCACTAACTCACTGTGCTCCAAGTGACTGAGGTGTTGATGTTGATTCCCTCTGGGGTCTGGTAGCAGTTGTGGACTCATGCTCCCACGATGCTTGGTCCGTATCCAGCTGGTACCCATTCAGTGCTTGTAGCAAAGGCACACACTCGTAGCCTGGCACTGCATACTAAAAAAACACAAACACCGTCAATAGCCAGCCAGCTCAGGTGGATGGTTAAACCGATGTTCATATTTTTCTCTATTTTTTCCTCTTACCTTGGGGTTTCCAGTGACTACATCATCGTCGAGCTTTGCATCCGGGTCTAAGGGCTGCATAGCTTTGATTTGAAGAAGGGCTCGAAATGCTGCACACATACAAACACACACACATACTATCACTTTCACGGCTGACTAATTCCCTCTAAAGAATGTCTTACGTGCTCTGCATATGGGGCAGTTACTGGACTGGTAGCGAAGACTTGCAGCTGCAAACACACACGGAATGTGAGACTTAATATTTTCACACCAACTCATTACAATGACCCTAATGTTGGTAAGTTCACAGATTGGTATCACATCACTGCATGGACTCAATACCACTAGGCAGGTGTCAATGTTGATTCTGAATGGTAATGCATCATCATCATCAGTATCACAATAGAACTTTGTGCTTGTTCTATGAGAAACTTTGGAATTTTGATTGAAAAAACAAGCAAACAAAAACAACTCAGGCTAATGCCTTCTATGGGATTCTCCCCCCTCCTCTCTTTCTCCTCAACTTATGCCCAATTTGAATTGACAGTTCTAATTCTTTAATTGTAATTTATTTATAGTTTGACATTGAAACTGCTTGGCAATCAAAATGACTTGTCAATGAAAAGTATGCAAATAGGTTTTGCTGTGTTTTTTTTATCTTTTAACAAAAACCTACCACAGGAATTGCAGAGACACAAGTGTCGACATGGCAACAATAGCGTGTCCCTGTTCTCAGTGATGCAAATGACACACTCCGCCCCCAAGTCATCCTCTTCATCATCATCATCATCTGATCTCTTCATAGGCTTGCTATCGGCATCTTCAGGCTTTTGCTTGTTTTCTATACCATATAGTTCTTGTAGAAGAAGCTCCATACCATCCACCTTACACCACACACAAACACACACACACACACACACACAATGCATACAAACACACACACACACACAATCAGATGGATGTGAGCACAACACAAACCCAACACTTCACTTACCAAAAGTTTTTGTTTGATAATTTTGATGGAGTAATTTCCATCATTCAACTTGTCTATTGTGCACAGTGACAGCTGAGTTTGCTCCAGTGAAGAAACTAATAGTAACAACAACAACAACAACAATAATGATGATGATGATGATGATAATAATAATAATAACAATAATAATAATAATTATTATTATCATTATTAGCAAACACAGTGGCGCTTGATGACAGCTTTTGCAAATTGGGAATGCAGTAGTCACTTTCTTACTTTTTACTGACACATCATGCATTCAAGAATACACACACCAATGGAATCGTTACTGACGACGCTTTACCGACCCATTACTTGTCGCTTTACTGACCCGTTACTGGTGTCACTTTACCAACTGGGTTCAGCTAATGAATTATTCATGACTATATACCGTCATCGTCATCGTTACTAACAGACAAGCATATTAATATTTAGATAATAAAAAGTCAGTTTGACCTCACTGAATCTGAAGGAGTGAGTACTTCAGCAAGAAATCAAACATCGGGTCAAGTTTTTTTTATAGATAAAAACTGCTATTATTCAACCGAGAATGACTGAATCATTGAAATAATAATAAAAGCCTATACTTCTGTATTAGAGTTTTATACTACGAACCATCTCACCTTTCTGAATATCTGTCACCATGACAAGAGCAATGGGTACGGTGTGGTTACCCTCAGCTGGGTCATACCTGCCTCCCTCCAGGTCATTCAATAGAGAGGCAGGGTCAAACTGAAGGTCAAAATCCTTAAATGTCTGCTCCGAACCTGCCTTGTAAGAGAAAGGCCCTGCCATCGGCTGAGTGTCAATCCTGGAAATGACAACAACAATAACAATAACAAAAAGTTTGGGTTAAGTTGAGAAATTACTACTATTTATTTCAGCTGAGAATGACTGAATCATTGAAGGAAAAAAAATATATATATATTATATATATATATATCAATATATATATTATATTTATCAATATAATCACATATATCAATAAAGTTACATATATGAAGTTGTTTGTTTACAGGTAGGTGCACATGTAATGTTGAAGCTCACCCTGTCCTATTGAGACTGTCCACCGCAGCAGTGTCTTCCACATTTTTCCATACAAGGAAATGACAGTCCACGTCACTGTCAAACGTGAACTGAATGGAGTACAGTGAGTCTGAGTCCGGCATCCTGTGGGCGGGAGGTGGTGGGAGTGGTGGAAGGGACAGAGGACAGGGGAACGGGAGGTGAGGGAAGAGGATAAGTAAAAGTCATGAAATGCTCCATAGCAGGTTGCGTTGAATACTTACTTAACCAGTTTGATTGAGTCCCTCTGTATGTTGATGAAACTACGCAGAGTCCTCAAAGGGCGGTTCTTGGAAGGCTGCTTGTATGGGAACTATACATTTAGGTGTATAAGGAACTATGTTAGAGAGGGGAGGGGGGACTTTACAAAACAGCTTACCTTGATGGGTCGTGAGGGCAAATAGTTTGCATCCTGCAAGTCACCGAACAGAAATACTTCAGGTTCTCCAGTGTCAAACCTTTTGTGACCCAAGTAATAATGGTTCGCAAAGTATAAACCACCTGGAAAACAAAGTGTAGCCACAAAACAATCAATAGCCAAGAATTGGTAAAAGATCTGGTAACAATAACAGTACGAACTTTGACACATGTAAGTTACAAATAGCCGTAGCACAATCCCTTTACCTATCCACAAGATTTCCGATTCCTTATCACAAAACAGAGTACCAATCTCTGTTCAACATATCTTCAGTGGCAAGCTCTACGATTGTAGTAAAGACTGCATATCGATAAATCCCATAATTCAATGCATATCGATAAATCCCATAATTCAATGGATTTGACAAATAAAATTGCTGATATAAAATTTTCAATATCCAGGTTTACTGTGACAGTATCACTATGGCAGCATTAGACGTTGTGCGCTTACAGGACAAGTGTAATCAATAGTACGTCCATTGACAATGTACATACAAGTACATGTTTGGACAGACTAACAACTTAACAAAACCCAACCCAACCCAGAATTGAATACCTGTATATCCAAGACTAATTGAAAGAGGTAAGGGACAATTAATATGTGTGGAAGAGGAGTGAGGAGAGTGTGTAACCATAAATATAATTACGTCATACCTACGGTCTAAAGAACAGGGGATGATATTTTTTTTCAACTTTACCGTTAGGAGGAGGATATCTGTACAACCCGCGATCTCCAGAAATCCCAGGGCCTCTAGAGTCTCTCGCCGGAGCCGTCCTAATACGTGCTGAAAACACAGACCCCATCTCTAATTCCTAACCTCACACTAGCTAACCAAAAGTCAAGCGCTCCTGCAACCACTTCCTGTTTCTGAGACCACCAGCAAAACAATCGCTTAGTGGGTGGAGCTTATTCGGGCATTAAGTTGGAGGGCGGTGCCCCGGAAGTAGATCGTGAAAAGGATTTAGTTTGTTTCGAGGCTGGTGTTTGGGAAAGTCTTCTGCGGATGAATTCGATTGATTGGGGATGGCTTTTTTAGCAGAGCCCGCTCCCGTCCAGGCTATGCCCACAATACCACCCGCTAGAGGTTACACTTTGTCCTTTACTCAGAAAAGTAGGAGTACGGAAGAACTTAGCCAGCAAACTGCAGTGCCCGAGATGGCCACTAGCCTCTCCAGCGTGACGGAGTCGGAGCCTAGCAACCCTCGATCTAGCACGGCGTCGGACAGCTCGAGTTCATGCTATGGCCTATCGCCCGCCGAACGGTCGGAGCATGCCGTGGAGCAGCTGAAAGCTAGCAGGAAGCAACTGGAGGACGAGATTGAGGCAAGTGATGCGAAAAGCTGGTAGAATTAAAGCCTTGGCTGTGGAAGGTTGTTGCAAAGTCCTTAAACGATTTGTTGGGGGGTTTTTTGTTTTGTTTTGTTTTGTTTTTTAATTTTTAATTTGCCTTTGTGGTGTGCAGCATCTAGTTGGTGAGTTGAACCAGTTTGGAGAAGACATGAATATGAGGGATGAATGTGCACAGTTAGTCCAGGACAGGTGAGTCACTCACTGTTTGCTGCCTAATTGTCCATGACAACATAGCAAGATGCTGCATTAGCTACACACACCCACTTGTCTATTCAAAGCGGCAGCCTATATACCAGGCAGAGTCTGGTGTCTGTCTCAAGTACCCTTACTAAATTTCAGAGGGCTACCAAGATATCCTGACCTTTGCACTATCCATGATCCCTCCTCTTCCCACCCATGTCTCTCCCTTTCTTCAGTTGCAAGCCATTGATTCATGGACCATCACTGTAATTTTATTTTAATCAAAGGGGGTCTTCATTATCACCCTTGGAAAGTAAAATGAGTGTGGATGGGAGCAGCTCAAGTTAGAATGGTGTTGATGGCAAGTTCTATTGGCAGATTGAAAGCAAACAACTTATATGGCACAGTGGTATGAAATAGACTTGGACTCACAAAGCTACCGTACAGTGATCAAAACTTAGCATTCGTGTGAAAAAACAAAAAACTTCCATTTTCCTACTCTAGCAGTGATGTCAACTGTGTGCCATTCAAGTATAGATACATCAGTTGGAGGATGATGTCAACTGTGTGCCATTCAAGTATAGATACATCAGTTGGAGGATGATGTCAACTGTGTGCCATTCAAGTATAGATACATCAGTTGGAGGATGATGTCAACTGTGTGCCATTCAAGTATAGATACATCAGTTGGAGGATGGAAGTAGTTATTTTAAAATTAACAATCCACTCTTGCTCACAACACTAACAAAAAAACTTTTCCTTATAGAATGTCTTTTCCCTCTGCCTCTCTCTCCTTTTTTTTTTTTTTTTTTTATTTTATTTTTTTAGTTCAGATTTCTGATATCATGCAAGTGTTTATGTTTGTGTTTGCTTAAAACAAGTTAACTTAGCCTTTACTTACTCAAGGCTGCAAGAGTTCCTAAAGCAACTCAATGTAGTTTTGAAAACTTTGTCCAGTAGCGAACCTTGGCAACCATGTTTGTGATGGGGTCACTGCATCCTGTGTATTCTAAGTGTTTTTGAAAGAAAATATTAGGGCTGTTGGAGAGTTCCATTCTAAGCAAAATGACCCCTCCCCTCCCCCCTCCCCCTCCCTCCCCCTTTCCTCACTCTGTTCCCTTCTCACGTAATGGTCACCCTAAACATTAAGAGACCTTTTATAGGGACGCATTTTTGGAAAGGTTTATTGATTGTCAATGCAGACATATTACATTGGGCATTAAAATACCCATATTCTAGTTCATTCTCTCTGTCACAGTACTTGATTTTTTTACAATTAATTTTTTTATCTTTGTATATTCATTATTGTTGTTTGTTTTTTTGTTTGTTTGTTTTTTCAGTGAGGAAGCTCTCAGCAAGAAAATTATGAGGAGGGGTAGGAAACTCTTCAATGAAAAGCCCGGCGAGGTAAGCACATGGTGGAATGTGATGTATGGCCTGTGGGTGGGGGGTGTTCATTTAGCAAGGAATGAAGGGTTACTTTGAGTGCATTCCTAATTACTGCTTAAGGCCACCACGAGACTGCGAGTTATTGTCACCGAATTGAGTGGCTGTTAGCCAATTGTTGCTCCTGTTGAAGCACTGGTTATAATTGTCCACTTTTGGGACAGATTTGTTTTCTGTTCCTGAAGTGTTCTTGGAAGGTCTGCCCTCTCTGAATTACATAAGTTTATTACCAATGGCTTTGTTATTAGGGGGTGATTGTTTTTGTTGTTGTTTTTGAAAACAGATGCACACATATTTTGAACATTTTGGAGCATATATTTTAAAGTGATTCAGATTATCTTAATGAAGCTGTGTGCCCCGCTGTGTGCCCCAATTAATATTGTTTACTTTCAGTTAAAAATAGAAAGTAGTGTGTGTTAGTTAATACCTTAACAGTACTGGTGCAGCTAACCCAATGTGTGTTGTCTGCTGGCAGTTTATCTAACTTAGTAAAGACAACCATTAAGCTCTATACTTATTCAGTATATGTCTAACTAAACTCACCTACCATGAAGGTATAGCATAACTCCTGGTGTTTTTACACAGCTGAATGGAACATTATTACCAGTAGAAACTTATGAAACAGATTGCAGGTTTCAGTATATAGTGTATGTAAGCTTTGAAACTCGCGTCACTCAAATATAATGTATAATAACTGCTGCCACCTGAGTGTGTGTGTGTGTGTGTACGTGCATGGGGCGGTCTATTCTTGACATCATTACAGACAGGAGGTTGCAATGGCTAGTTCACGTGGGCAGGATGAGTGCAGAGAGGCTGCCAATTGCTTTTCGGAGAGTTGAGGAAGAAAAGGCCATGCCATGGGACCAAGAAGAGGTGGAGAGATCTGGTGTCACGTGATCTGCAGGCCATTGGCATGGAGAGGAGATGGTACCAGTGGTGTCAGGACAGACAGCAGTGGCGTAGGACATGCAGAGAAGTAGTTGAAACTATAGCCACACGTAGAGCCACTAATACCTGTGCTGCCAATCACCAGACCCAAGACACACATGTTATTTGTCATTGTGGAAGATCATTTAGAAGACCTGGTGATCTCACCAGTCATAAGAAATTCTGTACACAAGCATCTAGTTAGTTGCCCAGGGTTCTCTAGGGCTCCGCTATCACAGAAGAGCTTCTGTGGGCGGCTTCAAGGTTCAAGGTGCATGACTATGTGTGTGTATGTATGTGTATTAAAAACAGTGCCTACAGCTCTCTGTCACACACGTACACACACACACACACATGCAGGCACACATTTTCTTGCTCACTTTGTAACTCTACTACAGATGTGGCTCTATACTGAGATGTACTTGTAGCTAATAAAGCTGACTAGGCTGGCATGTAGTCTAGTGTAGGTGGATAGGTGGGTGGATGGACAGGCGGGTGGCACTCTGTGAGTTCCATGGCCTACAGGAATGCTTGTATCTCCACGATATATGGCAGAGCACCCATGCAGCGCTAATGGGACCCATGTGTGTCTGTTGAGAGAGAGAGAGCATATGGCATGTGTGAAGTGGGTAGAATGCCATATGCATTATGTAATATATTATGTCATATATATTATTGTGTGCGTGTGTGTGTGTATGTAGGGCATTAGATTCCTGATGGAGAAGGGGTTATTAAATTCCACTCCAGAAGATGTTGCTCTATTCCTATTTATTAGTCAACTGGACAAGACTGCAGTAGGGGAATACTTGGGAGGAGGGTAAGAATGGATCATTTGTATGTGGGCGTGGCTGATGAGTGGGTGTAGTGATAAAGGGTGGCTTTTGTGGAATGGGTACAGCTAGCTATGATATAAGGAAGGTGTGGCAGTTGTGTGGACAAGGACACTCTGTACTGACCTAAGGTGTGTGTGTGTGTGTGGCTGCTGCTCTCACTTTAGAGGAATGAATGGCCGACATAAAGTGGGTGTGGTCTCTATTTAATATGTGGGGGATGTTGCTACTTATTGAAGTAATGAAATAGATGGAAGTATGTTTGTGTGTACGTGCATGTACATTTAGGAAGCAGTTCAACATTGCTGTCCTTCATCAGTTTGTCTCTCATCACAAGTTCCATGGACTTGACCTTGTGGGAGCACTCAGGTGAGAAATACTATAGCAGAAGTGGGAGTGGCAGGATAGAGATGAAAGAGTGCGAGAGAAGTTGTGGGAGGAATAAGAAAGAAAAATATAGTGTGTGTGTTGCGTGTGTGTAGAGCCTTCCTTGGAAGTTTCCAGCTGCCAGGTGAGGCACAGAAGATAGATCGCATGATGGAGTGTTTTGCCAAACGCTACTGTGAATGCAATCCGGGCACGTTCAGCAATACAGGTATGTTAAATGCATGTATTCATGATAATTATACCAATAGACCAATGACTAATGTGTGTCATGCATTCCATATCCATATATGTTTCAGCAGTGTGAGCATGGACGTGTTTGGTGATGTGTGATGTGTGTGTGTGTGTGTGTGTGTGTGTGTGTGTAGATGCTTGCTACATTGTCAGTTTTGCTATTATCATGCTCAATACAAGTCTACACAACCCCAATGTCAAGAAACGAGTAAGTTACTATAAAGAACAACAGTTTCTTCAATATCCACTTTATTTATACTATAGTACTTTATTTTGTATTATAGTACTTCAATGTGATACGATAAGTCAGTTAGTTTTACTTTTTCTTCATTTTTCATTCATTTTTCCAATTTTAGCCAACACTAGAACAGTTTATATCTATGAATCGAGACATCAATGACGGCAAAGACCTTCCACCGGAACTACTCAAGGTATCCACCCACCTTTAGGATGCTCTGTAGTAGCAGATAGTATACACACAATGCGTGTTTGTATGTGTGGTGGCTGAGGAAATGCGTGATGAATTGTTTTCATTGTTATTGTTGTTCTTATTGTAATCATTGTTTGCATCTAGGGCTATTTTGAAGCTATTAGGCAAACTCCGTTCCAGTATCATCATGATAATGATGAACTGGCAGAGGTCTTCTTCAACCCAGATCACCAAGGTTACCTAACAAAACAAGGTGAGCGTTATTTCTTCTCCTCTCGCCTCTGTTAACTCCTCCCAAAACTCCATTAACTCCTCCCACCTCTATAACTCCTCCCACCTCAATTTAAAAAAAAATGTTTACTCTGTCTATTAAATACTGATGCCCATATCTTGGACTGAATAAGCTAGGTCCGACAGTGTCTGTAGTTGGGCAGGATATATTAGTGTTTGTAGAAATGTTATCAGAAGATAGTGGCTTGTAGTTAAGTGACTGTTTATCAAGTTTTCCATAAATTAAATACCAGTGCCTTACTCTTATTATATTTTTCTTTAGCTGGTTCATACATAATAGCGTAGCTAACTATATCTACATTTGTAAGTGCCACATACATACTAAGTAGCTAGCTGCATTACTTATTTTGCGAATGTCTGTCTATATCATACACTAACACTAGCTAAACACACTCCTGATTAGTGGAAGTCAGCTAGAATAGTATATACTTGGAACATTAGCTGTGCCTAAATTTAAAATTTATAGCTGAAATAAATAATAATATATATGTATATATATATTATTATATATTTATTTATTCCACCTTAGATATCTTCACAATGATATTTTTAGGTACATGACCGTGTGAAATAACTCACTGATATTTCACCTTGTTATTTCACGGTGCAGACTCATTACCCTTGTAGTTATAGCAACTGGCCAAACTTGTCAATTTTCTTGGTTTTTACGGCTACCTTCCTCCAGTGTAGCCTACTCAACCCCGTTAGAGCTGCTTCTAAAATGTCAGCTGGGGGTGTGGGTAGCCCCTACAACCACTTATGCTGTGAGTTATCCTTCCTCTAGTACTAACTACAGTAGTGAAGATATCTAGTGTGGAATAAACCACTTAGCTATTACGCTTGTCAGAGTGATATGGCAAGATATTTCACTCTCAGGCTTTATTTTCACTTGCCTTTGACTCAGTGAAAATAAAATATATGTGTGTGTAATTCTCAGACTTTCTCAATTAGTGGTCCCTCTTATTATATTACAAATTTACATTTAAATAAAACTGACATATATAATATAGATATATCTGGGATATGCATTCTTATGGTGGATGACTGTAACTTGTTTACAGTTTCCCAGAGTCCAGTATTAATAGCTTCTATTTCACTTACACCAGAGCAACCCACTATTATAGACTAGACAGCTATAGACGCAGATGATACCATTGTTTGCTGTTGTAAGTGTATGTGCTGTGTGTGACCATAATTCTTTGAACCTAAACCCTACATTGGATGCTCTAACTGGCCTTTGAACCTAAACCCCTCATTGGATGCTCTAACTGGCCTTTTTAGTTATCCATTTGACTACTGCCTTATATTTCATCCTCCCCTCCCTCCTATCTCATATTCTCACATGTATACGTACATGTCTGCATGCATGCCATTGTCTTGTAGTGTCATGTACACATACCTGTCTTGTCGTGGCTAGACTAATTCAGTTACCAGAGGCATATGTGCATGTATGTGTGTGTGTGTTATAACAGGAGGCAAACGTAAAACATGGCGACGACGCTGGTTCATCCTCACCGATAATTGTCTGTACTACTTCCAGTCTCCCAAAGAGAAGGAGCCAAGAGGGATCATTCCACTGGTTAATCTAGAGGTCAACGATTATGTGGACCCCAAGAAGCAGAAGCATGTATGTGTGTGTATGTGTATTAGGTTTGGAAAGTACAAAACCACCACCATGTACACTATTTGCATGGGAAAGAGTTTCTGCTGGCTGTGCCTGACCAGTCAGTGTAAGGCGTGTTGGTTGGAATTTCCCCCTCAATGTAGCGCTACACATCATGAAACACCAACATATAGCCTAGTGCCATAGATTTCCCTAGGTTCAGCGGAATTGTCTAAACGGAAAGAGATGATCTTATGTAAACACTTTTCAAATGATGTGAATTATTTTTGAAGTGTGTTTTGATATTCCATTTATAGAATGTCAATGTTATTTTGTATTGAGGATGACGAGCAGAAGTGTAAAGTTGTTGGTGTAGTGTGAAACCATTTAAGTATTGGGTGATAGATGACTGTCATCTTTCCAATGCTTCACTGCCCATTCTTGAGGTCTATTGAAGCCATGTGCTTACAAGAGCCTTTTTTTTTCTTTTTTTTTCTTTTTTTCTTTTTTATCATTTCCCCCCCTCTTTTGTATTATTACACTTTGTGCTGGTTGAATTGAAGATGTATGTGGAGTGTTTACAGTTACTGAGGTTAAATGGGGCACTATAGCTGTAGCTAGGCCATGTGATGTGTGTGCTGCTGCAGCCAGCTGCTCCAACAATCCTCTGAATTATCCAGTCCCAGACAAAAATCAGAAAGCTTTCCTCCTACAAGATTTTTCAATGTCCTCATTACTTAACAGCTTGCTTACACCAGTGTAGCATGCATACCGAAGCAGAATGCCACCCTCCACCCCACCTCCCACACACATATGCAGAAGGAATAATGTACACTAATGCACTTCATGCTTATAACTTGTGTGTGTTTGTGTGTAGCATGTGTTTGAAATAAGTCAGAGTGAGAAGATTCAAGGTGCAACAATCAAGGCTTGTAAGACTGCTTCAGACGGAAAAGTGGTGGTCGGCCATCACGCCTACTACCTCATCCAAGCAGACAATGCTGAAGACAAAGCAGAGTGGATGAAGCGCATACGAGCATCTATATCTCGGAACCCATTCCTGGAGAGACTGCAAGAACGTAGGCAACGCATTTCTCACAGAGACGGACCAATCGTGCTGTGAGCATGTCGATTTTTTCACTCACATATCCTCCCTCTCTCTCATCTTGTGCACATTCAGCTTGAAGGTCCAGTACAGGAGTTTCATGCCGTGAAGTACTACTGCTACTACTATTATTATTCTTATCATAGCACTTATCTTATATAGTTATTACCACTCATGAATCAGGCCATTTTTAAATACTCATTTATGCCCACTTTCTTAACAATCCCCCCATCCCTTACCTCTTCAAACTTATTTTACTTCACCCCATTCTGCATTATGGACAGACTTTGTGTATAAACATTGTAAAGCATTATTTAAAATAACAAATTTAAAACGCAGACACATTTTATTCAATGTATTACAGCAAATCCAATAAAATCTCAGCGACCCTGAAGAAGTTAGCTTGTTTAGCTAAACATCAAATTTCCAGTCCTCTAATAAATAAATATTATTTTATGGAATACTGAAACATATATGTGCCACGCCCACTAGCATGACGGCAATTGAAACACAAGCAAGGACAACTGATTACATTCATAAATTAAAGAGAGAGAGAGCATAGGACAAAGAATCTACAGATTGAGTTGTTTTTTTTTGGTGACAAAATCATGAACGTTTTCTGAGCATGTACGACTGCTTGTAGTGGGTTATTGAAACAGAGGCGGGGCCTTGTTGCCATGGCTCCCCATCAACTTGCATAGGCACACTCTCCAGCATCACAATCTGAAACAAAACAGAACCCATTGCACAAGAGTATTAATGACATTCTTACTACTTCCACACTGATGCCCGGCCCTAATTAGTTTGCACACGCATACACACACATGGTCGCTACTCTGCTATGACCACAAACATACACAAACACTACTACTCGCGAACTAGAGGAGGACATGCATCATTACATGCCTTTCTAAGATTTCACAGGATGGTAACGTTAAAGGTTGAATGAGGGAAAAAATTAGAAGTGCCAACCATCTGCTCCTTGAAGTGCCTGCACCTCCTGAACATATTGTGTAGTCAATAGCTAACATACAATTCGCAGAACATGGAAAAACAATTATAAACTTGCAGCAAACCAGACCTGAACAAATGAGGCACTTTTGTTTTAGTTCTGTATTTTTTTAAGGGAGAACGGAATATAACTAGTAAACCTATCACAAAGTGGGCGTAGCTATGGAAAAAAAACCCTCAGAACATATTGAAGTATTAACTGATAGGCTGTGGCTGAAAACAATCATAATTATCAAATGCAGACTGCATTTCACCCTCACCTCATCTCACACCCAAGGAATTGCCACTGGTGCAAAGTTGGCATGTTTAGCTTCAATCTCTGAGAGAAGGAATGTTTCACTTTTAACAAAATAACAACTTGAGCACACAAACAAGAATATGGAGGAGTAGCAAACAACTCGGAGCTACACGGGGCAGGATGAACTACCAACAACTCAGAGCTACACAGGGCAGGATGAACTACCAACAACTCAGAGCTACACGGGGCAGGATGAACTACCAACAACTCAGAGCTACACGGGGCAGGATGAACTACAAGCAACTATTCCCAGTAAACATTACCTCATCTAACACCTTCACCCAATGCTTCCATTACACACACACAACGTCACACTCACTCTGACACTCACTTGCCCTCATCCCTACCTTCACTTCCCGTGCTTGCCCAAGCCGGACTGGATCAGCCATCTTCACTTGAATGCGGCCTACGTGCAGGGACGAGTAAATGCCCACTACTTCCAACAGCCTGTCGTCCACACGTGCCGGCCCCAGTCCGTCGTTACTGCCACTCTCCTCGTCATTCCACATGGTGCAGCCTGACGACCAACTGTTAATATTCAATATGACCACGCCTTCCAACTGAGGCAGCTTCACTTCCACATCGTCCAAGTACAACTGCAAAAGAGATAGAGTTACAGCATGATGTCAGAGTACAATGATGATGTCATCATAGATACAATGCACTATCAAAACGTGGAGGCACATAGACTAACTAAGGGGAAGAGAGGGTCTCAAGAGGGACAACTTCTGGTATTATCTCAAATCTTTAGTCCCCATTTCTAGCTAGGTCGTGTGAAGTCGGTCTTAAATGTAAGGAAATAGCCTAGAAGAAACTTCCCTTGAATCAATTAGTGTGGCTAATATAACAGAGCTAGAGAATTTGTCACTATAGACTAACACGACTACACCTCCACTACTACAAAACACAGTGTGTGGGCGTGTGAAGCTGCAAAGGTGGAGGTACAACCAAACGCCGTGCTAGGGAACCACTACCAAACATCGTCACCACGTGACATATGAAACAATTGTTGAATGCTTCCCCATCAATTTGTCAGTTATATAACAAAATCCACAATACAAAAAAAAAACTGTGAACCTAAATTCCTCAGAAAGTGGGAGAGACCTGTCCCATTATTATAGTGAAACAATATTCTGAATGTTGCTTCGTCTACTAATACTGAACACAAACATGTAACCCATAGCAGTCTATACCTCAATCTTTGTATGCAAGTTCTTGCAGGATTGCTCCAGAACATCTCTGGCTCCATAACCCAGATACCAGGCCTATGCATACAACATAACACACACACACACACACACACACACACGTGCACATAAGGACAGCCCAGCACACATAAAGAGGAACAGAGAGATCACGTACAAACTGACGCTAGAAGTGGATATTGAAACTAGAGAAACTATAAAGATTTCCAGTAACAGCATTCAACTAATCTCATTCTCATCTTCCAGTCCATTATCTACATGCCACTCCATGTACTGGACATGACATGCCAGGAAAGGTCACATGAACTCTGACGAGCCAACAGACACTCACTCCATCGCTACATTATGTTACCTTATTGATAAACCTGCTCTGAAACAGCTTCGGTTTACTTTCCCTCTGCCGGTGGAAGTTGAGAGCTACACCTGCCCCGCACCCAACACCAAGGTAATTGTTCATTGTGAGGTCCCTCCCACCTCTGCGCAGCCCCAGGTAACGCCTCTGCTCCACGTTCACCCGCCAGCGATCCAACAGAGTCAGTTCTGAGTGTTCCACGTCTGTCAGAATGTCACTTACATCCTCCTCATCGTACCCTCGTCCCCATCCCAGCACTCGGGCAAGGTCATTGCCAGTACCCAAAGGGAGAATGGCTACATGCGGCTGTCGCTGCACAACACAAATACATACATTTTTATGTACCTAATTTGTTTGTGGACTATATAATGACAGACTTAAGATTTTAAAAAAAAATTAAAAAAAATTAAAAAATTAAAAAAAAGGAGAACCCCCCCTCCTTTATTTTTGTGCTAGTAATTGTAACATAGACATTTGGCACACAACCAGCTCTAACTTATGGTATAATGATCTTCAACTTTCGGCTCGAAGATCACCAACAATTCATACCAGTTCGGGACAAAATATTCCATCAGCATTAAGTCTTGTTAATTAGTTTGGACTCACAGGTAGATTGGCTTGATCTATGGCCGACAGCACCCAGCCAACGGTGCCATCTCCTCCACACACTAAAATTTGACAAGTGTGGTCAACGAGCAACCGACAAATTTCCAGCCCACACTCAGGAGATAGGTCCTTGAGGTCAATGACTTGGATCGGATTCAGAAGCTTTCGGAAAGAGCACAATATCCGCTCACCATCTTTGCTACCACTAGAGGGGTTGGCCATAACAATGAGGGGGCACCAGGAGTCACAAGAATCAGGGGGGCGGATCTCCTTCACTACTAACCTGGAAAAAAAAATGTGATTTATATATTTACTTTAGATACCTCAATACTTTTAATTTAAACATGAGGCATTCTTTTTGACCAATGGAGTGGTGGCATTGAGATCCTCCAACAAACCATACAAATATTATATAATATGGTAGTGGTCGTCAATAAGTGAAGGTACAGGGTCTCCAAAACTGCAAATTAAGGGCTAGGTCTTGTAGTGGAATATACAAGTTCAGCAACGGTGTAAATGTAGCAAAATATAGAGCTATAGTACATAGGAGAAAGTTCAAATGTTATGTCATTTGCAGTGGGCTCACCTACTGTTCCAGTAGCACAAACGCTTATTACTTTGATGATGCTTTTCCATATCAAAATGCTTGAAACTAAGTCAGTCGATACCAGAAATTACATAACAAACATCTAAATCTAGTCACTGCTACATGCAGTATGTAAGGTGGACTCACAAGGCTATAACAGCTACAGAAAGAGGTAGATGAAAGATATATATACAGCCTAATAAATATACACGATACATTAAAATGTCATGTGAAGTACAACCTTCTGATAAAACCCGACTATCCCTTTACATTCCCTAAACCCAGGCGGGCACTTTTTAAAAAAATTTTCCTGTGGGGACCTTTTCTACTAGGACCATTTTTTTGGTGACAGTACCTGCCTGTCAGATTAAAATCACAAAATGCCTCCTACCTTTGTGTGTGTATGTGTGACAATTAAGCCAGATATATTAATCAATCACCCCATAGAGTATTCCTTATTTTCTTTACGTGTGTCAATCATGTGACAGAAAAAAAAATGAAAAAACTTTTGTTTGATTTTTTTTAGCAACAAAACCTAACAGTCGGTTTAGTTTCCATTAGTGAAGTTTGGTTAAGTTATGTTAAGAAAACTATCCCCAAATCAGTTGTTACCTCAGATGCTACACACCCATGGATTTGAGAAATTATTGCCGATAACTGTTCCAATCCCAATGGCTAAGCCCGAGGAAGAGGGTGGTTTTCTAGCGATAATCCCGAGAGTTTGCGATGGTTTAACTATTTTATACCATAGTTACCATTTTGAACAGTGTAAAAGGCCAAATTAAAAGAGGAGATATGGTTGTTTCAAGGGATGAAAATATGTCAAGTTCACTCCGACAACAAGCAAGAAGTGCATTTCGTTTCCTTTCTGCTGCCTTCCAACAATAACAGTGGTGGTGATTGAGCGATGATATCCAGTGAGGTTCACAAGACTATGCTGTGTAGGCCAACAAATAATTCTCCGTGTCAGTCTTCTTTAGACGGGGATGGAGTAACCACTCACAAAGAACGTTGTTGTTGTTTTTTACAAGTAAAAAAAGAAGTAGATTTTGAAATAGACTTTCATCCGTAGCTAAAAGAACTGTTACATATCACTTTATACCATAATGATTATTATATTATATATATATATAGAATTATTGTGCATCTCACTCTATTTTGTCAAAATAATTCTTCTGCGTGCAATTTAAATGCCCTTCGTGGTATCTTCCGCAGGCAATTAGAGGGAATAATACAGGGGAATAACATTTTTAATTCATGGCTGTTACCACAACAACTATGGTATAAATAAACATATGTGTATATATTATATATAACCAGCAATTCTCTTGTGCATGCTCTTAAATTTTTTTACCCAATAAAAAAGCCAACTAGATGTGCATATGGCACCTCTGTGACCCTGTGACCTTGCATGTAGTTCCAGATTGCCATGTACAAGTATCATAAGGCTTCATACAACACACAAGGAAGACAAAGGTAGGAACACCTTGATCGCCTCTGCTCTATAGGCATGCCACTCTATATATCAGGCTAGGGCAGAAAATATTATGACAATAAATGAATGAAGCATGCCACATCAAAGTGGCTAGGCCACATCCACCGAGTCTTGTCCAGCAATAGTCCCATGGGACCATAGAACAACCCTTTGGGATATCCCACCAATTTTTTTTAGAATTTAAACTTTTCTATTTAGCTTTTCCTTGTGGTTGAATAGTCAAGTTAGGGTTTGTTTATAGTCACGTGACTGGTACAGTGCAGATCCCCCAGGAATACATATGGACAATTGATGACAAAGTTATTACCAATGACAAGTGACAGATCTCTTACAACTCATTACACATATCTGCTACAGGGAGTAAGTTGCCATGGAGATGCATGGATATATTTGGACATCTTGAATTGGTAATCTTTACCAACTCCATGCAGTAAGTTTTCTATTAGGTGTGGCTACTGTTACTATAACAACAAGCAATTTGGCAAAGTTGACATTTCTGTTGCAGTGCTGCCCAACTTGCCGAGCGTCACCATAGCAATAATTCCCCATTTACCCGCACATTTTTCACTTTCCTCGTTACACATTAATATAGGAAGTGTGCAGTCAGCAATCCTCAAGTGAAGTGCTCATTCTGACACACCCACATGTTCATGCGTGTCCCTGAGGGAACATTGTCTTACGTGTATGTATAATTGGAGTACATGAGAGAATAAATTCCGACAGTGAACACTCACTAATCTAAAGCTTTGATACCACGGGCACCAGAATCTGCATCAGTAAGACCAGCACTTCAATTATACCAGCACATGTGTTAGAGTTCCATAAGATTAACACTTCCATAAAACTAGTGCTTTTATAAGACTAGCAAGAATCTCTCTCTCTCTCACACACACACACATGCACACACACACGCACACCCACACACAAAAAAAAAGCCAAGACCATTTGGTTTATTGCCAGTAAAGTAAAAAACGAAACAAAAAACACCAGTCATTGAAAACAACAACAATAGGGAATTGGATAATGTTAAACAGACAACAGAAGTCACTAAGCTACTATGGAAATATTATATTACCCCTATCACTTAACTTCATCTGTCTTCTTGTAAACTTAAAATACTACATTCAACATATCATTTACGACTATAATCCCCTACGACATTTCAACATATTACACCCTTCAGCTCTCAGTTTACTACAAAAAAAAAGCGCAGTATCTGAAATAAATTTGCCATACTCTTACTCTTCTCCATACCTTCGTCTGCCTCTCCATCCCTCAAGACTGAGCGTGACAGAGCTGGGGGGTATAATGGAGGTTTGGTGGGGACCTAGCGAGCACACGCCCACATCCATCATATCGTCAACGCAGTCCTCGTGGGCGGTCTGCTGGCACCACACACATCTGAAGTCAGCCAGCTTCGGCAAATTGCCACAGGGTGTGAGGCATTTGAAGCACATGCTGTACAGGGGAAGGTTTCCTCTGACCCACATATGCTGGGTGTGACCACTCCCTTGGTCTCTGTTGGAAGAAGTGGTTGCTCCCAGAGGCTTGCACACTCGACTGTTGCTGGCCATCTTGATACAGTCATTCTCTGTGCACGTGCAGAGACCACACGAAACACAGAAGCTTCCAGTGAAGCACATCTTCGTACAGGAGTTGCAGTAAGTGGGCTTGTCGAAGAACTGAGTCGCCTGCCAACAGTGCGCCCTCAGTGGGTCTCGGATCTGGAGGAAAACTTTCCTCCTTCGCCTCCTTAGCAAGCGAAGAGAAAGCCACCCTAACAGCACCACTAATACGGCCAAAGGACCGAGGTACATAGGCTCCAAGAGCCATTGTCTACGCCCTAACTCGACCATCATAAAGTTACGTGGTCATGTTTTACGTAGCTGGACTACCCTCTCTCTCTGGCCAACTGAGCCAAAAGGTCACACCCATCACACTGCCAAATGTTTCCGGCTTAATCACGTGACAACTACCAATTTTGTGGGAGTGGCAGATAAGTTGCTATTTATAATAAGATAGGTTTCTCTCTTTGCCATCGACTTTATTTTGTGTATTGCTATGGCTGGACTTATCACTGGTAAGTAATTGTAGCTGATGTTTGCATTGTTCTATATTTCTGGTATTTGCAGGGAAAGTGCCACCCTCGTATAGGGAGATTTTCGACGCTATTTGCCCTGATAGTAGCTCTAAAGTCAGTAAGGAGGTATGGGCTAAGTGCTTCAAAACTTCCAAATTGCCTCATAATCTCCTGAGTCAGGTAAAGCTGGTGCTTATTGTTTTCTATCCAAACTACCAACAGTGTATTTGACACTATTTGTGTCAGATTTGGAAGGAGTGTGATCAGACAGAAAATGGCTACTTGGACAGAGATAGTATATACAAGTCTATGGCACTATGTGCTTTAGGGCAGCAAGGGAAAGGTGTTGAGATGAAGACTCTCATTAACATGGGTGATGTCGGTGAGCTAAAATAACCTAGTATTTAATGGAGAATATTAGCAAAAAGGAAAGTTTGATTTGCTGTCCATTGCTGCAATATTAATGACATTATGAAGTCATTTTAATGGATCAACATTTTATAACATGTGGCTTTGTTGTTAGCAGCTATTGTTGGAGTTGTAATCAGTTTCAGAGAGACGTGTAGACATGATAGTTTCCTGGTGAAATTGACGAGGTGATAAGTACTTTTATCATGCTTGCAAATCCTCTGGAATGCTTAAGTTTGTAGGTCGTTTTAAGTGAAAGTAGGACAGTATAGGCTGGAATGGAAGTAATAGTTTTTCTCTTTATTTATTTTTTACTTCCCAATGAAACATTTTTAATTTACATGCATGTATTTAAGCAATGTTTGATCTCACCCATGGAATTGTTCTACAGCTATTGTATAGCTTTTGTTATTATGAATTTATAGGCTGTGTGTGGAATATGTTAGAGATGCATATGGATTATCTTTGTGTGTTTCTTTCATTTTGTTACCACATTTAATCTTTGCCAACCAAGCATATTTACAATGCGAATGATTCTAACATTACCAAATGCTTGCGTGTGTAGAGATGACTTAAGTTGGTTGATTTCTCTGCTGCAGGTTAGTAGGTTGTTTTGAGTGGCTGGTACGTGTTGTCTTGTGACGTGTTTTAGATCTCCCGGTACCTGAACTTGGCTCAGTGACAGAGCTGCGCAAGATTTGCATGGAGATACTGAGGGCCACTCGGCCCACAGAGCTGGGCTACACGTACGAGGAACTGAAGGCACAGGATGAGATCTCTGTCACGGTCATGCCAGAGAAGAAAGGCATGTTGTTCAAGCATGTTGAGTACCTGGTGGAGAGCAAGGTGTGTGGGTGTGGCAGGGGAGGAGGGGGGGGGGGGCATGGATTATAGGTTGAGATTGTGAAGAGTCTCTATTGTTGTCTATGGAGGTGGGGCTACTGGAGCTGTTGCAAGTTGTGTGTGGAAGTGGTGTTTTGGTACTCCATGTGCGGTAGATAAAGTGCTAAACTACAAGTGGTTCAATTGTCTTGTCGTGGAGTAGAGCATGTCAAGCAGAGCTTTCTCAGGTTGTGTTTTGTAAAAATATTAACCATTGAGAAGTAGTATATTTATTGTATTCTCTGTTGATTCATATTGTATTGTTGTGTATGCAAGGTAAGGAAATCTTCAGTGCGCAGACGGTACAAAGACTTTGAAAGCTTCAGTGAGGCCCTGCTCAGCAAGTACCCATACAGACTCATCCCCAGAATGCCCCCCAAGAAACTCACTCGTGAGTCTTGCAGTCCTGTGTCAATCATCACAAGTTTTTATTTTTAAACTTTTGAGGGGTGTGGCTGTGCCAATAAGAGACGAGTTGAAGTCTGGCATTAGTTTGTCAATATTTTCTTAATTACCCCGGTTCTTTTGCCCATCCATCCATGTGTTGCTGTTTTGAGTGTTCATGTGTTAGGTGTGTGTTTTGGTTTTGTGTGGTGTGTTTGTGGTTGTTTAGCTTCCTCTGCATTTATTGAGCAGCGTAGGCGTGACTTGAAGCGGTTCATGGTGCTGGTAGTCCGACATCCAGTTCTGGTTCGGGATGATGTAGTGAATTTCTTTCTGACTGCCAGTGGACAGGTTAGTTTAGGATGGACTGAAAGCAGCTGTGAAATGTGCGCCAAATATAAAATATACAATAATGTGATTTTAAGCTTTTTAACTTTTTCCATATTGGGACATTAGCACTTATCTTTATGTCCTCTTCTTCTGCAATTTTTTTCACAGCTGCTTATTGTTTGTGTATAGGATGCAGGGTCAAAAATAAAGGACAAGTTCCGCATCAACCATGACGAGTTTATGTTTAGCCCTCATGCACGGAATATTGAGGTGGGCATTGGAATATTTCTATGTCTCTCCTCACTCCTTAACTCACTTGTCTCTTGTTTGTTTTTCCTCCTCATTTCTTTTGTTTACTGTCTCACCTCCTGGTGTTTTTTTAAAAAATCATTTAGTTGAAGTGGACTGCCGTAATATCACTGTTCACCATGTTTGTGTTGTCATAGGAACTAGTTAGTGAAGCCACTAGAGTTAAGTTTGAAAGAGTGACGGAGCAGATAGCTCTCATGCAGCATATTGTCTCCAGCATGTTACACGTGGCCCACAACATGGAGACCCGTTCCCTGAGTCTGTCCCAGGACCTGAAGGTCCTGTCCTCGTCCATGTCCACTCTGGCCACCGACAACCTCCTCATGAGCTCGTGGACATCTGGAGCTGACGACACATGGACGTACATGCAGCGAGACTGCGAACACTTGGCTGGAAAGTTTTCAGATCTGTCTGAGAATGCCAGGCAGCAAGGCGTGAGAGAGACTTCTGGTTTCACTGAGAGTGTTCACTTGTTTCTTGACCTCATCAACTCTTACATGGACCTCTGCGAGAGAAGAGAGAAGACGGTGCAGAGGAAGCATCAGAAGGCCTTAACCAAGGTCCAGACTATGGTCAATTATAAGGAGCGCATGGAGAGTGCTGGAAAACAAGTGGTATGTTGTTGTAGCTGTTGTTGCATTTTTTGTGTGCCAAGTATGGAAAGGGATGTTTGGACATTGGGTATTAGATTAGTTGTGTGTTGGATAATGATGAGTCACTTGCAATTTTAGCATAGCTATGTGCATAAGAATGGGATGTATAAGTGCAACAGCTATAGATTTGTTCTTTGTTACTATGAGTGGACGAATAGTCGTTTCAAAGGAATGTATGACAAACTTGTTTATTCCATGCCTGTTGTTTCCTTCCAGTCTGACAAAGATGACTCTAGGATTATCAAGGTTAGTTTGTGGTGGCTATTACAATTGTCTGGTGTTTATATAAAATGTATGGGTTTATGTGCAGCGTGATGATGAGCTCATAATTATCGAAAAAAGGAACTTCTTCTCATTGTTTTGCCTGGACCTGGAGGCACAACTGGTCCACATCAATCTAGCACAGCTCACTGAGATCTACGAACATCTTGTCTCTACCCAAGTCAAAGGCCATGTTGAAGTAAGCAAAATCCGGAAAATGAGAATCGTTAGGTTTCATTGTGTGTGTGTGTGTGTGTGTGTGGTAGTATCTTGCTCATTGGGATGAAGCCAAATCTCAAGTAGATGGAATGAAGACTAGACAGAACAAGTCGCCTAGTGTTGCCATCTCTACATCCCCAACTTCCAGTCTCACTTCCAGCAGGTCCCCACCCAAACACAGCGTTCCCTTAGGGGCTTCACCTTTCTCATAGCCACTCTCACCAGCCCATCCTTTCAAAATCCACCCCTTCTTTTCTTTGCCTTCTTCATTCACAGCATCTCTTTGTACAAAGCTGATCACACAGTCATAAGACTGTATATAGTAATTAATTTGGAACTTGTTCAATGACTTTTAACCTGTTACCAGCACTCTGTTTTATGATATCCTCTCTTCACAACAGGTATTTGAATGGCATCTGATGTTATTGAGTTGTTGTTGTTTTTGTTTGTTTTTTGCATAATTCTTCATAGATTCCCTATTTTTTCCCCATAAATTCTTTTTTATTCTTACACAATAAAATGAGAAATGTAATTAATTGTTGGGATGTGATGTTGGAGTGTCTTGGTTTGCATGTAGACAGAGAGACTGGCTTCAGCCGACGCTATCAGTCATAAGGAAATAGCCGTAGAGGCATCGGCCACACGAGTTCTGGGGAAGAAATACGTCAGAGAAAGGGTTAATTTGCAATGCATTGTTAAAAATAGTGTCAGAATAGTTTGATAATGGAAAATATTGGCAGTATAACTGTGTGCAATAGGATAAGCGATGACTGCATTGTATAATGAGTAACTCACCACTGTCTAACACTACTGAAGGAGGATTACTGTAGTGCTCCAGGAACTGAGCTGGACTGTTGAGCAGAGAGCAACCCAAGTAATACTCCATCACATCTACATTATGATAGCAATCTACTGACTACAATTATAGATGTTCTCCCCACTTTCCATTATACTTAAAAAGTTTCTACCCAGGGATACTTTATTGAGATTACTAAACAATAACATAAAAAATAATGTACTTTTGAAACAAGTAAGCTGCAAGTCTACTCAGCATCCAATCCACACTTTTAACTGGCTATCATCCTAAATTACAACAAACTACCAGTATATCTTCTTGCCATAACCTTGCTGTAAAAGAAGGTGAGGAAGTTTGCTTGTGAGGGCATCCATGGTCGCCTTCAGCTGGTGCTACAGACAAGTAAACCACTCGTATGTCACATAATTAGAGTTCATAGCGACCCGTCAAGCTGATGGTCAGACTTACTTGAGTGAGCTTTGATAAGTGCACTCCTAATTTGTATAAGTTCTCCAGACTGCTGCCCACCTGCATGGATTAGAACATAAATGAAATGAGGATGAGTCAACATATCTTATCTCACCGTGACATGGATGGGATCTGTGGTTTGGTAGACATCTCCCTTGGCCAGAGCTGGCAGATTTAGCACTCTCTTGGCCCACTGAGGAAACAGTCGCTGTGAGATGTTGGGGGAGAAGCTAACCACCTTGGATCCCGTCAACATGTCACTGTTTAGAATAATATTGAAATTAAAAAAAACAACTGCTTGATGAAAACAAAAATGAATGAGCAAAAAAAAAAAAAAAGAAAGAAAAAAAGAAAAGAAAAAATAGTATTTATAAAATTTTAGTTCACTTCTGATTAGCTTATTCTCTAATGCACTAATTATTTTCTGAATCATCTTATATACTGCACCAACTACCATCTTCCATGTTCAAAAAATATTCTGTAGAAAGAAGCTGAGCTACATTTGGTCAATGGTTCATTGATTACACTTTTATATCTGATTGGTTACAAGCATAGTTTTTTTTTGTGTACAAGCACCTATTGTTTAAGTCCAAAGTGCTCTCATTATTATTAGATAATAAAAAAAACTAAAAGCAAAAATAACAACAAAAACAAAAAACAAAACAGAAGTGCGAGAAATGGCATTAGCTAGTTACTGGATAACTGAATATGTTGATATGTGTGCAGGGATAATGCTTAAGCATTTTGTTCAGCCTCAGCCAGAACAACACATGCTTTTGCATTATAAACAAATATTGAATGGTTAAGTGGTAGCTGAACTAAATTAAGATTAAGAAGTGGACTGACCCCTTACTATCCATTGAATGGAGATCAGCCAGAACGGCATTGATGAGCTCCCAAGGTCCCTCCATAAGATGCAAGCAGTGCTGAGGGTAGACTAAGAGAACTCCAGTGGGACCTTCTCCTTGAAACTTACTTTGACAAAATTGGAACACTTTCTCATAGTGCACTATATGAGGAAAAGATAGACTGTAGTACACCATGACTGTTACTCAAAGAGGTACGTACATCCCACGTCTCTTTTGTCAGCCAGTCTAGGGGACAGTCTAGAAATCGTCACCAGGCAATGGACTACCTGCTTCTACAAATAAAACTAGAGCACGTAATACAGTGAAAGATTCTGCATTCTTCTTACCCTATTGTCTCCGCGCATACGTTCGAGACAGTGATGGAGCATAGATATGCTCGCATCCTGATTTCTTGCCATTGTGTTTATGAATTCTATGGCAACCGATTATTCTATATAAAACGCACCTTCACTCGAAAATGAAGAGAAAAAGAGAAGCTGGTGCTCAAGGATGTAACAGTTTTGATGCTAAAAGCGTAAAGATCGGGAAAGAAGTCAAGAAAGGTATATTCGTAGGTTGGCACATAATTCATCTGTTAACTCTCTTGTTTAATTATGGAGCAGTTTGTTTAAGTACTGCAATGAGCGATAGCTTGTCAATGAATTTAGTTTGTAGTTATTATTGAAGGTGCTTAGGAATGTAGCAAGACTAATTATATCTGGTATAACTGCTTAGCAGAAGGGGTTGTGGGGGGGGGGGGGGAGGGGGGAATTGTCGGGGAGAGCTGTAGTAAAGTCTGGCATAGCCAGACCCTTTACCCACTGATCACTACGCGGAGGGAAAGAGTCTGGAATTATGCAATACACTGAGTTGTTCCTACCCATTACAGAATTTCAGTAATGATGAATATCGTTAGTGATTAACATAAGTAGGCATACAATTCAGTGTTTCATCCAGACATTCTTGCAAGGGGGGGCAAAATAGAGTTTTGAAAATGTAAGGGGGGGCGGGCGGCACTGGTCACCATGGGAGTGAAATAGAATTATTGGAAGGCCTATGTCCTACATTAAAAAACATAATCTTATCTAATGAGGTCTGCATATGTCAGATCCTGACAAGTTAATTCAGCTACTCATTTTCACCTCCACTGTCTAGCAATTTTCAGTCAACTGTGACATTCACTATTTAGATGCTTTTCACACACTATTCAACTCTGACTCTCACCTCCCCTTAGGTTTATCACACGTTGATTCACACTTACGGTTGCTGGCTGGCTATAAAAAGGCCAGCCCTCAGCTCACCGTAGCAGTTGTTGAGTTTTGATCTATACAGATTCTACCACTTCCAGAACCAGAACTCTAAGCACTCGTAGTCCCTGACAGCTTAAGATAGTCTCAAATGGATATTCGCTCTTTCTTCTGTGGTGCAAGCTCTTCAAAGTCACCTGGCCACTCAAGTAGCAGTGACACAGAAGATAAAATTGACAGCAATCAATCTGATACTGAGTTTTTGGAGCAAAGTCCTGCCAAGAAAAGATTAATTGTCCATGAGAAGCATGCAAAGGAAAGATTAACTACACATGAGAAAAGCAAGAAAATCACTGCAAGCAGTCGAAAATACAACAAAAAATGGGAAGAGATCTTCAATTGGCTGATGTTTGATAAAAATTTCCAAGGAGCTTTTTGTAAGGTTTGCAGGAAGAGAGGAATTTCTCTTCAAAGAACAGGAGGAACATGGATCTCAAAACCTTTCACGAACTGGAAGAAGGCAATAGAGAAGATGAAAATTCTTGCAAAGAGTGATATTCACCTCCTATCATGTGAAGCAGAGATGGCTGCAGCTACAGCACTACAAGAAGGGTCAGTCATTCAGCAACTCCAACAAATTAATGATGAGGAAAAGTTGAAGAACAGAATGGCCATTAAAGCTCTAATTCGTTGCACCCATTTTATAGCTCGTCGCCACATTCCCCACACAACAAATTTTGATGAACTTATTGATCTAATCGTAAGTTGTGGTGCAGAAGATTTAAAGGGGTTCCTTGAAAGAGCTAGATTAAATGCAACTTACACATCTAAAGTTGCTGTTGTTGAATTTGTTGAGGCAGTTGGCTTATGGGCTGAAGAATGTTTACTGAAACGGCTTCGCCAAGCTTCCCATTTCAGCATAATGGCAGATGAGTGCACTGATGTGACGACCACAGAAGAGCTTTCAATTTTCTTCCGCTGGGTGAACAACGGTCAACCTGTTGAGCACTTCTTGGATATAGTTCCATTGAAAGCTACTGATGCAAAGACTATTTATTCTGCCCTTGTTGAATTCATGAAAGATAAAAACATACAGATTAGCAAGCTGGTGGGTATGGGATTCGATGGAGCAGCTACTTTCTCTGGTAAACACAATGATGTGCAGAGTCTCCTGAAGAAAATTTCACCTCATGCACTTTTCGTACACTGCCATTGCCATTTGCTACAGCTAGCATGCGTTCAAGCAGCTAATGCTACCAGTGGGATAAAACATGTGTACATCACACTCACCACCCTCTGGAAATTTTCCACTATTCTCCTAAGCGAGCTGAGAGTCTCAAAGCAGTACAGCAGGTGCTTGACTTACCTGAGCTGAAAGTTGTGAAACCATCAGATACTCGCTGGCTGTCCCATGAACGCTGTGTGAAGGCAGTCAAAGCTAGCTACAGTGCAATTGTGACTGCTCTAAACAATATCTATGAGCAGACACATGCACCTGAAGCTCTAGGTATCAGTAAAGCCTTATGTAGGCCCTCAACTTTAGTGGCCATATACCTCCTTGATTATGTTCTGCCACAAGTGGCGAAGTTGAGCAGAGCTCTCCAGACTGAGAGAATAGACTTGACAGCTATCACCCCTCTTGTTGATGCCACTCTCAATACACTTGATGATGCCATGTTCCCTGCTGCTAACTGGGTATTAGAACTGATGGATGCAAAGAATGAGATCGAAGAAGTCACTGACATCACGTTAACCACGGAAAGCATTGCTACATTCCAAGGACAAGTGGCTGAACCGTTTATCAGGATGCTGAAGGCAAACATATCCAGCAGATTTATTTCACAAGATATTGTCTCCTCATTTGGCATCTTTGATCCGAAGAAAGTGCCAGCTGCTGACTCTTCTGACTTCCATACATATGGTGAGGACTTAATAAATGTACTATTAGCTCACTATGGTGCAGAGCTGCCTGCTAAGACTGCTGGTGGAGATGAATACACCAAAGAAGCTCTTATTTCCCGCGAAACCCGAGAGGAGTGGAAAACATTTCGAAGCTACTTATCGAAGAAGCCGAAAGGTAACTGCACTTGCAGTTGAAAGAGCTCACCACACAAGTGATATGCTTAGTGAAATTTTTCCAAACATTAGCACCCTGGCAAACATATGTCTATCTATCCCTGTCAGCACTGCTTCAGTGGAAAGGAGCTTCTCCAAAATGAAACTAATTAAAACACGAATTCGAAATCGAATTGGGCAATCACAATTATCCTATTTGATGAAAATAGCCATGGAGACACCCGAGACGCTCTCATCTACACAATTAAACGACATTATTACAGTATGGAACAAAAAACCTAGACGAATTGCTGTGTGAATATTGTTTATTATTAATTTGGTTTACATTTTTCTCTTAATAAATATCGGTTCTTTCAAAAGGGTGGGGGGCACTTAGAATCCAAGGGGGGGCATTTAGAACCCAAGGGGGGGCAAATGCCCCCTTTCGCCCCCCCCTAAATGAAACCCTGCAATTGACAAAGTCTCGTTACATCAGTTTGGAACAACTCGATGTATTGCATGATTCCAGACCCTTTCCCTCCGCATAGTGATTAGTGGGTAAAGGGTCTGGCTATGCCAGACTACTGTAGCCCCTCCTTGTAGTTTTCACGGTACAATCTATTGAGGTGGTTTCTTACTTTGAACCACAAAACACGTGCCATTAAAGCCTCCCGCCCCCCCCCCCCAACTGAACTATCGTTACACTTTCCTCGTTACATGTAACTAATAGAAAAAGTGAAGTATGACTTCAATTGAAATCAAATCAGTCGCTAAAATTGCTTATCTTAGATCTGACCAGTATCTTTCAGTCTACTACTTAGCTCAGTGATACTTGAATTGGCATACAAACACATGGCTAGCTATACACATATTAAACTAACTTTTTTTCCTTCTGTCTCAACAATTTTACATTGCAGCTAAGTTTAGAAGTGCCAAGGGTTCATACTTGTGATGCTTTGTTTAAATTGTACTACATATGTGTATGTATTTGGCTGTAAATACTGAGAAGTGCTGTTATATACAGTGTATGCCATTTATTTAGCTGACAAATGGCCAAATCATTGAACAACTATAATAATGAGGAAAGCGTACAAGTTATGATTTTATTCAAGTACTTTTCCATGAAGCTCCAAAAACTGAGGTATCATGAGCATAGTGAGAGTACTTACTGTCCGAGTTTTATAAGGCTTAATACCAGTCATAATTAGCTACATAGAGTTGCCTTTTGACATTCTGATCTGCTTTGCAAAGGTATATTGGCTGAGTGCTATGCAGCCTTAGTGCTGTGAGTAGAGAAACCATTAACAAGCATTTACATACACACTAAAAACCTATGGTGAAAGTTTTCAATTGAAGTGGAATTGTTTTAAGAGGTTTCTTGATGACAAACCTTAAAAATATCATCTCATAGTCATGAGGTGTGATTTTTAACCTGGAAGTAAGCACTGTGTAATTCGCATGCCACGATTCAGAATTTCATAAGTCAAAATTTGAATTGAATTTAAGAGTTTGTTGGCCCTGTGTTGGTAATGTCAACAAAAAATCCTATTCTTACTTCATGATAGGCATGGATGCACCTTCATTATTCTGATTAATCACACTTTGTGTCTTGGATAGCTGCTCCCGCAGGCTATGAAGAGGCGTGGCAGTGCATGAGGTACTTGCAGGACCAGTATCCTGTGGACTGCTTCCAGACAGAACCTACACTGCCCCAAGTTGTGCTGCAGCATCAGTTCTACTCTCTTCTGTCTGACCGTACCAGTGTGGATAGAGACTTGGTGAGGCGTTTCAAATAGACAGAGAGATACAAATGTTTCATGTGGACAGAGACATGGTTAGGTGTTTACCATTAACAGAGACTGGGTAAGGTGTTTCACGTGTAGACAGACTGGGTGAGGCATAGATAAATACTTGGTGAAGAGTTTCATGTAGATAGAGACTTGGTGAAGAGTTTCATGTAGATAGAGACTTGGTGAAGGGTTTCATGTAGATAGAGACTTGGTGAAGAGTTTCATGTAGATAGGGACTTGGTGAAGAGTTTCATGTAGATAGGGACTTGGTGAAGAGTTTCATGTAGATAGGGACTTGGTGAAGAGTTTCATGTAGATAGGGACTTGGTGAAGAGTTTCATGTAGATAGAGACTTGGTGAAGAGTTTCATGTAGATAGGGACTTGGTGAAGAGTTTCATGTAGATAGAGACTTGGTGAAGAGTTTCATGTAGATAGGGACTTGGTGAAGAGTTTCATGTAGATAGAGACTTGGTGAAGAGTTTCATGTAGATAGGGACTTGGTGAAGAGTTTCATGTAGATAGGGACTTGGTGAAGAGTTTCATGTAGATAGAGACTTGGTGAAGAGTTTCATGTAGATAGGGACTTGGTGAAGAGTTTCATGTAGATAGGGACTTGGTGAAGAGTTTCATGTAGATAGGGACTTGGTGAAGAGTTTCATGTAGATAGGGACTTGGTGAAGAGTTTCATGTAGATAGAGACTTGGTGAAGAGTTTCATGTAGATAGGGACTGGGTGAGGAGTTTCATGTAGATAGGGACTTGGTGAAGAGTTTCATGTAGATAGGGACTTGGTGAAGAGTTTCATGTAGATAGAGACTTGGTGAAAGTTTCATGTAGATAGGGACTTGGTGAAGAGTTTCATGTATATAGGGACTTGGTGAAGAGTTTCATGTAGATAGGGACTTGGTGAGGAGTTTCATAAAGACATACAGTATGTAGTGGCTTTGTTTTACTATAATAAACATCTATAGGTCAATAATCATAATGATATGGTCTTATTAAATACGCGAACAACTCTGAAAAATCAACTGTATATCCAGGTTGTTTCAAATTGGTGTTTTAAAAAGTCAAGATATACCCACAATAGACACCTATACACACACACACATACACATACATACATACATACATACATACATACATACATACATGTCAATGATGTTGCCACCCACTTCGAATCCCTGCAAGTTAATTGTTCCTATCAAACTAATTTTTTTGTGCATAACTGGCATAGTTACTTCATTAGCAGATTGTGCTGGGAATCACCCTCGTCAGAATAGTGCATAACTACTTGTGTACATTGAGCTAGCAATTGTTAAGCAAAAATAGACCACTGTAATTCACTCCTACACAACTAGACACAACAGCTAGTAACTGACTCTAGGCTACAAAATTATAATTTTACAGTTGATTGCCTGCTGCTGGAAAATATTAATGATTGGAAGGAAGTGTAGATTCATGGACTATTCCAAATGTTAACATAAAACAAATTGAAAGCCGTCAAATAAATTCACTAAAATTCATTTGCTGCAGAAATAAATTGACTTCATTTTAGTAGCTGAATAGCCAGCAATCTATTTCATTCAACACATCAAATTTGTAATGAATTTGTCACATCCCCTAGAAAGTCACTTGTTCTTGGGTGTTTGCAGATGGCTCTCCGTGATGCTGGAGAGGTGAGAATATTCCAGCTAGGTGTGGCTGGAGTCGACTACGCCGTGGTGGAAAACGACCACTACTTGTCATACCTGAACCAATACTTTGAGCAGAAAGGGGTAAAGTATCAGCACTTCATGAAGCACTTCATGAAGCACATTCTCCCAGCATGTACAGATGTCAGTATATCGGAAGAGCATCTCAAGACTGACCTTAAGATCACAGAGAGTCAGATTAGGTGAGTAAAAAGCACAACTTCTCAAAGAGTCCCCTTTCTCATAGAAATGGTCAAATTTGGTGAGAAGCTAGTTCATAATATCACCATAGACGTGGGTTGTTAAGCACTTCCTCTTTGTTAAGCTCTGTTGTTGTTTGTTAAGCACGTATTTTCTTCCCGGAATTTAGCACTTATTTATTAATTGCTCCATGCGCCTTATCTAATGCTGATAGGTGCTCAGCCTCAGTTTTTAGGTTACCACAGCTGAGTGCCCTTTTTTTTCTTTCTTTTTTGTATTATTATTTTTTTATTAAGTGCCCATTTCCTTAGCATTTGGAGTTATAAGCGAGGGCGCTTAACAACCCAAGTATACGGTAGTATAAAAAAAAAAGCTCACTCTTGATTTACACTTTTGGCTGCAGTGATTTGGTAAGGAGTGGGATTCTGGTAGTTCGTGCAGTTGGTGCATGTAGTGGACGGAGCTGGTGGTTCAGTATCCCTGGACTCAGTCCCTTCACGCGAGCTCTGGCTCAGGGCCGACGCCAGTTGAAGCAGTGGCTGCAGCGAGCAAGGTGCAATGAAATGCTGCAGACAGACTTGGAGAGTCGCAAGTGGCGTGCTAGTCCACTGTCTCTGCACTACCACATTCACGACCTGGTTGGAGCAGATGTTGTGGAGTGGTGAGAATTTCAATGAGCTCATGCCTGTTAGTATTGTGCAGGAGGCCCTCAATGTATGAAACCTTAACATCTGAAGAGATAATTTAGTTATTTAAATCTCACAGTGTATAAATCTTGGTTAGTCACTTAAATCTAAACTAAAACTATAATTTTGATTTGTACTGTTAAGAAGGGGAGGGGGGGGGGGAGGGGGATGTCAGGTTGAACTGTAACACCATTAGCTCAGCATCTCAAAAAACATTACATGAGCATGCATATGTGTGTGTTTGTGTGTGTGCAGTATTGAGACAACCTCTGGACCTCTTATCAGATTAATCCAAGAGAATACAAAGTGACAATGACCTTAGGCCATTTTAAGAACCTTGTAGTGAACTTAATTGGGAAACTGGTCACTCTTTCATCTACCCGATCATCATTCACAGCTCCATAAATGAATTCTTCACTTCCTGAGGAATTGCTGACCATGAACTCATGAATGTCATATCAGTCTACTTTTGCTATCAAAACTGCATTCAATGTATAATTCTTTGTATTGTATTATAAGTTGATACACAATTGCTGAAAAGATGGAACAAAAACCAGTGATAGAGCAGTAACATAAAAAGGTAAAAATAATCTTAAAATTGGAAGCAAAATGGCTGAGTATATACAAGTGAATATAACAGTGAAGTGCTCATTTAGTGTAAAGTGCAGCTGTATGATTGAGTTAAGGTGAAAAAAAAGTGAAACAAATTTTAACTGTCTAGTTCAGCTGCCAGTCTACAGTAAGACCGGCAGCGATCGCAGCAGTTATCAAATGCGGATGATGTGGCATGTGTCCGAGATAAGCTGAGCCAGTTTGCAGATTGCGGACGCCCGCCTGGTTCAGTCTTGCGAGAGGAAGGTGTTCTTGATGTGTGGCAGTTGCAAGCGGTAGGATGTAGCTTGGGGGTGGTGGTCGAACTGGGAGGGAGGGAGCGTACAGCTGATGCAGCGGGCATGGCTGGATGGAGCCCGGGAGTGGAGGGTAAAGAGCGCGTGTTGCTGTAGGTGTGCCTTTTACGTGATGCCGATAGATTGTGAGTACTTGCCGTCCATTTTGGTAGAACCTGGTTGGAATGAAGAGAGAAGGAGAGATCAGACATATACCCGGAGCTATGGGATGTGCCAAGGGAGTTTTGTGAGGGTGGGAAAGGGAACACGGCGCTGGTGTTGAAGCCGCAAGCCTCGCTGGCTTCAGCTGTGGTCCCAGGGTAAGGGATATTGTCCCACTCCTCACTGAATTTTGCCTTGGGAGAAGATGGGGTCCGGGGCATAGGCAGGTAGCGCCTTTTAAACCACTTGCCACTAGGAGACTTGACACCTTCAGTGTAAGGTGTGAGTGTAGAGGTGAGATCCTCATCTTCCTCCAAGAATTGTTCCTCTGCACATGCTTGCTCAATCATGCGTCCATATACATAGATGGCACACTTCACACTCTCAACCCAGCTGCAGCACACACATACATACACACATCATGCAAATAAAAAAGTTATAATACTTCATGAGCTTGGTTGAGGAGAAAAAAAAAAGTTTACAATCTCAATAAAGTGAATATTCATAGACACTCGTGCACTCTACTACAGTCAGCGGATATCGCTCATCATAGTAGCACTAGGGTATCTACTGTGTCAGTGATTTGGTGCAAGGCAAGCACTACCTCCCTACGCACACAGTCACAAGACGACTTCACTTTGAACTTTGTCACTATTGACCCATAAGAGGCAATCTACCTAGATACTATTATTTTCCAACATACTACAAATTGTGACTTGGTACTTGTATACGAATAGTAAGAAATGTTGACACATTCGACTTTTGGCTACCATGCAATAACAAATGAGATGTGTACCACAATGCCAGCATTTCACACCTCAGGAAACCTCACCTGTGACAGGCCAAGGAAGACGGAGCCTTCAACTGATATGTCACAGTCAGCTCACCCAAAGGGTCACGCAGAAACAAAGAGAGACAGCGAAGAGGGTCGTAGGATACAACTGCAAACAAAATACAGTAGAGCCACCATCACATTCAAATCTGGACTAAATATTGCTTGCTTGTTTGATCGCAATTGTGTTTGTGTTGGTTATCTTGTTATTTGGTTAATACCATTCATGTGGTATACCACATTTGTAACACAAGCTTCCCCAACAGACAGAGGACAGGTGGCAAACATGCAAGTAGGCAGACATGCAAAGAGGACATGTACATGCAGATGGGGATGTACTGGAGAGAGTTTTCTGTACAAACCTGAGGCGTCCAAGTTTCGCGCCATGTGAGATATCCCTTTCCTGACCTCCACCAAAGACAAGTCTGTCGTCTCCTTCAGCTCTAAATGTCATAGCATACACATAGAATTTAGTCAATCATGTGGATTCCATGTCACTTAAATATGTACATGTAATCTCAGTTAAGCATGCAAGAGAAATAACTCACCCTTGTCCTTCCAATGTAGCACTAGCTCTGCTGTATCCTCACAAAGAGATATGTGCACCATATTACCACTGCCGTCTTCTGGGTTCAAACATTCAAACTCTTCCCCTGGAGAATTAAAAAGCATAAACTTTACATCAACATTTTACCTTCAACATTAAGAGAGAGGGCTCTGTTTGCAATACTAATATTTTCCCACCTTGACTGAGCAAAGAAGCAGCTGTGTCTCTGTAGTACTGACAAGACGGACATATTCTTTGCCTGAAGAATTGACCACTCACAGAAACTTTGCTAGTGCAACTGTTTCTGTGGAAAATATAGCCACAGAACATGCAATGCCGTCTCCCATTCCATAAGCTGAACTGTTCGCCGCATTTCCCACAGTTTGCAGCAGAGGGCGAATCCACAGGGAGCAAGTACTGGCACAGATTATCCACCCAACCTGAAGGAATTAGTTTCTTGGGCATAGTTGGCGGCGCTAGACCCAGTAAACAATTCTTCTAGAACCGCATCAGTTCTAGAAGAAGTGACTGGTGCAATTTTGTTTTACTGAAAAAAATTGCAGCTGTTGCAGAAATTCCTTTAATATACTACGCAAACGTAGTAGGTGCGCAGATGGCGAGCAGGTGGAAGAGGCGTATGAATACCACATCAATATCGAGCGTAAAGTAAAGGGCCAGTAGCAGAGAGCGATGAATAGCAATAAAAAAAATGATGAACATGTGGTTGAGTTCGAGAGGTCAGGTGGGAAAAGATGTGATAATCAAGAAGATAAGATTGTAGTGGTTACTCTGGCCTACTTTCCTCCAGGCTAGACATTATGTGGCCATCTTGCAAGACGCCAGAAAAAAAATAGAGAACTTTGACCCGTGGTAGTCCAGTCCTAGACAATTACTGGTAGCCATGGCTACCTAATTAATGGTAATTTAGCAGTTACAGTGAAGTTCCCTCTACAAAGGCTATTCCTGGAGGTTGATTACTATATTTGTTAATGAGCCGGGTTGCTTTTTAGGGTTTTTGGAGATTTGTGCCAGAAAATTACATTGGATCAAAAACTCACTAATTGAAATTAAGTAGAGTTAGTTAAAATAGTTTCCAGATATACGAGTTGAATGACTACACACTTTTTTTCTACACTGCCCTAGACAGATAGCAGGCAGCAATGAACACGCCATCTCAATCCGACGAACACTCAAATGCTTATAAAAACATACAACAACTTAATCAATGTAATATAAGGAAATAAAATATACAGGAAATAAAAAAAACAACAACAACTATCTGTGGCTGTAGGGGGGAAGTGGAGGCAGAGTGATTGGCAGGCAGGCAATGTCTTCATATAATGAGCCGAGTTCTGTTCCTGATGAACTGCTGCTGGTCGACGCACAGAGTAGATGTGAACGGAATGCACGTCAAGTACGAGAAACCAATCCACGTATCTTGAACAACGTACAGTAGGACAAAGAACAGCACAAAAAGGAGAACCAATCCACAGAGGCCCACGAAAATGAGGCCAATCTTCACGTAAAAGAATAACTCGTTCTTCTTGGGGTCCTCCTTGGTGATACTCCAGTACTGCTTGTAGGGGATGAAGGGTATGAGGACTCCAGAGATGAGAAAGCCAAACAAAAAGCCCCCCAAGTGAGCTATGTTGTCTATGAAGGGGAGAAAACCCATGAGCAGGAATGCACCTATCACACCCAACAGCTTCAGAAATTCTCTAATTGGGTGTTTCAAGATACGAGACTCAAAGATGAGGAAAACGAAGAAGTAGGACACAATACCCAAAATACTCCCTGCAGGTCCGACCTATGACACACACACACACACACACACACACACACACACACACACACACATACACAGTGTTCAGATAGTTGATAATCAAATACCATAAAAATACTTGAATGAGGGCACAGCAATTGTATACATGCTACTCTATTGAAATGTTCAGATACAAAATAAAAGTTCCACTGTAATGGCATGTCTGTTCTGTTAGATAGCAGTGTACCATCATTACTGTTGGGCAGAGCTATTGAAGTTTAGATAGCTAGTGTACCATCATTACTGTTGGGCAGAGCTATTGAAGTTTAAAGTTGCTGTTGCTTCTAATATGTTATGTATACATCAAAATTAAAGAAGGTTAGGTTAAAAATGGGAGAAGGGAGACAGATTTGTGACACTTGGTCGTACCTCTGGATTGTATGGAGTAAGGTATGCACTGGCGAGATTGCCCCCGATCCCACTGAGCACATAGATGACAGTGGTACGAAGCCAGCCCAAACGCTTCTCAACAGAACGCAAAACAAAGAAACTGAAGAGAAGCGACAAGAACAAGTGGATCAATCTGCAAGAACACGAGACACACAACAACAACGACTTGTTTAAAGCCACAAAAGATGATTTGTTAAAATTGTTAGTGCAGCATGATTAATAATCCATTGTGTTGACTTGTTGCACCTAAACCAGAACATGAATCTGAACACGAGTGTAACAAAATGATTGCACATGCCCATGAGATTGGCCACACCCACTCCATTTACCCTGCATGGAGGAAGAGAGCCAGCCACAGACGATAGAACTGGTCTGGTTCGTTGAAATTCGCAAATGGGAGAAGTCCGCAGATAGCATTCAGACAATCCACCTTAAGAGGAACAATTACAGTAGAGCCATGAAAATTAAACACACAAATAGAGGCATATACATACAGACACTTCAATGCATAAAAGAAAACACCATCATACCTGTGAACAGAGGAAAGCATCTTGATGGAATCGTCCATTTAGAAATTCGCAATGGTCTGGGGTAGTGATGGTGCAAATGGCCTGAGTACCGTAGCAACAAGGTCGGCTGGTGAGCTCACACCTCAGGTGAGCCTCCGTGGACCTGTCATTAGAGTTCCTCACACAAATAGGCCAAGTGGAGATGTCCTGGGGTTCCCAGATGCTGACAGAGAAACCTCTTGATGGTTCCAGACAAGTACTGAGTCATCACAGAAAAAAAATAAGATAAAAAATGCTGTCATTTTGAAGTGACAAACAAAATAAATATATAATATTAATATAAAAATACTAACAATAATGACAATAACAATAAAAAGTGTAAACTATTACATAGTAATAATAATATTATAATAAATAATAATAATAATAATAATAAATGAGTAATTAAAGAATACAGTACAGAGGGAAGAAACAGATGAATAATTTAAGATGTAACGAAGGCTTACTTGGGTGAAGTGCCACACACAGCTCTAGTACTGTCATTTCCTTCAAAAATGAAGTCTGAAAACCTTGGCTACATACACACCCACAATCATTACATGGTAAGGTACAGCAACCTGTACTCACACGCTAACTTACCAAGCATGCAGACTGAGACTCTGAGACTGGAAGCATCTGAGACTGGAAGCATCCTGAGCCATCCCTGTGTACACAGCAGCCAGAGGAAGAGTTCTCCATCTGTCGGTCTGCACCTATCCCATCAATAATCTGCCGATCAGAGCGCATGCATGGAGCAAATATAGCCCCGAGCAAGACTAGAGCCTGCTGGGGAGGTCCACCCCAGGCACTGGGCACCACCATCTTGCTGGTAGGGGCCAGGGAGAGGTCTGTCTGCCGCACAAACTCTCGTTCCTCACGCAAATCAAAACCGTACGGTGCAAACCCGTACACCGATAATGCCACCACCATGATAATCACATGTACCATCATTAGCCAGTAGGTAAAGTATGGTCGCCTATATACATTAAACAGGTGTTGAACAACATCATAAAGGACAATTTAATAATAAGCAAGCATTGCAAATCAAATGATAGGCCCTTGGTTTTTCTTTCCTTTACCTCCCACCCACCCACAAGGGCAACATCATCTTACTTGTGCAAGAAACGTGCATCCAAGAAGCGCTGCCTTTTCTCTGGTATGTCTTTGTAATCGAAATGGAGCAGCTTTGTGACACCCCCCAAGCCTCCGTAACCGTCCAAATACCCACCACTCAGGGTGGCCTTGCCCCAGAACTTTTTCAGCTTCAGTCGCGCTCCTCTGTTGCTCCTGGTCTTCGTACCCTCCATTGTGTCTTTCTTGTCTGGCTCCAGTATGAAATTGACAGAGCTACCCTGCTTGGGCAAGGATGGTGTCATCCTATATACAAGTAACAATAACAGTGGCCAGTAGGTAAAGATGGTCATGTTCCTTCTCAATATTTAATCAAGGAATAATGACTGCTACACTCAATGCCAAACTACAAACAGGTCCATATGCAAAATAATAATCATTAAACAGTGCCCGAGTTAGCTACACTAGCAACATGAAGCTGGGGAAAGAATTAGTTGCACACTTGCACTTTGAGAAATCCATCAAGATGATCAAATTCCAGGAGGTTCTCATGTCTTAGAGCGAGTACTCCAAAAGGTCAGTATAGAATTTTGTTTACTGTCACATAACCTGATAAAAATACTTGAAGAGGACTTTGGCAAGAAGTCGGAAACATCGGGTTAAGTTTTAATTAACAATATTGGCTGTTAGAATGAGAAAATATTTTGCTATTACTTATTATATTTTTCTGGAAAGCCTTACCGAGCATGACGATAACCACTTCTCAAAGAATGGAGAACAACTAAGGGGATGAATCATTTCTCCCTTGTTCAAACAGCTGTTGAGTGATAGCACATGTTGCTGTCAATGCGCTGTACTCTACATTGTCAGCTCTTCACACCTCTAAACATCTAATTATCACCTCTTCTCACCAATACTTGCCATTTTGGTAGAGCTCTGATGGCAGTGACTAAGTGGTAGAACTAGAACGTGCAGGCACAGCTAGTCTAATGGTGAATCCAGTCCCAAGGCTTTGCTGTTGTAAGGCAGTGCTGGGTCTAATATCTTATCATTTCGTAAGACACAAGCTGAAGAATAGAACCAACTAAATGAAAGACTAGGAGTGATACAATTACTGGTGAGAGAGTGAAGCAAGAGAGGCACTATCAGTTTTAACACGAGAAATTGTTCATTCTTTCATCGATTGTAAAATCTTCACAAGCTCATAAGACAAGATACTTCCATTTTTAGGGTTGATTGAAAAACAGAGCATTACCGAGAGCAAACTTGCTGACAACACACACACCACATAAATCCTAATTGAATTGTGTTTGCTGGGCTAGTCGATCCCTTACCAATGCTTTTAATAATAAACCAACATCATTCCTTCTGCTCAAAATATTGGATGTCCCAAGATCATACTACCATATGTGTACAAAACTCAGAGAGGAACAGGAGGAAATGTAGAGACGGAGTAGAGCTAGAGAGAAGCAACACTTTCTTGCTCACAATGGGGACACACCCACATACAAACACACACCTCCTCACAGCAGGTGCTGAATCAGGTTCATCACGATCTTCTCCCTCGTCATCTCTCTTCTTGGGTTCCTTCTTAGAATCGTCTATCTCATGGTCGAAAAACAACTCATCGTCGTACTAAATAAAAGAACAACTATCATATAGCATGTAACATGTGAAGTGCATGTGATGTCATGTGACCAGATAATAAGTAAGACAACTAGCACATGTGACCACAAAGACAATACTGCAGTCTCTGACACATATTGAAAACATGGGGATTCCATGCAAATAATTACGACACAAAGCACAAGTGAATTACATGCCTTCATTCGTCTTTGAGAAAAAACCCCATGCCTTGCCACAGCTCCATCTGTCTCGTCAACCCCATCTGCCTGGATTTCATCCTCCTCGTACTCTTGCTCCTCCTCCTCCTCATCATCACTCTCTATTGCATCCAAACCAAAGGACTTTGGCTTGTCAAGTTTCTCACCAGGTAAACCAAAGTACCTTGGCTTGTCAAGTTTCTTGCCAGGTACGTCAGTAATATTCATACTGACATCTGGTTGCTACAGAAACACAAAAACATTAAATAGTCACACATAATAAACACACACACACACACATACTACTCTACAGCACACACACTCCATGCTTCGGCTATGTTTCAAAGAGGTCAACTGTTGTATGTAGCAAACCCATTTTAGGCTGCCGATCTATACCATGTAATTATGTCTAATTGGATTCCTAGGTCAGTGAGCATGTAACAGGAGACAATGGGTCCAGCTCAGGTTCTAATGAGCACATTAGCATGCACTAAGTAGAGTACAACAAATAGGCCTAGATAATGATGTAATATAGGTCACCTGACCCAAAGTGCATGCCAACTTGTGAGGCATACTTTTAACCATCGATCAGCCAAGTCCCAGACACACAACAAGCACACACTCAGTCTTGCCACTCACTACCCCACACCCCGCTCCCAACCCTTCTTTACCTTGGTCCTTGCCTTGATAGAGTCATATAACACTCTCCAAAGGTCAGGCCTGAGATTGGTGTTTACTGCCTGGTTCCTGCCAGTAGATTTATCATGTCGAATGCTCTTCATTTTCGAGACTTGCTGGCCACGACCCAGGCTGTGTTTGGTCACCTGGCGCATCAGCAGTGATGGAGTGTATGGCTCAGATGGACCCGAATCAGCCATCATAAAAGACCGATTCTTTGGTGAGAGCCCATCTGTCTCGTCCTTTTCCTCCTCATCCTCTGAAGCAAATGCTTCCATGAGTCGCCAATGCCTATCCTCATCCTCTGTAGGTTTCAAACCTACAGCTACCAAGGTGTTACTACAACAGTACGCAGTTCTTAATAAAAAAAAAAGACTAGTTTTATTCACTGGTACTTACCCCACCAGCGAGTCCTTCACCGACGTCCACCAACGTTTTTTCTTCTGAGTTGCGTCTCCCTGCATCGCGCCTTCCTCCGGACTGACCGATCTATAACTTATTGCTGCTGAAGACGGATATCTCCCGTATTTTTTAACTGCAGGATCTACACTAGCCATATGTCACTACAGTACTCCACCATTCCAACTCAACAACTCTGTTTCACTATTTGTGTGAGTTAGAGAGGTGGTGTTTACACTACCAGAGAATTCGGTACAGCGTCGTTTAAAAAAAAAACATCCTGCTGTTCGGTAAGTATCGTACGCACGACAATGCACTGTCACGCGAAATTTGGACCCGATTTGGCGTTACAGCACCCCACTTCAGGAATAATTCAGCGAAGCGAGCGAAGCGAGCGGAGCTGACTCTCTAATGAGTTCGCGCTGGCCTCTTGGTTGTTATCTGGGACTTTCACTCATAGTGATTAGACAGCGATTGTTTATTGGAATTGGTTCCCTGCATTGGACTCCCTCTAACTATGTAGCTAGGGACTAGTTATGCTATTTAGCTGTGGTTTGATATGGATACTGACACGTATGTGTAACAATGAGAAGTTAGAAATGATGCAATGAGCAACAGAAGGTGATATGTGAATACGCATGTATAAATGTAGTTTAACTTAGTTAACGAAGATGTAGCCCACGCATCACACGCGCCCAGGTAAAGGTCGGCAGAGGACCTGTGAGTACCTGAAGCAATGAAACAATGGCACACCCGGGCACCAGTATACTAGTGATGTGCTTGAGCACAAATGGCGAGCGAGCCTAAAGACTATACTATTTTCATAAAAATGATTTTGACTTCTAACACTGAAGCTACTGAAAATAAGGTCGAGTTTTTAAATTACGCATACACTGTAAAAGAATTTCAGTACCATAGTAACAACTCGCTGCAACAGTTTGAATTGAAGGAAAGCAATAACAACAAAACAATACACGCTATTTAAACGTTTTCTTTGTGATATTCTTTAGCTAAATAGTGGCTGTAAAGCACAATGCTTTGACACAACTGGACATACACCTACACAAGACTTACCTTCGCGGTTAGTCTAGTGGACAATGCATTTTCAAGTAAATACTGTTGCGTATGGCTTATAACCACGCCAAAGAGCGCATTGACTTACCACCGCCACTAACTCAAATAGAAATGGAAGTCCAGGAAGTACAAAAATGCCTTACGTACGTCCAAACATATATATAAACAAACAAACATCCCCGATTTTCAATTGTGTTACCCCTGTAAGTGTCTCGCTCGCTACGCTCGCTCGCCAATTAGTCCTGATAGCTAGCAGCTACTGATAGCCACTGTTCTCAGTGCTGGTAGCCCTAGCCTAGCAGCTACCTGATACCGCTAGCATAGGTTCCAAGTCCCACGAAAGCTCCATGGCAGTCACGGAATTTTACTCTATCAATCTGCCAGGAAAGGAAGTTCTGACTGCCTATTGTCTGCCTAGGAAATTCATAGGTTCCAACTGTCAGGTGGCAGCCAAGGAAATTGGGCTTATCAATCTGCCACATACCAATTCCCCACAGGCCTATTGACTGTACGGAATTTCCCACCAATTGTAGTAGATTGTCTGCTGATAATTGATTATGTTAGAGATTTCCCAACTTGTATGTCTTATAGCTGGCCTTCTCAGCATCCCTTGCTCGAATGCAGATGCAGAGCTGGGTTCTCAGTGCTCAGGAAGATACATACAGACCAGAGGGCCAGCCTTAGCCATGAAACACTAGTTCATTTATTTTCTATTAAGTTCAAGGACACTTCTTGTTGCTTTGACACTGAACTTTCTGAAGAACTTATCGCAAAATGTAAGAAGGCTACTAAACTCTCCTTGAACAAGAAGTAGAATACAACTTTCATCTGACACATGCATTAACAAATTAAAATTATATTCATAGCCTTAATTAGTGGGTGTGGTTTAAATTAATTGGTGGGTGTGGCGTGCCACTGATTTTTTTCCTAGCAGGTTGGAACCTATGCGCTAGTCTGCTGACACTGGGGGGGGGGGGGGGGGGGGAGTTTACAACTTGCAATTCTCATCAGGTAAAATAGTATGCCCAGAATGGTTGATCCACCCCTGGCACTATCAGCTCTCTAAGGATGGCTGCTCATCAGTGGTGGTATTATTTGAATAGTAAGGGGCTGTAGATATATTGTACTCTAAATAATTAGTTTTCTGCAGGTCAGGTTGGATATATGGGATCTAAACCACCAGTCAGTGGTAAATGGCCTTCATTGATACTTACAGATGCAATCAGCAGAAAACAGTAATTCTATGGCTCGACAATACCAATACATGGGCATGCGGCCAGTTCAGTTGCCTTGCTTAGCTAGCGCAGTTGGGTTAAGAGTTGGACTCTAGTCCTGATGCTGTTTCTCTACCCACAGTCACAACCCCTAGATCACAAGGGCACGCTGAACCCTCGCTATGGTCAGGCGTAGGCCTTCATTACATGTGTGGGATGTGTTGCCGGCTCCCACTCTCTGCTTTATAACCTTCATTCAAAAAAAATATGATCATTATTGTCCAGTGCATGTTAGTAACTATCTGCAGTATGTGGCCAGACCCTCTCACGGTGTTGCTAAGGTTGGCTCTGTCAAAGTGGACCTGAGAATACATAGGCAGTGAGCCTGAGAATATATCGGCAGTGAGCCTGAGAACCGATAGACAGCGAGCCTGAGAATACATAGGCAGTGAGCCTGTGACTAGATAGGCCGTAAGCCTGAGAATAGATAGGCAGCGAGCCTGAGAATACCTAGGCAGTGAGCCTCTGACTAGATATGCAGTGAGCCTAAGAATACATGGGCAGTGAGCCTGAGAATACATAGGCAGTGAGCCTGTGAGTAGATAGGCAGCAAGCCTGAGAATACCTAGGCAGTGAGCCTCTGACTAGGTATGCAGTGAGCCTAAGAATACATGGGCAGTGAGCCTAAGAATACATGAGCAGTGAGCCTGAGAATACATAGGCAGTGAGCTTGTGAGTAGATAGGCAGTGAGCTTGAGAATACATAGGCAGTGAGCTTGAGAATACGCAGGTGAGCAAGCCCGATAGTGCATGCAAGAATATATAGGCCCTGGGCCTAAGTGCGAGATTAGGTAGGCAAGTCTGATAGTGCAAGAACAGATGGCAGCGAGTTTGAGAGTGCACGAATAAAGCATGACAAAGTGTCACTAGATAGGCAGCCAGTCTGAATGTGAGAATGGATAAGAACAAGAGTGACAGAATAGATAGGCAGCAAGCCTGCGAGTGAGAGTAGACATGCAGTGAGCCTGATAGTGAGAGAATATGAGCCTGATAGAGAAAGACTAGACAGGCAGTGAGCCTGACAGTGAGAGAATAGACGGCCGTGAGCCTGATAGCACAAGAATAGACAGGCAGAGAGCCTGATCATGAGAGAATAGACAGGCAGAGAGCTTGATAGTGCAAGAATAGACAGGGAGAGAGCCTGATAGTGCAAGAATAGACAGGCAGAGAGTCTGATCGTGTGAGAATAGACAGGCAGTGAGTGTAATAGTGTGAGAATGCGTCCAGTACCAATAGAGTGAAGGGCAGCGTGCCCTACATAGACGCTTTTAAGGGGGCCCCGACGGACCGTCACACCTCTACTAGGTGGAGATCTAACCCTAATTACTAGAACCTACTACCCAAGTTCTATATTATAATGCCACACTGACAATAGTATAGTGTAGCTTATGAGTCCTAAGACACTGCATCCAGCACTACAGTTCATTCTCTAATCTCATTCATTATGTAACCCCTATTTGTTCCACCTCTTCTCATGTAACACTCTCATGTCAGCATAAATATCAATTACAGCATGCACCTGACTGATTCAGGAGTTTCTGCTTCGAGAATACCGCTGCTGCCTATCTGTTCTCAGGCTCACTGCCTATGTATTCTCAGGCTCACTGCCTAGCTCACTGCCTATGTATTCTCGGGCTCACTGCCTATGTATTCTCGGGCTCACTGCCTATGTATTCTCGGGCTCACTGCCTATGTATTCTGGGGCTCGCGGCCTAGGTATTCTTAGGCTCACTGCCTAGGTATTGTCAGGCTCACTGCCTACGTATCCTCAGGCTCACTGCCTATGTATTGTCAGGCTCACTGCCTATGTATTCTCAGGCTCACTGCCTACGTATTCTCAGGCTTGCTGCCTATGTATTCTCAGTCTCACTGCCTATGTATTCTCAGGCTTGCTGCCTATCTAGTCACAAGCTCACTCCCTATGTATTCTCAGGCTCACTGCCCATGTATTCTTAAGCTCACTGCCTAGGTATTCTCAGGCTCACTGCCTAGGTATTCTCAGGCTCGCTGCCTATCTATTCTCAGACTCACTGCCTATCTATTCTCAGGCTCACTGCCTATGTACTCTCAGGTTTGCTGCCTACGTATTCTTAGGCTCACTGCCTATGTATTCTCAGGCTTGCTGCCTATCTATTCTCAGACTCACTGCCTATCTACTCTCAGGCTCACTGCCTATGTACTCTCAGGCTTGCTGCCTACGTATTCTTAGGCTCACTGCATATCTATTCTAAGGCTTACGGCCTGTCTAGTCACAGGCTCACTGCCTATGTATTCTCAGGCTCACTGCCTATGTATTCTTAGGCTCACTGCTTAGGTATTCTCAGGCTCGCAGCCTATCTATTCTCAGACTCACTGCCTATCTATTCTCAGGCTCACTGCCTATGTACTCTCAGGCTTGCTGCCTACGTATTCTAAGGCTCA
>WLWD01003417.1_pt1 | contig 66724 bp, 54 predicted proteins | sample 6712731 | NCBI WGS metagenome assembly WLWD01 (sample SAMN12718690, study PRJNA576275) | sponge metagenome | isolation source: marine sponge | host: Mycale hentscheli | place: New Zealand: South Island, Marlborough, Capsize Point | collected 2014-11-01 | reverse complement strand
GGAAGTTAGCATTGCAAACCAGATTCTTTACCCAAAAGAAAAGGTCTGGTCAAGTTCATGTATACGTTTTGTCTTATACAGTCAGCATGAACTGTAACTACATAGGGAACATAGTTTTGATTACATATGGTTATTGTGGTTGATGCAATTTTAGCATGCAGAAATTCATGTAATTGACTAGCGAGCGTAGCGTGCGAGACACTTACTGGGGTAACACAGTTCGAAAATCGGGGATTTTTGTTAATTGGCGAGCGAGCGAGACAGTATTAGGGGTGGATAATGCAAAATCGGGTATATGTTATATGTATATATGTATATATGTATGTATGTATGGATTGTACGTATGCCCTTTAAACGCTCGCGCGGGGAGCGTTTTTTCTTAAAAAACACGGCTTTTTAGGCTTGACCCCAGTTTATTCTGAAACTATAGCATTAAGCAAGCCTTAATTTATACTTAAGCTCCAAAGTGTGAGAAAATTCCTTTTTCTCCTAAAAACACGGCTATTTAGGCTTGACTCCAGTTTATTCTGAAACTACAGCATTAAGCAAACCTTACTTTATGCTTAAGCTCCAAAGTATGAGAAAATTCCTGCTAAAACGCTTGTTTTCAAGACACAAAAAGTTGATTCGACAGGTTACTATGGCATTGAAGACCCTTTTCCAGACTTAATTTCAAAACTTCGCCGTTTTATGGGGGGATACGGAGTGCCGGTTGTTGGTTGTCAAGAGCCGTTGATAGTCAGAATGCCGTAGTAAATGCTAAGGAAGCTACTACTTCTGAGGGAAGCTGAGATAAGTACGCAATTCCATATTTGTTAGCTAAATATGCAAAATTAACTCTGGCCTGTCTTTTTTGTAGCTAAGAGCTTGTCAACAGTGACTGGTAAATTCAAATAGTCAGATTGGCTCAAATTTGGTACTACAACAGTTACCACTGCTCAAGAAAATGAGGTAAGAAAGTAATCTTGTATTTGTGTGCTAAAATTGATTGTCTTTTGTTTTTATAGGTGAGAGCTTGTTGTCAAGAATTCAAGGTAATTCAGATGGTCAAAATAACTTCAATTTGATACTACAGAAGTTATCAATACTCAAGAATGATGTAAGTAGTAATTCCATATTAGTTGGCTAAAATTACAAATAATAACACTGGTTTATTTTTTATCGTAGCTGAGAGCTTGTTCAAGAGTTTCTGGTGATTGAGATTGTCAGAATGGTTGATGTTTGATACTACAAAAGTTACCATTAATAAGGTAAGAGAGTGATTTTGTATTTGTTTGCTGAAATCAAATGTCATAACTGCTATTATAGTGTTTGCATGAAGTAAGCTAAAACATAGTAACATTTTTATGTTACCTAACTATCAGGTTCGCTCGCCATTTGTGCTCAAGCACACCACTAGTTTGTATATATGTTGTGACGTACGCATGTCATTTTGTACTTTGACCCTTGCGTTATTGTGTTAGTTACGTGGTCGACCCCTTCCCAAATTGCACTAAACAGAATCCTCTGGTTTATCGATCTGTACCCGTATCACCCTAGAAATTGAATTGTTTACCGTTTTGAATTCTTTTGCGGGTGCAGTTCAAACTTGAAAACTTAAGGGACTTCCATTTCTATTCGAGTTAGTGGCGGTGGTAAGTCAATGCGCTCTTTGTCATGGTTATAAACCGTGCGCAACACTTGAAAATACATTGTCCACTATAGTATACTACTGCGAAGGTAAGTCTGTGTAGGTGCATGTCCAGTTGTGTCAAAGCATTGTGTTACAACCACTACTTAGCTAAAAAATATCACAAAGTAAACTTTTAAATAACGTGTATTGCTTTGTTTTTTTTTTCCCTTCCAACTATGGCACTGAAATCCCTTTGCCCTGTATGCTAAATTAAAAAACTGGACCTTATTTGCAGTAGCTTCAGTGTTAGAAGTTAAATTCATATAAAACTAGTATAGTCTTTAGGCTCACTCGCCATTTGTGCTCAAGCACATCACTATAGTTTGTCCATGTTGAGTTGGTGCGACCACAAATGTGGCAAACGAGGAATGCACTTGGCGAAACCGGAGACCAATTAAGGTTACATGACAGCACAGTAGCTCAAACGCGCGAAAACGTCGACGCCCACAGTAAAAACGGGGCGGGTCCAAGGTGCGCATTATTACCGTAAGTTTACTTGTTGAAATGAAAAAGAAGCTATGGCAGTTTCTTCCGCGGCTGTATTCAATATATGCCCAGTTATAACTAATCACTCCTAGTTTATAGTTTGTACGAGCTTCTAGTTGTGCGCTAAAACTGGTTGAAGGTTGCCGAGGGTTATCTGGAGCTACAAAACTTAGAGGGAAAGAAGCACAGGACCGCAGCTGAATGCCTCCTCAAGTAAGTCTGATTGTTGTGTGCTTAAGCGTGTATTTAAATTCTTACTTTCTTGGTGTGACGAATTTCTGAAGTACTCAACAGTAATGTGAAAAATCCAGCACATCACCTACACTTTAGCCATGGCCACACACATTCCAGTATTACTTTGTCCTTCACACTGAATCATTCATATCATTTTATTCATGATTTTACTATATTTTCTATCTACTTGTTAAATTTCAACTTTTTTTAAAAATTATACAAAGAAAAAAGACAATTAACCCTTTCGTTCCCAATCCCGCTTAAAAGCGGGTGAAGACCGGTTGGCTTCTCCGAATTTTTAAAAATAGTTACTTTATAGCTAGAACCTTCAGATTGCATACACAGGTGCCCAATGCGTTGGAGAAGCATCTAAAATAGCTTTCAGCCAGGTCTGCTTCGACAGTACCTCACAGCAGTTGCGTTTATTTCTTCCTCGGCAAAAAAAAAAAAACATCGGTTCTCCGTCGAATTTTAAAAAAAGTTACCTTCTTCACAGCAGCTTCATTTATGGATCCAGTCATCTCCAGAGCTTTGTAGAAGCAGCGAAAAATTGCTTGAGCCCAGTAGCCTTCCATAACACATTGAAACAACCGCTTCTTTGCCGACCAAGACTTTGCGGTTTGACATACTGTCTTCTTTTTTTTTTTATAAAATCGCCAGTTCAACTGGGGGCCTCCCCATTACGTACAGTCTTAGGTAATGCTTATTACATCACAGGAAAAAAGTGAGCGTGTCGTGTGATCCAGGTAACTATGCAAAAAAAATTTTTTTTCGAAGTCAATTTGGAAAGACGGCGTCTACCAGTTACAGTGCTGTGGAAGTTTTATACTTGCTTGATACTGACTCTAGCGACTCAGGATCAAGCGGAGAAGAGGGAGACGACATCTAGGGCTATAGGAGGCCCTGTATCAGGGTTGGGGACCAGACCCCGTCAACTCTGACACTCACAATGGAAGTCAAGAAGATGATCGATGTAAGCTTGTCTTTCTCTTGTCTTTCTCTTGAAAACTAGCAAGCTTCTGTTGTGGAAAGGATTTATTTATAGCTATATTGAGATGGAGAAAGCTGTTTAGCTATAATATATATATATTTCATTGAGTTTTGAGATTTGAAAGTGGGTTGTGGTTTGTTGAACAATTTCAAATTTTCAAAAAAATTTAATTTTTTTACCAGAATGTACTACTAGGACCAGATGTGTATGCAGTCACTGACCCGATTGTGAAGAGGGATTGTGAAGAGGGATTGGAAGAGGACGCAGATAAGGCAACAGGAGCAGAGTCTTCCATTGACGAAGGAGAAGATGCTGGACCTGGCGAAGTACACTCGGAGCCCCACCCCCCTCCCTCCCAAACAAAAATCCTGTATGAAACCGCATACAATACATCATAAAGTTGCAATTATATAGGATCATGAATAATTTGTTGTTTGTATTACAAATATCTTTGTTGTTGGTGTTTTTGTGTATATGAAATTGTTTTGTAGTGGAGCTCGACGTCCAATGGCGTATGTTCCTTGTGGACACTCATAGATGTCTCCTACATGATCACAATCAGCACCACACACAACAAACAACATATTTTATTGTTGAACTAATATAATATTGGTATAAAGTACATCAAACAATATTATTTCTATTTTTTTATTATTATTATTGATGGGAAAAGTGGAATTTTTTGGGAAAAAAATTTTTTTTTTTTTAAAGTAATAGTAGAGGGCCTAAATATTATTCAATTTTCTCAATCAAAAAATGAGGGGAATCCCAAACTCTTGGTCTATTTAGTGATATATGGTTGCTATGGGGTTTTCCCAGCCAGCATCGAGTTAAAAAAATAAAACGGTAATGCACTATTCCGCGGTAGGAGATTAGATTTTTCCGCGCGCGTCCAAACAATTCGGGAACGAGAGGGTTAATATAATTTTATAATGACATGTACAATATATTATATAATTTTATGATGACTTGAAATTGTGGTAGATACAAGCAGCAGTTGAATTTGGAGGGTGGTAAATAGCATCACTATAACCATAGAGAACTGCACCTATATAGACATGAGGAGTAATGGACAGATAAAGCATTAATAGTGGCATATAGAGTCTATGATGATTTGTATATCTTATTATCTTGGTCAGCAAACAGTAAATTGGCTGAGTTTCTAAATAAATAGGCCCTATTTAAACGGGTAAGAAAATCTGAGTGGACAAGCAACCCGTGATACAAACGTACCTCATATTGTAGCTTGCTCTTGTTAAGTAGCCTTGAATAGCAACAAATTCCTGAGCCTAAAATGAACTAGAATGTCAAGCAGAAGGGTAGAAACGAAGTCACCAAACTACGACTGCTTTTTGTTTACAATTGTCTCTGGGGTACTGCGCACGTGTTTGGCCCGGTTTGAGCGCGTGACTAAATCCCGCCGCGTGTAGCGCGGGAAACGTGTGGTTTTATTTATTCCCATAGACTTTTCTATTGAGTTTTGAAACTGCACTTTCCCGCTGGCTCAGAAGTTTTTAAAGGGAATTCTCTGGACCGCTTCGGCACGAGCTTTCGAATGGTACAAACCCCGGAAGCGTAGCTACTTCCGTTCAAAAGATATTAACGGTTTTTACCGCGCCAACTCAACTTGGACATACTATAGTTATTGTGCATGAAATTGTTGCACACAACCATCCAGCTGTACTGATGGACTACATTTGCTACCTACCAATTAACAGTTAATGGTTTATCAATAAACTAGATTGTTAAGTGTACTGCTCCTAAATAGCTGACATTAGTCTCCCACCCTAACGCATCCGTTCATAGGGAAGGGGGAAGGGGGGGGGACGTTTGAAATGTGTACTTCTTACCTCAAGTTTAATTTGTGTGTGGGCATCTATAAAATGTGCGTACAAATATTTTTAGCTAGTCCCACCTCAGCACTTGTTCTTTTATGAGCTCCAAGCTGAAAAGCGTCCTAAAAATGGAGAGTTCAAAAAGGACAATAATACCAGACCCTTCCGAGCGGAGCAATTAGGTAAAGGGTCTGGCTCACGAGACTAAGCTGACATATGGAACTAGTGGAAGCAAATTTAATGCTGCTTAATCTCATATTCATACATCCATTGGTGTTTCAGTAGCAAATCTTCATTCTATTAGCTTTATTTTTGTGTTGTAATAGATTTTTATCAAGTTAATACTTGACCTTAGCTAACAAAGACTACAAGCTAAATTCGTGCTGGAACTGCTAGTTTATATAGTGCGGTCACCAGCCACACAAATCCAATGAAGTACTAAAGGTTTGAATCCTCAGCGCTATACACTAGCTTATTACAAAATCGTCTGAGAGACCAAAAGAATAATTTATTGGCTCGTACATCAGTATAGCTCGAGTAATGTACACGGTACACGTAAACGCAGTCTTCATAGAGAAAAAAAAAAATGAACAGGCCAAAGACTCTCACCGGTCTATATTTTCAACGCATAAACTTCACTTCTAGCACTCCGTTAACTTCTAAGCATAAAGTAAACTACCGCAGGCAACAAGAAATTATTGAGTATGACAACTTTTTTGCTTTTCGTCGTAGCTATTAAAGATTTCTGGTGTTATATTTTAATTTAGCACCCGCAAAACAATTCAAAGCGGTATACAATTCAATTTCTAAGGTGATACGGGTAATGGTCGCTATACAAGAGGATTCTGTTTAGTGAAGTTTGGGACGGGGTCGAACGCGGAGCGAACACAAAAATACTGAGGGTCAAAGTACAAAATGACATACATACGTCCAAACATATATCTAAATAAATAAACAAACATCCCCGAATTTCGATTGTGTTACCCCTGTAAGTGTCTTGCACGCTACGCTCGCTCGCCGATAATTAATGGTTGGTAATGTGGTGTCATCTCTTGTTGATTCCATTGAAGAATCGTCACAGCTGTTTAGACCGCTACAGTTTTTTTGTATCACCTTAGTTGGCATACATATACATGTTTTGATATGATTGGTGAAAGAGAAAAAACATCAGCTATGTCACTGTCATAGAACTTCTCTGATTATATAGGTGGATCTTGGAATAGATTTAGCAAGGTATATAGAGGAGCTATTGCTGCTCTTCGAGGTACTAGAGAAAGAGATGTGATGGGTGGAGAAAACAAAAGAAAGCATAATTCAGTTAATAAAAAGTCCAAGTACTGTAGTTGGACCCACAAATTTGTATGTCTAGCATCAACAGCTCAAGCCAAAGTACCAAGTTTTGCAAAAAAAGAAGAATTGTTGTTGGCAGGACTTTGGGAAAAGAAAGTTGTAATTCCAGATGTGGATTGCTCAACACAAGAATTTCATGATTCCATATTGGAAACATTTCCCTAGCTCAAAGAAGCTGGTGGTTTTGAGTTTCTCATGTGTGTGGCGAATAGTCATGATCTTGAAGAAGTTCCATCTCCTATAAATTTGTCTCCAAGACTGCTAAGGAGCCATATGAACATACGACCAATACAAGTGGATTTAGATCTGAAGCCAGATCAAATTAATTACAGTAGTACTGTAAGTAATGCATTATGGTATATCACATTTGAAAATTTAATTAATATATTATTTTAGGTTACTGAAAAATGTTTAAAATGTGAGAAAGATTTTACTGCTCTCAAAACACCAACAACATTTGGATTGTTTCACAGTCAATCCAGCCGTTGAAAGTCTAGACAAGACAGAAGTGATGTGGCTGAGGTGGTCATCGAATGAAGTAGAAACCATCATCAATATAAGGGAGAGAAAAATTTTCTAAGCCAAGAAGAACAGATTGCATCAGCAACTGGAAGGTTGCAGGGGCATTGGTAAGAATGAAAGGCATAACTCGATACTGAAATTTGCCTTGTAGACAGGTAAATGTAGTGAGATGTTTGGATGATTCACTCAAGGGCACCTGATGAAAGCCTTTCAAAAGGTCCAACTTTGAAAGGAATGTAGCACTGCTGAGGTGTGCCAAGATATCGGCAGACAGAACATGTAGAGGGGCACCAAGAATGGAAATAACAGAAAGTAAAGCTTTTGCTGTCTCGTCAGCTGTATAGGTCTTCAATGCAATAGCAAATGGAAAACCTGAGGCTAATTCCATGCAAGTAAAAATAAATCTGAGGTTATTCTTGGAATTTGGAGACCTACAATGTCCATGGCTGATTTCTAATTTCTCACATCTTTCAGAGACAATTTCTGGTTCCAATATTGGGACCTTGGGAGCACCTGACTTGTTAAATTTCACACACTTGGGACAAGAGAGAACACGAGCCTTAAGGGTGCTGGGACAACTCCCACGCAAATATTCACAATAATTGGATTTTGGTTGCTAGGGATTACTAACTTTTTTCTTGGTGTTTGTAGAGCTCCAACTAAGGGTGGATCCTAAAGAGTACTGCTAATGGACTAACTGAATAAAAAGAACGGGCCTTGGGAGCCTGTTTCGTTCAAGTTACGAGTATATAATCCACAACTCCTCCAAGGGTGCCGTCGCTGACGAGCCCATTCTTCGTCTACTGCTTTGTACTTTTTCTCAATTCTGCTCTGTTTGGTCTAGTTGATTGTGCTCATTTGATCCTGCGGCAGCGCGCCCGAATTTTTATCTTTCATAAAAAATTGCAACGAACATTTTGTAGCTAAGGCCATAGTCAGCCTGTGTATCAAATTTGGAGTCATTTCTACGCCTGGTTTCTGAGAAGTAACACAAAATAGACTCCTGGACTAAAAATTAGTCCACGCGATCTTTTGGCAGAGACTTGATTGCATTCAAACCACACCCACAACAGATTCAATTGATTCCCGCGGGAAAGAAAGTTCCAGGTGCTCTCCTTTCGGGCGCCTACCAGTTTTCTGGCCGCCTCTCCTTCTCGATGATAAGCCCTACTGAAACGAGTGTGAGGAGATTATTGTAGTCTTGTTAACAGTGTTTTTCTCGGCATGGTCAGGTAAGGGAAGCCTTTTATCAAGCTAGCTAGATGCACCTTCAGTGTGTGTATGTACCTGTAATAGATTAGTGAACCATTTTTGCTGCTGGAAAACTGTACAGTTTTTGTACCTAGCTATTCACTTCATTAGTTATTCATCCTTACTTAGCTAGCTACATCACAAAATATTCATCTATATTTAGCTGGCTATTTCAAAATATTTTTTATATAAAATAAGTATCATTATATTATATAATCACTGGTCATCACAATACTGTGAAATAAAAAAAATCATGAGTGATATATCAGGAAGAAGTTTTGCACAATAATAAAAAATTAAAATAATGGGAGTCATTAGTGAGGTATTATTTACCTGTCAAAGCTTGGAGACAATCTGGGAGCCAGTGTCAGCTCTAGGGAGAAACAATACTGATAAAGTAAGCCAAGAAATACAATATCAAACAGCTGCGCTCTTTACAACTTATAGCGGGGGCGGGGCCTCGGTTAGTTTTATCAATTGGTGGGCGGGAAGCTTTGAATTACCCGCGCAAGCTAAGTTAGCGATCGTTTTTACTATTGCGAGCACGGCGGATTTTTGTGGTTATTTGTGGTGCGTGCGGGTGCGCGCGCGTTGCTATGTCGTCCCAGCACCCTTAATGTCTGCTGCCATGCTAGGCCAAGAGAAATGCCTATTGATAAGTGACCTTGTGGTGTTTAAGCCGCCATGGCCTAAGCATTCGTGGGCTGCAACAAAAACTTTCTTACGTAGAGACTGTGGTACTATGATGGCATGAGAAAAATGATTCTGAGTGGATGTTAAACACATAAGCAAACCATTAACAATAAAGAAGGATTTTTCATGTTTCTTTGCTAACTCCCACAGAGGAGCAAGGGAAGGGTCAGTGCTTTGCAACTCCTTAAACTTATCTTTGGTGATGCCGTCAAAAGACAAAGTGGGCACAGTAATGGGAACAAGAGAACAAGAGTCTCTGCTGCTGGAACTGAGTTCAGCTGCTGCAGGGGTAGGATCAGTTGTTTCTTCAAGCTCAATTGTGTCAGGAACGTCACTGAGTGACAAGGGAGTGGCACCTTCAGATGAATGCATTGTCAGCACTCATAGCTCTGGTAGTGGTCATCACGGGCAAGGGATCAGACTTGACATGATGGAGTAGGCTCAAAACATTTTCTTTGCCAAAGTCAATGCCAATGAGTACGGTTTTGGCTGGGAGTCTTGAGTCAACGGCTAGTCTACACAAGCCATTGAGAGTGGGTAAGACAACTGGAACTTCATAAACAGGGGCCGAAATGGAAACTTGCGAAATGCCAAAAATATTTTGGTGACATACAGGTGTCATAGTGTCATTTACAAAATCAGTGGACATAATATAAATCTTAGCTCCGGAATCAACAACTAGTGAGGTGGGAATACCATTGACTGAACCATGTGTAATGAATTCATCATCAAAGCAGTTCAAGTGGGTGGCTTCTGCAGTTGAGTCAGAATCAGAAACAGAATCACAGTGATTAAGCACACAATCTGGATTACTATAATCAAATCTTTCTCACAGATCTTGGTATGTTTCTGGGAACCGGAACAGGGGCTGTAGGCTGTGAATTGGAACTTGATTGCTGAACAGTAACTGGAGTGGACTGATTGGGCGGATTAGACTGATTGGGTTGAATGGATTGAGAATGAGAATGAGTTGGTCTAACAGATTGAGAAATTGGAACAGCAGGACAGTTGTTAGCGTAATGGCCTATAGCATTGCACTTGTAGCAAGTTACAGTATTGAGATCTCTTCTAGGTAGAGATTGATGATGATGATTAGGCTGCTGAGAATGGAATGAGAATGGTGGGTGGAATGCGAATGGGAATAAGAGTGTTGCCTGTTGGAATGAAAAGAGTTGGGATTGGAATGAGTTCTTTGATTTCTGTAGCTGTCATGGTTACCATGGTGATTGTTAGCAGGGAATGACCTGTGCTGAGGTTGGAAAGAATGAGAATTGGGCTTATGGGAAGGCTCTGCAAACTGGCGAACTGAGTTACAATCTTGCAAAAAGGCTTGAACTGAAGCATGCTTTCTGGACAGGACAGATTCTCTGGCATAACTGGACAATCCAGCTAAAATACCAACGGAAGCAAAAATCTGGGAAATAGACTCAATTGACTTATCAGATTGACCAGAGAGAAAGGAAAAACTGTTGAGAATGACACCAAACTTGTATGACCAGTGGTTAAACCATTGTAACAGATTTACTGCCAATATTTCTGTACTTAAGTGGAAAAGAGTTAAGGCACTCTGCCAAAGAATATTCTCCAGGCTCCAGTAGTCAACAAAACAATTCTCATGTCAGAATAACTAGCACAAACAGTAATAATATTGTTATAATAAGCCTCACTATAAATACCAGAAAGGACGGAAGATAAGAAAGAAAGCCGAGAGGTTTGGGGGACAGAGTTAGACTTCATCTGGAACTCAAAACGGTGTTAAAACACAAAAATGTCCTCACCTTCCTTGATGCTGCCAATTTGCTTAGTCAGGGTTTCAAACCTGGTAAAGGTTAGTGGCTGCTGAACAGGAGTGGTAACTGGAGCTTTCTGGGAGAAAAGCTTAGCCATAAACAGAAGGCTGGGGTCAATGCCACTGGAACGGGCTTGTTCGGCAAGTTGCTTGACACAATCAATGCTAGCCATATCTTGAGTGGGTGTGGCTTCCAGTTGTGGTGAGTTGGGCTGTTGCTGCTGCAGTGCTTCAGGCTGCTGCGCTTGCTCAGAAAGACCGAAGTGTGAGAATTCCACAAGAGTGGAGGCATAAGAACCAGAACCAGAATCTGAAGAGGAAGAGGTAGATTCGGAAGTTGATGAGAGGCCAGAAGGTGAAGAAGAGTCGTTATTGAGCAGTGGCTGTTCAGAGGGCTGAGCTCTTGACCTTGTATTAGGTCTGTTGTTCATTGCTGAAGAAAAAGTGACACATTGATTAAATAATAAGGATACAATTTACAACGTTCGGGACAACAGAATGAAATAACAATAATGCAATAATCTTCAGTAGGATACAATGCAGGGAAGACTGCCAGAGTGAAAGACAAGCTGAAGTAGAAACAGAATGCCAACTGGAACTGGAATCTGACTGAAATCAGGAAGAATGGAATACACTGGAACTGGATAACTACAATAAGAAATGAGGGAGACAATGCTCATGAAAATCAAGAAGTGAACAAATCAGATAAACTGTAGGTAGATTTGATGAGGTAGGGAACGTCTCCAAATCCCAGAAGAAGTCAACTGAGACCACCGCTGAACACCAGGTGTGGTGGAAGCAGCAGGAGACTGAGGAGTAGGGCTGCCACCAGAATGTCAGACAGAGCCACACAACCCTTATTATCAGGCCCTTAGCTATCAGCTTGCTGCTTGTCAAGGCAGATCAGAGGATTGCTTCAGGTTAAGTGTGTTACTCAACTATCTCCGAAAAATGACACTGCCAGGTGCACATGTCCAGCAGGCCAATATATAGTGAACCCACTGAGCATGTGCAAAGTGATCATGTGATACAGCAAGTGATGTAATGAATGGTGAGGGTTAAATGGAATGTATGTAATTAGCTAAGCAGAAATAATAATAATGCATGCTGATGATATAGCTAATAGTTCTAATGATATTGTTAACGTAGGAGTGTCTAAGGGGAGTTGCTTATAGTAATGTGGGGAGTGGCTACTCTACCACAGTATATATACATATATAATATATATATATATATAGCTTCAGTGACTCAGATGATGATTTTGTGACCTCTTCTAAACAAACTTCAAAAGTGATTCTTGTATCTTCTGATGAAGAAGACAAATGTTTAACTAATTCTAAGGTATAACATGCCATTCTCTGTTATTTAAGGTTTGACGTGACTTTTCAACTTCTTGCCAGAATGTCAGATTAGGTTTTAATTAACATGTTGGCTGTTAAAACCGAGAAATCATTTAGTATTATAATTATTTGAGCCGAGAATGACTGAATCAACAAGAATTATCTTAGTCTAATTTTGATGATTCTTATGATAATTCACAAGAGTCTGGTGGTATTTCAGGGCCTGTGGAACATAATGAGAGGTGGTAATGTTGAAACTAAGGGTATTCATACTGACATTCGTGAGACACTTACAGGAGTAACACAATTGAAAATCGGGGATGTTTGTTTGTTTAATATATTATGTTTGGACGTACGTAAGGCATTTTTGTACTTTGACCCTCTCGTTTTTGTGTTAGTACGGAGGTCGACCCCGTCCCAAAGTTCACTAAACAGAATCCTTTGTTTATCGATCAGTATGGGACTTCCATTTCTATTCGAGTTAGTGGCGGTGGTAAGTCAATGCGCTCTTTGTCATGGTTATAAGCCATAAGCAACAGTATTACTTCAAAATGCATTGTCCACTAGACTAACCGCTAGACTAACCGCGAAGGTAAGTCTCGTGTAGGTGTATGTCCAGTTGTGTCAAAGCTTTGTGCTTTACAGCCACTACTTAGCTAAAGAATATCACAAAGAAAACGTTTAAATAACGTGTACTGTTTTGTTGTTGTTTTTTCCCCTACAATTCAAACAGTTACAGCAAGTTGTTACTATGACACTGAAATTCCTTTATCGCGTATGCGTAATTAAAAAACTGGACCTTATTTTCAGTTGCTTCAGTGTTCGAAGTCAAAATCATTCATATAAAAAATAGTATAGTTTTTAGGCTCGCTCGCCATTATGCTCAAGCACATCACTAGTAGTAGAGTTTGTTAGATTATATCATGGATCACCTAAGAATAAGATAACATGCCTCAATAGTTACGCCTTCCTGTTTTTTTTGTTTTTTTTGGATTTTTTTTTGGGGGGAGAGGGGTTGTGGGGGGAGGTTGGGGTTTTAAGGCATCTGTGAACAGTTTCTGCAAACAATGGTAGGAATGGTTAATTAGTAGAAATTTCAGGTTTAATTAAGCAATAGCCAGAGTGTCTTTCTTAGATTTGATGAGGAAAAAATCCTTGTACTTAATAGTGGGAGTCTAGGTGAAACAGTTTTTCAGTACATGTATAGTAATTCCTAAGAACAATAGATAGCATTAGTGGAATGAAATAATAGCAACTAGGCTTATGAAGTTTATTGTGTGGTTTTGTTAGCTTCCTGTGGTGAATGTGAAGTCTTCCCAATATTCTTGGTCTTCAGCTGTGTGTGTTGATGTGGAAGACATCATGGTTGCAACTGCAATATCTGAGAGTAGGATTGAGAATGTCAAGTGAGTCATAAAACTTACATTGCTGGGAATACAAGGTAATCATGGGTGGTATAGTTTTACTAGTTGCTGTGCTGATCCCTTACCATGTGGTAGGGGTTCATTTGAGTTTAATCGTGCACTCGTGAAAATATTTTATCATGAATTTGGCAGGTGGATGTAATTAGTGAAAATATTGTGCCGTGAAAAAAATTAGCTATTACAGTATAATAAAATTAAAATCGCTTTTCATTTGGAGGGGGGGAGGATCCCAGGTTCCCTACCCTCACGCCCCCTCTCTATGAAACCCTGCCTATTTAAGCTAGCAAGGTAGTAAACTATGTATGTGACCTAGGTGTTAAATTGCATAATTATATATATGTTGTTGGGGCAGTCACACTTTCATTACCTAAAGTGGACTTTATCGAACTTATGGCGTGTTTTCCTTTGCTATTGTCTGCAGGAAGCCAACCAGTTTCAAAGACGTTTTGACAAGTCTTCAGGAAAAGCACGGTGTTAAAATGGTGTCTTGTGATGAGGATTGGAACACATTAACTCGAACGTTCTTGTGAGAAGGGGAAAAGTACTGACAGATGCTCTCCGCGAAGTCCGGAAAACAAGATTTGATCACACAAAACTCCTAAATGTATGCATGCTCCTAGTGTGGCTTTATAAGGGACATTTTTTTTAATGTTTCTTGTTATTATAGGTTCAGTTTGTGGCAGAAGAGGCTGTAGACACTGGTGGACCCAGTAGAGAGTTTTGGAGACTTTTCGTAGAGGAAGTTGTGATTGTGTGGGGGAGCCAGCCTCTTTATAGAATGTACCCGCTTTCCAGGTATATATAATTTGTACTATAAGTGTAGGCACGTACTGCCAGTGAATAATTTTTTGGACTGGAGTGGGTGTGTTTTTATGTGTGCTAGGAAGTAATCACATTTTTTCTCCCTTTAATTAAACACAGAATGGAGATTTCGAAAAGATAGGGAAACTGGTGGCTACCTCAACTGTCCAAGGGGTCCTGGCTTCCCGGTGCTACTACCCGCTGCATACAGCTATATCTGTTCCGAGGCGTACATGGACAAAATCACAGATATTCCAGATCCATTGGTCAAAACATTGGTGGAGGATGTAAGTGTTTACTATGCATGTGTGTATGCAAGATAATACTTGGCAATCAGGTTATAATAATGTTAAGTGCATGGTAGTAGTAAGACTGGTCTCCCCAGTATAAGATGATGTGCTCATAATCTTTCTGGTAGATTTTCCCCTTTATCTTTTTTTGTGTGGGGAGGGTGTGTGCAGTGGTCATAGACTTTTTGACTTTTTTCTTGTCTTCATCTTGCAATTTGAAGCCATGTAAAACAAAATTTGACATTTTCCACTACAGGCTTTTTTTGTTGTTGTTGTTTTGAGAGAGAGAGGAAAACAGATTTGCTCAAAATAATAATGGATTAACGACTACTGAGTAATTTGCTGCTAGCTCATTTGCCGCATTTGAGAGCACCACTAGTCTTAGTATTAAACTCGAATGGATCCGATCAATTTATACCCTTACCGACTTTGATATACAATTAAATGACTTCATAATAGGTTGTCACCAAAAAAAAAATTACAAGAGTTAACATTCTTCTGGTATTGGTATTGTTTAAGAGTTGTTTTTTTTTTCTATATGTAGGTGGAAGGAGCAGCTTGTGACGCATCTTTGAGAAATATTTTTCTTGATCCAGACTTTGAGACCATCATACTGGAAACTGGCTATAGGAGGCCACTTTCTATGCTAGTCATGGCAGACGTGACTGTAATCATAAAGACCCTCAAGACCCACGTTTTGCTGAGAGTGAAGGCTGAGCTGGATCGGTTCTGTGAAGGCCTAGCAGCATGTGGTGTTATGGAAGCTATTCGTAAAAATGCAGCTCTGATGTCTGTGTACTTGATATATTCCTCTGTGACTTTGACAGCAGGTAAAACTTGTATGTAGTAGCATGTGCCTTATCTACTATCCTTTATTGCTTGTCAGACTATTTCAGGACATTATTCAACGTGGTCTTCAGCGAACAGCCCACACGGAAAGATAAAGAGCATGCTACTTACATCAATTTTATGGACTATATTGAGGATTGTGAAGGTAAACATGTAAGGTTAAGTAAAACAATGCACTTGTTTTATGCTGTACATGTCCGAAACAAATTAGTTTGAAATGATTTCTTATGGATTCTTATTAGGTAATATAATTACATTATATATTATATTAATTAGGTGGCACTGTGAAGACATGATGGACAGCGGGTGGAACTAGCCCATATCATGGTGTTCTTCTCAGGGGCACAACAGGAGCCCCCCATTGGTTTTAGGGAAAAGCCAACCCTATGTTTTATTGAGGGAAACTTGGCTACAGCAAGTACCTGTTCGTTGAAACTTCGGCTTCCGTTTCATCATGAAGACTATAAATCATTTTTTAAGTATGTGACATTGTCATTAAAAGGACATATATAATAGATTTTGACTAGTATAACATTTTTGGCTTTTCTTTCCTTCCCACCATTCAACATTTTTTTATTAACTCTTTTCCTTCACATCATTCAACAGTTTGTCATTCAACAGTTCTGTTATAAGAAAAGAAAAGAAAAAAAGTTTCGAATTTGTATTTACCATCGAAGAGTTGTGATTGGGTGAAAGCAGGTAAAACTGGAAAGACTTCTAGATGAATGGCATAAAAAAGGTATTTTGTTGAAGATAGTCAACATTTAACTAAGAATGACATCAAAGCGTAACAGTCACTTGTTTCTTGGTAAAGTGGAAGAAATTGAAATTGGGATGTCGAGAATAGTGGTGACTGGAATATTGATTTAGACCAGGCAGGAATGGGAACATTATTGGGCAGGAATATGACGGTGGGAACATTGGTGAGCAGGACTATGATGGTGAGAACATTGGTGAGCAGGAATATGATGGTGAGAACATTGGTGAGCAGGATATATGAACATTGGTGAGCAGGAATATGATGGTGGGAACATTGGTGAGCAGGAATATGATGGTGAGAACATTGGTGAGCAGGAATATGATGGTGAGAACATTGGTGAGCAGGAATATGATGGTGAGAACATTGGTGAGCAGGAATATGATGGTGAGAACATTGGTGAGCAGGAATATGATGGTGGGAACATTGGTGAGCAGGAATATGATGTTGATTTTGGGAACATTAACAGGAAAATTGTGGTTGGCACATGACTGTAAGCACATATGGCTGAATGTTGATAACTTTTAATTTGTTCTGTGTAGTTTGTGATCGAGTTTGAGTAGTCAGTAAGAGGGTTCAGCATACTGTAATTGAATAGTATTTTTGTCCATAATGGCTTTTGTCCATAATGGCTTTCCATAATAACGGCCACAGTCAGCCCTTATTAATAGTGCATCTTGCAAGAATCTATCCTTTACCTATCACGAAATAGTATAGTGCACTCAACCAAAGATGTCCATTTTAGTATGTTAAAATTCTGTGTATATTTTGGGAATAGAGTAAGTAATTAAGATAAAACTTATTGAATGTAACTGAAATACATTAATCTTTAATTTGCATGGGCCAGTTTCCATAGAAATGATCCTGACCTTTGAACCCATGATTTTAATTAATATATATGTTTCTGTATGTAGTCTCTCACAGATTGTAAGTAACTGAAGTTCTTATGTAAAAAAATGTTTTAATAATTTCTTTTTTGATGGCAATTTAATAATTATATAGTGTGTGGAAAATGTATGCAGTTTAAAATACTTCCATGAATCATGTTAATAATGCAGAAACTATAAGTTTTTACAATCCCTAGTTTTAAAAATGTTCAAAATATTATGTATGTCTATGTTATGATCAATCAAAATCTACTGCGAAATGGCTATAATTGACAGTTAATATAATTATTACATTATTCATTTATTGCAATCCTTCGATGTGATTTTACAGCAGTTTTATACTTCTTTAATCTTTTATCAAGTTCTTTTCCTGGAGTGAGCCCTTCGAGATAGCAAAACATGTAGTGACGTACTTTGCGAAAATGGTTTTGAATATTTTCTACGGAAACAGAGTCATATGCTAGAGGGATATTTTTGCGAAGAGAGGGAAAGGTGTACTTGCAATATCCCTTAGTGAAGCGTTTCAACTGTGCCCAAACCCTTTCAATGGGATTTAGTTCAGGATGAAATTTAGGAAGAAAGCATGGGATATGTCCACGTTCAGTCAGAATCTGTTCAATCATACTTTTCTCATTCCTGAAATCTGCATGTTCAGCTAAAGTTTCACGTATCCAATCTGCTCCTTTTAAAGTAAAAATGCCTCGCTCCTCAAATACCATCTTAAGCCCTTTAGCAACTTTAGTTCCATCAGAAGCTGTAGTGTACATACGCCATATTTTTCCATTCCACAATGTATCATGCATTATTCTCTGTTTTCCACGGACGAACATTCATTTTATTTACATCCAAGGCATCATCTGCCATTGCTGCATGACAGCTGCTGTGATCAAATACCCAGACATGCCTCCAGCCTTCCTCTTTGGGATACTTGATTTCAGCAATAATAACTGCTCGTTTCATCTGAGCAACAAATTTATCACGGGTCCAGTAGCCCTCTTTACTCTCTCCATACTCAAGGAATTCTCGAGCATACTTCCGAATATTGGGATGAGTACATTTGGCTGCCTCATATTCGGTATCAGAGAAGGCTAAGAATCCATTATACTCCTCGATAAAGTCTGAGACCATAATTCCAGACCCCTTACTCTTTGGTTTCAGCATTTTTTCTCCCTTATAACCCCACTGTGAAGACAGGTCTTCATTGGACATGAAAGTTGACTCATCATGAAACAGTACAACTGTTTTTGCACGCCTTTCACTGACTGGAGCATCAATATCAGTTGGCAGAGAACTTGCTGCTTCCTCAGTGGGAGCGTTGGTGAAATGGAGGAAGCCCACTTTGAACATTTTGCGTAAAAATATCTTGCGTGACTCTATGACATCACTACGCTCATGACCATCAATGAAAATGCCATTTTGTGTAGTCAAAACTTCAAAACCAAGTTGATGAAGCCACTTGCGAGCAGTTTCCAGGCACACTTTCCGAGGAAAACCAGGCTCTAATGTTGAATTTGGAAGCAAAGAATTGTTTACCCAACAACAAAAATGAATAGAAGTAAGATTTTGTCTTCCCTTTACAGCTGCATTGCTTCTTACATATTCAGTGGCTTTCTTGTTGAGGTCTTCATCATTCCATACACAAGAGCGTTGATATTTTCCATGCTGTGCTTCTGGAAACTCTCCATTATTTTCAATCAGTGAAGTTCTCCAACGTCAAACTGTTTTGTCGCTTCGGTTAATCATCTGAGCAGCATACTCTGCAGCCTTAGTTTCAGTAAAGGAGAACATATCAACTAATTGGTAACACAGAAATATTGCTATTGACTTCACATAGCTTGAAGCCACTCCTCAACAAACTTCTTCATAATTTCTTGTGATGTCAAAGTTTTAGTTGGGTCTGATCCAGTAGCTTCCATAATTGCCTGATCATTCCCTAAACTTAAGCTTGCCTCCTCTCCTTTAAATCTCAAACCTTCCATGTATGATGCTGTAGATTGTGATTCACTAGGACCAGCAAGTTCTGATCGAATAGCCTCCACACTTGCCTGATCTTCCCCAAAACTTAGGCTTACCTCTAGTGCAAGCGTGTCAACTGAGGAACTTGCTGGTCCTAGTGAACCACCAACTACAGTATCATCCATAGAAGGTTTGAGATTAGAAGAAAAAACCGATAAACTAGACGGCACCTCTGATTCTCGATCTTCCAGACTTACAACGGCCGCCTTGGCTGCTGACTGAGGGCTCTGTAAGCTTCCCCGCTGCTGTTTACGGACCTCCACACTCCTTCTACCAGCTTTTTCAGCCTTCCTCTTCGCTCTAGACTTCGGTGGCATCTTAAAACACAATAGCTACTAGACTCACTTAACACTTAGATTTGAATTTTTTTTTTGAATTTCAAATTTTTTTTTGCTTATGACGCATAACCTTGACGTCACGTACGGGTAAATATTAATAATTATGCGGGCAAACTGTTTCTCCACCAATTGCTATTCAAATGCAATAATAAAGATACCGTTCTAATGATCTTATTGCGTACAATTCAATTATCGTCTTACCTAAAGCTAAGCTTTATCGGCAAAAAATATATAACCGATCAAAGTTTTGGACATCTTTGCTTGGGTGCACTATACGCAATTCAGTTTACAGTGACCGTTTGATAATAGATCATTAGATCGACTGTTCGATCATCGATCACTCGATCGACTGTTCGACCTCGGCGAGAAGCTGTTCAAGGCGCTCAGTTCCGGTTAGAAGTCTGCTGTTCGCCGCCTTCTCCATTCGTTGTTTCCGTGTTTTATTTAATTTTTCGAAACTGGCTCTTCTCTAAGCCACTCGATAACGAAAGATTACGTTGACAACAAAATGCGCGTATTCCTTAACCGCCCGAAAGGGCGGGGCTGTGATGGTTTAAAGTATGCGTGTACCAATACTTTTAGCTTCTGCAAGCTATTTTCTTGCCAAAACTACAGAATGACGCGTCAGTGCCGTTCTAAATTTGGAATAGAGTTACACAAGACTACAACAAATAAAGTTACAGAGAGAGATTACATACTAAAGGTACACAACGGAAGTATAGCGTCGAAGTCTGTCATGAAACAGTGCATAATTAGAAAAGTAAATTGTGAATCGGAAAAAGCTTCTGTAAGTTCGTCAGGCTTGAGCTCCAAGGTCCGTAGAATGCTGAAACGGACACTGTAGCCTTGAACTGCAAACTGTAGCTCGCTCAGTAGGGTGTGAAATTGGATGGCTCATGTCTTCCGTGTTTCTTGCCGTAGGAGTCCAATTTCAGGTAAACTTGCTTCTGGAAGGGTTCACTTCACAGTCCACTGCATGGAGTAGGCAGCAAGGAATAGAAAGTATATAAACTTGGGCCATAGCAACATAATTGATTTAGCTAACGAGTTTGCGTGGGCGGATACGTAGGCTCATTGAATTACAATTTAAGTATAATTATTTAAATAAAACACAATGTTGGGAGTACTTATATCAGTCATTTATGTCAGAGTGAATCACAAAACCTTCTACTATTACTATTGCATACTCATGAAACACTTTTTGCTGAAAACGATATATTCCCCTGCAAACATATTTGCCGCTATCTTCTTTCTTTAAATCTTTCAATGAAAGCTTATTATCTATACCCTTTACTAGTTTAACCTTGGGGCTATTACTGATCCACTGCACAGGTTTAGAACTGCCGCAATAAAGTGTCACTGAACTATCTTCTGGTACTTCCACTCTATTAGGGATGACGTGTCCATATTGGACTATATTTGATATGATCACCAAAGATGAATCTAGAAAGCTTCTTGAATTTCCAACGTTCCTCCAGCAATAATAATACGCGGTGTCATTCTTTACCAGGTTGTTTAATTTAACCGAGGACGGACTCAACATTACATGCCGGTCGTCGAGGGAGCCGTCACGATTGAGTGCCGAACTCCAGCTGACCCGATTCAAACTGCCGCAGTGGAGAATAACACTCTCACCCTCCAAAACTTTGGCAACCTGTGGTACGATTTTACCTGGCCATACACCAATCCTGCGCCAATTTTGATTTTCCCCTTTGAGATGCCTAAAGAAAATGGCTGTAATCACAACTAAATTTGGTACACAAATTAAATAAAACATTAATACAATCTTTAAAAATTTAGCGTCTATCCCATCACAAGGAAGACCCTGTATATCGTAACAGCTACTTAAGGAAGGGTTTAGTCCTGGTACTAGGCTTACTGGACTAGTACAGTGCTTCCAGCTTAAAGAGCAAACTTTTTGAAACACTATGGTATGATCAATTTTATCTACAAATTACTTGTCACTTAAAATATAGGTTAATACAAACACAGCACCACAAGGTTCCTCACACTGCTTGCAGGCCTATGATTTACTTAAGTGTACTGCTGGAAAATTTGTAGTGTGCTTGAGAGGAAACTATGTAGTAAACTCTTATTCTGGAACAAAAATTACACTGGATTGGTAAAACATGAGTAAAACATAGCAAGTTGTACATGTGGTTTGTAGTTTGTTCCAGAATTAGAGTTTACTGCACAGTAAACTGTGCAGTAAATTTACAGTAAACTTCGGTAAAACAAGGCCTGGCAAGCAGTGTCAGAAACTTCAAACCAGACTTCTCCCATAGACTCTAATACATTATCGCCATTTTATTTTGTCGTCATTATTTTCTACCGTGTCGTCACCGGATCGTCATTCAATCCTCACCCGTGTTGAATTCGTCATTATGATGCGGTCTAAGCGGTACTTTCCCTATTAATTTCTTGCCCGCGTGTAGGTACTTTCCCTTATTAGAAATTGCTGCGTGCTAATTATCTTTATTCAACTGCGATAACTCACACAGCTAACGAGAATAGTTTAAATTACTGGTTGATATTGCTAAAACTATTAATACCAGAAGTATTTTCCAGCAAAGATAATGTAGCAGGTCCTGCTGACCCTCTCCTGGCGATGCTCAAGGTCATCTAGGTAATAGTTAGAGCATAAGCGCTTGGGTACTGGTGCATTTAGTGCACTGTAGGCCCCAGGGCATTGTGCACTAAATCCACCAGTACCCAAGCACTCATGCTCTAACTATTTTAGATCCCGTTACCCAGGCCTGCACCCATGTTTCCACTAGCAACTTTGTTTATCAGCATTTTCGGTGTCAAGCGAATTCTTCGTGTTTCCGGCCCAAAATTAAAATTCAATTAAAATTCAATAATATTGAAGCACACCAGTAAGTTTACTTTAGCAAGTTTACTTTAGCATTGTAGCTGCCAGCTGTTATCTCCAGATCTAACTCTACTGTGGGCTGCTCTGCAGTAAGCAGTAAAGCAGCTAGCTATGGTAAATTCCTGGTATGAGAGCAGCAGCAGGAGAGTTATATGATAGATAGGGCTGGTCCCATATAGGTGGATATGAGAGAGTAGTAGACCCTCTCATATCCGGCCTCACATAACCTGCTCCCTGCTTTATCCGGCCTATTAAATTAAACTAAAACTCAAAAATAGCAATACCCCAAGGGTGGTTAGTATGCACAGTTCATATACCTAAAGGCAAAAAATAGTGCACACTTACCAAGTTAGTACACCTAGTAACAATATAGCAACGGGATCTAATAAGTATTAGTCATTGTTGAAGCTGTCAGTAGATGATGCCACTGGTAAACTTGGACTAAAGAACTGGATATTACCTCCCACACCAAGGCTACACTATGCCAATGCTGACCAGTCATTCTTCTCGAACACATAATTTATATACATTTTCTTTATTATAAAGTTGATATATCAATTTTTTATTTAAACGTCATGCCTAGATTTATTCCTTTTTGATAATGCACCTTCATAACAGAAAACTGGTAAAAATATAATGTAAATGTGTGACAATATAATATTATGACTAATGACAACGTCAGGGGGATTCCAGAAGAGCCAGAAAAGTGCCTGTCAGAGTGAGGTGGAATCAGGACGGATGAATGTTTCACACATCAGTGTGCAGCCTTAGCAAAATTAGATGCAGCAATATTAAGTATTAGTTCACATTATGAACTATAATTTTTTCTCCAGGTTTCCCAAGTTTTGTTTACAACCTAGCTAACTATTCTAAAACTACTAGTTTAGACATAACTTGTCAACTAAAATCTAAATCACTGACTACTCACCTCTTAGTTACTAATCCAGAGCGCAGAATAGGTGCTACAATCTTGGAAGTGGTAGCTCGTTTCTGCACTTTGGCCAGGAAATAAGTTTCTTGTTGTCCATCTAGAGGACGTACGAGGAGGGGACTGGCAGTACTGCAGTTTTGAACCAGGTGAAGCCGAAAACAGGAACTAAGCATTCCTGAAATGCCTGCCAAGAATGGACGCGCAGAGGCACCTTGATGAGAGGATGCAGTGAACGCCTTAGCTTGCACCTGGAGAAAGAAACACAATAAGTAGTGTTACCTGCTTTTTAAACTCTCTCTCAGTTGCATGGCCTGTTTGAAAATCATCTGAGCCATTTAGGTGTAGCAAAAAGCATCAACAAAACTAGGCTTAAGAAGCAGTTACTAGAGCATTTTTGCAGCGAGTGTCAGGAGCAACACGATGGCAAAAATGTTTTGCTAGTCTTCAACGAAGGTTTGAAAAAGTTGCTCAAGGAATCCATGAGCTACCGTGATCAGAAGCCATCTCTATGGTTAAATTGGTAAAAGTCATTCGACAAGAAATTTTGGAGTGGGGTTTGTTTGACTTTTCCGGCACTTTTCAAATGTATTGCCAAGCAAATTCAGTTCTCAACACTCTGAAAATACTTATATCGATGTTGCTGAATGGACATAATGTGCAGCATCAGGATATTAGTGAATCCCAGGCTTGTCTCACCTTGTCTCAACTTATCTTTTTCCATGTGAAGTCTAAACTTCACACCACAGAAAAAAAAACAGCATTCTAAAGACCTCTTTATTGGTTTGGCCATTCACACTCAAACCAGAAGTAAAAAGCTTGTAAGTCATCTACACAAACTTGGTATTAGCATCAGTTACAACCGTGTGATTGAGCTGGAAAATTCACTGGCAAATAGTATGTGTTTGCAGTTTGAAGAAGGTGTAGTTTGCCCTGCTCGCTTACGAAAAGGTCTTCACACAGCAGGAGCACTAGATAACCTGGATCATAACCCTTCATCCACAACCGCCCAGGGTTCACTTCATGAGAAAGCTGCCACTCTTGCCATGGTTAAACATGGTATGGATATTCAAAAGAAGATTACCAACTGCTTTAATCCAGGCCAGATCCCTGTGATGGCTTTTGATCAGCTGCTTTTTGCTCTTGCTAAATATGTTCAGTGGTCATGGCCACAGTTACTTGGAGAAGACCACTTTGTGGTAATGTTTGGTGGACTGCATATTGAGATGGCTCTCTGGAGCACCATTGGTGATTTTCTAGATTGTTCTGGTTGGACATCAACTTTGTGTGAAGCTGGGGTGGCCACGTCAGGAACAGCAGATTCCTTCTTAAAAGCCACACATCTAACTAGAACCAGGCGCAGTCATCAAATCACTGCATTAGTACTTTCAAAGCTCCGACAACATGCGTGGGAGAAAGCAGTAACCACACATGGTGACCTTGAGAAATGGAGAAGTGAAATGATAGCGAAGAGCCCAACTGTCCAGTTCTGGGATCTTGTTCTTGAATTTGAGATTCTTGTTCTGATATTTATTCGTGCACACCGCAGCAATGACTTCAATTTGTTTGTTGAGTCCTTGGAAGCTCTAGTACCTTGGTTTTTTGCTTTGGACCACATAAATTACTCTCGCTGGATTCCAATCCACATTCGAGATATGAAATCACTTCCAGATGCTATCAGGGAAGATTTCAAGAAATTTTGGGTGGTTCCAAAGACTCGTAACAAGTTCTCTAGCATGCCCATTGATCAGGCACATGAACAGAATAACCAGTTGGTGAAGGGATTAGGCGGTGCTGTTGGGCTGACTGAAAATCCAGTTGCATTCAGAAGGTGGAGCAGGCAAGACTTTTGGCTGAATTTGAGAGCCAATTTGAATTGTATTCGACAATGGTAAGTATGGGCAATCCTTTTGGAGATGACTGCCCGGAACTTTTAGCACTAGATTCTCGAAACTGTGCTTCTGAATATGTAGTTGCAACAGTGCAGAAAATTAAAGAGATCGGTCTTACACAGTATCAGACATATGTTTCTGATGTGGTTGTGGCTAGAACAGTCTCAATTCATCAATCCATCAAAAAGAACTCCCTTCCCCTATTCAAGAGGCGATTTCCGAGAGTTTGTTCCAAAACCAAACAACAAGTGGTTAGTTTGAAGAGTGATTGTAACCTTTTCAGTCACCTCTATATTGCTAGCCAATATCACGATGGTGATTTAGATGAATTTTGCTCACATGAAAACCACCCCTGGCCTCCCTCTTTATCAGATCATGGGAAACTCCGTCTTCCAACAAAAAAGGCAGACTTGCTCAGTCATTTGGATTCAGGAATTGCAACGGAACCTCCCTCCAATTTTGATGCCAAAGTATTTGATGGTGCTATTGTCCATACCCTCCCAACGAAGCAGGCTGCTACATTTGTTGAGTACGGGGATAAAGTATTTTTATCATGGACAAAGCACCAATTACAGAGTAGTGACAGAATTGATATTGTTTGGGATAGGTATGTTACAAACACCCTCAAGGAATACTGTGGACACAGACGTCATTGTCATTCTTGTAGGTGTGTACTTCCACATACATGATGTATACCATGATGCAGGTATATTGGTTAGTTTTGGCACGGGAAAGAATTACAAGTGCTACAACATTAACAGCATCTGCCAATACCTTGGAATATCATGGTCTCGAGCCTTGCCCTTCTTTCATGCTTTAACAGAATCCGATACCACATCACAGTTCCTTGGAAAAGGCAAAAAATCTGCCTGGGAGTCTTGGAAAGCGTATCCTGCAGTGACAGAAGCATTCCTTTGTGCAGCAGATAGACCTTTCCAGATTTTGCAACTGAACTCTGTCACAATTGAGCTGCTGGAACGGTATATATGTGTTTTGTATGACAAGACCACTCCTACATGTTCTGTTAATGAACTGAGGCAAGAGCTGTTCTGCAAAAAAGCCAAGATGATGGAGAATATTCCGCCTACTCAGGTAGGACAAACATAATTACGCACATCATATCTTCAGCTCTTGCATTGTTTTTCCATTTTTTCTTGTACAGTCTGCTCTCCTGCAGCATTCAAATAGGGCTCTATTTCAAGCTAGTATCTGGACCACTAGTCTGCAAGAGATACAAAATATTCCACTTCCTGAAGGGTATGGTTGGACAAGTATGGCCCCCTTTGTGTCTAGTTCACAGCAGTTTTCAGTTTTGATTAGCTGATTAGTAAGCAACCTCACAGATGGGTTGGTGTTTCTTAAGAGCCTGTAAAGATTTGCACACCATCACAGTCATCTTTTAGTGTTTACACTATGTGCTCACAAATTATCCTTTAGTTGAACAAGTGCTTGCACTATGTGCTTTTATAGGATATTATGTTTGACTGCATAGTAGATGTGAGGAGTATAACAACCAGTCTCCTTTTTAAAACTCATAATATAAATAATAATAATAATAATAATAATAATAATAATAATAATAAATGTATGTACATGTGTGTGAGTGTGTGTGTGTGTGTGTGTGGTGTAGTGGTTGTGTCCTGGACTCAGGGCCCAAGGTCCTGAGTTCAAGCCCAACTCAGGCAATTTTTCCATCTGATTTTCCATCTGCCTCCTACCAGCCCCACCAGTCCACCCAGCGGTGATTGGTTTTCTCACCAAACAGCAGTGGTCAGGTGGGATTTTGGGTGCCCACACCACTTGCTGTGAGGAAAGGCCTGTTCTTCTGCGAGTTCCTAGCCTGGCTCCAGGAGCTGTGCTTGCATGGCTCACAGTGCCTGCTTAGTGCACGGGCATCCTGGCTCTGCCAGGTGAGTGTGACCGCCTAGCGGCAGCAAGAGAATTTGCGTTTGCATTTTGTGTGTGTGTGTGTGTGTGTTCTGCTAGCCATATCTGGTCTTGCATGGAATGTCTGAGCATTTTTCTTATGCACTGGCCTCTACCTCATCAAAGTAAAATAATCGGCATCAGTTCATAAATAAGTGATGATGTCAGTAAGTGAGGCATAGTTGTTAGCATTGACATTATCACTAAGCTATTTATCTCAAAGGTTTCTGTTAGTACATGATTTAATGTGTGCATGTGTTTGTTTTGGATACATAAAAAAAGATAAAGGGAACAGCTACTGCATTATTAATTTGTCCACACCTCCAAAGAAGCAATTTTAACGTATGGAATTTGCATCCCATGTAGTATGCAGCCATAAAAGGCAGATGGTTTTCAACCTCTCAAACTTGGTTCATGTTTAATGAGAAAGCAAGTGAAATTATGTTTGTTGGGGACAAAATGGAATTGAAGGAAGGTATAGTAGAGCCAGCAATAATGAGTTCAAGAGAGCTGCAGAAAAATATCGAAATAGTTAACTCAATGTACTGAATGGTAATATTGTATTCCAATTTGTTGTAACTTTAAATGGATTTTTAGTTATACATATTATGTATTTCTCTCATATTCATTTATTACTTTCACTTATTTCTAATTTATTTAACTTCCTTTGTCAATTTAAATTTTAGGTGTCACTTGTTTTGTGTGATTTTTCAATTTTTAATAATTTTTGTTTACCCACACTCTCATGTTTCTTATTACAGTTTAAAACTTTCTTGTTCATTTACATCTTACATTAGTGTTTCCTTTATTCAAATATCTTCTTCTTGGAATGCACTACATTCTACCCTGACTAACCTGATTCTACATGAAATCTAGCAATTCTCACCTCAATGAATCACATCACTCAATTTGAATTTATATAACTTACTAAGCAGCAAATAAGCATGGAAAGCAAAGTACCAAAGTCACCCATTGACTTTTCTTGACTATAGAAACAAAAACATTATTATCATTATTATTATTGTAAATATCATTATTATTATTATTATTATTATAGTTACTAGTGGTGCGCTCAAATAGCGCAAATGCATGGCGAGCGAGCAGACTCTTTTCATAGAAAAATAGGACAGAAATTACATCTAACTGTAGTGCATAGTGTAACCCTTTCCATTCTCAGTTAGCATCAGAGAATCTGAAGTCTCTGATCCCAGACTAAGGAAGTGGACCCTTGTAGAAACAATAACAGAATTACCTGAATAAACTTCGAAAGCAGTGGCAAAGAAGGCAGCTCGACAAAGACTTCACAATTGTTTCAAGAAGAGAGTAGCTATAAACTTTTTGGTTGAAACAAAGTTGCTAAGGCAGTGCAGCAGGATTCTCCGCGCTACAGTAGTTAATTGAAAAATACTGGAATTGTGAACGCTTTACCTAACTTAGTAATTAGAAGCGCGGGCGTAAAAATTTGACGTACGTATAATTATTGGCGAGCGAGCGAGACAGTATTAGGGGTGGATATGTAATATAATTGGCGACCGAGCGTAGTGGGAGAGACACTTACAGGGATAACACAATCGAAAATCGGGGATGTTATTTGTATATATGTTTGGACGTACGTATGTCATTTTGTACTTTGACCCTCCGTATTTTTGTGTTCGCTCAACGTTCGACCCCGTCCCAAACTTCACTAAACAGAATCCTCTGGTTTAGCGACCATTACCCGTATCACCTTAGAAATTGAATTGTTTACCGCTTTGAATTGTTTTACGGGTGCAAAAACTTACTGGAGATACATTTCTATTCGAGTTAGTGGCGGTGATAAGTTAATACGCTATTTGTCACAGTTATAAGCCCTACTCAACAGCATTTATTTTAAAATTCATTGTCCACTAAGAATATCACAAAGAAAATTTTAAATAACGTGACTTGATTTTATTGCTTCTTTTTCAATTCAAACAGTTGCGGGGAGCGGTTACGGTATTGAATCCCCTTTACCGCATATACTTAATTTAAGAACTCGACTTTATTTTAGTAGCTTGAGTGTTAGTTGTTAAAATCAATCATAGTGTAGTTTAAGGCTCGCTCGCCATTTGTGCTCAAGCACACCACTAGTATATGTATGTATGTGGGGATGGTACGTATGCCCTTTAAACGCGCGCGTGGAGCTTTTTTCTCCAAAAAAAGCACGGCTTTTTAGGCTTGACCCCAGTTTATTCTGAAACTACAGCACTAAGCAAGCCCCAGTTTATTCTGAAACTACAGCACTAAGCAAGCCTTACTTTATACTTAAGCTCCAAAGTGTGAGAAAATTCCTGTCAAAATGCTTGCTTTTCAAGAAACAAAAAGTTGATTCGACCGGTTATGAAGACCTTTATCCAGACTTAATTTCAAAACTTCGCCGTTTTATGGGGGGATACGGAGTGCCGGTTGTTGGTAGTCAGAATGCCGTAGTATTAAGGGTGGTCATACATAGCAACGCGCATGCATGATTTCACTGCGTAACTATTGCATTACGTAATCACTCTTACTTCCCACTAAACTCACGAGGCAACAAATATTTGCGGAGTTGTGGCAATTCAATTTAGCGACCATCAAAGTAGCTGCTTACTGGTGAGGTAAGATCTAGACTTCAGATAGTCAGCTGTATGGGTAGGAGAAAAAAGACCCCCACATACTCTTTGAAGAGGAAATTGCAATTGAAAGCAGCCAGATCAAAAAGATGTTGCGAAGCTGGAGGTAATTCACAGTTGTGTGTTCAGTTGTATGTTTATATGGAGCATAAATAAAACTCCAGGGGTAAGTGTGCAGGCTGGCTCCCAGGAAACTGGTGAAGAGCAGATTTCAATACAGGTTCGGCAAAAAAAAAAAATGAAATAATAAAATAAATAAATAAATAAAAATATACATTCTATTCAGAGTACCAACATGGGATATTCAGGAGCAAACATTGATGAGCCCTTGGACAGTGGAGAAATGGCTGAAGATTTCCATTCAGTAATATATACCCCCAAAATAAAAATTTCGTGAATGCAAAAAAAATATATAATTAAAAATAATAACAGGGTACAGTTGTGGACAGTGATGATGCTACAGATTCCATCTTTCTGGCAGGCGAGGAAATTGTCACGGAATCCACATCCACTTGTAGTCAGACTGACATCCTACACATAGAGGATGAAGGCACTGAATCGGTCAGTAATACTTATTATATTATGTAGCAGTGCTATTGTATTTATTTATTCTTTATTCAATTTTTTTGAGGGGTGGGGGGAAGTGGCCAGAGAGGGAAAGAATCAATGTGAAAGCAGTGTGATAGGCGCTGACACACAAACAATAAACAAACAAACACACAAAATGTTTAAAAAAATCCCCTAACTATTCACACCCACACACACAAATATATTAAATTTTATCATAACAAACAATGTGTTTGGTGCTGATACACACACACACAAAATAAAAATTTCACAGACAAAAACACAGAGAGAGAGAGGGGGGAGGAGAGAGAAAAGAGACATAACCCCCTCCCATGTTATCAAAAAAAAAAACACCTCCACTCACATTGTACAAAAAAGAACAATAATAACCACCTAACTGCAATGCCATTTACATGTATGTCTGAGCTTTATTATTTATTAAATTATAAATTATTATTCTGGGGAGAGGATGAGGGTTGGTTGGGAGAAAGTGGAAATTAATGTGAAAACAATGTTATCAGGTGGTATTGGTGTAATCAGGTGCTGACACATGCACAAAAAAAATTCTTCACAGACAAAAACAAACACACAGACATAACCTACCCCTCACCCCAAGTAACCAAAAAAAGTCCTCCCATTCCCACATTGCAAAAAGAAGGGGAAAAAAAGAAAATTAACATGTGTCTTAGCTTTAGTTATTGTGGATGTGTGAATGTGGGTGTGGGTGTGGAAAAAAGGGGGGGGGGGAGAGATTTACTAAATGGCACCAGAGATGTGATAATGAAATTTATTGAAGACACATCTACCCTATGAAATTACCTAATTTTTCTCCTTGTCACACAGGTTGATATTCAGTCAGTGGTGGAGTGTCTCACAACTGCTGCTAGACAAGCACGATTGCCAGTTGAGTATCTTCAGTCAGTGCCAAGTTTGGTATCTCCTGGTAATGTAGGCTTGCGACATTCCAACAGTCTTACCATTCACAATTCCACGTGCTCATGGCGGCAATATTACCCCGTATTGTCTTTTCTGATTAGTGGGCATCTTCATGTTGAATACCAGCGACTAGCAGGACTCCTTGGCCGTCCACCTTGCTCAAACACACAGTGGAGCAGAATTCTGAGCAAGTTAGAAGAATGTGTTACTGACTTGGCGGAACGGTCCTGTGAACAGGTTCGAATGCAGATAATGGCGCGAGGTGAACAAACAAAATGGGTAGCTCAGTTTGATGGATTTTATTTGACGCGAGGTCATTACTCCAATAATTCTTCGGCCACACTTCACGACCACATGACAGGAAAAATTGCTTGGTTTTGTCACAGAACCAAACGAGGCCCTGGTCACAATTGGAGTGGGACGTCTGCTGGCGCTGAAACAGACATGTTGGATGAGCTTCTCAACAAGGCCAAACATGCTGAATTTGTGGTTGCGGAAATGATATGTGATAAGGACACATCCTCAAATGCAACATATTCTCGTCACTTTCCGGAGGGAATGGTCACGTACTGTTCCAATCATAGCGCCAAAAATCTGCACAAGGCTTTAGAGAAAATTAAGAAGTATCAATGTGATGTAAGTGCATATAGCAGCAATACAGATATGAACACATATACTTAATTTATTGAAAAAATAGCTATCTCTACACATATTATGAATACTTACTTAATTGCAATAGTGTAAGAAGGAGAATTTCAAGTGCAAGAGGATGACTGATGAGTTCATGTCACATTGCAAGACAGCTCTCAGCAACTTGATTTCATCCGACAGAGTACAGGAAGCTGAAAATCCTTACAAGGATTTTTCAGAAGGTTTGCTGAATATGGTTCAGCATTACTGTCATAATAACCACGATTCATCATGGTGCCATCACCCTAAGGTAAAATATAATCATAATAATAATAAATAAATAAATAATAAATAAAGAAATAACATAACCAACATTTCATTCTAGCTATTGCAACAGAATACTTTTTAATTTTTGTTTAGTTCAATGAGGATGGAACAGCCTATACCACCAAGCACAGGGTCACTTGTAAGGCACAAGTCACTGCCTTTTCAAAATTGATGAATGATATGTCAGCACATCCGCAAGACTATGTGTCAGACCATGGAAGGTTGACTACAAATACTGTAGAAGGTTTTCATGGTTTGGTACTAGTCTACAGGGGGAAAAGAACCGACCTGTTCCATACACATTATGTATGTAAGACGAACATGGCAATTTGCCATAAGGTTAGCACCTACAAAGTTTAATTCTAGGTGAATCACTTTCTTTCTACATGACATGTATAATCTTGGACCTGTCTGGAAAGCTTTTTGTTTTCTCAGGATGGATGTTGAAATTCCAGCTCAAGCTATAGCTTCCGTAATGAAAGAACAGCAAGAGTGGGATACCAAAACAAGGGATAGATCCAAGAAAGAATACCTTCATAAGAGGTAGCTTTATTTCTAGTATCACAAATAATGTGTTATAGTTGTTAAAAAAAAACAAGGAAAAAAAACACCTACACATCATTAAGTATTGGTGTAAATTCTAATTACTGAACACCAATAAAATCTTGTCAATTTTACGTGTCATATCATGACAAAGTATTGATAAAGAGAAATAAATTTTTGAATAACCATGTAAATCTACTGATGTATTTCTAACTACATATAGAAACTTACAGAAGAAAGCAAAAAAATCCCGATATGAGCACGAGAAGGAGATGATGAGCAGGCTGCAATCAGTGGGTGGTACAGTTGGCGAGTATGTGGGAGACGGTCAGGGTGAGCAGGATTCCTCAGTATCTGGAGTAGAAATGGCTGATCCAGACTGTGGTGACACTCTTCAAGATACAGAAGTGAGGGATGAAGATGAAAAAAACGAAATGGAATTGGCAGACTTACATCCTCTCATAATCTTGTATGACTGTGAAACCACGGGCTTTAGCATATACAATGACCATATCACCGACATCGGTGCCAAGGTTCTCGCATCGCCCATTCCTCTAAGTCAGCCAACATTTTCCAGTCTTGTGCGCACAGCAAGGAATATTCCTGCAGCAGGTATACAAAAGTAATAATAGTAAAGTAGAAATAATACTTACGAAATTAGGAACAGCATTTTATTTATCCAATATATTTATTCTATAGTTTCTCGAGTAACTGGTATTACACAAACCTTGCTTTGAACTGAAAAACCACTCTCAGTTGTTCTGCCATTGTTTATAAAATGGATGGTAGAAAATGTTCAGCAGGTCAGTGATGCTACCTGTCAACCCCATTACCCCGGTAAGTCTCTGAACATCTAAATTGTCATGTTCATTCATTTCAAAACACAATGCTAGTTTTGCTAGCTCACAATGGCTTTTCGTTTGATTTTCCATCCTACTCTCGGAGGTTGAAAGTCGAGGTACATTGGACATATCAGTGTTTCAAAGGAACAAAATTCATTTCAGCGACTCACTACCTCTCCTTCGTGTGGTATGCTAAATTTAATAAATAAAAATTAAAAATTAAATAAATTAAAATTAAAATGAAATAAATAAAATTTAAAATATATACCTTTCCTTGATTTAGATGAAGAAGGACGGTCATGAAACTCTCCGAGGAAAATCCCTTGCTATGGGGAAATTGCACAAGAGTGTGATGGGAACTGAAATAGAAGGTAATACAAAAAAAAAATTATTACCGTAATATTAACTATAAACAATTAATAGGAGCACATCGGGCTTTACCAGATGTCCTTGCTATGGAGTGTATCTTGACTCACCCTTCTCTAATCCAGTGTCTTGACAACCTCACAATACGCAGTCCTAGAACCCAGATGAAATTGTGGCTCCAGCAGAAACGTGCTCACACCAGAACAACTTCTCTAATAAGATCATTAGGAAAACCCAGCTTGACAACTGGTCAAGCTAAAAGGCTGGATACTCTTGGACTCGGAGTGGCAGAGCTTCGAGAACTAAGGGACATGCACAGCAAAGATGACTTTCTTTCATGTCTCAAGGACAAAGGAGTCAATAGCAAAGTTCTTAGGGAAAAGATTTTGAAAGCTCTCCAGAATTGTAAATAAACTTACCTCCACAACTTCACAGGTATTCTGCATTAACCTCTTCATTGTGCTACTCTTCCATCTTGATGGCAGCAAAAAATCCTAGCAGCACCTTGTTTCATAGCCCAACAGCACCTGGGCACCGTCACTGCCAGCTCAGATCGTGGAGTATATGCTTCTTCATCCACCATAGAGTTGTTTAGCAGTAAAAGAACTCTCCAATCACAAAATTCACTCACACACAATTATCTTTTCTTTATTGTTATTGTTCTTTCCACTTCTCCGCGTGCAGCGCCTCACTTTTTCTTAGTCAATACTGGCACGCAAACATTGAATTGAGATTGGGAGGGGCGGGGTTAAATTTAATGGATTGCGAATGGAAATTTTCATCAGCACAACTTTGGACCCGTCACAAGACGTAATGGGAATAGATTTATATTTTGCATGAATCAGCATCACATAACAATGAAAAAATCTACAGAACGAAATTTGAAAATATGATATACGGTACAAATGGGATGATTTTTTTTCGGATTTTTAAAAAAGTAAAATTATAATCGATGAAGCCCGTTGTTGTTTTGTGGAGACGGGTCTACTTCGGCGATGTTTGAAAAAGTAGGGTCCCAGGTAATTCCTTTGTGGAGATATGGCGGTCCAAAGGTGACGCAACTTCTGGCAAAGATGGGCTTTTTTGTGACGATTGTTGATCCTTTTTTCTTCAAAATTGGTAAGTGTGACCCTTTCACCTCCCCTTATTTAGTGGCCTTAGTGCTTGAGTCCTGCAGAACACTTTAGTTTGCATAGTAACGGGAGTGTACTATGCGTGGGCGTAGTGTATGACCACCCTTAATGCAAAGGAAGCTACTACTTCTCGAGGGAAGCTGAGGTAAGTACGTAATTCCATATTTTGTTAGCTAAATATGCAAAATTAACTCTTGCCTTTCTTTTTTGTAGCTAAGAGCTTGTCACAGTGGCTGGTAAATTCAAATAGTCAGATTTGGTACTACAAAAGTTACCACTGCTCAAGAAAATGAGGTAAGAAAGTAATTTTGTTTTTGTGGGCTAAAATTGATTGTGTTTGTTTATGTAGGTGAGAGCTTGTTGTCAAGTACTCAAGGTAATTCAGATGGTCAAAGTAACTTCAATTTGATACTACAGAAGTTACCAATACTCAAGAATGATGTAAGTAGTAATTCCATATTTGTTGGCTAAAATTACAAATAATAACACTGGTATATTTTTTATCGTAGCTGAGAGCTTGTTCAAGAATTACTGGTGATTGAGATTATCAGAATGGTTGATGTTTGATTCTACAAAAGTTACCAGTAATCAGGTAAGAGAGTGATTTAGTATTTGCTTGCTGAAATCAAATGTCATAACCGCTATTATAGTGTTTGCATGAAGTAAGCTAAAAGTAGTAACATTTTATGTTACCTAACTATCAGGCTCGCTCGCCATTGGTGTAATTGTGTTTGGACGTACGTATGTCATTTTGTATAGATAGACACCAGTAAGCTCTGGCGTGCTCTACAACTAACACTAGGAGGCTAGAAACACTAGCCGGTTGGACTCGTGTACGGAGAGTTGCTAAGAAATTATTGGCGGGCTTTTCACTAACAGCCGGAAAAAAACTGTAGCTAACTAATTCACTTGCTATTCTACATAATTCACGTACTCACGCAATTCTCGCCATCATAGTTTCTTAAGGAGCCCTGCATTAAGCCTTTTAGACTTCTTTCAATCCGCTTGTAACCGACTTATTCCATAGTCACGCCCCCTGACCTTAGCAACGCCTTTACCGGGCGTTTTTTTCGTAATCAGCAATAATAAGTTTAGCAAAAGTACTGAAGTGTTGTAGTGCGTAGGGCGAAGACGGCTTGTGCTACAGCTTCCAAATTAGGAGGAAGGCATCCCAAGGCCCCGTGCAGCCTACTGGTAGAATAAATGTGACCGGATTTGGGAAACTCCGCCTAAACGCGGCAAACAATTTTTTTCAGTATCACCGGGTAAAGCCTTATGGGTCGATTTTTTTCGAAATTTTTTTTATGGCAGAAATGGATAGACACCAGTTAGCTCTAGCTTATGACGCAGTTGTAAGCTCTGGCGTGCTCAGAACTCACACTAGGAGGCTAGAAACACTAGCCGGTTGGACTCGTGTACGGAGATTTGCTAAGAAATTATTGGCGGGCTTTTCACTAACAGCCGGGAAAAAAACTGTAGCTAACTAATTCACTTGCTATTCTACATAATTCACGTACTCACGCAATTCTCGTCATCATAGTTTCTTAAGGAGCCCTGCATTAAGCCTTTTAGACTTCTTTCAATCCGCCTGTAACCGATTTATTCGATAGTGTCCCGGAGACACGCAGTAATAGTATACGGACACAAGGCACGCCCCCTGACTTAGCAACGCCTTTACCTGGCGTTTTTTCGAAATCAGCAATAATAAGTTTAGCAAAAATACTGAAGTGTTGTAGTGCGTAGGGCGAAGACGGCTTGTGCTACAGCTTCCAAATTAGGAGGAAGGCATTCCAAGGCCCCGTGCAGCCTACTGGTAGAATAAATTAGAAAACTTTAGATGCCGCGTTTAGCCTGGTTTTCACAAATCCGGTCACAAATTCGAAGACTTCAGATGCCCCGTTTAGCCGGGTTTTCACAAATCCGGTCACATATTTACACTCTTTAACAGAATATTATGGGCTTATGTATGGCAAGAAGTACCATTGGATTAGTAGTACCTAGCTGGATTAAAGTTTCTGAGGAAAGTTCTGTTACTCTCAGCAAATGGTTTAGTGAACACTATAACAGTCAATATAAAACTGTAATAGGAAATACTCAAACCTGCAAGGGAAACATAGTGGACACTACCCATGCAGGGGTACCACTCTCAGCCTAGACTATAGAAAAATTATTTTCCACTATATCTCTTCTATAATTTTAGTCGATAGCTATTTGGATGTCATCTGTTGACAAAGAAATTTGTCAACAATAATGAATTAATATATCTATATTTCCTGAAAAGACATCAGTGAACTATAATACTTTGACTGCATTACTAGTTAACTGTACATTTAAATGTCACTACTCTATTCCAAGTGTAGGAAATTTTAGCCATAATGCAATTAAATCATGCAGGCTTATTGAATAGGTTGGTGAATCAAAGTTAATTAAAGGATCTAGGGTAAGAGAAGAACTAGATCTTATAACTGATAGTAATCATGCCGTGTTGTCCTGCCAGATTTTTTTTAACCTCCGCTGTTTCGGCAGCACTTTTAGAACACATTTTAAGGGTGCAGTACCACTTGAAACCGCTGCGCTAAACCGCTGACGGAGGAGTTATGCTATATATTTATTTCTCGTTGTCTGTTCAATGTATGCTTACTTCGTTGTTGCAGTTGAAACAGACACCAACAGACAGCTCTTATAAACCAAGTTTCAAGAAAAAAGACCGACCAGGAACGGAGAAACAACGGTACAAAACTTATGGCTATTCAGCGAAATAAAGGGGGGACCCTTGCAGTTACGAAGTCGATTTTTTTTCCAGCTGTAGCCTAGGGGCTTCCCCACAACATTGCAACACCGTATTTTTGATATTAGTATTTGTTTTCCATTTTTTAAAATATTTTTATATTATTATTTTTTGTATCCTATTTAAAAGAAAAAACTCGTTGTAATGTTTTTAGATGTGGCGTGTATATACCCGTGTACAAAATATGAGTTCATTCTGGCCACCCAGTACTTTTGAATATCGGTTTTTAGGTACGAAAGCTAACTATTGATTCGTATTCATTTGATTCTTCAACTCCACCCCCCAACTCTGAGCGTGCAATTTATTGTGGGCAAAATTCCCGAAGGTGGCGGCTCTAATTAGAACTGGTAAGCAAACACAAATGAAGAGTTACTGTGCGAGTGAGCCCCGCGGGGAAGAGTACAAGGCTTCTGGAATGTACTGGAGGGTCCTAGACGATGAACAAGCGGAGGCGTATTAATGGCGCCTGGAGCCACTCGTTTAGAATAGATATAATCCAGCTGTGACTTGGAAGGAAGAATCTGCTTCGGTATCTTTGGAGAGCTTGATAGAAGGTTGGTGTAGCGGGTAGAAGTTAGAAGCAGTTTCAGTGTGTTAACTTCAACTTTTCAGGAATTTTTGGTGCTATTTTTTTTCTATCCCTGTTACAGTTGTGAGGATGAATAATAAATATATATATGATATTTGCACACCATTAAAAGAAAATGTGAATTATTACTTTTATTTAGTAATGTTATTTTCTTTCTACAATAATGTATATTTATCAATTAGGCTGTTTATTATCAACTATTATTTTATTGATTTATTTAAAGTAAGACCTGAATCAAATTTTAGATCATAGTACTTTGTCTAATCTACCTCAACAGGAGAGAAAGGTGCTGGCATGCTCTTCATAGAAATAGATGAGCTCCCATTATGAGAAGGCACAACTCCTTGGTTCTATGGTACAACTGGCAGGTTCACAACAAAAGTGCAGAGCAGAAGACATGGCTTCCTTGTTTTCCAGAGGAGACAATAGTAGACCTTGGCTCCTAAGAAGTCATGCCTCCTGAAGAGAAGAATACTACATCCTGGTTATTTAGAAGAGAGGACATGGCTCTCCAGTAGAGAGGTCAATGAGAAGCCACAGCTCCTTGGATCCCCTTGATAATATTGCATACTGCAGAACCTTTGATTTTGTTCAGTTCATATTGTATTTGTTTATGGCCCTGCTACTATGGAGTTACGATTTTAAAATAATTGTTTAGTAATATTTTTTTAGAAAGTGAACAAATATTAATTATCTACACTGCTGCTAGTACTGGTAGTCCTTTGAGGTGAAAGCTCTTTGTGGTAAATTGGTTAGTACAGTGGTACGTGTTCAAGTAGTGCGTGAGTCGGCACAATAGTTTGTTCGGCGGAGTGTAAATTGGATCGAGTTACGGGCTGGTTTTGTGATATTTTACTGAATCACTTAATTACCGCAGGTTCAGGTGGCGGTACTGCACCCTTAACCCCCCTAGATCTTTCTTCTGGGTTGATCACTTCTTTGGCGTTCAAGAAATACCAGCAATAAATTTTCTTAAATATTTCCCTGGAACTGAGCAGCTTCATAAGCTTTGGGTATTCTGAAGGTGCAACAGATTTAGCACATCAGAAGACCAGACCCGCGTTTCCACGGTACAATATCCCTGTACCAGGCTTGAATAAACTATATTCCAACGTGTCCTGTTCTAAAGTTACGAACTCCAAGGAAACTATACCACGGAGTGATTAAGGGGACCACTTGGTGGGTAGACCATAGGTTTTGAGTTCAGATGTGGCGTATCTACGTTTTGAAATTAACTGGCAGAACGTTTTCACACCCTTTGGCTCGAGCTTTTAATGGCAAAAACCCTTGCTGTGTAGCTGCTTCCTTTAAAAGTTATCCAAGCTTTCTTGTAGGCAACTGAAGTCAAGTCAGACTGACAGGAGCTATTGTGGGTAACACCAAGTCTTAATCAAATAATCTTTCGCTGCCCTAGGTAGTTTCGTTTTGCCAAATACAAATGGGAATTTGCCTGAAACTGGCAGTGGTGTTTCTTCTAAATTTGCAGCAAGATGTTAATGATTATTATACTGATACCTGATTAGGCCTATTAATATTCAGCCACTTTTTTTTTTGTCTGAGAAATGAATTTGTAGTAGGTAGTTAAGCTAAAGTAGCACTGTAGGACTTCACTGTTGGTGCTTCATTCTACTATAATGACTTAATTCATACCCTTATACATTATTTATCTCACTGTCATAGGAATCAGGTTCAATGAAATGCCATAGTTACAATGCCAACAGTTGTATGGAACCATAGGAAGCAATTTTGAAACTTTCACTATTGAAACCACATCAATGTTTGTTTACCTAAACCTATTTAAATGAACACATTACATCATAGTCCCAATTAAAACAAAACTGTTCAATGATGTTCCTTCTGTCATCACAATTAGCTACAATCTCTTAATAAGTAAAGCTAAATTCATCTTTCTATTCTTGTGCTCATAAAATATTATTTATTTCCCCATATTAAAAATGTCACTGTGCACAAAGAATTTGGAAATACTTGAAATAGATATAGAGACAAAATTCTTTGGGAGATTTTGGGGTGGCATGTTTGCACTGATGTTTGGCACTGCAGAGTAAATTGCATGAATTTCTACATGACTGAACTAAAGGCCAATAACTACTTTGCCTCCTTTGGATAAAACACATTCTTAGCCTTCTGATAAATTCAGCACGTGGTTGTAAGAAAAATGTGATATGACTTGTGACTTAACTGAGCTTTAAATAAACTATAGTATAGTAAAGAGTTTACAACATGTTTTGGTCACGTTTTACTTTAGGTCCAGGTCCTACATTGAGCGCATCCCGTCGCGTCACCTTACGATCTCCCATCGGGTCACCTTACGATCTCATCGCGACGTTCGCGCGCTCAGTCCCTCAGAACGTGCTAACATGCGCCGATCATCTTGACTACTGTTGTGGTTGTTCAATAGTTTTTTATATTTATAACAAGTTCTAACAAACTATGCTTAAATTCAGAGATTTAGTTTTAAACTATACAAACAGTGAGCAGGCAACAATGTGTTCATGGTTGAGGTACCAGATAGAACTGCTGCAACCCTACTATCAATCATTCAGCAATACATTTTACCTGGCACCACAGTTATTTCTGATGAGTGGAGGTCATACTCTTCCATTACATCAGACGGTCAACCACTCAATAAATTTTGTGGATCCAACAACTGGGGCACACACTCAAACTATTGAAGGAACTTGGTCACAGGTGAAATTCATGATGCGAAAAAGAGGTGTCATGAACACAAGCGATGACTTGTTTGACACATACTTACCTGAATATTTGTGGAGAAGAAAGTTTAAAAATGATGATCCTTTTTTTAAATTGTATGAGCATGTAAAGGAACAATACCCACTTTAATAAACCAATTTTTGTTCTATATAACCCTTATATATCTTACTTAATATCATTGAAATTCCACTAATTACACTTTTACTGAACCCGATTAATAGTAAGGTGACAGTAAGGAGCCGCGATGCGAGGTGACGGGAGACGATGCGCTCAATGTAGGACCTAGGACCTAAAATAAAACGTAACCCATGTTTTTGTTCAATCTCTCAATTATAGCTCACCTATAGCAAAAGAAAATTCAAACACCAAAATTGTTTCATATTGTTATGGTATTGAGTAGTATAATAATAATAAAATAGCTCATGACTAACTTGCTCATAGTAGTAAGACTCACTAAGCGTTAGTATCCTTTTCCAGAATTATTTTTAACTAATGATGGAATTTTCAATTCTGCTTATTTCTTTCCTGCCCAGTTTTGTGGCCTTACAGCTAGACTGGCAGAGAATACCGGTGTACTTGGGAAGCATCACACCTTATGGAAAAGCAAATTTGATGGTAGGAGACTCAATTACAGTGTATTGTGGCAGTTTGTCAGCAGCTAGATGGAGCTACTACTTGCCTACTGAATATTCCATTCAACCAGTTTCTGGAAGACATTATGTTGGATACAGGAGCATTAAGCTGATTAATATACTTAATAATGACACTGGGATTTATGTTTGTCAAGGTAATTACCGTAGAAGTTACTTTTCAATGAAGTTTTCGGTTAAAGTGTGGCAAAATGTACCAAATGGATTAGTAGTACCTAGCTGGGTTGAAGTTTCTGGGGGAAGTTCAGTCACTCTCACATGTGGCAGTATTACTCCAGTAATATGGTTTAGTGCACACTACAACAATCAAAAGAAGACAGTAATAGGAAATACTCTCACACTTCATAATGTGCAAGGGAAACATAGTGGATACTACTCATGTAGAGGTACCACTCTCAACCACGACCTTAGGAGGATTATTTTTCATAGCTCCTCTAGAGTTATAGCGGATGGCTATTTGGACTTTGTCTTTGACACAACAGTAGATTTGTCAACATTAATGAAGTGATACAGCTGTATTTCCTGAAGAGACATCAGTGAACACTATTGTAATACTTTGACTACATTACTATTTACTGTAAATTACAACAAATATGTTACTATTTTATGTTAGAACATCCGCAGGTTAGCCTGAATGCAGCTATAAGTAGCAGGTTCAGTACCAATTATAGGTTAGTTTGCTAAGATACTTTAACTTGAAGGGACAGCTGTAGTTCTAGGAAAGTTTTGGTAGACCAATTTATCATTGACAAAATACAATAATAGGTCCCAATTTCAATTGCGGCTTATCTTAAGCTTGAAAAACCCACCAAATAGGCCTGGTTGCTAGGGCGTGTTAAACTTACTTCTGCTTTCCCCCCAACAAGTACTGCTAGGAGAAAGCACCTACCAACAATAAAGACTGGAAGTCAATCGCATCTCAAGAAATTCCCCAATCACCATTCTGGACTTCTTGGCAGTACTGCACACCGCCTAGTTTAGAAGCCGATTTTTTGTTTATCATTTTCTTACCCTAGTGTGCACGCCACGACGTTGAGTTTTTGTTGAATTTTATTTTACTTTTCTATTTACTCACCTCACCGCGAGAACTATTGTGGATTATTTCCGAGAAATTCCTTATATTAAAAATATGTCAACGTTACTGGGTTGACCCCTCGTGGCCCAAAATCCTGACAAAATTTGAACCGCAGCAGTTGGTCCATTCTCACCACTACGCGCGTACCAATAAGGTGGGGTGGAGTCAACTTACAATAAAAAATTCTCTAGCTCTCAAGTAATGCATTTCCGGGCACTAATTTGTTACAGAGCGGGGAGTGACTTTTTGGTAGATAACGGGCTACTATTCAGCTGGAGTGAGCTACTAAAGGCTCCCAGAGTTGCTATGTGCCAGCACCCTTAATTGGCCAGTAAACTAGAAAATGGTTTCCCATTGAAATCAGCAATGTAATTCAAGGAGCTAAGATAAAAACTAGAGCTATAGAGAACTTATGGCAGCATAGTATTTGTTACTGTATTACTAATTAAATACTCCAAATATTGATCGCCTATGATCACTGTTAACAAGACTTGTCACATCAGGTAAACTTATTTTGTCTGCCCTATCGTGACAGGATCTTCGAAAACAGCCCACTTTGAGCACTATTTCATTTTGAGATAATGGGCAAAACACGATAGTGGGTTAGTTTTGACAAAATATTTTTTTGCTAGACAGTATCTACTACCTTCCTTTAGCTTTCTCCGAAGATTCAGCTCTTAAGGGTGGCCGCACACCGCCCACGCAATTTTTACCCGGTTGGTTGCTAAGCACGATTCTGCTACTTTCTTTATTTGCAGGGCTACTCTACTGTACCAGAAGGATAAAGTACCTGCCGAAGATACTGCACACCGACTTTGGAGTGAATCTGAAGGAAATATCATGGCCCCGATGTAAAACTTTGAAACAACTTATTGGAGCGGTGCGGCAAGTTGGAGCTCCAGAATTTTGTACGCTGCTAACCAAGACGATACTCTAGGGCAAGACAACGAGTTTTTTTCCATTTCAATATTACTTCATGATTTATTTACACTTTTTTTCTTTTATAAGATTTTGAAAAATTCAAATTGTGGTGCCCTTCTTTTTTTTGTGTTCTACACGTGTGCAAAAAATATAGTCGTTCTCATTATTTGATTCCAAGAAAAACTGATTCAAAATTGGATACTTCTATTCCACTCGCAATTCTTAAGGGTGGCCGCACATAGCAACGCGCACTGCCTGTAGATCCGGACATTAATTTATTCCCCGCCAATACCCCACCATTTGATAATACGCGAGCAGAAACTATCGCGCAGTAGTAGCAGAAGTATACTTTGCGAAGTTGTGGTGTTTTAGTTTAGCTTCTTGTTGTCTCATATCCGTTTACAGCAACTCTCCATACGTCGTCTGAGCTCACGCAGCAAGGTGCACCAGGCTGCCTCTCCTCCTGTAGCCGTTCTCCGGACTCTGCGTACCTGAACTCAAGCGGATGGATATACCAGGCTCGATTTCTGCGGAGCGAAGACTTCCCAAGCTGCGCAGATCTAATACCTTCACCTATGGCTATTTCCAATAAACTGCTCTGTCTTCTGACTCTCTTGTTATTGTTGTATTGATGTTTGTTTACTCTTGATATAGGCGGGCTCTTTTTAGAACCAATACAAACTAATTGAAAAAAAAAATTGCTCGCGTACTCGTAGTACGAGATATGGGGGTGGGGCTATTTCTTAAGAATTGCGAGTGGAATAGAAGTATCCAATTTTGAATCAGTTTTTCTTGGAATCAAATAATGAGAACCACTATATTTTTTGCACACGTGTAGAACACAAAAAAAAGAAGGGCACCACAATTTGAATTTTTCAAAATCTTATAAAAGGAAAAAAATGTAAATAAATCATAAAGTAATATTGAAATGGCAAAAAACTCGTTGTCTTGCCCTAGAGTATCGTCTTGGCTAGCGGCGTACACAATTCTGGAGCTCCAACTTGCCGCACCGCTCCAAAAAGTTGTTTCAAAGTTTTACATCGGGGCCATGATATTTCCTTCAGATTCACTCCAAAGTCGGTGTGCAGTATCTTCGGCAGGTACTTTATCCTTCTAGTATAGTAGAGTATCCCTGCAAATAAAGAAAGTAGCAGAATCGTGTTTAGCAACCAACCGGTAAAAATTGCGTAGGCGGTGTGCGGCCACCCTTAAGAAATAGCCCCACCCCCATATCTCGTACTACGAGTACGCGAGCAATTTTTTTTTCAATTAAATTGTATTGATTCTAAAAAGAGCCCGCCTATATCAAGAGTAAACAAACATCAATACAACAAAACAAGAGAGTCAGAAGAGAGAGCAGTTTATTGGAGATAGCCATAGGTGAAGGTATTAGATCTGCGCAGCTTGGGAAGTCTTCGCTCCGCAGAAATCGAGCCTGGTATAATATCCATCCGCTTGAGTTCAGGTGGCAGAGTCCAGAGAACGGCTTCAGGATGAGAGGCAGCCTGGTGCACCTTGCTGCGTGAGCTCCGACGACGTATGGAGAGTTGCTGTAAACAGATATGAGACAACAAGAAGCTAAACTAAAACACTACAACTTCGCAAAGCATACTTCTGCTACTACTGCGCGATAGTTTCTCTCTTATCTAGCACACAAGTGTACAAAACATTTATAAGGTAGATTACAATGATAATTGCATTGGTTTTTGCCTGCACATGAATATAATTAATGCTCGGTAAAGGGTCCATGCTATTCCATTGAGTGTGAATTTCACACTAAGTGTGCATTCACACTAGGAAGAAAGTGTGAAGGACCACAATGCATAGGTGGTGGGCATTCACAACACCAGTTTGGTGTGAATTTGGTGGGTTTTCACGCTATACTTTTTACAGTGTACCATTGAACATAAATAATGCATTTTGTATAACTGTAGAAGGCTTGGAAGAAGAAATCCATACTGTCCTGGAAGGAGCAGATGAAATGGGAAAGTTTTTGATTGAGAGTTAGTGAATGTTGAAACTGAGACAGATATTGCTGAAGCTGGAGAAGAGCTTACCGAATATGATATTGCTGATACTAATGTAGACCAGAAGTCCATGAAGCATTGTCTCATGTTTCATCTGTTGAAATTGACATCGATTTGTCCGTTAGTGACATTAAGGAGAAAGATTCTGTTGCTGTATTTATGGAAACTGGATGTCAGTTCAAACTTTGGAATGGGAAAAGCTGCTCTCTTCAATTTTCTTCATCTTTTGTAGAGAATGTACCCTTAAGTTGCTTGGCACTGTCAAGATCAGAGCTTGACATGGTTGTATTGGGACAAATCATGGCTAATGCAGTACTAGTGTCACAACTGAGACTTCTAAGCACGTTGCTTTGACTAGGTAGAAGAAATACACAAAGTATTTTCACCAAGGCAAGCCAGTGTGCCCAGTAATGTTTAGCTTTTTGCACTCAATTGGTGAAACCCGGCTAAAGAATTTGGTTCATATAGTTTCAAGTAAAATGGCCTTGTACCTCGTATTCATGGAAACTCAAGAAGACTGCCACATAACGCTCTTTCTATGTCATCAGTAGAATTTGTGGTTATATTTCTTCTAAACTATGCTGATCAAAATGGTATCCTATTACCTGGTCCATACCTGGGTACAGTAGGTCCGATATCAAGCTTCTTCCCTCTAGTACATACAAACGTGCAATTTGGAGAGTATATCAAGAGTCAGCCATTTCTGCTGATAGTGTGTATTCTGTAGCGTATCCAGCATTCATTCGTCTCTGGCGATCACTTCTTCCTGCTATTGTCATAATGAAACCTATGACTGACTTATGTTGGGAGTGTCAGAGGAATAGGGCAGCCATTCTTCGTGCTGCTAATTGCCCGGATACAGAGAAGTCTGCCACTCTAAAGAAAGCTAAAATTCACCTTTTGCTGGTTCAGAAGGAGCGATCCTTTTATAAGTCAATACTGGATGAGTGTAGGCATGCAGTCCATGACTTCTTCTCTTCTATGGTGGGTCTTTTACACCACTACTACTATTGTCACAGCTTAATGCAAACTCGAATGCTATTAAGGTGCATTATTCCTTTGACTTTGCACAGACAGTACACTTTCCATCAGACCCTCTTCAACCCGGACCAATCTACTTTCTAACCCCACGGAAGTGTTCAGTTTTTGGGATTCAGTGTGAAGCCATACCAAGGCAAGTAAACTTCTTGACAGATGAGGCAAGTAAGTGACTGCGGGAAAGGAGACAATTCAGTCATACGTATGCTTCAATTTTTCTTTGATAATCATGGCCTTTGAGCAGGAAGTCTACTTACACACAGACAACTGTAGGGAAACATAGTGGACACTACTCATGCATAGGTACTACTCTTAGCTTATTTTCCAATACAGCTCTTCTAGAATTATAGTGGATGGCTATTTGGATGTCATCTTTGACAAAACAATAAATTTGTCAACAATAATGAATTAATATCGCTGTATTTCCTGAAAAGACATCAGTGAACTACTAGTTAACTGTAAATTTAAATGTCACTACTCTATTCCAAGTGTAGGACAAGGTTAGCCTGAATACAACTAAATTATGCAGGCTCAGTATCCTTTGTATAGTATTGAATACGTTGGTGAATCAATGTTAATTTAAGGATCTAGGGTAAGAGAAGAACTAGAGGTATGGATATCCTATAACATCATAGTAATCATGCCGTGTTGTCCAGCCATTATTTTTCTTCGAACACTTTTTCTGTTTCTTTACCAGTTTATCCTTCGCTGTTTCGGAAGCACTTTTAGAACACATTTTAACCCTCCTAGATCTTTCTTCTCAGTTGATCACTTCTTTGATTGCTATTGAAGAGATTGCTCTCATCACACAGCCAAGCCATAATTTTATAAATGTTGATTTGGAAACTACCCAGTTTCAGACTGGATATTCTGACTGTGGTTTGTACGGCTATTGCATTTGCCACTGAAGTGTGTTATGGAAACAATCTCGTAATTGATTACTATTATAATTGTTGAAGCCATAACTGAAATAATCTTCTTTATTTTGTACTTTATTTATTTCATGTTATTTCACTTACTTTATTTCCTTTCCCTATCTTTATTTCTTTTCTGCCTTTAGTTTCCTCGTCGATGTCTTCGTCAGAGTTCTCGTCGTCAATTATCGTTCTTCATGACTTCGAGCTATTCATATCTCCCTTCATTACCATCTCGAACTATTCATCACGCATATCCCCTAACATATAAACAGTTGTCATAGTTTTAGTTTTCAGTTCTAGCTTGTTATTCTTAGTCATCTATTGTCTCACCCTTGTTTTACAGTCTAAGAACTCATCCAAGGTAGTCAAACAGTATTTATATCACCGACATTACTTATATCATATTTAAACTGTCTATTTTTGGTTTCATCTTTTACTTGAAAGGACTACAGTCCTCTTTCACTTAGTGCTCTCGGTGCCTTTGGCATATATTCTTTATAATTCATAATTAAACATTTTAGTTATTTATTCAGTAAAGAACTGACTCAGAAGGTGACACCAGTGGTTGGGAGTTACGCCAGCATCAGTTCGCCCAGAAACTTGGTTGGGAAAGAGTATCTTGGTTTGGGTTTAGCCATTCCGCATCTTAACATTTTTTGGTCCTTCGAGCCGGATACTTCAACAAAGAACTGTCGTACTCATATTCGTTTGGGTATTTTCACTACTTGTGAATTTAAACTTGTTTCTTTCTATTTTTAGATGGAATTACTCAAACGCAAGCGTGGTGGTTTTACTGGAGCCATCACAAGGGTCTTTAACAAGGGTACACTTACCCAAGAAGAAGACTATTCTTCAGTCAACCTTGGACAACTGGAGCGCCAAGTTGAGTCTATCCGCTCTGCCGATGCTTCCTATAGGAAATTGCACGACGAGCTACTTGAAACTTTCGCCAATGACGTCAACTACGACGAAGAATCTGACAATTTGGAACTGCACGAAGAGTCCGTGGAGGAGAAGCTCTTAGTGTAGTTCACCAGTTGATTGCTGTTTTCAAGGTCCATTCAAATTCAATTCAAATTTTGGCCAAACTGGATTCACTAGAACGTCAAATGAAGGATCAACCTGAGAAATCATTTCAGTCAGTGATTTCCAAACTTCAGGAACGATATGAAGCAGTGGAGGATATCCTGAGGGATTCTACTATTCCTTTAACTCATAGCATTAGACGGTTGGTTTTAGACCTTGAACCTCGGATTTTAAATATATGTTCTATAGATATAAATCGACTACTACTCTGGATTTGGATGCTTCAAGTGCATCCAGTTCTACTCAATCTCATGTGAAACTACCCAAGCTGACACTTCCTACCTTTCACGGAGATCCATTGAATTGGGCAGCATTCTGGGAGAGATTTGATTCTGCTGTGCACTCAAATTCAAACTTGGATAAGGCAAGCAAACTCACCTACTTAAGAGAAGCAATAAAAGACTCTAAAGTCATACCTCTTCTTCATCGACCAACTTCATCTGAAACTCAGTATGATGATTTGGTTCAAATGCTGGTTGAGAGATATGATCAAAAAAGATTGGTACATCAAAATTATGCCCTATCTTTGATAGAATCCTCTTGTATCAAGCAAGGTACCCATGATGAATTGTGTATGTTCATAGATACTATAGATCATAATATAAGTTGCCTGAAAGATACTAAACAATATGACTTAGGGGCGTTTCTAACATCTGTTCTTACAACCAAATTAAATAAGAAACTTCAGGAGTCTTGGCTTACTTACAGTAAAGATTATAAGAAGGTACCAGATGTTGCAGTTTTCTTGGCATTTCTAAAAAACAAAATGCAAACTACCCCAATGACAACCATCTCAGTTTCTAAGCTTGAGGTTAAATCTGAGTGTAACCAGGTTAAAAAACATAAAGCCTCTGTAAATGCCTCACAACCTGCCAACTCAAGGTCTCATTGCTCTGTATGCAAAGGAAATTCTCATCCTCTGTATTTATGTCCAACTTTTAAATCAATGAGTGTTGAAAACAGAAAGACACAAGCTCACTCCTCAAAGGCCTGTTTTAACTGTTTACATTATGGACATTCCTTAAAAGAATGCAAGAATACTGGTCGTTGTAAAAAATGCTCTAAATCTCACCATACAATGTTACATAGAGAACAAACAAGCAATAACAATGTTGAAACCAACACAATTGTTAATTCTACTGAAGTTCCAATTGAGCACATCAAACCTCAAGGAGAGATCCAATCTTCATTGTCCATGACCAGTCAAGTCATTCTAAAAGGCCCATCTGGCAAGCAAATTGTGGTTAGAGCCCTTCTAGACTCTGGAGCAGGACTTTCTCTGGTGTCTCAACGAATAGTGAAACAACTTCAACTGCCGAAATCTTATCACAGCATCTCTATATCAGGAGCCATGGGAGCACACGTGGGATCTATATCACATATAGTCAACTTAACTATTGTTCACAAAAACTCTAAACAATTTAAACTAAATTTCGAAGCTGCAGTGGTCTCTAAAGTAACATGTGATTTGCCATCAGTTGATGCAACTCACCTCAGAAACTTACCTCATTTGAAGAATCTTGACTTGGCAGATCCATTGTTCTTTCAATCTGGCAAAGTAGATTTGTTGCTAGGTTGTAATATATACCAAGATTTGGTACTTCCAGGTATAAGAAAGGGTCAACAAGACCAACCTGTTGCCAAGGATACTGTCTTTGGCTGGGCAATTCTTGGTCGCTACAATCGAGATGATTCATTGCGAGACTTTACTTCAAGCTCAGCATTTCATGTCATTCCGAGTCCAAACACAGATGCTCTTCTGCAACGCTTCTGGGAAATTGAAGAAGTCTCAGAAAACTCCCATTCACTTACCCATGAAGAAAGTATCTCTATTGACCATTACAATACTACTCATGTATTTTCTGTAGGTCGATACAAAGTGACTCTTCCCAGAAAGCCAGATGCTCCAAAACTCGGAAACTCTAGAGCTCAGGCATTGCAACGGTTTTTTTCCAATGAGAAGTCTCTCATCAGGAGAGGTAACTGGGAAGCCTTTCAGCAAGTTGTTCAAGAGTATTTGGATCTTGGCCATGCTAAGTTAGTTCCTATTCCAGCTCTTCAACTCTCTTCCGAAGAATCCTATTACATGCCAATGCATGGTGTTGTGAAGGAAAGTAGTTCTACCACAAAGCTCAGAGTAGTTTTTGATGCCAGTGCTAAGACCACTTCTGGTTCTTCTTTCAATGACACTCTCATAGTAGGTCCCACATTGTATCCCAATATATGTGATATTCTCATAAGATTTAGGACCTATCCAGTGGCTGTTTCCTCCGATATAAGCAAAATGTATCGTGCTGTAGAGCTCTGTGAAGCAGATCAAAACTTTCATCGCTTTCTTTGGAGACCAGACACCGTGTCTGAAGTGAAGGATTATCAAATGACTAGAGTGACATTTGGTGTCGCCTCATCTCCATTCGTAGCAATCCAATCACTTCAACAAACTGCTCATGATTTTGGTGATTCATTTCCACTAGCTAAACCACATGTTTTCTCTTCTATGTATGTAGATGACTGTTTGGCAGGTGCAAACACTCCTGAAGAAGCTATAGATCTATACTCGCAACTTCGTGAACTCCTTGGTAAAGGTGGATTTGATCTCCGCAAGTGGAGAAGCAGTTCTAAAGAAGTTTTGGATGCTATTGATCCATCCCTGCATGAGCCTACTCCAGTCAAAACTCTGTCAGACAATACTACAGTGCAGCATGCTAAGGCTCTAGGTTTGGCTTGGGATTCCACTGCTGACACACTGTATGTAAGTGTTGGAATAATTAATTCCCATAGCTCCACAAAGAGAGAGGTTATTAGTGACATTGCACGCACCTTTGATATACTTGGGTGGATGGCTCCTGCGATTGTTGTCATGAAAATTCTCTTTCAGCGTTTATGGGAGCTCAAACTTGGCTGGGACGAGGAAATTCCATCTGATCTCCAGGAGCATCATCAACAATGGAAAGCGCAACTTCCTTTGTTGAAAGACAAACCCTTTAATAGGTGCTACTTCAGAACTTTATCTGTCAAGGAATCAGTCGAACTTCATGGTTTTTGCGATGCTTCTGAAGCTGCTTACTCTGCTGTTGTTTACGTTCGTGCAACGTATTCAAATGGACCGCCCACTGTAGTATTAGTAACTGCAAAGACTAAGGTTGCACCACTAAAGAAGCTGTCTATACCCAGGTTAGAACTTTGTGGTGCTCACTTGTTGGCTAAGCTACTTAATTCTGTCAGACTTGCTATGGGAATTAGCTTAGATTCTGTATTTGCTTGGTGTGATAGCACCATAGTTTTGCACTGGTTGGATGGTAGTCCCCGTCGCTTTAAAACGTTTGTGGGAAATAGAATTTCTAACATTTTAACTTTGTTTCCTTCTAGTGTTTGGCATCATGTTCCCACAACTTCTAATCCAGCTGATTGTGCTTCTAGAGGTCTTCTTCCACAAGAGTTATTGACCCATGATCTCTGGTGGAACGGTCCAAAATGGCTTCATTCAGATCCCATTGATTGGCCTTCTCAACCAATGTCACCTCCTGTAGCATGTACTTCAGAGCTCAAAACTGTTTGCACTGTCACTTTGAATTCTGTACATTGGATTGAAGGAAGGTTTAGCAATTATAATCGGTTATTACGAGTTAATGCTTGGATTCACCGATTCATCTCCAACTTGAAGCTCAAAAGACTTCACAAATCAATCAACATGCATTCAAGATTGTCAGTTTCAGAGCTGAATTCTTCAGAAGCACACTTATTTTCTTTAGCCCAAAACCGTCATTTCCATGATGAGCTTTTGCAACTCTGTCATGACAAACCGATCAAAGCAAATTCACGTCTTATATCTCTTAATCCATTCATTGACAAAGATTACCTGCTGAGAGTAGGCGGTCGTCTCTCAAATTCATCTCTGTCGTTCGATCAAAAACATCCTGTCATTCTTCCTAACAATGATATACTGACCGGTTTATTAGTTTCTAACTTACATGTTTCTTTGTGTCATTGTGGTCCTTCTCTCCTTATCAGTTCTGTAGGTTCAAGAATCCACATCATAGGAGTCAGACGACTGGTACGAGACATTTGCCGGAGATGTGTCACTTGCAGGCGTTCAACAGCCAAGGCTCAAAAACAGCAAATGGGTCAACTTCCTAAGGCCAGAGTGATTCCAAGTCCTCCATTCACAATAACTGGATCAGACTTTGCTGGGCCTTTCTCATTGAAGAAGGGTCACACTAGGAAACCTGTTATTATTAAAGCTTATTTGTGTATATTTGTTTGCTTTAGCACAAAGGCTACTCATCTGGAATGTGTGTCAGATCTGTCTACGGAGGCTTTTCTTGCAGCGTTCAAACGTTTCATTGCTAGACGTGGTCTTCCACAGGAAATATTTAGTGATAATGGGTCCAATTTCAAAGGTGCTCACAATGATCTCCAGAAATTTTATCAGGAGTTGTCCTCGAAACCTACTAAAGATTCGGTTCACCAATATTTACTGAACCATCGAATCAAGTGGAACTTCTCTCCTGAAAGAGCACCACATTTTGGAGGACTATGGGAGGCTGCAGTGAAGTCAGCTAAATTGCACCTTCGTCGCATCATAGGTCAACAAATTCTTAATTTTGAAGAATTTTCTACTGTTTTGTGTCAGATAGAAAGCTGTTTGAACAGTCGTCCTCTTCTGTCACTTTCAAGTCATGCAGACGATGCTATTGATGTCCTGACGCCTGGACATTTCTTAATTGGGAGGCCCTTAAATGCCTTGCCTGAAGCTGATTTGACCGAAGTTCATTCTCCCCTCAAACGTTGGATGCTAGTCCAAAACATTTCTCAACACTGGTGGCGACGATGGTCGAAAGAATATCTTCAGCAATTACAGCGATTGTCAAAGTGGCAACGTCCTATGCAAAATTTGACCATTGGTGACATTGTTATCATCCTTGAAGACAATCAATTTCGTAATCATTGGCCTCTTGGTAGAATCGTTTCAGTCTATCCTGGAAAAGATGGGAAAGTTCGTGTGGCTAGTGTTCGTACTTCTACTTCTATATACAAGCGTCCAATAACCAAACTCGCACTTATTCTGTCAGAGGAGTCTGAAAAGGACAGTCGTCCTTTGGCGGGCGGCATGTTGAAGCCATGACTGAAATAATCTTCTTTGATTTGTATACTTTATTTATTTCATGTTATTTCACTTACTTTATTTCCTTTCCCTATCTTTATTTCTTTTCTGCCTTCAGTTTCCTCGGCGATGTCTTCGTCAGCGTTCTCGTCGTCAATTATCGCTCTTCATGACTTCGAGCTATTTATATCGCCCTTCATTACCTCGAACTATTCATCACGCATATCCCCTAACATATAAACAGTTGTCATAGTTCAAGTTTTTAGTTCTCGCTTGTCATTCTTAGTCATCTATTGTCTCACCCTTGTTTTACAGCCAAAGAACTCATCCAAGGTAGTCAAACAGTTTTTATATCACCGATATTACTTATATCATATTTAAACTGTCTATTTTTGGTTTCATCTTTTACTTGTAAGGACTACAGTCCTATTTCACTTAGTGCTCTCGGTGCCTTTGGCATATGTTCTTTATAATTCATAATTAAACATTTTAGTTATTTATTCAGTAAAGAACTGACTCAGAAGGTGACACCAGTGGTTGGGAGTTACGCCCCAGTTAATGAGAGTAGCATCAGCTCGCCCAGCAACTTGGTTGGGAAAGAGTATCTTGGTTTGGGTATTAGCCATTCCGCAACCTAACAAGAGGTACTTCTGGAGAATACTGCTCAGAAGCAGAGAAAAGGTGGCAAGCTTGAGCCTACATGGCTAGGACCATACATTGTCAATAGATGTATGGGTAAGGGGTTGTATGAGATGTCAAGGAATGGCAAGATTGTCAAGACTAGGGCCAATATTGCACGTCTGAAAGTTTACAGAAAAAGAAGCTTAAAAGAGATGCACTTGCCTTCACAAGATGAAGTAGCCGAAAATCAATTATACGGAAGTGATATGTCTGATGAAGGAACGATTGATAGTACTCATGTGCCAGTAAATGTAGTACAGGAGACACCACAAAAGAAACAAAGATTGGGAATTGAAGAAAAAAATAAAAATTCTCATCCTATCCAGTTGAATGGTTATAATAGTGACGAAAGCTTTTGCAATATGTCATTGTCACCATCACCTACAGATACAAGTTGCAGAGAGAATTCAGAATTGATACAAGAGTCACAAGAATCTAACACATGCCAGAAAAAGTCAATGGATTCATTGGGTTTACAAGTATCTGTTTCACCAGTGTCTTCTCAACTAAGGAAATCAGAGTGTACCAGCAAAGACCAGGAGTTTCAAAATTACGTAGTGACATTTCAGGCAATTACCAAAGAAAGTTTAATTTTGAAGTTAACTCCATTTATTTCCATACTAGAAAGAATTAAAATGGGAGAAGTAAGTTGGGTAATTTTGATTGGAGAATTCAAAACTGAGCCATTTAGTGCATAGGACCACTTACTGATCAGTATGTAAAGATGTGCATCAAAACATTGTAGGATACAAAAGTGGGTGTGGCTAAGTACACTAAGACTCTCCCTCCCCGACAAAAATCCTCTATAAAGTTTGTGATAATGGACTTAGTCTGCATAAGCATGTATATATAGGGGTAGTAGCTATGTTACTTCTCTTGTACATAAATGGACAGGGTTCTAATGATTGACCAGTTCCATTTTTCTCAAAATTTGCTCAATTTTATTTTACCTGTATTGTATATTCAGAGGCATGAGTCAATTTTAGAAGTTACAAAATTATATACTTACCATTTTAAACTCTCAGTCTGTTTTATTTCTTCATTATGTATTTGGCTGTGGGTGTGCTTTAATATTTTCCACTAGTGATAGTTTGCTCAAACATTAGAGTTCAGTATAGTGAATGTCATAGTCAATTAGTGATTTGTTAAATTTTTATAGCAGTATTCAGTGTATGATAAATACTTCATGACAGGCGATGTAAAGCTATTGAGGTGGAGGGGACTGTGGAGTGGAGCATAATGTAGATACATGCATATATATGTTTACACTTTAGTTGTAGTTTTTCTATCAAAAATACTTCAATTTTAGTTTTAGTTTTGGTTGCTTAAATAGATTATGGCACTTTTATTTTGTTTTATGTTGATTATACACGAGTATTCAATTTATTCAGTCACTTTTTTGTAACAATTTTTTGTATTGTATCTTCAGCACTAACTTAGCTATTTTGTGTTTCGAGTTTTATTCGTCTCCTGTTTTAATCCCTCTAATATGAGTTTTGGAAAACAAAACAAAACAAACTCAGTCAGCGGCAGTAAGTTTTTATTAACCTTATGATGGAGTCTTATTGAGCAAGAATACTATGAGTAGTTGATAAATAGAGACTAGCAAGTCTTGCCTAATTTAACTATACTATAAGTATTCTCACTTGCATGAGTCACAGCCAAAATGTCGATAACACATAATAATTGTTTTAGCTATAGTTTTACAACAATAGGCTTAGATACACAACTAAAATGTTTTCACATCACTGTAATTAATTTTTGTTTTACGTTACATACATACATACATACATACATACATACATACATACATTTAAAAGGATACATACATACATGCATATAGATTAATAAGTATGCATTCATGCGTATCTACTGTAGTGGCAGGAACATGAGTGCCCTAGCTATAATGACTTCATTAATACTTCATGCAAGAAACTTCGTAAGTTATACTCACTGAATATGCATAATGTTTTATACTGATTTACTTATCTTTATACTTACAGAAATGTTGAAAAATAGAAGTCATTCAATTACATGTATAACACTATCTCAATTTGAAGAGGTAGTTGAATTTCTCCTTTCTAAATTTTGTTGCAATGACAAGTCAAGCTCGGTAATGATAGGCTATTTGTCAAATATTCCACTGGTAATGTCAATTTTGTCATAAACAGATTTTTTCATACACAATGGATGTCTTCCTGCCAGAATCCTTGTGTCTCATTATAATGGATTTGTTCAGTGTTAGCAAGAGTGAGGCATTTGTTATTGGATCATTTATTGGGTAAACAATCACTAATAATTTATTGTTTACTAGGCTAGAAGTATTATGTATACTTATGTGCGTAAGAATCAGTGTGTTCTACAAAATGTCTCTACAACAACAGGTTTGTTCTGCTCTCTAGTTATGTAAATTTACTATTAGCTACAACTGTATCTGCAGCATCTGCGCTTGGTCCAGAAAGCTGGAGATTATATGAAGATCTAAAGAAGAAGTTTGATGGTAGCTTGCTATGTTAATTCAAAATTTCATTCCATTCTGTAATGTAATTTACTTTTGTAGCGAAGAAATGTGAAGGAAATGAGGGCAAACAAGTGAAAGTAGCAAAAGTTACACCTCAAGGTACTCCTTTAAAATGTTATTTGCTAGATATTGAATAAAATGAATTAAAAGAATATCCCTTTGTATATAGCATGTATGTAGTGATAATATGTATTAAATTATAGAAAACCCTTGCTGTTTTACAAGTCTGCAGCCAAGTTGTTCTAACTCAAGTGACACATTGAATAGTTCCAGTATTGTGTTGAATGACTCACCAGTATCCAATGATGAATGGATTTATTGGAACAAGCGGCTGGGACTGTTAACAGCTGATCAAGAGATGTTAAAAAGAGGAGAATGGCTGACAGATAAGCATATTAATGCTGCAAGTGTGCTGATAAAGGAAGAGTTTCCCAAACAACATGGTCTACAGGACACCCTTCTCCTACAACGTTTTGACCAATATGAATCAGAAGATTCTCAGTTTGTTCAAATAATTCATATCAATGGCAACCATTGGCTGTGTGTGTCAAACAAGTTCTGTCCTGCAGGAACTGTAGACGTATATGACTGCTCACCTGGCACTGGATTTTCACCGTCTCTTAAGCGACAAATTGCAGTCGTATTGAAATGTAAATATTCTGATTTTAGTGTAAGACTAGTTGAAGTCCAGAGACAAATTGGAAATGCAGACTGTGGTCTTTTTTCCATCGCTTTTGCGTATGCCCTTTGTTATGATTTAGATCCACATGGTATTCAGTTTAACCAGTCTGCCATGCGAGCACATTTTGATTTGTGTGTGGATAAAGAAAAAATAGATATGTTTCCAGTATCAACTCGTTGTCGGCGATAAAACACGAAGAGTAGAATCAAGTCCGTGAAAATGGTGCCAGTGTTTTGTACTTGTCGCCTACCTTGGGATAAAGCTGATACAGTAAAGGGTCCATTAGTCAAGTGTTCCCTATGTAAAGAATGGTATCATTCACAATGTGACGACATCGACTTGGAGTTGTATGATGCATTTTGAACTGAACCATTGATTTTGTAGCTCGTATATAGGCATGAAACTTGTAAACGTTTGATTTTAATTATTACTACTGGTATTTTTGTGTCACTCAGCTAGTTAGCTATATTTTACATTACTACATCATATTTGTGAGTCTATACATTTATATTGACGAGAAACTTGAAAAAAAATATACATTAAATCTTGCAAGCAATGCTTGTATCCTTAGTTATATAATAAGCTATAAGATCATACTTTACATTTTAGTTTTAAAATAGTAAATGTCCTTAACATGTCAGTCTGCCTCATTCACCCTCACCCCAACACTATATATTTAGCATCATTAACTTCCGTGTAATCTGTTGTATGAATCTGAAATCACAATTAGTGTGTGCTTTCTATTAAGCTTTTGCTCATGCTATTCCTAAGATTGTTTTTCTCTTCGTGTGGACATATCAAATGAAAGTAGTCGTAAAAGTAGCAAATTACGTGAGGTCATTCATTAAAGTTCTCCCTAGCTACTGTGAGCTATTGGTTTTGATCAATTATTAACATTTTTGTATCAATTACTATTGCTATGACTGTGTATCTAAAATATTCCACTCTAGTACTTTTAATTTTTCTGCTGGTTATGTCACTTGTTGCTAGCTAGATGTATAAAATTGTGAGGATTTTTAAATTTGCACCATCACTGGCTATAATGGAATATGCCTACTTATTTGCTACACTTTTAACAACTTAATTGTGGCAAAATAAAGAAATAATTACGTATGTTCATACTCATGATGAACAGCTTATGAAGTGTAGTTGTTCATCTGTATATAGTTATAGTAACAATAATATAGCTAAAACATTTATTTATACCTTTTATATGATTGCATACACACATTCAGCAAAAGAGTGGTTTGTTTTCTATCACTGTCAAACTCCAATACAGTCAGGATTGAACATTTAAAAAACCACCTTCTGCTTCAGTTCAGACAAAAGGAATGAGAGAGTGGAAGACAAGCTAAGAGCTGAAGGTGTTTCATTTCAATAAGAGATCAACCTAAACAAGAGAGGGAAAAAAATAATTTTCAGGGAAAGGGAAAATAGGCTTCTTCACAATCTGCTTGCAGGGAAAAGAGGAACTGGCTTAAAGAAAAAAAAAAGAGCTGCAAAGTTTAAAATTGTGTGCATTGTGTCTAGCAGCCAGAAAAGCTAATTCCACTAAATTAGTTTCCCTAACAGAATAAATTATATATCTACACATAGCTAAGCTTGCTTATAAATAGTCAAGTTAGTGCCATCATAGAAGAACAAACTATATAAATACAAAAATAGCTAATTGAAACTAAGAGCTCACATACCATTTGTACCATTTAGCACACCTCTAGTAGCTAGTGAGATTTTTTTTTGTCAATTACAATCTAATGGTAAATATTGGTACTTTATTAGAAAAATAAAAGGTAAATTTTTGGGACAATGCATGAATAAATTTGGGTAAAACAATGCAAATAAAATATAAATCATTTATGAGCATAATATTATTGGTAAAAATAAAAGGAACTGCCACAAGAACACTATAAAACATAAGTAGCATATTTTATCTAGCTAGCTAATCTAGTTTTAGTATAAAATTAAAGATAATTGCCCTCATTTTAATCACTGTTAGAAGGCTAACTCACTGGTTTAAGCTTTGACCATTCCTCCTCTGTATAGGTTTTCTTGTAGAAAGTAGCTTTAAAAAAAACGCGAGAACCAACATACTACACAGTTTTAGTATAAAATTAAAGATAATTGCCCTCATTTTAAGCACTGTTAGAAGGCTAACTCACTGGTTTAAGCTTTACCCATTCCTCCTTTGCTCTGCCATTTCAACCCGCTCGCTCCACTCCTCAGTAACCAGTTTAATAAAAAGGGGATACCCATATTTCCGCAGGGATACCCATATTTCCCGTAAATATAGGTACGGGGGTACCTATATTTCTGGAAATACGGGTATGGGGGCACCCATTTTTTCGTAAATATAGGTACCCGGGACACCCATATTTGGGGATACCCAAATTTACTTGACACCGGGTCACACACCTGGCAGAACTAGGATGCCAGTGCATGAAAGCAGGCACTGAGCTGGGTAAGCAAATCTTGAATTCATAAATGTGATTGTGAACAGATTTGGAATTGTGTTTCTGAAATTAGTTCACACAACATCACTTGCTTGAGAAATGAAGCATGTGCAGATGAATGCCCTAGAGACTTCAATGGAGACTCCAATTGCAGCAGCTGCACAGATGACAGGCTATCTCTGGCATCAAACTGTACCAGGTGCAAAGAAGACAACAAAAATTGTCTAGTAAGAAAACTAATACTGTAGCTAAGTTTACAAAGTACATTCACAACACGAAATTACAGCGTCCATCTTTTTTTACAATAAATTTGAAAGACTTAACAAGATGTTAGTGAAATATTTGTTACACTGATGCTTGTACAATATTATGAATCTAGTACATTAACTATCACATAGGGTAGATACAGAGTCACAAGTATTTCTTTCACTAGATGATCGTCCACATGCTCTCACAGGATATGTAGTGAGTGTCCAATTGGAGGGACACTGCTGGTTAGTGTCTGACAAATTCAAGTAAGCTACTCTAGTCCAGCCTGGACCTCCACAGGAACATGCAGGAACTGTTATATGTATCGTAATAATTTTTGACAACTTCTCGAACTCTTCTACGTTCCTCACTGATGGTGTCCTGTGAAGGACAAGTAGAACCACCACTAGAGTCTGGACTGGAGTACACAGTGGCAGGAAGACGAACTATTTGTCCAGTACACAAACAAGAAACACATAAGATGCTACAGAAAAGGAACACCAGCAAAGGATAGGCCATAGCGTAAATACACTGTGAAATATCACAACTTTCTTTTATCACCTTCTCACATAACTGTCAAGAGACTTCAAGAATTTGTTAAGTCTTGCCCTACCAACAATAACCAATGGACCATAAAAATATTTTCAACACTCGTATTTAGTGTTAATGGAACATACACCTTGCCATGACTCACACCTTTGCCAATCAAACAAATGGAATGTGAATATTTAGTGGAGGCTGGAGGGAATGTTGAACTGATCTTGGTCTCACTGGTGAAAGATTTTCAGGCAGATGAGATAATAAATAATCCTTATGATAATGCTCGAGTTGTTTTTAAAGTAGTATTAACTGTAGATAACTCAGTACAAATGTTTCAGACTGAAGTCTGCTGGCAGCTGTGTAAGGCAACTAACGTTATCTACAGTTAATACAGTACAAACAGCTCACACATTGTTATTGAGCAGATAACATGGTAATGGGTCTCGACTTTATCAGTTGATAGTAAAGTTATAAAAATTCACGATATGAACTAATGAGTCCCAACTGTATAGCATATTCGTGCTTATAAGCATTTGAAAACCATAGAACAGACCTAAAAATAACACTCAAAAATTGTCTGGACAATTTGTCCGAACAAATCAAAGTTTGCCTGGACATCGACTTATTTCAACCCATTTCGTTATTCAAATTATTGTTATTACTAAACTGGTCAGAGTATGGTTAAATAATGATGAACTAAATAATCATGGTGTGAATCAAAGGATAGTTATAGTTCATGCACTACTATCATTTATTATAAGGTTGACAGGTGAACACCTTATATGATTTAAATAAGTGAGTTTGTGATAGTTGTTAAGAAATAGTTAACTTTCAGTGCCAGTCCAGTCGTTCATTGATAACGAGCACTAGCTACAAAAGAAGCAACAGCTAATAGCACTTTTTTTTTTGCTGCCAACAGGAAATAAACTTACCGAAGAGATCGTAGATTTCTTAGACAAAACCATACAAGCCTAACAAGAAACTAAATCAGAAGAACACCGTAGAAAACTTGAGGGAAAGGTAGCAATCGACTCCGCGCATGCAATCAATTTCTGAAGAATTGAAATTGCTGATTCAGCACAATTGGAAGGATCACGCGACTGACTTAATTATGGCTTCCCGGCCCGTCGCGTATCATGTTTTTCCAGCGAGTGAGAAAACGTTATTTCTGGTTCTTTTTGATGCAACACCTTTTGGCCCGGACACAATGACCATGCATATCATTGATTGTGTGGTCCAAATCAAGTTTTGTACGGTAATTGACCGATGTCCGCATGTTATTTTTAGCTCTGATAGAATGTGTTGCATAGCACAAACATTTAATTAATCTCTTAATTGATTTCTTTGAATTTTGATGTAAATAATAAGTTATTGTTGTAGAGTAACTTTAGAAAGAAGAATAGTTATCATGTGCATAATAATTCATAATAACAGTTTCGTTCAGGTGCCACAATATAATGGCATTGGAGTAACACTCACACTACAAGTGATAATAATACGACGTGTAGTATTGCCCATTAAAAACTGTTTGGGAAAAATCGCTGTTAAATTGAAATCGCACGGGGAAAGTGAAATAGCATGTAACTAAGTGAAATAGCACCGACACTAAGTGAAATACCATGGTAGCTAAGTGAAATAGAACTGACACTAAGTGAAATACTATGGTAGCTAAGTGAAATAGCAATGACACTAAGTGAAATACCATGGTAGCGATACTAAGTGAAATACCATGGTAGCTAAGTGAAATAGCACCGGCACTAAGTGAAATACCATGGTAGCTAAGTGATATAGTATGGGTAAGTGCACATGCATGGAGCTTTAGCCTTGGAAACGTGCAATTTATTGGAGACTATGAAAAGTTCTACTCGTATTAGACAGAATTTTTTTTTTCCAAAGCTAATCCTGAAATAAGGAGATAGTGAGTGAACAATGCAGTGTAGCTACAAGTGCAAATGATTTTTTTTTAAAGCTGGCCTACTATTCGTGAGTGATAGCATGGGTAACCTGTGCTATTAGGGATCAACAGCATGGTTATCCGTGCTATTACTCATACAAACAAACTACTTTCAAAGGGTAGAAAACATTTCAGAAACCTGACTCAAAATAACGGGTCACATAGTAGCCACTCCCAATTTATGTATATGTTACAGACCATTTTCAAACTACAAGCCCATTTTAAAATGGTCTGGACCATTTTAAAACAGGCCAGCCCATTTTAAAACAGCCTGGCTCCAAACTAGACAAATGTTGCTGGCTGGCTTAAAGCTAACAGCAAACACTAAGACTATAACTACTGCTATCATGGGGGGGGGGGGGGGGGGGGGGGGGATGACTAATTTATGGTCAAGTTTATTGTACAATCCTTACCAAGCTGCACAACACAAACACTTTTGTTTGTCTCTGTAAAGCACTTTACAGTAAAAAAAATTACAGAAATTACATTGCAGTTTCTAATCTTTTAAATGACTGTCAAAAAAAATTAGACACACTCATACTGTTTTAACTGACTCATGTCTTAATAGATACAGTGGTTCAACGTGATCTAAATTTATTGAATACCCTGCTGTGCTACTAGTACTATGTGTAATAGTTATAACCAATATTGAGTTTGTATGTGATTACAAATCCCAAGACACGAGGGTGAAGCCCAAGTTGCGAGGGTTTGTGAATTGCAGTACAAACCAATTCTTATTGGCTTATAACTATTTTATAGCCCAAGGACATAGACACCGAGGCAGGTTTCTGTTCTTAGTTTATTTTTTTCTGATGGAAGTGAACCGGAAAAGCAGGACTTCAGATGATTATACTAATATGACACATAGAGTAAAAAGAGAAAATGTCTTTTCCCTTTAATTTAATGTGTCCTGTGTGATTTATAATATAGTTTGAATTTGTTAATAAAAGAATGTGGTTATGGGCATAATAGCCTGATTTAGATCATATCACTCCATTGTTGGTAAAGAGAAATAAACCCTCCTTTCAAAATTCCATAGACGTAATATATTCCCCTTATTTTTTAGTGACCTTTCTGTAATGAATCTGTTGTGCACAGAGCTAGCTGGAAAAAGAGATTACTCTGAGCAACATAATTCATTAACATCTAACTTGTTGTTTGTTGATCTTTGTATCTGTGTGGGTGAATTCTTTAGTGGGACCAAGAGGGTGTTCAAATTTGTGAAATGTTTGGTTTGAAAAAAAAAACGCATTACATATTTATGCATTTCTTGAACATTGTAATTTGTTACTTAGTCTTTTTTTCCCCTTTTTTGTCTGACCATGAGAACATAGCCATGTCTACTGAATGACCTTGCCTATCTTATAGGTTTTCACCCTAGATGACTGCGACCCACCTTACGAAGCTTTCATTAATGCTCTAATAGATTGATAGACTGTAGCCTTTCCTATAATGCTCTGTATTCCTGCACTAGTTATTTGAGAGTGTGAGAGCTTTTTTTTAATTTTCATTTAAAAGAAGTTTATTGCGAGGTCTATTCTTTTAATAATAGTACGGCGCGTAAATTGCCCATTCAAAAATGTATGGGAAAAATCACTGTTCAATTGAAATCGCGCGGGGAAAGTGAAATAGCGCGTAACTAATTGAAATTCCTCGGTAACTAAGTGGAAACTAAGCGAAATACCTCGGTAGCTAAGTGAAATAGTACTGGTAAGTGCGCACGCGTGCAGTGTTAACCTTGGAAACCACAGAACCTCTACCTGTATTAGATGGAATGTTTTACAACAGATTAGGAGGAGCCGCTTGTTGAAAATAAAGTTCCAGCAGAAGCTAATCCTGAAATAAGGAGATAGTGAGTGAATGATATAATATAGCTACAATTGCAAATGACTTTTTAAAAGCTGGCCTACTATTAGTGAGTGATAACACGGGTAACCTGTGCTATTAGGGATCAATAGCACTTGTAAAGCAATTGAAATAGCACTCGGCTTTGCCTCGTACTATTAATCCCGAATAGCACGGTTACCCGTGCTATTACTCATACGAATATGGACAAGTGACAGATGCACGCAGAAACGATCAAGTGTGTTTTTAATAGGATTGCAGAGCCTCCAACTAGAATTTTTCATCTTCAGTATAAATTGAAAAAAATCAGTATTTTCTGCTGCATTTTCAGTATTTTGCTTGCTAGCTACTTAAAGCAAGAACAGATTAAACTAGAACTATTTTTGACTAAGACATCTTTATAGTATTTTTTAAAAATTACCCATCTGAGTTTTAGCTATAATGATGATGACAAAGCATTATTTACAGTTGTAATTTCTCATAAGAAACATTTTATAGGTGTAGAATGAGTTGAATGAGACCAGTAATAAAGTATGAACAGAATGCCTCCTCAAATTCGGTTGGTTCACAACAAGAGAGAGTGTTGTTCAAATGACATCCAATTAATGCAGACAAGGTTTCTGTGGAAAGTGATGATCTATATTCAGTTTTTATTCTTTGAACAAGACTGAACACTCGCTCACTGTCTGCATTAGACACAGGAGTAGATATGAGTTGCAAGGCTAAAGTGGCAAGATTTTTGTACAGAAGGTTTCCCATTGGCGACTTCATCTTGCCAATTAATATCCAGAAATTGATTGCATCACTGTCAATGTTAGGGTCAATAGTATCATCAATAGCAAACTCACGATATTCTAACTTCACCAGATCTTTTTCAAATGTTACTGGAAAAAAGCTGGCAATAGCATCAAATGAGGAAAGGGACATCTTTTGACTGTTCTTTGGTTCAAGAAAAGCTAGAGTTGACAACATCTCAGACTTAAAATCAAATACTTTCAGAAGTTTCTTAACAAAAGCTGAATAGAAAGTTTTCACACCATGATAAAATTATGTTACAGATTCACCTTCATTTTCTTCTTGATGAAGAATAAGAGCAGTGGTGTTGTCTCCAACAAACAGATCCCGCACTGGAAGATGATTGCACTCATCAGAATAATTTAACTGGGTCAAATCTTCAGAGTGGTGTTGTATAACCTCCTGTTTAATAAAAAAGGACAAAATTTTTTTCAACAATCTTTTAGTTTCTCCATACAATTTGTGTACAGTTGCTGTAGATGAGGTCTGAAAAGAAGTATTAAATTTGTCAAAAATGGGCAATACATTTGAAAGAAAATAAAACCATACTTTAGTGAGGGGATGTTGTAACTCCTCAAAAATAGATTTCACTTTTCCACTTTTTTCCACATCAGGGTGACTACAAAAATAAGAATAGAGAGGAATCCACATCTCAAGTGTGCGCTGAATAGCGTGTCGCAGAGATAACCATCTTGTCACTGAGTGTTTAGAAACAACCTTAAACTCTACGGAACAAAACTCAGCATAATCATGAAGAGATGTGATTCTTTTCACACTGCGGTGAAAATGATAATAAATGTCTATCAGAATTTCATCAATTTTCAATGGCATTGTCTTAGTGGCTGCTTTGACACATAAATTTATTAAGTGACAAATACAATACACATCAACAATTTTGGGTTGCTCCACTCGGAGCTTACTTATAACCCCACCTCTTGCACCTTTCATGGTATTACATGTATCAG
>WLWD01002277.1_pt1 | contig 66731 bp, 35 predicted proteins | sample 6712731 | NCBI WGS metagenome assembly WLWD01 (sample SAMN12718690, study PRJNA576275) | sponge metagenome | isolation source: marine sponge | host: Mycale hentscheli | place: New Zealand: South Island, Marlborough, Capsize Point | collected 2014-11-01 | reverse complement strand
TAAAGACTAGAGATATACTCTAGCTTATGAGAGACATGAGTGTGATACAAAGACTAGAGATATACTCTAGCTTATGACAGACATAAGTGTGATATAAAGACTAGAGATATACTCTAGCTTATGACAGACACAAGTGTGATATAAAGACTAGAGATATACTCTAGCTTATGACAGACATGAGTGTGATATAAAGACTAGAGATATACTCTAGCTTATGACAGACACAAGTGTGATACAAAGACTAGAGATATACTCTAGCTTATGACAGACACAAGTGTGATATAAAGACTAGAGATATACTCTAGCTTATGACAGACACGAGTGTGATATAAAGACTAGAGATATACTCTAGCTTATGACAGACACAAGTGTGATATAAAGACTAGAGATATACTCTAGCTTATGACAGACACAAGTGTGATATAAAGACTAGAGATATACTCTAGCTTATGACAGACATGAGTGTGATATAGAGACTAGAGATATACTCTAGCTTATGACAGATTCAAGTGTGATATAAAGACTAGAGATATACTCTAGCTTATGACAGACACGAGTGTGATACAAGAGACTAGAGATATACTCTAGCTTCTGACAGACACAAGTGTGATATAAAGACTAGAGATATACTCTAGCTTATGACAGACACAAGTGTGATATAAAGACTAGAGATATACTCTAGCTTATGACAGACATGAGTGTGATATAAAGACTAGAGATATACTCTAGCTTATGACAGACACAAGTGTGATACAAAGACTAGAGATATACTCTAGCTTATGACAGACACAAGTGTGATATAAAGACTAGAGATATACTCTAGCTTATGACAGACAAGTGTGATATAAAGACTAGAGATATACTCTAGCTTATGACAGACACAAGTGTGATATAAAGACTAGAGATATACTCTAGCTTATGACAGACACAAGTGTGATATAAAGACTAGAGATATACTCTAGCTTATGACAGACACAAGTGTGATATAAAGACTAGAGATATACTCTAGCTTATGACAGACACAAGTGTGATATAAAGACTAGAGATATACTCTAGCTTATGACAGACATGAGTGTGATATAGAGACTAGAGATATACTCTAGCTTATGACAGATTCAAGTGTGATATAAAGACTAGAGATATACTCTAGCTTATGACAGACACGAGTGTGATATAGAGACTAGAGATATACTCTAGCTTCTGACAGATTCAAGTGTGATAAAGACTAGAGATATACTCTAGCTTATGACAGACACAAGTGTAATATAAAGACTAGAGATATACTCTAGCTTATGACAGACATGAGTGTGATATAGAGACTAGAGATATACTCTAGCTTATGACAGACACAAGTGTGATACAAAGACTAGAGATATACTCTAGCTTATGACAGACACAAGTGTGATATAAAGACTAGAGATATACTCTAGCTTATGACAGACATGAGTGTGATATAAAGACTAGAGATATACTCTAGCTTATGACAGACACAAGTGTGATATAAAGACTAGAGATATACTCTAGCTTATGACAGACACAAGTGTGATATAAAGACTAGAGATATACTCTAGCTTACAGTAGGGACAAGTAGTGGGATATAATGACAGGAAAAAACTATACTCCAGCTTAAAGAATATATTCCAGCTTATTGCTATTACAGTATACAAAGTTAGTTTGAAGCTGTAATTCCTGCACTGGACAATGTGACATTAGAGATAACTTTATGAAGTCAATATTAAGGTATATTGAAGGTGTTAGTATACTAGTATAGGAATTTGAATGCAATACAAATTATTGTCTTGTCCAGGATAATTGTAGTCCATCGTTTAATATAATACAAATAGATAATACAAAATACATGACAATTAAATAAGGATTATATATATATGATAGAGTACTAAATAATTGTTAGATATAGAAGTGAAGTGAAGAGTTACTGGATTGCTTGAATCGAGTATTGAGGACTGAATCTCAATAAAGTGTTGCTAAGTGGTAATCATTGTTACTAAACAGCTACCCAAGGAGCTGTAGCCCATGGGCTGGTATGGAACTTGACGGTAGGTAGATAAGTGTGCAAGTGAACACAATGGTGCATTGCTGATCAATTCCATTGCTTAGGCAGAAGGCATAATATAATAATAATCTGAAACATCACATTCTGGGATTAATGTTTTGGTCAACAGCAATCATAACACGTTGTATGTAGTACTAAAAGTACAAAATAACATTCTAATTATAATAAATTAATTTCTAAGATGTGACAGCTACTAATATATGCATTTTTGCCAATGCTTTGGGGAAGTTCAATTTGTAAGTGGTTTAGGAATGTTTTAATGTCAATCACTGTATAATAAAGTAAAGAACATTAAACAGTCTCAGCATGACTTATTATTTCACTATCCAAGCTGGTCAATAGCTAAATCATCAATAGCACCATCACTGTGGAGCCTCTATGACACTGGTCATTGGCAAAGGTTGCCTGAAGAATTGAGTGAGGTTTGCTTGCCTATGAGTCGAGTAAGTTGCCTGGAATCGATCCAGGACGACGAAAGGAGAACGCACCCATCTGAGCAGTTATATTATCCCCAGAGAGAGATTTAGCCAAAATGTACCGCTTGTTTTCACTGGCTATAGAGATATGTTTAGTATTTTGAGTCATCTGCAATTACACAAAGTACATTTTAACATATTGATCAAAGTATCTATTATTCACCTCCTAATCATACACAATGTATTTGAAGATAGTGACAAGTCAGCTTTCGTGGCAAGTCCCTGGTCAGCAAGAATAACCACGGGAAGCTCTGTTGTATGAAGTAGCTGCTGTCCTTCATTCTTGGCAAGTCGTTTAATTTCATCATGAATTTGTGCACTACTGTCCCCATACTCACAACTTCCCTTACTCCAGATAAACACTGGGACCTGTGATGGAGTGTTTTCCTGCAAGCATCTCGCACCTCTGACTTGACTGTCAGGTACTGGCAGTAGTGATAATGGCTAGCCATTGGACAGTATCTTCTGACTTGACTGTCAGGTACTGGCAGTAGTGATAATGGCTAACCATTGGACAGTATCTTCTGACTTGACTGTCAGGTACTCTCCTTTCCTCCTACATTCTCCTTTATGTCTATGTACACCATTGAAAATGATTGGTGGTGGCATTTCCACCATAAGGAACTCCCTTTTTGTAAGCTTGGATTGTTCTTCTTATCACTCCCTGAAAGCAAAGCATTCTGGAGGGCATGAATTCCATATCATCTTCACTGACGTCAACTTTTAAGGTCTATTGGAGACAGTCTTCCATCTCTTCCCACCAGTTTAGCAAGGCTGCGGTTATCTGTGGAGTAGCTAGGATTCATGACGGAGTTGCTGGTAGGGCTCTGCAAGGACACTATCACAGATCTATAGATTAGTCACTTGAAAACAAATTTAAACAATACAAACGAGGTAGGTGAAAGTATTACTCTGGGAATGGGAATTTGAAATTATTTACACCCGTCTCTATAGTTCACGTACTAAGAGTTGCGACATACGACGTCTGGGAATCATTCCTGACGCACAAAAGCCAAAGCTGAGCAGAGGAAAGAGCAGAGGTGGAGGTCCAACCTTCTTTGCGAAATTAAACTGTCACATACGCACATGCGCAGTACTGACTCATCCGCCCCCGCGCCCCTCCCAAGCGCAGCGTAAATGTCTGTTTTTGGTGTGACGTAGTTTTAGTTGACCTGACTTGTTGAGTTGAGGTTCTTGATGTGAAGGGAAGGACTAGTGACTGATTTAGGAGTGGGAGCAAGTGACTGTGAGTTAATAGGTAATATCAGTCTATTGTTTAAGCTAAATGGTAATTTCCAATTATTAGAATCAGAAAAAGCCTTCCTGCGGGGCAGAAACGACTTGTGGAAATGGTCGCTGAAATACACAGTCCACAGCAAATTTTCAGACTAAAGTTGGGGGATCTCTGGTAAGAGAGTTTTTGTGGAGTAAATAAGGACTGGGGAGGTTAGAAATTAGAACAGTGGTTGTGTTCTATAACAGGAAGTGGTTGTGTTCTATAACAGGAAGTGGTTGTGTTCTATAACAGGAAGTGATTGTGTCAGTGATGAGGGAGCAGAGTAGTCTGGCATAGCTGGTCCTTTACCTAGGGAGCAGAGGGTGATACTATTGTTCTGTGATCAGTGGGTGTGGCCTGTACATTGCATCATCAGTGATCTAGAGGGTGTGGCTGTTAGTATTATTGTGTCAGTGATCTAGGGAGCGGAGGGTGTGGCACTAAAACAGTATGCATACAGTATTTCGGTCATTACCCTGGAATTTTTTTTCTGAGTAAACCAGAATACACTGCACTATAAAATATTTATCATTATCTCTCCTGACAATATACCTCTTCTTGAGGCCACTATAGTATGTCCAAGTTGAGTTGGCGCGGTAAAAACCGTTAATAACTTTTGAACGGAAGTAGCTACGCTTCCGGGGTTTGTACCATTCGAAAGCTCGTGCCGAAGCGGTCCAGAAAATTCCCTTTAAAAACTTCTGAGCCAGCGGGAAAGTGCAGTTTCAAAACTCAATAGAAAAGTCTATGGGAATAAATAAAACCACACGTTTCCCGCGCTACACACGGCGGGATTTAGTCACGCGCTCAAACTGGTCCAAACACGTGCGCAGTACCTCAGAGACAATTGTAAACAAAAAGCAGTCGTAAGTTTGGTGACTTCGTTTCTACCCTTCTGCTTGACATTCTGGTTCATTTTAGGCTCAGGAATTTGTTGCTATTCAAGGCTACTTAACAAGAGCAAGCTACAATGTGAGGTACGTTTGTATCACGGGTTGCTTGTCCACTCAGATTTTCTTACCTGTTTAAATAGGGCCTATTTATTTAGAAACTCAGCCAATTTACTGTTTGCTGACCAAGATAATAAGATATACAATTCATCATAGACTCTACATGTCACTATTTATGCTTTAGCTGTCCATTACTCCTCATGTCTATATAGGTACAGTTCTCTATGGTTATGGTGATGCTATTTACCACCCTCCAAATTCAACTGCTGCTTGTATCTGCCACAATTTCATGTCATCATAAAATTATATAATATATATTGTACATGTCATTATAAAATTATGGTAATTGTCATTTTTTTTTGTATAATTTAAAAAAAGTTGAAATTTAACAAGTAGATATAAAATATAGTAAAATCATGAATAAAATGATATGAATGATTCAGTGTGAAGGACAAAGTAATACTGGAATGTGTGTGGCCATAGCTAAAGTGTAGGTGATGTGCTGGATTCTTCACATTTACTGTTGAGTACTTCAGAAATTCGTCACACCAAGAAATAAGAATAGAGTTTAAATACACGCTTAAGCACACAACAATCAGACTTACTTTAGGATTCATTCAGCCGCGGTCCTGTGTTTCTTTCCTCTAAGCTTTGTAGCTCCAGATAACACTCCGCAACCTTCAACCAGTTTTAGCGCACAACTAGAAGCTCGTACAAACTATAAACTACGAGTGATTAGTTATAACTGGGCATATATTGAATACAGCCGCGGAAGAAACTGCCATAGCTTCTTTTTCATTTCAACAAGTAAACTTACGGTAATAATGCGCACCTTGGACCCGCCCCGTTTTTACTGTGGGCGTCGACCTTTTCGCGTGTTTGAGCTACTACTGTCATGTGACCTTAATTGGTCTCCGGTTTCGCCAAGTGCATTCCTCTTTTGCCGCATTTGTGGTCGCGCCAACTCAACGTGGACATACTATAGCACGTCTGCCTTACCGACGCACAGGTAAGCGAATTAGCTAGTAGTGTAAGGATTTGAAGAAATAGCCCACTGATTATGTGTGCGAACATTTTAGGTGAAACCTTCTGTGAGGTAGTGGCTCTGAAAAGAGCCGGGTTGGAAAAAAAGGACTCATTTTCTTTGGCTGTATTTGAAGTGCTTCTCCTGGAGGGGTTTGCTGTTAATTCCTCTATCCTTCAGAATTCGTACAAATTCTTCTCGGTCCTTGCATTCAGATTTGAGCAGTTCCAAGTCTCCATAGCTCAATCCAACCCTGGTCCAGAAGTCTGGAGTCGTATGGCTGAATTATTCACAAACTGAGGGAGACTGGACACATCAAACACCAAACCATTCTGTTGAGCGATAGCTGAAAGCTTCTCAACTAACTCTTGAACTGCTTCCTGTGGAGCTGGGGAAACTTCAGTGGAACTCACAACTGGATGAGAAGAGACAGGAGGAGAATTGTGGTCATCATGTGACTAGGTAGTGAGATCATTTAGAACTTGAGATGGATTAAAAAATGCTAGAGGGTGTGATTCACATGGTGGAGCAGTAGGAGTGGACACTAAATCTTGAGAAGGTGAATCAGGGAGCACTTCTGATGATGACTCCTGCCGAAGAGAGGGTGTGACATCATGACCAGTAAAGGAAGGATCATCAAGAGTATCAGTGGAAGCCCCACCTATTGCTGGGACTTGCTCCAATCCTATGTCTATACAATATATGTATGTATGTATATATTTTTTTAATATTATATTTATATATTTACTTATTTCTTACTTCTTCTCAAAGCACATTTCATTTTCCTCATTTCTGTGGCTGCACTAATAGCCCTCTTCCTTTTCCTGGAAGGCATGATTATAGTTTGCTGTTGAAGCTGGTTGTAACAACAACATGGTCAAAGCTAACCCACCAGTAGGCTACTGAGGTTAGGGACTCTCGAGATTTTTGCCTAGGTTTTTGCCCCGCTTTTGCGTGCTAATATATCAAGCGGTGGTTATGCTTGCGAGATGCATGCGGAGCCAGGTGAGGGTGGTAGATTTTCGTGGTTGATAGCACTTAACACTTCCCACAGCCTTACCAACGGTTGCTATGGGTCTCCTCCCTTAAGATGGACATGGTAACCATTGTTTGCCCGCCCTCCCCCGCCAAACAAACTGTGAACTTTTGTGAACACACCACACACCACACTCCATTTGCACCTATGCACCAGCATAGATCTTTCTCATGCAATTATCGTTCTCTCTCACTCCCCCCACCAAGACCATGTGCTCACCTTCATGGCACTGTCTGATTGGTCGACATGAACTCCTCCCCTCACATTTACCTTGCTTATATATATGTTTCACTCCACACACTTTAGTTAGGTTCAGTTGGGTTTTTTTCATTTCTGTGTACACTGTCAACCTCAGTCTGTTGTGTAATCATTATCTATCTCCTTTTTTTGTGCTTGAATCCTGTAAGTCCCCGTTCTTTATTTCTTTTTGTGAAAGACATCTTGTCTTCAGCTATTTCTTTTTTGTCCTTGTAGTCCCCTTGATGTGTGTTTCTTAATTATAATCTTTATGTCATAGTGAAGAACTTTATTATTTGGTAGTCAATTTCTGAGGGTGCGACTAACAGTCAGAGTTACGCCTGACTGATACAAGGAACTATCACTCGCCCACATAGCGCAGGTGGAACGAGAATCTTTGACATGGTAATCCGTCACCCCCAGACAACCATGTCCCTCCTCTTCATTATATTAAGATGGATGTGGTAACCATGTCCCTCCTCTTCATTTCATTAAGATGGACATGGTAACCATGTCCCTCCTCTTCATTATAATATTAAGATGGATGTGGTAACCATGTCCCTCCTCTTCATTATATTAAGATGGATGTGGTAACCATGTCCCTCCTCTTCATTATATTAAGATGGATGTGGTAACCATGTCCCTCCTCTTCATTTCATTAAGATGGACATGGTAACCATGTCCCCCCTCTTCATTTTATTAAGATGGACTATAGTTATTTCTACTAACTAGAGCATGGTAAGCACATCCCCCCTCTTCATTCCATTAATTCAATCTTAATTAACTGGTTAAGAAAAAAAATTGTAAGTTGTTATTGCAAAGGTTGTGTAAGATTCTGGTGCAAAAAGTGTAAGATAATGATATATGAAAGTGTAAGATTTTTTTAAAGAAAAGAGTAAGATCTTGATGTAAGAAAGTGTAAGATCTTATTGTAAGAAAGAGTGTAAGATCCCAAAAGATCTTACTAAATTATTATTGCAATATTCATGCAAGATTCTTGAACGATCTTAGATGTGAAAAATGTAAGATCACCAGCCTGCAAACAAACACTCCAATTCTGTATTTATACTGTTAATGGGTACTGCTCACTTCACAATTTCTTTCTCAGCCTTCTTTTACTCGTTAGATGTATTCTCTATTTCACAAGCTTTTTTTAAGGGTGCTCGCACATAGCAACGCGCGTGCACTTTTTTCCGTGAATTTAACCACAGAAATGTGGCATCCTGTTTCGTGAAATAGTACCTCGCGAATTGATAACGCGTGGGGAGAGTTCCCGCGATCAGGATATTCTCTAACTATTCCCGCGGCTTGGAAACCACCCGTGGTTTGCTATAATAATTCTGCTGGTTTACTGTTACTCACTGTGTGGTTGCTGTCTCTGGAGACTGTGTGTGGTTGCTGTTGCTCAATCATGCCCAAGAGAATATCTGCCAAAAAGAAGCTGCAACTGGCTGAAGCCACCAAAAGGAGGAAACTGCTTTATACTTCAAGCACACAACTGTTGTTACGTTTTATCTCAACAAAACATATAACAAAATATAGGGAAAAAATTATTTTATGCTTGCACAACAAAATATACTTTGTTATAATACACCAAATAATAAAATTGCAGTAGTGGAGTCTCCTGAGCTTGACCTTGTAGCACCCGGGGCAAACGCTGAAGGTGATGCTATGAACACCACCATGTCAGTGAGCACACTCACAGCTACAGAGTTACCCCAGCTTGCTGGAGGTGATGGTGGAAGTGTTACCTCTGTAGTTGAGGAGTCCAGCTTGGTGTCAACTTCAGCAATCCCTGCGATTGAGGACCTGAGCAGTTCAATATGTAAGTCATATGATTAAATGATAAAAAAAAGGTGTAATGCTATTCTAGCCATAACTACCAATTAAAAAAATAATTTTATTGACACACAAAATAAGCAAATAAATAAATAACTATGTGATATAACACCATTGTGAGAAATGACAGGGAAAGTACGTGGGAGAATACATCGGAGAGGGCAGGGGTGATATCAAGTACGATGACAAGGACATATATGCTGACCTAGAAGATGAGTATCAGCAGAATTTAGGAGGGGGCAGTGATGAAGCAGGTGATTCACCTGTACATTGGTGATTCTCGTCCCCTCCTGGTTCTGTTTGATTGCGAAACAACTGGGTTGTGCATCTATGTTGATCACATCACGGACATCGATGCCACAAAGTGATGAATCCTCCTATCACCCTCAATGATCCTACGTTCTAAGCCTTGTGAGAACTGGCCGAAACATTTCATCTGCTGGTAATAATGTACAGATATTTAACTAGTAAATTACAACTACATTTACAATGATAATTTGAAATCAATTCTATAATTATTAATTAAGATAATACTATCGATAAATTTATAATTTATAAAGTTTCCAAGGTTACTGGCATAACAAATAACATGCTAAGGCGTAAGAATCCTCTCTCAGTGGCACTCCGCTATTCTTAGAGACCTCATCATCCTGGTAAAAATAATTATATAAATTTTTAAAAAAGGAAAAAATATTTCTGTCTCTGTCTATTAGTGCTAGTAGCTCACAATGGGTTTGCATTTGACTTCCCTATCCTTCTGGCTGAGGTGGAACAGAAAGCAGAACTGCAGCTGACCCTCTTTCAATCAGCCAATATGCATTTCAGTGATACCCTTCCTTTGCTGAGGAAGGTAATTTACTACTACTGTAGCTAAAATTAGATAGTTACGTACATGCACTTATATATTAATTTGCTTTATAGCAGGATGGGGAAGTCATTTTACAAGGCTCACCTTTCGGTTTGGAGAAACTCCACAAAAAAGTCACCGGAGATGAAGTTGCAGTCAAGGCCCCTCTAAAATTAAATATAAAGCCTAATAATTATAGTTATTTGTATAAATTGTAGGAGCACACAGGGCCCTACCTGATGTATTGGCTATAGAGAGAGTCTTCAAGCACCAAGACATCAGACCACATTTGGCAGCTCTCTCCATTAGGTTCCCCCATGAGCAGACTAAGCTGTGGATACAGCAGAAGAGGATTTTCATGAGAGCAGCATCACTGATCAAAGCCATTTGAAAGCCTACACTTACCTCTACACAGGCTAAGAAGCTGGACTCTCTGGGCTTCACATTCGACTCTCTGTCACTCCTTCGCCAGCAGTGTGGAGGAACAGAAGGGTTTCAAGTGGCTTTGAAGGAGCAAGCCGCTTAGAGAGAAGCTGACAAAGGCCATTCATAAGTCCCGCTAAAGTAGCCTCCCCTGCTGCTCCGCTGCGTCTGGGCTGGCTCCAGCAGTGCCGATATCTGCTTCAGCTTCTTTTTTTTCACGCCAGGCTCTTCTCAGAGGAGAATAAACAAAAGATTTCACCTCCTCCGTATACTAGGGCGGGGCTAAAATTGGGGCGGGGTGCATGGAATTAATGTTAGCGTAGTTTTAATTTCTGTTCTGTAAACTACTTTGGACTTTATCTTAGGAATGGGGAATGGAAATGACTTCAAATTTGGAACAGAGCTCAACCAGAGTCTAGTCAGCAAAATGTTCGATACAATTTTCAAAAAAATTATTTTTTTCACAAAAAAAAGATCTAATAGAGCGTGCAAAAGTCAATAAGTTAAAAGCAATATTGAATAAAGAAAAAATGGATCGAAGCTATTGTAGGCATCGGGTCGGAGAAGTAGTAGGCGAAGTATGGCCGCTCTAGGTGCAGTACTGGCGAAGGAGTTTTAGCTTTTGTATGAGAAGGTAGAAGGGTAATATCTCTTGAAGCGGCCACTTGTTACTTCTGAATTGAGGTATGTAGACTTCTACGGTAGTAGTAAATAAGGTCCACCTGCAGAAAACGGTCTAAATACAACAGAAAAATAAAAATTCTTCCCTAGCAACCAGACTCAATTAACCAGGTGGGAGGTGCGTGGGAAGTGTGCGAGCACCCTTCGCACAAGCGCTCTGCCACTGAAAAGAAGGCTGAGAAAGAAATTGTGAAGTGATAAAGTAGAAGAGTAAAAAAATTCAACGAATAATAAGAATTTTTTAAAAACGGGAAATTTCGTTGGTCTGTTGAAAGTGAGACTGGAGACACCCCTTAACAGTATAAATACAGAATTGGAGTGTTTGTTTGCTGGCTGGTTGTCGTAGCTCTGTGGCAGAGCACTTGTGCGCTATACAAGTCCTGGGTCCGATTCCCGGTGGCGACCAGAATATTGTTAATTCTGTATTGTTTAAAAAAAACGCCTGCGACAGCGAAAGAATTCAACGATTATTGTACTCATTTGAAGTCTGACGATCTCAAAGGTGGCAGCAATGTATTTAAATGTCTTTAATATGGCATAATTTTTGTTTTAATTTCTTCTTATAAGGTGAGTCCATCTTCCGTAATGAGAAGCATTGTACGATAATAGTGAAATAAGTGCTGCATTTCACTGAATTAACATGAACTGGTTGATTTTGTTTGTTCTAGTTTATATAGTTATTTAGTAAGTAAGCAATTTATGAGATTAGGTTTAGTTTAAAAAAATTTTGTCTACCTAAAGCAAACAACCGCACCAGTTGCACTGGACTACAGCAAAAATGGAATTCATAATTTTACAATAATGTTTTGGATGTGTAGAATGTATGTGCAAAAGTTTTACTCTTTTTACCATAAATGTACACACAAAATGCTTAGCAACTTTACTAACTTGTTCCAAGGCTGGAAGACTATGAAATGATGGTTTAAACTTCCCTGATCTCTGCACAACGTATAATAATGGGAAACTCCAGTTTAATATTGACATTTCACAGTAGATATTTTTAGAAGCCCACAAAACATTCTCCTCTTGAGACAACAATCTATATGAAGAACTGTGTGGATTACAAATCTTGTGTATGTATTCTTTTTTGAGTATTTCAGTCTTCATTATTACCAAATCTGAAGCTATCTTTTTCAAAATATTGGAATGACTTCTCAAGTCATCGCTGCTGCTAAGTGAGCACAACTAGAATAGACACCAGAACTTCAACAAAATGCTCTGCTAAAAAGGTTTTTTATGTATTCTGTGTGGTTAAAAATAGGTGTGCAAGATTGACTGGATAATTATGATCTTATGCTTCCTTTTTCCTTTTGTGGGGTGTTTTCTTCTACTGAGCATGTGCAATACAGTCTCCTTGGTGCTATATAATGACTCCACTCAGTGAGCTGACTATCAGTCGAGCAGATTAAAGAGACCCAACATGGCATCCAGTTATGGAGTACCAGAGGTTACTGCAAAAATTGTGGCTACTCATACCAATCCTTTGACAAATCCTGGATCTTTTGGTCTGGATTATTACCAAAATTGTATGTAGACATATTTCCCTAATAAATGTATGAGTGCACCAGTTACACTGCCGGGAGCTCCTTTAATTATTGTATTCTATTTGAATAATTTTGCAGGTTCCAAGTTCTACTATGGAATTCGCATAGTGGATGGATCGATGTGTGCCGCAGGAACATGTGACAGAGGAATGTATGTTGTTCTGATTGGTGATAAAGGAGCAACTCAAAAGATGAAATTTATAAGATTATTGGAACATATTAAGAAGGATACATGTGAAGACCTTCTTGTTCAGACTGAATCTGACCTGGGAGAAATTCAAGTTGTCATTTTTGGCTATGAAAAGAACTGGTTTCTTACTTTCAAAGACCTTTGGTTCGTAAATTACAGCACCATTTATCAATACTCCGAAACCAGTATCAAGAATGAGACGACATTTCCTTGTTACCATTGGGTTGGGGATGACGAAGCTATTAGCACTACATCTGCCACAAGTAAGCTGCATATGTCTTATGACAGATATAATTTTATATGATTATAAATACATACCTTTCATTGTTGAAACATGAATTGACCCTGACAATAGTGTGTGTAGAGAAAGAAGAGCCAATGTAGTTCTTTTAGATGCAATAACAATACTCTACAATGTCTTTTACAAAGTTGAACAAGCATGTCAATACCATATATTTTACAGTCCAATTAGTAAGAATGCATGTTCATACATGTGAAAGTGCACATCAAAATATTTATCCAAATGAGTCTGCTTAGCTATATGGGATGCTGATTAGTACATAATTTTAAATGTTTTGTTACAGAACTACTCAAGGATGTGAAGCAAAATCTAATTCTGGTGAGACAGAGGGAGCTTGAGTTGATGGAGAGAAATGAAAAGTATCAGTGGCGTATATTTTCTGAAACTGGAGTTCCATCTGGTATTAATGAGGATACAGATAAAATTTCTGCAGATGAGCAATTCAATCGAGTCAAAAAAATTGACTTTACATCAAATGGAGTAAAAGCTGTTGCAAAATTGTGTTTGACTGGAGTTTTTACTGATGCTAATGATCTTAGTGACTTTGCAAAGTTTGCCAAGTCTGTGAATCGAGAAGAGGCCTTACCTCTGTATGAAGCTGGTCGCTGGACATCAGATGTAGAATTTGGTCGTCAAATTCTCAATGGAGTCAACCCAATGGTCATTAAGAAGTGCACAGAGATTCCTCCTAAGTTTCCAGTAACCAATGCATTAGTCCAACCCTATCTTACGAGGAGTCTCACTTTAGAGCAAGAAATGGAGGTGAACATTAAATAGTGTTTATAATTACTGTCACTTGATAGGTATTATATTTATATTTTCGCAGGCTGGTCGTATCTTTATATGTGACTTGGAAATCATGGATGGTCTTACACCACGTGAGGGGTGCTTTGTTGCGGCTCCTATTTGCCTTCTCTATGTCAACAACAATGATGACCTAGTTCCTATAGCTATTCAGATCAGACAAGGTGTCAGAGAAGAAGAGAAGTCAATTCCTAATCCTATATTTGTTCCTGGAGACAACTGGATCGATTGGGTACTTGCTAAAATCTATTACCAGAGTTCTCATGGCCAGGTAAAGTTATCACTATACATTCACACAACTAGCTAGCTATAATATTGTGTCATTATCATAAGTGTCAGATTTATCAATTTCATATTACTACCTTTTTAATTTAGCTTCACCAGGTTTTGACCCACTATATTTCCTGTCATGCTGCTATGGAGACCTACTGTATGGCTACAATGAGAAATCTTCCTGATGCTCATCCTGTTAATAAGCTACTGCGTCCTCACTTTCGCTACACCATTGCTATCAACACTCGTGCGAGAGCTACTCTGATCAACAAAGGTGGTATCATAGATAAAACATTTGGTATTGGAGGAGCCGGTAAAGTAGAGCTATTCAAAAGAGCCTCTGAATTTTATACCGTAGACTTCACCAATATAAAGCAAAGCATTGAAGAACGAGGCCTGGAATCGGTTCCAAAGTTCTACTATCGTGACGATGGCTTAAAGGTGTGGGGATATTTTGAGAGTTTAGTGACTGCAATAATAGACGAGTTCTATGCTTCAGATTCTGAAGTAAGGGATGATGAGGAACTGAAGAAATGGGCAGAAGACTTGTACACTAATGGGTTTCCTAAATATAAGGGATCCCTGCCAGGCCGAGGCTTTCCTAAGCACATCACATCAAAGAGCGACTTGATCAAGCAGTGTACTCGCATCATGTTCACAGGATCTTGCCAGCATGCAGCTGTCAACTTTGGTCAGTACACCATCTACAGTTACCTGCCAAATGCTCCATTTGCAGTTCGGCGACCTCCACCTGAGGAAAAGGGCATGTCTCATTACAATAACCTGTTGTGTACTCTTCCAGATGAGGCCACTACCGTTCTTAGTATTACTCTCGTATACACTTTATCTCAATACAGCCCAGATGAAGTAAGTAACTGGAGCTAGCTGTGGAGTTTATTATTCTATGACAAAAATTAAATATATTTAATTGAGTAAGTAAAGCTATTATATCACTAATAAATTGTGAAAGTAAATTATTTATGTTGCATTTAGATTGATAGGGTATTAACTGAAATATTTTGTAATGTTCAAAACCATTAATTTCTCATTTTTTTGTTTCATTTTACTTAGGTATTCCTAGGAAATTATCCTGATCAAAGGTTTTTGGAATCTGGACCATTGGAGAGCATTGCTGCATTTGCAGGCAAATTGAAGGAGTTCGAAGAAGCAGCGAAAAAAAGAAATGCTTCTATGGATATGCCATACATTTATATGCTACCAGAGAAGGTTCCTAACAGTATCACCATATGATAGACTTCTCTGATCCTGAACTCACATAAAATGCTGAAGTAGATATTGTTTGTTTATTAGAAAACATTGCTAGTGTTTGACTTTGTTTTTGTTATTGATTGCTCTAGCTATCCTTTACAATGTATGAAATTTGTGATTAAAAGCTGCATTGATTATTCACATTATTTTTTATAACCAATTAAAAAAAAATCAGTTAAATAAAACCAAATTTTAATGTTGAGGCCCAACCTGAGTTTAGATGAGAAATGGAGGAAGAAGCCCCAAGATACAGAGAGAACAATGGCATATATGTATTCTATGTGTGTGTGTGTGTGTGTGTATGTGTGCAGCTTAGAAAGCAAAATGAATTCAGTGTGTATGAGATTGCAATGTGCTTATTAACCGGAATTTTCATTAACTGGGTATTTCATCAATGTTTATGACGTGGTAACTAATTAGTTAATCATGGCATTGCATTATTACAACAGCGTGTTATTTAGCTATAGTTTTGTATTCTGTTGAATATAATATCAGTGTCCATTATGTCCATAACAGACAGGATGAAGTGTAATACACTCTGGCATATTGCCCACACGAGTTAAGATATGAAGTAATATAATAAAATTCTAAACTTCATGTATGCAATAATACCAGAGTGTGAATACACTTTTGCGTGTTGTGCCAAGTGTAAGAATGAGGCTTATGCCAAGCTCATTTTCATTCATTGGAGCAGTAAGTTGCTGCCACCTGGAGACTCTTGTGTGCCATAATGCACTGATAAACAGAAAACAATTGCAAAAGGTAGAACCATTGTAAGACTCAGCAAAGAATTGTGGATGCTATCTTCCTGGTATCTATATAAGTAATTAAGATATCTGCTATCAGAGAAAGTTCTGGATAAGCAATTATATTTTGTTTGTTTATACATGGTGTATATAACAAGTATATATAATACTTATTACATGAGTCAGAGTGTGATATGGTGATATATTTCATGAGCAGGCTGATTTATTTACACAAGCAAGGGGCAGAGTGGAAGTAACATCTAAGAGTGAAATATCTAGCCATATCACTCTGATGAGTGTAATAATCCTAAGTTATAATCTTCACTGAAGTAGTTTATTATACTAACTCTTGGTGTAAAGTTGGCTGTAAATCTCCATAGGGGCTCCCCACACCCACCAGCTGATATTTTAGCTGCTGCTCTAACCTGGCTGGGTAGGCTTCTTCACTAGAGTAAGGTAGCTGTAAAAACACAGAACATTGTAAAGCCTGCTGGTTGCCATACCTAAAAATAAAATTGTGAAGATATCCAGCTTGGAATAAATAGCATTACAGGACCACATTGCCACTTTTAACACTGCTAACAATCTTGTGTTAAAAACAACAACAACAACAAACAAACAAACAAACAAACCATGGTTATCTACTGATTGATGTCATAATTTTCTATACTATGATGAGGAACAATTTATGGACTGTGCATTGTATCTTATTTTTTACCAATTTACTGATATTGTGCCATCCTTTACCCCTTCAAGTTACCACATGTGTAGAACCACCACCGCTGGCTGCAAGAAATCATTTGCTCATGTGATTATGACGTGCCGCTAGGGGGCGGTACCCATAACAGTTGGTACCTTTGGGAGCTGAAAGCTTCGCGTTTTCTCAACAGTAAGTCCGAAATTCAAAAAAGTAGCGCAATGAAAGGTCCTAAATCTTAGTCCTGAGTAAGTTCATACCTAAAGCAACAGTTAATTGTCAGTAATCTCAAAAAAAATCAGAGCGTGACAAACAGACAGACTGACAGATAAACAGGCAGGACGACTACTATAACCCTCTCACGCATGGGCGCTGAGGGTTAATAACAAAGGTTGACATGGGCGTAAACCGCGTCTGGCTGCAAGCGGTCAGTGTGTTCTTTACAAAAATACAATGCATGCGTAGTGTAGCTAAATGTTCTTTGATACAAAAGGAAATTGGACAATTATTAGCAGTTATTTAGCTTCTGTTCTCCCATAGTTACTATTTTTAGTTTTTGTATACTACTACAAGCAATTTTTTCTTTCTTGTGTCAATGATTTAAAGAATAATTAGATGTTTGCCATTGTTCTTGTTGATTTTGCATTTGATTGATAGCTTTTAGTAAATTGATCAAGTTCATAATTATAATTCCATTATTACTACTCCTTCAATTGTAAACAAATTATAAAATTTTAACTAGTATGATATAGCATTATGGTATAAGTTCACAGCTCCCAGATGTTTCGACTCTGAAAAGTCTTTAATAAGTGATTGATGTGATGCAACATCAATCACTGAAGAAGACTCGTCAGAATTAAAATATCTGAGAGTTGTGAACTTATACCATACTATTCTATACCATATTATGACTATCTCAAAGCTATTTTTTTTTATAAACTGAGCAATTGATATCATAAGGCCTAACAAATTTGTTATTTGCTATAAAAGGAATGTCTAGAATAATGTCTGGATCTCGAGTAAAATCTTTTGATTGCTCAATCTTAATATCTTGTTTTTTTCTTACGGTACAGCCACTATTCCAGGAAAACCACAATTTTTACATGTGTATTCATTTGGATAATCAAACACAGTATTAATTTTTTGTTGTAAATTGAACATTTCATTTAGCAGTTGTTGAAATGATTCCACATGTTTGGTTATTAAATCTCTGTATTGTTGGAAATCAACTGCTTTTCGTAAGAGGTCATCACTGAAAGTGAGCAAAAGGACACATTTCTCCCAGATACAGTCATGCAAGCAGCTTTGAAGGTTTTTCAGAACCATTATGCTAGAGTCACTTGATAAGTTTCCAGAATTCACAGATAAGCATAATAGCAAGTGAAATCTCAGAGGTTCTGGAGCAGCAGCAGCTGGTGCTGGAGAGGAGCACTGATAGGAGCTGTTGTGGGACCTGTAGGGGCTGCAATTGGAGCAGGAATTGGAGCAGGAGGGAAAGTGGCATTTAGTGTCATTGATGGGGCTGGAGCTGGTATGGGTATTTCAGCAAAATTAGCTTATGAAAAATGGATGAAGATTAAACCTGAATATCAAATTAGACACCTAAGAGAGAAGATTCCTCATTAGAGTGGATACTTAACACATTCTTTCATATAAAGGAATTTGATAAATGTTTAGTAGTTTTGTAGTTTCTGTTCTTTCATTATTAGTGTTTCAGTTTTGTATTTCTAACTATACTACTACAAGCAAAATTTTCATATTGTGTCCAGAATTCAAAGTATAATAATGACCTTTAGCTGTTGTTTTCGCTCTTTTTGCATATGATTAGAGTTTCAGTAAACAGATAGCTTGGTATCACAAAAGGTTTCACGGATTTTTCATTTGCTGAAATGCTTCACTACACATGCAGTAAATAAAATGACAGAATAAAGGGTGGCAAGAACTTAGTGCAGTACATAGCATAGGCATGGGAACAGTCTAAATCTGTTAATGTGCAATTTTTTGATAGGTGGTAACTATAAAGTCAGGAAGAAAATGGGTACCTCAAGCAGTGTATTGGATAGCAGTTTTTGCCGCTTTCAGACTCATCAGTCTCAGGCATTTTGTTTCCAAAGGAGCTTGCAAAGAAATCCATTGGAAGAAATTTTTAGTCCTCCAGTAGGTAGGCATACAGCAGCTATAAAGCAGTCTTCATCATTTGCTAGAGCCAGTAAAAAAGGGAGTTTGGATGAGTGATGTTGATTCTGTTTTCCTTACTAAGGATTTTCAACTGGGAAGATAGCACAGTCAAATATGATATCCATGTGATCCTAGTGTGAGTTCCACAAGGAACCAATTCTGAAGATGAAGACTTAAACTACCGTCTATTAATTTAAATTCACTGTAGCAAAATGTCTATTTTAACTGGTTAAAAATGATAAATTGGATAAAAAAATTAAAGATTTTGTCAAACTTAAAAAATTCTTGCTTGACAAGGTATGAATAATAGGCTAGATTGGTACCCATTTGACTAACTAAGATGTATTCATCGTTATTCCATCAAATTTCCATCACTTTACAAATATTTAATACTTGGATTTGATTACATTTTAATCATTTAAACCCCACCCAATATTGTAGGCGTGGCAGCTTGATTGGCCTCTACACTTTGAAATTGCTTCCTACACCCATTGTGAACAACAAAATAAAGATACAATGCACAGGGCATAAATGGATCATAGTATAAAATTATGAGATTAATCAGTAGTAAATCCTGGATTTCCATTTCCAAGATTGGCAGCAGTGTTGAATAAAGCAATGTAGTTATATAATCGGTGAGCAAGCGAAGTGAGCGAGACAGTTTAAGGGGTATGTAATTGAAAGTTGTATTGGCAAACAAGACAGTATTAGGGGTAGACTATCAAAGATAGTAGCGAATGAGCGAAGAATGGGAGACAGATTAAGGGTAAATGATAGAATATCGGGTAATGCTTGATATGTAATATTTACATGAGTCAAATTTGATGTGGCGGGATTTTTCTTGAGCTGGCTATTTATTTTCGTGAGCCAAAGGTGAATGAAAATAAGACCCCAGGAAAGTTTAAAAAAATCAACAAAGGGAGTAAATGGATCAAGTACATGTATTGCATTCTTCCAATTTATATTTATTTATGCATTGGGACTTCAAGCAAGATAGAATAGTACTGACGTATTGGATCTAAAATGGTGGAGTAGACATATACAATATATGAAAGGGTCTTTGCACATACACAGATATGATGTTCAGTGAACAAGCTCTGTGAGTTCTGCTTTGTGACATAGTCAGTTTGAGATGTAAAATAATTTTGATGTAGCTTGTGACCTAAAACTTTGATTCCTAATTAACCCACTACAGATGTCAGATTATAGATCTGATCTCAAGATATTCATTAGCAAATCTCTAGTATTGGACAATAGTTCAACTTAAATACTTAGTATTGTATAGTTAATGAATTAGATTAGATTACCATTTACAGAACTTATTTTATAGCTAATACAAATAAACAAAATTTAGACAAGTAACAAAATGTAGACTTAAAGTACCATACGGATAGCTTTTTTATAGCAATTTCGTGATTCTAAAATATGACAGTCTTAATGCAAGGAACACTGCAGACAATTGTCTAAAAGCAAGAAAGCTGACAAATTGTTTGCTAAGTTTTAGCAACTTCATTCTCACCAATAAAAAGATATATTATATATAATATATATTGAAATTAATAGTGATAAGAGGATGATCCATTCCTATTGAGTAACCATCAAGTGGTTGAGCGACTGTGTGAGGCTATTATGATACTACTGACATCTCTTGTTCAGGTTCTCTCCATGACACCCTAGCTTGTTGGTAGAGGTAAGCAGGGGAGAAGGAATAGGTGAGGAAAGCTTAATCAATATTTTTGAACAAACTATATCTAGTGTTGCAATTACTACAGATTTTGATATTTTAAAATATCTAATGACTTCTACATTATTGTAGAGACTATACCGCACAACACTAATAACTTAGGCCTGGAGGAACCGGTCCAGTTGGTCCAGGCCCACCATCTTTTGAAATGGGGAAGTCTGAAATAACTATTTCCTCAAAAGGGAAATCCCAAATTTGTAATCTTTACCAATTATTTTATAACAAAATTTCTATTTTTTTATTTATCTAGCTATTTACAATTATAGTGAATAAAAGTATGTATAGATTTGTCACACCAATGAATTATCTTTAGCTACACCCATGAACTTGCCACACCTATGACTGTTTTGGCCACACCCAATTCCTGGCCGGACCAATTTATGAGAGCTTCCTCCATCCCTGTAACTTAATTCCGTATGTAATGCAGGATTCAGTTGTCCGGCGGATGAATGGTTGCCAACTGCTACTGAGACTTTTCAATACCTACAGTCACCTACAGTCCTACTTAAGCATATGTACATGCTGAGTCATGCTATTTCTCACTTGTTTTTACTGAAGAAGCCCCTTGAGCCGAAACATCTAAAGAGAATTTCAATTGATGCTATATGATGCTCTATTATTAATTCTAATGAAGTATAAACACAGCCATGAGACTGTACACTATAATCTCAATCACATGTTTGACAGTTTTCCCATGAATAGATGTGTCAAATTATGAAGCTGAGCTGGAACAGTCAACTAGTTTCAAAGGAGTAATAAAATTAAATTTACACCTATAAGCTCTCCAAGCTACTGTTATTGGGATGTTAGCATCTAATTATAACTATATGGATGAAACACTACCAGCTAGTCATCATATCTGGTAGAAGTAAATATTAGTCCAGCCATGATATTTCATCAGGGGAGGTTAGCTATTACTGTTTTCTGCCTCGCAAGTCATATATTTTTACACTGCTTCTAGATCTAAGGTCTGACACATTCTCTATCTTTAGGATTATCATCATTACTATAATGCATATCTGATTGTAGGCCTTACCTCCGGCTATCAATGGAGAAAATCACAGGCTTAAGTACGGGCAAAGTAATAATTTATAAGTGAGTGTAATGCAACATTATGCCCATGATCAATGGATGCATCCTTAATTTAATCAGAGATGCCAAAAAATTTGCCAATGGGATTCATAAAAAAGGAGAAACCCAGACATCATGTTAATACTATTGCCAGTAGAAATTTACACTTCAGTAGTATCAGTACTGGTTATAGTATCAGTTCAAGTAGCAAATGGTAACATAAATAGTTGGTATTCATCAGGTATCTATTTACTGGTTGAAAAATTACAGTTGCGAGAATAAAGAACTTAACACTTGAATCAGAAATGTTTTGGGTTATTATAAACTTCCAAGCACCTCCTGTCTACAGCCTGGCAATTATTGTACAGTCTTCCTAAAGCATTTTTTTATAATGTAAGGCAAAAGTTTAATTACAACATCATAATGAGTAGGAATAATTCCTTAATTGGGGGGGGGGGGGACACAGCATGACAAGCACCAAGACATACTTGAGGGTGTGTATTGTGAGAGAAGTCCCTCACCCTCATCAAACTCCTTCTCACAAGGACTCGAGAACTGATTAATCATAACTTTAATCAACTTAATTACTTAATTGGTGGAGTGGCCTTGATAGGTGCTCTCTTGCTGTTTTCATGTAATGTTACCAGTAACAGCATTTGGGTCTTAGTGACGCACACCATTTTTGTGCTGCTTATAATTTCTATGTCGTGCACATCATGATACTGGGCATGTGCAGAGTTTGCTATAATATTATGGCTTTGCATATGTCCAGGGAGTTAGTCTGCACTTATTGGTTCTGTTAATAAGTTAACCTCAGACAACCTGGTGCTATCTAACTATGTCTTAAGAAGCCAATAGCTAGACCTAACCTTCTGTGACAAGCAGGTTCTGGTGGCAACAACAAACACTTTGTTGCCTCCACTGTTAGTAGGCAGAAACCCACCCATTCCAGTCACATGTATCCTCATACAAAGTATTTTTACTATAATATTATACAAATATATAATATATTATATCGGTAATCTTCAAATTAATTTAAAGATCCCCACTTATTATTTACAGACCTAAATTATTGGCAGTATCTAAATATCTGGCTCTTTTGTCATCTGTCTGTAAATGCAGCTGTGGTCTTGTTTAGGCACAGCTGAGTAAATACGACAATGAACACTAAAGAGGCTCAAAGTATAAGGAGGGAACATGCCCCCAGTGCCCCTCCCCCCTCCTCCCTCACCAAGTTTCTTCACCTATGAAGGACATAACAGTACAACTAAATGTAAGGTAACAGTTATTAAATACATAAATAAGTAATGATAATGTAGAAATCATTAGATATAAAACTACCTCAACCTGTATTAATTACCATGATTGTAGCACTACAAATAGTTTGTTAAAAACATTGGTCAGGAGTAGGCTGAGACTAACACACAAAACAATATATACAGACAAATCAGACTAATTATAATATACACCTAGCTCTTCAGCTCCAAGAATGTTTGCCACAGCTTAATGTTATTGTTTACTAGTGTGTTCTATCTCCTTAAAGCTTCAACAGAGTGATGCCCAGTCCGTTACTGGATAAATTTTCTCTTGTACTCCCGCCAAGAAATGTTTTGTAGAAAAATGTTATTAATTTTATGATCTCTGATTCCAGCAACCTTGCATATTTCTTGAGTCAAATCTGCATGTTTGTTCCTTCCTAAAGGGACTGAAGAAAACCAAAATGCACATTTTTGTCCAGGTCAGGCTTTTGTAGATGGCATAAGTACAATCACGAGAAATTTGCTTGAAGTATGTATTCTGTGCATCTTCTTTTGCGCACTCTTAATAGCCAATTGAGCAATTTCCTCTTCAGTGGTGACGTATAATCTGGAGTCTGAGTTTTTGTTTTCAAAGTTAACAGTTCTCCCATGATTAGTGCTTAGCATTGTGCCCTACATAAAGGGCAACATAATTGCTCAGTAATATCGACATACCTCTCTAACATGGCTGACAAGGATGTGAGAAAGTGTATCAATAAACATGTCAAAGGGTTAGGTTCCACTTTGCTATTATGCCTATATGTAAATTCTGGCAACATATCAAGTGATTCTAATAAATTTTGAGAAACCTTTAAAGCTGCTTGCATGACCGAATCTGGGAGAAATGTGTTCTTTTGCTCACCTTCAGTGATGACCCACTACTAATGCAGAAGATTTCCAACAATAAAAAGATTTAATAACCAAACATGTGGAGTCTTTTCAACACTTATTGAATGAAATCTTTCATTTTCAACAAGAAGTAAAAACTATGTTTGATTACAAAAATGAATACACTTGTAAAAATTGTGGTTTTCCTGGAATAGTGACTGTACCAGTACGAAAAAAAAACACAGGATATTAAGATTAAAGAATCTGAAGAATTTACTCGAGATCAAGACATTATTCCAGGCATCCTTTTCTCAGAGAGTTAGCGTCTGTTGTCTTTGATGAAACCAACACTAAGCTTGCACCCCAGAAATTGTGATTCACAAACCCACGCCACTCGGGCTCTTCTTTCTCAGCCTTCTTTTACTCATTAGATGTACTCTCTCTCTCTTTCACAGGCGTTTTAAACAATACAGAATTAAAAATATTTGGTCGCCACCGGGAATCGAACCCAGGACCGCTTGTATAGCGCACAAGCGCTCTGCCACTGAGCTACGACAACCACCCAACCATTCCTTATGTTGTCCAAAATATTGGTCAGGTCATCAATTGAATTGTTTTCATTAGCAATATTACAATAACCAGATTCTTTATTAATATTATATGCAACTCCCTTACCCACCTGGAAGGGCAGATTAAGGAATATTACTGCCTATACACTTACAACATCTTCTACAAGTGAAGACAGCAAGTGCTATTAGACAGGTGATTGATTACAAAATCATAAGTTTAGGGAAGTGATTTCTGCTGAATTTATACCTTATCAATTATTCTAATCACATTTCTTGGAATAAAACATTTCTGAGAACAAGGTACAGTTTAGGTGTGATTTGTGTGAGTTGTGAGAGTGCCACATAGTATTTCTACAACACTCCATACTTACTATGTGATACCCTTCATATAGTCAGTCAAATTGTAGTGTTTAAAACCCTACGCTTCACCGCTGAACTATTTAAATTGATTCTTTTTAAAAATATTTATCGGCTTACCTTCTCGCGCTAGACCGTTCAAACTTGGTAATTACTTTCCTACGTAGTTTAAAATTACTCTGATTGCGTCACAATTCTCGTAAATAGAAGATTTAAATTTTCTGTATTTTTTTCGTATCAATATGGCGAACCGTTATACAACCGAAGAAGTTGTATCGATCCTTTGTGGTGATTTTGAGGCTAGGCTAGGGCTAAGGGGCTAGGGCTAGGGCTAGGGCTAGGGCTAGGGCTAGGGCTAGGGCTAGGGCTAGGGCTAGGGCTAGGGCTAGGGCAGCATCAATCGTCGCCATCGCCTTGGCAACTATCGTAAACTCTGATCAGCTGCACTAGAAATTCTTGCAACTCTACACTTTTTTTAATTTTCTCTGTATTTCTCATCAAATTGAAAGGGGGGGGCTAGGGCTAGGGCTAGGGCTAGGTGTACGTCTTGATAGGAGTAATTATTCTTTTTGATCAAATTTTATGAAAATAACTCAATGAATCTGTTTTTTTACATGCTAAAATGACAATGTACTAAAATTACATGCTAAAATAATTAGGTATTCCAGATATAAATATTATTTTTTTTAAATATTTTATTTTTTTTAATAAACGATTTTTAATTAATAGTGGGTGTGGTCAATTAAAAAAATAATAATTGCATCAAATTCTCTACACTTTTCTGATTGTTATGATTTTTCTCCTTAAAATAACAGTCTGTTTTAAAGCAAATATACAGCAAATCATTTTTTAAACAAAAGTGCTGTGAAGGGGAGGGTTAAGGCTACAACAATTACATGCAATTACAAAAAATCTTATCCTACTGACAACGGCTGCAACCCAACGAATGCTAGGATTGTGGGTGCGCTACGCTGACAGATGCCTGAACCTCGAAGGACCACCCTTCTGCCAACTCAGAGTTGGCAGAAGTTGCTAATGTTGTCTACTTTTCTCTCTGATATCACCAAATTTATCTCTTTAATAATTGTGAGAAAATTCTCTTATATTTTCAACACTCTCCTCTAGAATTTTCAACTTTCCTGCATTGAGATTTTGTAGCTAGCTGGTTGTCACATATTTGCATAAAACTACTGTTTGTTGTTTCTTTAAGGCCAAAAATATTAAATTTGACAAGTATCTATTGTAGTACTCTTTCTTTTAGGAAATTCACAAATAAAGTAATATTAGAATTTTCATTAGTCTGTTGAAGGTGAGAAGATAGCATCATAAAAAACTGTTAGAGATGCAGTAATTAATAATCTACATAATTATATATGCCTGTCTGTCAGTAACGACGACAACAGTGCGTGTCTTCAGGAATAATTCAATAGTTCGGTAAAGCATCGTCATTACCTGTATTAGTAAAAGAAACGACCACTATTGCAGAAACACGAAAGCTAAAAATCTGCGATAATTCCAAAATACTTGCTTTTTCAAGTCACAAAAAAAAATATACAAGTGGTTAATTGAAAACACTTTACCCCAAAGTGTTCAGCCTATTTGTTTGTTTGTTTTTTTAGCCTGAGAGCTGTGATTCTGTAATAAGAAAAGCTACCGCTACTCCAGAAAAATTGAGGTGAGTAAATTAATCTGTATTTGTCAGCTAAAATTACTAAAAATCAAGCCGTTTCTTTTTCTTTTCTTTTTTTTTTTTTTTTTTTTTTGTAGCTGATCACTCAGATAGTCGGAATGGCTTTAAATACTGCAGAATTACCACTACTTTGGTAAGAACACAATTCCGCATTTGTTTGCTAAAATTAATGGTTACCTACTATAGTTTAACTAGGCAGGTTTGCTTGCCATTTTTTGCTTAATATACCGCTAGTTGGTGAGTGACCCACGCACAGACTCCTTTTTTCTCCTAAAAATACATCTTTATGGTTAGTCCTTAGCTTCTTGAAACTACAGGACCAAGTAATAGCTTTAGACTGTACAATTGTTTCTTAGAAATGCTTTTTTTTTATTTTCAAATTCACAAAAAACTACGCGAGTGGTTCCTACGACAATGATGTACTTACCAGATTTTGTTTGTTGTTAGTCTGACTATGCCAAACTAGTCCACTGTTAGGCTGTTTGTTTTAGTATCTGAGTGTTGTTGTCAAGAGTTCCTGATAATTCAGATGATATTAAATACCAGAAGTTACTACTACAGGAAAAATGAGGTAAGTACTCATTCTGTATTTGTTAGCTAAAATTACAACAAAAAATCTTGCCTATTTTTGGTAGCTGAGTGCTAGTTGTCAAGAGTTTACTGGCAATTCAGATAGTTTGAATGGCTTGAATTCAGAACTTGGGAATTTGAGGTAAGAAGTTATTATGTGTTTGTTTGCTAAAATTAATGTATGTAATTTTTGCTTTGACCCTCGTGTTTGTGTGTTTGTGTGTTTGCTTGGAGACTCTATTGAACAGAATTCTTTGGTTTATCAATCTTTACCCGTAATAACCAAGGAAATTAAATTGTCTACTCTTATTAGGTTGTCTCTGACATATCTTAACTTTGCGAACACAGTTAGCCTATTACTGGAGTTCAATTTTCTATTAGTGGAGGTGGTACTTGGTTAATGGCATTTTGTCTGAGTTATAGATACACTCTTGGTTGACCTTTGTTCACTTATATGTATAGCTATACTTTCTTTATCCCAAATTTGCACCTTTTCTCAGAGCCTGTCATATGTTATATACCTGTTATAACTTGTCAACTAATATAATTATACTTTATAAAAAACTTTTACTGATTTTCTGATATTGCCCTTCATAAGTTTGCGGCTATAGAAATCTTTTTTTAAAAGTCAACTTGTCATTACAACTTAAAACAAAATGACCAGCTAAACTAAAATTATAAACAAGTATGTTTTCACTAACATATCTATAGTTCAGCCTTTAATGTGAGTTCAGAATCAGAGCAGTCTATCATATGGTGATACTGTTAGGAACCTTCTCTGGTAGCATATAAATGTATGGTATATCCATAGAAGCATTTCTTCCCTTCACTGCTTCTTCGTACTCCTTCAAGTTGCCTGCAAATGTAGCAATGCTCTCCAATGGTCCAGATTCCAAGAACCTTTGAGCAGGATAATTTCCCAGTGAAATCTATAAACAAAATATCGTATGAACGTTGATGCTAAATTAACATGGTGAAATATTTCTATTTCTGATCTAAAATCATTTCAACTATAGACCTAAACTAACCTGCCAATCACATTCATGTTCTATTTTACAGACAATACATCTCAATTAAATATATGTATTTTGTCCTGCCATAGCTAGCTACTTACTTCATCAGGGCTGTACTGTGATAAAGCATATGTGATAGTAATGCTACTAACAGTTGTAGCCTCATCTGGAAGAGTGTGTAACAGTCGATTGTAATCAGACATGCCCTTTGCCTCAGGTGGAGGTTGCCGAACAGCAAATGGAGCATTTGGCACGTAACTGAAGATGACGTACTGACCAAAGTTGACAGCTGCATGCTGGCAAGATCCTGTGAACATGATGCGAGTACACTGCTTGATCAAGTCGCTCTTTGATGTGATGTGCTTAGGAAAGCCTCGGCCTGGCAGGGATCCCTTATATTTAGGAAACCCATTAGTGTACAGGTCTTCTGCCCATTTCTTCAGTTCTGCATCATCCCTTACTTCAGAATCTGAAGTGTAGAACTCGTCTATTATTGCAGTCACTAAACTCTCAAAATGTCCCCACACCTTTAAGCCATCGTCACGATAGTAAAACTTTGGAACCGATTCCAGGCCTCGTTCTTCAATGCTTTGCTTTATATTGGTGAAGTCTACGGTATAACATTCAGTGGCTCTTTTGAATAGCTCTACTTTACCGTCTCCTCCAATACCAAATGCTTTATCTATGGTGCCGCCATTGTTGATCAGAGTAGCTCTCGCACGAGTGTTGATAGCAATGGTGTAGCGAAAGTGAGGACGCAGTAGCTTATTAACAGGATGAGCATCTGGAAGATTTCTCATTGTAGCCACACAGTAGGCCTCCATAGCAGCATGACAGGAAACATAGTGAGTCAAAACTTGATGAAGCTAAGTGACACAAAAATATAGCAATATTAACAATAACAAGTAGCTAGTCTTTGCATAATTCTGATACCTACTGATGAATATATAGCTAACTATGACTACATACCTGGCCATGAGAACTCTGGTAATAGATTTTAGCAAGTACCCAATCCATCCAGTTGTCTCCAGGAACAAATATAGGATTAGGAATTGACTTCTCTTCTTCTCTTACTCCTTGTCTGATCTGAATAGCTATAGGAACTAGGTCATCATTGTTGTTGACATAGAGAAGGCAAATAGGAGCCGCAACAAAGCACCCCTCACGTGGTGTAAGACCATCCATGATTTCCAAGTCACATATAAAGATACGACCAGCCTGGGTAAATATAAATATAGTACCTATCAATGATAGTAACTATAAACTCTATTTAATGTTCACCTTCATTTCTTGCTCTAAAGTGAGACTCCTCGTAAGATAGGGTTGGACTAATGCATTGGTTACTGGAAACTTAGGAGGAATCTCTGTGCACTTCTTAATGACCATTGGGTTGACTCCATTGAGAATTTGACGACCAAATTCTACATCAGATGTCCAGCGACCAGCTTCATACAGAGGTATGGCCTCATCTGGATTCACAGACTTGGCAAACTTTGCAAAGTCACTCAGATCATTAACATCGGTAACAACTCCAGTCAAACCCAATTTTGCAAGAGCTTCTGTTCCATTTAAAGTAAAGTCAATATTTTTGACTCGATTGAATTGCTCATCTGCAGGAATATCATCTCTAGTATCATCAATTGCAGATGGAACTCCGATATCATAAAATATCTGCCATTCATATTTCTGCCGTCTCTCATTCAATTCAAGCTCTCTCTGTTTAACCAAAATTTTGTCTTGTTCCACATCCTTCAATAACTCTGTAGCCAGCACAAAAACAAATGTAATAGACAGTTAATACAGTAATAGCATAATACTAGGCTTATCAACTCAAACCTCCCTATACTGTGAATGTTGCATGCATGCATACATTCTTCAAAACTGGCTCTGAAAAGTACAAGATTTGGATGCTCAAAGCAAGCTATACAATATTGTAAAAACTTGCAATTAATCAGCACCATTGTCTGAAACGGTATTTGCACATGTTATGTTCCTCTAATTTATCTAATTATGAACAAAAGAGCATAACATTGTAATAATTTAGCATCTCACTTGTGTCAGAAGTAGTACTAATAGCTTCATTGTCTCCTATCCAATGGTAGCAAGGAAACTTTGTCTCTTCCATAATACTGGTTCCTGCATATTGATAAATGATGCTGTAATTGATAAACCAATGGTCATTAGTTGGAATAAACCAATTCTTTTCATTGCCAAAGATGACAACTTGGATATTTCCCAGGTCGGAATCAGCCTCAACAAGAAGATCTTTGCATGTTTCTTCTTCAATACTACCCAAAAAGCTTAAAATGTAAAGCTTTGCAGTTGCTCCTTTGTCTCCTATCAGAAGAGCATAAACTCCTGTGTCATTAGTTCCAGAGCCACCCAATGTTCCATTAACTATGCGAATTCCATAGTAGAATTTGGAAGCTGCAAGTATCAAGTAAGCTATAGTAAAAACTAGGCTAACTATATTATAGTTGCAGTAACACACAATATTCTATTATACTTGTCTTCAATGCTATAGTAATGGGTCACAGCAACTGTTTGTGACTTGAAAAAGAAGGGTTTTCGCAGGAATTATCTCACAATTTTGAACCTAAGTTTAAAGTAAGACTTGGTTAATGCTGTAGTATCCGGGGGAAAAACTGGGGTCAAGCCTGAAAAGCAGTGTTTTTAGGAGAAAAAAAAGGCACCCACGCACGTGTTTGAGAGGCATACATACATCCATACATATAATATATACCCGATTTTGCATTATTCACCCCTAATACAATCTCGCTCACTTCGCTCGTTCGATTAAAAACATATATCCCCGGTTTTCAATTGTGTTAACCCTGACATTGTTTCACTTGCTCGCCAATTAGGGCTGAATAATTTAAAATCGGGTATATGTTCGATGTACTATATATATGTGTATATGTAAGGATTGTACGTATACCTCTTAAATGCACATTTCTCCTAAAAACAGCTGTTTATGCTTGACCCATACTACAGCATTAAGAAAGTTGCACTTCGAACTTAGACTACAAATCATGAGATAATTCCAGTGGAATGCTTGAAGTCACAAACAGTTACTATGACTGGTTACTATAGAATTAAAAACCCTTCATCAGACATTAATTTTAAAAAGCCTCACCGTTTTTTGGGGCTGCTAGCCTAAGTACCACTTGTTGGTTATCAAGAGCCACTGGTGGTCTGAATGGCTTAATATTAATACAGGAAGTGACCACTACTCGGGGGGGGGGGGGGGGGAAGCTATTCCATATTTGTTAGCTAAAAATACAAAAATAACACTGGCTTTTTTTGTAGCTGAGAAATTGTTCAAGAGTTACTGGTATATTTTAGGTAGTCAGAATGGCTTAAGTTTGATACTACAGAAGTTACCATTACTCAAGTAAGAGAGTAATTTTGTATTTGTTTGCTAAAATTAATAGTCAACTGCTTGTGCACTAAGCTAAAATATAAATTATGTAGTAACAATACTGTAGCTTTATATTACCTAACTAGGCAGACTCGCTGATATTTGTGCTCAAGCACACCACTAGTATAAATATAATATATATATATATATATTCCATGCTAGATATCTTTACAATGTTATCTTTAGTATGTGACCCATGAGATAACTCACGTTATTATATAGTATTATCCCATGGCTGTATTACAAGCTCATTAACCCCCTAGGGAGAGTTTTAAGGCCAACTTCACATCAAGAGTTACCAAAAAAAAACAACTCACTTCAGTGAAGATATCTAGCATGGAATAAAACACTTATTACACTCTCAGAGTGATATGGCTAGATATTTCACTCTCAGGTTTTATTTTCACTCACCTCTGGCTCTTAAAAATAAATTAGCCTGCTCCTTGTGAAATATTTCGCCATATCACACTCTGACTCATGTAATAAGTACTATATATATATGTATGTACGGATGGTAGTAAATGCTCCTTAAACGTGTGGGTGCCGTTTTTCTCCTAAAAACACAGCTTTTTATGCTTGGGCTCCAAATTTTGAGGTAATTCCTGCGAAGCGCTTGTTTTCAATTCCCAATAATTTATTGCGGCTGGTAACTCTGGCATTGAAAACCCTTTACCAGACCTAATTTCAAAACTTCATCGTTTTATGGGGCTGCTAAAAATGCCACGTGTTGGTTGTCAAGTGCCTCATGTAGCCCGAATGGCTAAATAATAACACTAAGGAAGATTCCATTACTTAGGAGAAGCTGAAGTAAGTACGTAGTTCCGTCTTTGTTAGCTAACATTACAAAATTAACTCTGGCTGTTATTTTTTGTTAGAGCTGTGGGGGGGGAGGGGAGGTTTAGGAGTTACTGGTAATTGAGGTAGTCAGAATGGTTTAAAATTGGATACTACTAAAGTTACCACTATTCAGGAAATTGTAGTAAGAGAATAATTCTGTATTTATTTGGTGAATAGTGAACTGCTATATACTGTTTTGGAAATATTAATGATCAACATGTAACCCAATGGATATTTGTGCTCAAGCACACCACTGAATGGCTTAAATTGAATACTACAGAAGTTATCACTATTCAGGAAATTGAGGTAAGAGAGTAATTCTGTATTTGATTGGTAATAATAATTGTCAAATACTATATACTTTTTTGTATGAACTAAGCTAATGTATATTATGTAGCAATGCTGTAGTTTTATGTAAGCTATCGCTCGATATTTGTGCTCAAGGACACCACTAGTTTATATATATATATGTGTGGACGTACGTATGTCATTTTGCACGTAGACCCCCGTGTATTTTTGTTCTAGCTCTGTGTTTCACCCCATCCCAAGCTTCACTTAACAGAATACTCCAGTTTATCGATCATTACCTGCATCATCCTAGAAATTGAATTGCGTACCATTTTGAATTTTTTGCGGGTGCAGTTAAAACTCAAAAACTTATCCGAGTTCCAATTCTATTCGAATTAGTGGCAGTGGTAAGTTAATGCGCTATTTGTCATAGTTATAAGCCCTACGCAACAGTATTTACTTGAAATTTCATTGTCCACTAGATTAACCATGAAGGTAAGTCTTTTGTAGGTATGTTGTTATATGTTGTCTAGTGTGGAATAAACCACTTATTACACTCATCCGAGTGATATAACTAAATATTTCACCCAGGCTGTATTTTTACTCACTTCTGGCTCGTGAAAAAAAATTAGCCTGGTCGTGAAATATTTTGCCATATCACACTCTGACTCATGGTAAATTAACAAGTTATATGTCATAGTAGTTATAAGGCCCATGCAACAGTATTTACTTGAAAATTCATTGTCCACTAGACTAACCACGAAGGTTAGTCTTGTGTAGGTATGTCCAGTTTTGTGAAAGTATTGTGTGTTACTTAGCTAAAGAATATCACAAAGAAAGCATTTAAATAGCGTGACTACTTTTTTGGTTGCTTTTTAATATTCAAACAGTTGCAGGAAGTGGTTATTGAATCCCCTTTGCATAATTTAATTACTCGCTGTTTTGTGGAGCTTCTAAGTGCCCCTAGTTGGCTGTCAAGTCTACTGGTAGTCAGAATGGCTTCTTAAGAAGCTACCGCTACTGGGGGGGGAGGGGGGGGGAGGGGGGGGAAGCTGAGATAAGCACATAATTTGATTTTTTTTTAAACTAAAGTTACAAAAATAACTCTGGCCTTCGTTTTAGAAGTTACAAACTTACCAGAGTTCTTTTTTTATTTGAATTAGTGGTGGTAGTAAGTTTATGCACTATTTGTCATACTTATACGTCCTAGGCAACATGTTGTTATTTACTTAAATATCCATTATCCAATAGTCTAAGCAAAGAGGTAAGTCTTGTGTTGGTATGTTCAGTAAACACATATGTGTAAAGGTGTTGTGCACAACATGAACATAAAATGTGACAGGCTCTGGGAAGGACATTTCGGGCAAAAATTGAAATTGAGATATAGGCTCCAGAACTAAGTCATCGGAAAAATTCTTTCTTTCTCCTATTTTTGTTTTTAGCAGAATTAGTCTTAGTGACCCTTACTCTAAGTCTATGCCAAATTTCAAATGTCAAAACAACTTAAAAGACCTCAAGCGTGCTGTGGAAAGACAAGCTACTTTTTATTCTCTCGTTCTCGAAGTACAATAAACGGGGAATGGGTGGAGTTTCAAACAAGCAGCTTAAAAAAACGGCATAGCTTTGAGACTATTGCATGCAATCAGCTTACCTCTGGCTGAAAGTTTACCACTACATTGAGTAGAGTAGCCAAGGATTGCGACAAGACAGGCTCTGAGATGCTCTGAAAGCTAAAAAGAACTCTACGCAAAACTTCATTAGTTGCCGTTAAAAACAGCTGCACAATTTAATTGCGTATGCGGAGTACGCCGTTAAGTATACGGAAACGTTAATTATACCGGAAGTGGAAATTCAATTTATGTTTTCTAGATTTCTAGTTCAATTGCTTTGCTGAATACAGCCCAGTTCAACTGCCAGTTTCTGTGTGCGTCGAATGTTTTACCCTCCATTATTTTAGCACTAAGTTGAGATAAATTGTAGCTTTTTATTAGCATAAAAAACTCATTTGTTTTAGTTTGCCCGAAATGTCTGGTTTTCCCAGAGCCTGATGTTAGTGTTTCTATTTGTTTAAGGTCAAACCCCTTATTTTCATAAAATGACTGGACTATAATCACAATACTGTAATCTTATGTAACCTAACTAGGAAGACTCACTCGCCATTTGTGCTGAAGCACACCACTAGTTAGGAAAATATGTCTACATACCATTTTGGTAATAATCCAGACCAAAAAATCCAAGATTTGTCGAAGGATTGGTATCAGTAGCCACGATTGCTGCTGTAACCTCTGGTACTCCATAACTGGATGCCATATTGGTTCTCTTTAATCTGCGGACTGATAGTCAGCTCACTGAGTGGAGTCAATTTATAGGACCAAGGAGACCCTATTGCACATACTCAGTAGAAGAAAACACCCCAAAAGGGAAAAGGAAGCAAAAGATCATGATTAGCCCATGCAAAATTATTAATTAGTTTCTTAAGCAATTATCACTGAAAAACCATGCAGGAAAGCAGCTGTCTAGCTCTCCGCACTGTTAATGCAGTTTGTGCACCTATTGTGCATGCATAATACAATACTATTAAACCACAAGATTCTTAATTAATAAAATTTAAAATGCAGCTTTTTTTAAAATTGAAGCTGGCTTGAGAAACTAATAATTAACTTTATATGGCCTTACAAGTCAATCTTGCACACTTATTTTTGACCACACAGACTGTACATATAAAAATAATTTTTAACTGAGCATTTTGATGAAGTTCTGGTGGCTATTCAACCAATTAAACCTGTGCTTAGCAGCAGCAATGACTTGAGAGATCATTCCAACAATTTGAAAGAGATAGCTTCAGATTTGGTAATATGAAGACTGAAATACTAATAAAAAAAAACAATACATACACAAGATTTGCAATCCACTCAGTTCTTTATATAGATTTTAGTCTCAAGAGGAGAATGTTTTGTGGGCTTCTAAAAATATCTACTGTGTATTGTCAATCATCATTTCATAGTCTTCCAGCCCTGGAACAAGTTAGTGAAGCTGCTAAGTGAAGTGACTGTCTGAATGACCCTGAATAGTGAATGAATGAATGGCTTCTCTGGGGTGCTGCAACAGGTGTTGATTGGCAGTCCAAAAGATTGATGATAAAGAACTGTACCTGAAGAAGACCACTTTGTATAAGAATTAAGTTTATTGACATGTATAGTCAAACAAATAACAGCAAACCATAGAATTATCTAAATCACTTCACTATGCCTCTCAAAATTTTCATAATAGCCAATATTAGTTCATTAAACTAATAATACTTTGGTAATTTAAGCTATAATTAACATTGTATTGGCTGTTAGAATGAGAAAAATTTGCTATTATTATATAATTCTGCTTTCTGGAAAAGGTTTAATATCAAAAAACTATTTAGATCTCGGCCCACCCCACGCAGTTCACAACTATGTAACAATGCAGGGGGGCTGGGCTGGGTGGAGGACTCAATCCCCCCCCCCCCTTATCCCAATATTATAAGCCCCTTCTTTTCCTCCCCACCACCCTTTGTTTAATCAAGTATGTATTAATGACTGGAATTAAAAACAACAAAAAACAAAAAAACAGCCAAGTAGCATGAATCGTATGTTCTTTCTGCCACTGCTATAAAGAATTTTGAGGACTTGCATGATGACATCACATATATCCGGTGCACACCCACTAATGATGTCGCTGACCTGTTGTTGCTGGTTTTTCTCAGAACCCAGCACCAGGAGTTGTTACTAGAGATAGCGAATTTGCTTCTGTGCAAACAGACTGCACACATAGCCAAAACCTCGCGGAAATCAAGACTGAATTTTTGTCGCTTAATTATCACATTAATGTGGCTTCCAAATGATGTATTTCATGTTATTTTTATATCTTAATGATGATGCAAGATTAAATATCCAAATTTGGCACTGAAGTGCACTTTATACAGGCCTAATTTCCTGCCAAAGTATATGGCCTGGTTTGCCCTGAAATGCTGATAAGAAGCCACCATAAGTAAATTTAATTGAGTTATAAAGTCTTTGGACATTCCAGTTTTGCTGGTATGATCAGCAAAAACTCACCTAATTATTTAGTATTGTACAAAGTTAGTAGAACAGATTTTGTGTACACAAAGCAATAACCAACAAACAAACCTTCTGTTCAGTAGTTTCTGTTCTTGGTCATTGTCCTTGTAGAGATTGGCCTGCACTGGGTAGAGACATTCGTCAACTTTAAATTTGCATGCATTGGTACAACCTCAATGAAATGCCACTAATTATCAAAACTGTGATCTGATTGGGTAAGGCTAGGTAAAAGGTCTGGCTTGCGAGACTAATTGGGTGCCAATATAGTAACTTCATTTTAAATCTGATGTGGAGCTCCCACCAGACCCTTTCTTTCTCCCTGCACCCCACATATAATATATAAATAGCTGAATACTAGTACCACCTCAGATAGTCAGAAAGGCTTTAAAGTAAATACTGCACAATTACCACTACTTTGGTACAACACAATTCTGTATTTGTTTGCTAAAAATAATGGTTACCTGCTATATAATATAATTTTATGTATGAACACTCACGAGCCCCTTTTTTTTCTCCTAAAAACATATTTTTAGGTTAGTCCTTAGCTTCTTGAAACTACAGGACCAAGCAATGGCTTTAGACTGTACAATTTATTTCTTAGAAATGCTTTTATTCAGGTCACAAATAGCTGCGGTGAGTGGCTGCTACGGCATTGAAACCCTTTGCCAGACATAAATTTCACAAAAGTCTTCCAATTTTTTAGAATCTATGTGCTTGTTGTATGGTAGTCTGGCTGCACCAAACTAATCCACTGGTAGGCTGTATGTTGTTGTTGTTATTGTTTTGTATCTGAGTTTTGTTGTCAGGAGTTGCTGGTAATTCAGATGATACTTACCAGAAGCTACTACTCAATTAAACAGAATTCTTTGGTTTATCAATCTTTACTCATAGTAACCAAGGAAATTAACTATTGCTATTACGTCTGACATATCTGAATTTTTGGCGATCAGATTTAGGTCTTACAAACTTACTAGAGATCATTTTCTATTCATTAATGGTGGTGGTAAGTTATCAGGTTAATGCACACTTTGTCTGAGTTATAGCTACACCCTTGTTTGACTTTAATTCACTTATTTATGTATAGCTATACTTTCTTTATCCCAAAATTGCACCTTTTCTCAGAGCTTATTGGCGAGCGAGCGTAGCGAGCGAGACACTTACAGGGGTAACACAATTGAAAATTGGGGATGTTTGTTGGCGAGCGAGCGAAGCAAGCGAGACTGTATTAGGGGTGGATAATGCAAAATCGGATGTACTAGTGGTGTGCTTGAGCACAAATGGCGAGCGAGCCTAAAGACTATACTATTTTTATATGAATGATTTTAACTTCTAGCACTGAAGTTATTGATAAGGTCCAGTTTTTTAATTTAGCATACAGAGTAAAGGGATTTCAGTGCCATAGTAACAACACTCTGCAACTGCTTGAATTGAAGGAAAACAACAACAACAACAAAACAATACACGTTATTTAAAAGTTTTCTTTGTGATATTCTTTAGCTAAGTAGTGGTTGTAACACACAATGCTTTGACACAACTGGACATGCACCTACACAGACTTACCTTCGCAGTAGTCTAGTGGACAATGTATTTTCAAGTAAATACTGTTGCGCACGGCTTATAACCATGACAAAGAGCGCATTGACTTACCACCGCCACTAACTAGAAATGGAATAAGAAAAACTGCACCCGCAAAAGAATTCAAACGGTAAACAATTCAATTTCTAGGGTGATACGGGTACTGATCGATAAACCAGAGGATTCTGTTTAGTGCAATTTGGGACGGGGTCGACCACATAACTAACACAAAAACGCGAGGGTCAAAGTACAAAATGACATACGTACGTCCAAATATATATATAAATAAATAAATAAACTAGTGGTGTGCTTGAGAACAAATGGCAAGCGAGCCTGATAGTTATAGGGTAACATAAAACTAAGTATTGTTACTATGTTTTAGCTTAGTTCGTGCAAACACTAAAATAGCAGTTATGACCTTTGATTTCAGAAAATACAAAATCACTCTCTTACCTGATTAATGGTAACTTTTGTAGTATCAAACACCTGCCATTCTGATAATCTCAATTACCAGTAACTCTTGAACAAGCTCTCAGCTACGATAAAAAATAAACCAGTGTTATTATTTGTAATTTTATCCAACAAATATGGAATTACTACTTACCTCATTCTTGAGTATTGACAACGTCTGTAGTATCAAATTGAAGTTACTTTGACCATCTGAATTACCTTGAATTCTTGACAACAAGCTCTCACCTACAAAAACAAAAGACAATCAATTTTAGCACACAAATACAAAATTACTTTCTTACCTCATTTTCTTGAGCAGTGGTAACTTTTGTAGTACCAAATTTGAGTCATTCTGACTATTTGAATTAACCAGTCACTGTTGACAACAAGCTCTAAGCTATAAAAAAGAAAGGCCAGAGTTATTTTTGCATATTTAGCTAACAATATGGAATTACGTACTTACCTCAGCATCCCTCGAGTGGTAGTAGCTTCCTTAGCATTAATACTTTATGTGCTTACATACGCTTTTCAGAAGTAGTGATAGCTCTCTTAGTACTGAGTACAGGTAGCTCTTGACAACTAGCAAGCCGCACTTAGCCGGAAAAAAGACGAAGTTTTGAAGTTAAATCTGGTAAAGGGTCTTCAATGCCATAGTAACCGGTCGAATCAACCTTTTAAGCGTTTTCGCAGGCATTTTCTCACACTTTGGAGCTTAAGTATAAAGTAAGGTTTGCTTAATGCTGTAGTTTCAGAATAAACTGGAGTCAAGCCAAAAAAGCCGTGTTTTTTTGGAGAAAAAAGTTCCCGCCGCGCGTGTTTAAAGAGCATACGTAACAAGTTGCCCGCGCGCGCGTTTAAGGGGCATACGTACCATCCATACACACATATATACATACTAGTGGTGTGCTTGAGCACAAATGGCGAGCGAGCCTGATAGTTAGGTAACAAAATGTTACCATTTTTAGCTTACTTCATGCAAACACTATAATAGCAATTATGACATTTGATTTTAGCAAACAAATACAAAATCACTCTCTTACCTGATTAATGGTAACTTTTGTAGTATCAAACACCTGCCATTCTGATAATCTCAATTACCAGTAACTCTTGAACAAGCTCTCAGCTACGATAAAAAATAAACCAGTGTTATTATTTGTAATTTTAGCCAAAAAATATGGAATTACTACTTACATCATTCTTGAGTATTATTGATAACTTCTGTAGTATCAAATTGAAGTTACTTTGACCATCTGAATTACCTTGAATTCTTGACAACAAGCTCTCACCTACAAAAACAAAAGACAATCAATTTTAGCACACAAATACAAAATTACATTCTTACCTCATTTTCTTGAGCAGTGGTAATTTTGTAGTACCAAATTTGAGTCATTCTGACTATTTGAATTTACCAGTCACTGCTGACAACAAGCTCTTAGCTATAAAAAAGAAAGGCCAGAGTTATTTTTGCATATTTAGCTAACAAATATGGAATTACGTACTTACCTCAGCATCCCTCGAGTAGTAGTAGCTTCCTTAGCATTAATACTTCATGTGCTTACATACGTTTTTCAGAAGTAGTGATAGCTCCCTTGGTACTGACTACAGGTGGCTCTTGACAACTAACAAGCCGCACTTATCCGGAAAAAAGGCGAAGTTTTGAATTAAAATCTGGTAAAGGGTCTTCAATGACATCGTAACCGGTCGAATCAACTTTTTGTTTCTTGAAAAGCATGCGTTTTCGCAGAAATTTTCTCACACTTTGGAGCTTAAGTATAAAGTAAGCTTTGCTTAATGCTGTAATTTCAGAATAAACAGGAGTCAAGCCTAAAAAGCCGTGTTTTTTTGGAGAAAAAAGTTCCGGGCGCGCGCGTTTAAAGAGTATACGTACCATCCATACATACATACATATAACATATACCCGATTTTGCATTATCCACCCCTAATACTGTCTCGCTTGCTACGCTAGCTCGCTACGCTCGCTCGCCGATAATTCAGCGAAGCGAGCGGAGCTGACTCTCTAATGAGTTCGCGATATATATATATATTTGGCGAGCGAGCGTAGCGAGCGAGACACTTACAGGGGTAACACAATCGAAAATCGGGGATGTTTGTTTATTTAGATATATGTATGGACGTATGTATGTCATTTTGTACTTTGACCCTCGCGTTTTTGTGTTAGTTCGGTTGTCGACCCCCGTCCCTAATTGCACTAAACAGAATCCTCTGGTTTATCGATCAGTACCCGTATCACCCTAGAAATTGAATTGTTTACCGTTTTGAATTCTTTTGCGGGTGCAGTTAAAACTTGAAAACATAAGGGACTTCCATTTCTATTCGAGTTAGTGGCGGTGGTAAGTCAATGCGCTCTTTGTCATGGTTATAAGCCGTGCGCAACGGTATTTACTTGAAAATACATTGTCCACTAGACTACCGCGAAGGTAAGTCTGTGTAGGTGCATTTCCAGTTGTGTCAAAGCATTGTGTGTTACAACCACTACTTAGCTAAACAATATCACAAAGAAAACTTTTAAATAACGTGTATTGTTTTATTGTTGTTTTTTTCCTTCAATTCAAGCAGTTGCAGAGAGTTGTTCTGAAATCCCTTTACTGTGTATGCGAAATTTAAAAACTGGACCTTATTTTCAGTAGCTTTAGTGTTAGAAGTCAAAATCATTCATATAAAAATAGTATAGTCTTTACGCTCGCTCGCCATTTTGTGCTCAAGCACATTACTAGTTGGCGAGCGAGCGAAGCGAGCGAGACACTATCAGGGGTAACTCAATCGAGATTTCGCTATATTTATTTATTTATTTATCTGTTTATGGGGTACGTGAGACCTCAGTTTTCGCCCGCGCTTCTAATTGGCGAGCGAGCGTAGCGAGCGAGACACTTACAGGGGTAACACAATCGAAAATCGGGGATGTTTATTTATTTATTTATTTATTTGTATATATGTTTGGACGTACGTATGTAATTAAACGCGCGCGCGTGGAACTTTTTTCTCCAAAAAACACGGCTTTTTAGGCTTGACCCCAGTTTATTCTGAAAATACAGCATTAAGCAAGCCTTACTTTATACTTAAAGCTCCAAAGTGTGAGAAAATTTCTGCGAAAACGCTTGCTTTTCAAGAAACAAAAAGTTGATTCGACCGGTTACTATGGCATTGAAGACCCTTTTCCAGACTTAATTTCAAAACTTCGCCGTTTTAGGGGGATACGGAGCTAAAATTACAAAATAATAACACTGGTTTATTTTTTACCGTAGCTGTGAGCTTGTTCGAGAGTTACTGGTGGTTGAGATTATCAGAATGGCAAAAGTTACCATTAATCAGGTAAGAGAGTGATTTTGTATTTGTTTGCTGAAATAAAAGGAGGTCATAACGGCTATTATAGTTTTTGCATGAACTAAGCTAAAACATAGTAACAATACTTAGTTTTATGTTACCTAACTATCAGGCTCGCTCGCCATTTGTGCTCAAGCACACCACTAGTTACGTAAGTTAGGTAAAGCGTTCACTGTTCCAGTATTTTTCAATTAACGAGCGCGGAGAATCCTGCTGCAGAGCAACTTAAAAAGTGTACAGCTACTCTCTTCTTGAAACAATTGTGAAGTCTTTGTCAGGCTGCGCTTCTTTGCCACTGCTTTCGAAGTTTATTCAGGTAATTTTGTTAGTTTAGTCTGGGATCAGAGACTTTAGATTCTCTGATTAACTGAGAATGGAAAGGGTTACACTGTGCACTACAGTTAGATGTAATTTCTGTCCTATTTTTCTGTAAAAAGAGTCTGCTCGCTCGCCATGCATTTGCGCTATTCGAGCGCACCACTAGTTTATTTGTATATATGTTTGGACGTACGTATGTCATTTTGTACTTTGACCCTCGCGTTTTTGTGTTAGTTATTTGTTCGACCCCGTCCCAAATTGCACTAAACAGAATCCTCTGGTTTATCGATCAGTACCCGTATCACCCTAGAAATTGAATTGTTTACCGTTTTGAATTCTTTTGCGGGTGCAGTTAATACTTGAAAACTTAAGGGACTTCCATTTCTATTCGAGTTAGTGGCGGTGGTAAGTCAATGCGCTCTTTGTCATGGTTATAAGCCGTGCGCACAGTATTTACCTGAAAATACATTGTCCACTAGACTACTGCCAAGGTAAGTCTGTGTAGGTGCATGTCCAGCTGTGTCAAAGCATTGTGTGTTACAACCACTACTTAGCTAAAGAATATCACAAAGAAAACTTTTAAATAACGTGTATTGTTTTGTTGTTGTTGTTTTTTCCTTCAATTCAAGCAGTTGCAGAGAGTTGTTACTATGGCACTGAAATCCCTTTACCCTGTATGCTAAATTTAAAAACTGGACCTTATTTTCAGTAGCTTCAGTGTTAGAAGTCAATAAAAATAGTATAGTCTTTAGGCTCGCTCGCCATTTGTGCTCAAGCACACCACTAGTTAGGTCTAGAAATTGTTTTTGTTCTTGCGTGGGCGTACGTGTGTACCCTTTCTCCTACGCGCTTGCGCGGGCCGGGTAACCTTCTTAGCAACATTTTGTTTTGTTTACCAGCCGTACGAAGTAGCGATGCCCAGTAGACAAAACGTTAGAAACGCTCGGTCAAGAGCTTTGAGGGCGTTAGAAACTCCTGAAGAAAAATTAGTAATGAGAGCGATAAGAAATGAAAAAGACAGGGCAAGGAGGAGGAGAGCTAAAACGAAACAGAAACAGGTAGCAAAGTAAAGAATCTGACAGTATTTTGTAGCCACACCAAGCATGCAATTACAGGGGACATGCATCGCTCGTTTCGCTATTTTGTGCTATTAGAGCACATCACTAGTAATAATATGTGTGTAAGGATGGTACGTTTGCCCCTAAAATGCGCGCGCGGGAAACTTTTTTCTCTAAAAAACACGTCTTTTTAGGCTTGACCCCAGTTTATTCTGAAATTACAGCATTAAGCAAGCCTTACTTTATACTTAAGCTCCAAAGTGTGAGAAAATTCCTGCGAAAATGCTTGCTTTTCAAGAAACAAAAAGTTGATTCGACCGGTTACTATGACATTGAAGACCCTTTACAATATTCAAATTCAAAACTTCGCCGTTTTATGGGGGATACGGAGTGCCAGTTGTTGGTTGTCAAGAGCCGTTGATAGTCAGAATGCCGTAGTAATAATTCTAAGGAAGCTACTACTTCTCGAGGGAAGCTGAGGTAAGTACGTAATTCCATATTTGTTAGCTAAATATGCAAAATTAACTCTGGCCTTTCTATTTTGTAGCTAAGAGCTTGTCAACAGTGACTGGTAAATTCAAACAGTCAGAATGAATCAAATTTGGTACTACAAAAGTTACCACTGCTCAAGAAAATGAGGTAAGAAAGTAATTTTGTATTTGTGTGCTAAAATTGATTGTCTTTTGTTTTTGTAGGTGAGAGCTTGTTGTCAAGAATTCAAGGTAATTCAGATGGTCAAAGTAACTTCAATTTGATACTACAGAAGTTATCAATACTCAAGAATGAGGTAAGTAGTAATTCCATATTTGTTGGATAAAATTACAAATAATAACACTGGTTTATTTTTTATCGTAGCTGAGAGCTTGTTCAAGAGTTACTGATAATTGAGATTATCAGAATGGCAGGTGTTTGATACTACAAAAGTTACCATTAATCAGGTAAGAGAGTGATTTTGTATTTGTTTTCTGAAATCAAAGGTCATAACTGCTATTTTAGTGTTTGCACGAACTAAGCTAAAACATAGTAACAATACTTAGTTTTATGTTACCCTATAACTATCAGGCTCGCTTGCCATTTGTGCTCAAGCACACCACTAGTTTATTTATTTATTTATATATATATTTGGACGTACGTATGTCATTTTGTACTTTGACCCTCGCGTTTTTGTGTTAGTTATGTGGTCGACCCCGTCCCAAATTGCACTAAACAGAATCCTCTGGTTTATCGATCAGTACCCGTATCACCCTAGAAATTGAATTGTTTACCGTTTTGAATTCTTTTGCGGGTGCAGTTCAAACTTGAAAACTTAAGGGACTTCCATTTCTATTCGAGTTAGTGGCGGTGGTAAGTCAATGCGCTCTTTGTCATGGTTATAAGCCGTGCGCAACAGTATTTACTTGAAAATACTTGTCCACTAGACTACCGCAAAGGTAAGTCTGTGTAGGTGCATGTCCAGTTGTGGTGTGTTACAACCACTACTTAGCTAAAGAATACCACAAAGAAAACTTTTAAATAACGTGTACTGTTTTGTTGTTGTTTTTTTCCTTCAATTCAAGCAGTTGCAGAGAGTTGTGACTATGGTGCTGAAATCCCTTTACCGTGTATGCGAAATTAAAAAACTGGACCTTATTTTCAGTAGCTTCAGTGTTAGAAGTCAAAATCATTCATATAAAAATAGTATAGTCTTTAGGCTCGCTCGCCATTTGTGCTCAAGCACATCACTAGTATGTGTGTATGTGGGATGGTATGTATGCCCTTTAAACGCGCGCGTGTGGAACTTTTTTCTCCAAAAAACATGGCTTTTTAGGCTTGACCCCAGTTTATTCTGAAAGGCTTGCTTTTCAAGAAACAAAAAGTTGATTCGACCGGTTACTATGGCATTGAAGACCCTTTTCCAGACTTAATTCCAAAACTTCGCCGTTTTATGGGGAAATACGGAGTGCCGGTTGTTGGTTGTTAAGAGCCGTTGGTAGTCAGAATGCCGTAGTATTAATGCTAAGGAAGCTACTACTTCTCGAGGGAAGCTGAGTTAAGTCCGTATAATTCCATATTTGTTAGCTAAATATGCAAAATTAACTCTGGCAATTTTTTTTTGTAGCTAAGAGCTTGTCAACAGTGACTGGTAAATTCAAATAGTCAGATTGGCTCAAATTTGGTACTACAAAAGTTACTACTGCTCAAGAAAATGAGGTAAGAATGTAATTTTGTATTTGTGTGCTAAAATTGATTGTCGTTATTTTTGTAGGTGAGAGCTTGTTGTCAAGAATTCAAGGTAATTCAGATGGTCAAAGTAACTTCAATTTGATACTACAGAAGTTATCGATACTCAAGAATGAGGTAAGTAGTAATTCCATATTTGTTGGCTAAAATTACAAATAATAACACTGGTTTATTTTTTATCGTAGCTGAGAGCTTGTTCAAGAGTTACTGGTGATTGAGATTATCAGAATGGCAGATGTTTGATACTACAAAAGTTACCATTAATCAGGTAAGAGAGTGATTTTGTATTTGTTTGCTGAAATCAAATGTCATAACTTCTATTATAGTGTTTGCATGAAGTAAGCTAAAAATAGTAACATTTTATGTTACCTAACTATCAGGCTGGCTCGCCATTTGTGCTTAAGCACACCACTAGTATGTATATATGTGTGTATGGAAGGTACGTATATATGTGTGTATGGAAGGTACGTATGCTCCTTAAACGCGTGCGCGGGAAACTTTTACCTCCTAAAAACTTGGCTTTTTAGGCTTGACCCCAGTTTATTCTGAAACTACAGCATTAAATCAGCCTTACTGTATACTTAAGCTCCAAAGTATGAGAAAATTTCGGCGAAAACCCTTCTTTTTCAAGACACAAAAAGTTGCTGAGACCGGTTACTACGGCATTGAAGACCCTTTTCCAAACGTAATTTCACAAATTCTCCGTTTTAGGGAGATACGGAGTGCCGCATGTTTGTTGTCAAGAGCCATTAGTTGTCAGAATGCCGTAATGTTAATGCTAAGGAAGTTACTACTATTCCAGTGAAGCTGAGGTAAGTACGTAATTCATATTTGTTAGCTATGCAAAAATAACTCTGGCCTTTCTTTTTTGTAGTTAAGAGCTTGTTGTCAAAGGTGACTGGTAAATTCAAATAGTCAGAATGGCTTAAATTTGATACTACGGAAGCTACTACTGCTCAAGAAAATGAGGTAAGAAAGTAATTATTTGTATTTGTGTGCTAACATTGATTGTCTTTTGTTTTTGTAGCTGAGAGCTTGTTGTCAAGAATGTGAGGTAATTTACATAGTCAAAGTAACTTAAATTTGATACTACAGAAGTTATCAATACTCAGGAAATTGAGGTAAGTAGTTATTCCATATTTGTTAGCTAAAATTACAAATAATTATAACACTGGTGTATTTTTTTTTTTCGCTTGTCCAAGAGTTACTAGTATCAGAATGGTAGATGTTTGATACTACAGAAGTTACCATTAATAAGGTAAGAGAGTGATTTTGTATTTGTTTGCTGATATTATATTGTTTGCATAAACTAAGCTAAAACATAGTAACAATACTGTAGTTTTATGTTACCTAACTATCAGGCTCGCTCGATATTTGTGCTCAAGCACATCACTAGTTGGCGAGCGAGCAGAGCGAGCGAGACAGTATTACGGGTAGTTAATGCAAAATCGGGTATATGTTATATGTATATAGGTGTGTATGGATGGTACGTAGGCCCCTTAAACGCGCGCGCGGGCGGGCAACTTTTTTCTCCTAAAAACTCGGCTTTTTAGGCTTGACCCCAGTTTATTCTGAAACTACTGCATTAAACAAGCCTTACTTTAAACTTAAGTTCCGAACTATGAGAAAATTCCAGCGAAAATCCTTGATTTTCAAGACACAAAAAGTTGCTGAGACCGATTACTACGGCATTGAAGACCCTTTTCCAAACATAATTTCACAACTTCGCCGTTTTAGGGGGATACGGAGTGCCGCTTGTTTGTCGTCAAGAGCCATTGGTAGTCAGAATGCCGTAATGTTAATGCTAAGGAAGTCACTACTACTCCAGTGAAGCTGAGGTAAGTACATAATTCCATATTTGTTAGCTATATGCAAAAATAACTCTGGCCTTTCTTTTTTGTAGTTAAGAGCTTATTGTCAAAGGTGACTGGTAAATTCAAACAGTCAGAATGGCTTAAATTTGATACTACGAAAGTTACTACTGCTAAAGAAAATGAGGTAAGAAAGTAATTTCGTATTTGTGTGCTAACATTGATTGTCTTTTGTTCTTGTAGCTAGATGAGAGCTTGTTGTCAAGAATGTGAGGTAATTCACATAGTCAAAGTAACTTAAATTTGATACTACAGAAGTTATCAATACTCAGGAAATTGAGGTAAGTAGTAATTCCATATTTGTTGGCTAAAATTAAATAATAACACTGGTTTTTTGTTTTTTCTACCGTAGCTGAGAGCTTGTCCAAGAGTTACTGGTATCAGAATGACAGATGCTTGATACTACAGCAGTTACCATTAATAAGGTAAGAGAGTGATTTTGTATTTGTTTGCTGATATTGTAGTGTTTGCATGAACTAAGCTAAAACATAGTAACAATACTGTAGTTTTATGTTACCTAACTATCAGGCTCGCTCGATATTTGTGTTTAAGCACACCACTAGTATATATGTTTGGACGTATGTAAGGCATTTTTGTACTTTGACCCACGCGTTTTTGTGTTAGTTCTGTGGTCGACCCCGTCCCAAACTTCACTGAACAGAATCCTCCGGTTTATCGATCAATACCCGCATCACCCTAGAAATTGAACTGTTTACCGTTTTGAATTCTTTCGCAGGTGCAGTTAAAACGTGAAAACTTACGGGACTTCCATTTCTAATTGAGTTAGTGGCGGTTGGAAGTCAATGCGCTCTTTGTCATGGTTACAAGCCGTACGCAACAGTATTTACTTGAAAATGCATTGTCCACTAGACTAACCGCGAAGGTAAATCTGGTGCAGGTGAATGTCCAGTTGTGTCAAAGCATTGTGCTTTACAGCCACTGCTTAGCTAAAAAATGTCACAAAGAAAACGCTTAAATAACATGTACTGTTTTGTTGTTGTTTTTCCCCTTCAATTCAAACAGTTGCAGTGAGTTGTTACTATGGCACTGAAATCCCTTTACCGTGTATGTGTAATTTAAAAACTCGACCTTATTTTCAGTAGCTTCAGTGTTAGAAGTCAAATCATTCATATGAAAATAGTATAGTCTTTAGGCTTGCTCACCATTTGTGCTCAAGCACATCACTAGTATAGATACATTAATATGCGCTTGTATAAACATACATGCACGGAGGCACTAATACACATTGGAAACTTCCTTTCTGCTGCAGCCGCAAGAAAGTGTTGCAATAACTTTAAAGAAGGAAAGCTTTACAGTTGTCTTAACCAATAGAAGAAATGTATGTCAACACTTTGTGTTGGAGTAGTCTTAATGTAGTCTATGATATCCGTACACTCAAAAGAATGATAACAGTTAAGTTTGCAGACACTAATTCTAAACCAACAGGAAAGCAGTAGTTAATGCCTACATCTGAGACAGTATTATTGGCAGCCAGTGGAGCGAGCAAAACACTCTCGGGGGGTAACACAATTGAAAATTGGGGGTGTTTGTTTGTTTATATTATTATATATGCGTGAACGTACATGTCATTTTAAAATCAATCGTTTAACAATAGTATAGTTTAAGTCTCGCTCGCCATTTGTGCTCAAGCATACCACTAGTATGTGTATGTGTGTGTATGGATGGTACATATGCTGCTTAAACGTGCGTGCGAGAAACTTTTTTCTCCTAAAAATTCGGCTTTTTAGGCTTGACCCCAGTTTGTTCTGAAACTACAGCAAGTCTTACTTTAAACTTAAGCTCCGAAGTATGAGAAAATTCCGGCGAAAACCCTTCTTTTTCGAGACGCAAAAAGTTGCTGAGACCGGTTACTATGGCAAAAAAAACGTAATTTCACAATTTCGCCTTTTTAGGGGGGATACGGAGTGCCGCATGTTTGTTGTCAAGAGCCATTGGTAGTCATAACTGCTATTATAGTGTTTGCATGAAGTAATCTAAAAATAGTAACATTTTATGTTACCTAACTATCAGGCTCGCTAAATGTGTGTGTGGATGGTACGTATGCCCCTTAAACGCGCGTGCGGGCAACTTTTTTCTCCTAAAAACTCGGCTTTTTAGGCTTGACCCCAGTTTATTCTGAAGCTACTGCATTAAACAAGCCTTACTTTAAACTTAAGCTCCGAAGTATGAGAAAATTCCAGCGAAAATCCTTGTTTTTCAAGACACAAAAAGTTGCTGAGACCGGTTACTACGACATTGAAGACCCTTTTCCAAACGTAATTTCACAACTTCGCCGTTTTAGGGGGGATACGGAGTGCTGCTTGTTTGTTGTCAAGAGCCATTGGTAGTCAGAATGCCGTAATGTTAATGCTAAGGAAGTTACTATTATTCCAGTGAAGCTGAGGTAAGTACATAATTCCATATTTGTTAGCTATATATGCAAAAATAACTCTGGCCTTTCTTTTTTGTAGTTAAGAGCTTGTTGTCAACGGTGACTGGTAAATTCAAATAGTCAGAATGGCTTAAATTTGATACTATGGATACTACTACTGCTCTGCTTGTTTGAGGAAGAAAGTAATTTGGTAGTCAGAATGCCGTAATGTTAATGCTAAGGAAGTTACTATTATTCCAGTGAAGCTGAGGTAAGTACATAATTCCATATTTGTTAGCTATATATGCAAAAATAACTCTGGCCTTTCTTTTTTGTAGTTAAGAGCTTGTTGTCAACGGTGACTGGTAAATTCAAATAGTCAGAATGGCTTAAATTTGATACTATGAAAGCTACTACTGCTCAAGAAAATGAGGAAGAAAGTAATTTTGTATTTGTGTGCTAACATTGATTGTCTTTTGTTCTTGTGGATGAGAGCTTGTTGTCAAGAATGTGAGGTAATTCACATAGTCAAAGTAACTTAACTTTGATACTACAGAAGTTATCAATACTCAGGAAACTGAGGTAAATAATAATTCCTATTTGTTGGCTAAAATTAAATAATAACACTGGTTGTTGTTTTTTTTACCGTAGCTGAGAGCTTGTCCAAGAGTTACTGGTATCAGAATGGCAGGTGTTGATACTTTAATAAGGTAAGAGAGTGATTTTGTATTTTTTTGCTGATATTGTAGTGTTTGCATGAACTAAGCTAAAACATAGTAACAATACTGTAGTTTTATGTTACCTAACTATCAGGCTCGCTAGATATCTGTGTTTAAGCACACCACTAGTATATATGTTTGGACGTATGTAAGGCATTTTTGTATTTTGACCCACGCGTTTTTGTGTTAGTTCTGTGGTCGACCCCGTCCCAAACTTCACTAAACAGAATCCTCCGGTTTATCTATCAATACCTGTATCACCCTAGAAATTGAATTGTTTACTGTTTTTGAATTCTTTCGCAGGTGCAGTTAAAACGTGAAAACTTACGGGACTTCTATTCGAGTTAGTGGCAATGGGAAGTCAATGCGCTCTTTGTCATGGTTATTAGCCGTACGCAACAGTATTTACTTGAAAATGCATTGTCCACTAGACTAACCGCAAAGGTAAGTCTCGTCTAGGTGTATGTCCAGTGGTGTCAAAGCATTGTGCTTTACAGCCACTACTTAGCTAAAGAATATCACAAAGAAAACATTTAAATAACATGTATTGTTTTGTTGTTTTTCACCTTCAATTCAAACAGTTGCAGTGAGTTGTTACTATGGCACTGAAATCCCTTTACCGTGTATGTGTAATTTAAAAACTCGACCTTATTTTCAGTAGCTTCAGTGTTAGAAGTCAAAATCATTCATATGAAAATAGTATAGTCTTTAGGCTTGCTTGCCATTTGTGCACAAGCACATCACTAGTATAGATACATTAATATGCGCTTGTATAAACATACATGCACGGAGGCACTAATACACATTGGAAACTTCCTTTCTGCTGCAGCCGCAAGAATGTGTTGCAATAACTTTATAGAAGGAAAGCTTTACAATTGTCTTAACCAATAGAAGAAATGTATGTCAACACTTTGTGTTGGAGTAGTCTTAATGTAGTCTATGATATCCATACACTCAAAAAAATGATAACAGTTAAGTTTGCAGACACTAATTCTAAACCAACAGGAAAGCAGTAGTTAATGCCTACATCTGAGACAGTATTATTGGCAGCCAGTGGAGCGAGCAAGACACACTCGGGGGTAACACAATTGAAAATCGGGGATGTTTGTTTGTTAATATGTTATATAATATATCAAACAAACATCCCCGATTTTCAACGTGAACGTACATGTCATTTTAAAATCAATCGTTTAACAATAGTGTAATTTAAGCCTCGCTCCCATTTGTGCTCAAGCACACCACTAGTTTATATATATGTTTGGACATACGTATGTAATTTTGTACTTTGACCCTCGCATTTTTGTGTTAGTTATGTAGTCGACCCCGTCCCAAATTGCACTAAACAGAATCCTCTGGTTTATCGATCAGTACCCGTATCACCCTAGAAATTGAATTGTTTACCGTTTTGAATTCTTTTGAGGGTGCAGTTAAAACATGAAAACTTAAGGGACTTCCATTTCTATTCGAGTTAGTGGTGCTGGTAAGTTAATACGCTCTTTGTCATGGTTATAAGCCATGCGCAACAGTATTTACTTGAAAATACATTGTCCACTAGACTACCGCGAAGGTAAGTCTGTGTAGGTGCATGTCCAGTTGTCAGGGCCGGCGCCTATGGTGCGGCTGGTACGGCCATGGCCGTACCACTTTTTTGGTCTCGCCGTACTATTCTCCGAGTAAAAATTGAAAAGATGGAATGGGTTGGGTTACGGCACGCAAATTTTTCACTTGCGCGTGGGCGGAAAGAAATAAGACAGAGAATGTTTGGTAATTTTATATAAAGGAACTGACTATATAACTAACTAGTGATGGGCTTGAGCACAAATGGCAAGCAAGCCTAAAGACTATACTATTTTAATATGAATGATTTTGAATTCTAACACTGAAGCTACTGAAAATAAGTTCGAGTTTTTAAATTAGGCATACACTGTAAAAGGATTTCAGTACCATAGTAACAACTCGCTGCAACTTTTTGAATTGAAGGAAAAACAACAACAAAACAATACACGCTATTTAAACGGTTTCTCTGTGATATTCTTTAGCTAAATAGTGGCTGTAAAGCACAATGCTTTGACACAACTCACTGGACATACACCTACCCTTACCTTCGCGGTTAGTCTAGTGGACAATGCATTTTCAAGTAAATACTGTTGCGTATGGCTTATAACCATGCCAAAGAGCGCATTGACTTACCACCGGGGTCGACCACCCAACTAACACAAAAACGCGAGGGTCAAAGTACAAAAATGCCTTATGTAATAAACCAACAAACATCCCCGATTTTCAATTGTGTTACCTCTGTAAGTGTCTCGCTCGCTACGTTCGCTCGCCAACTACAGATTCATTTTAAAATAATTTTTTTGTTCACCACTTAGCTAATCGTAATTTTTCATAACACAATAATATGCAAATTTATTAATATAAATCTTTTCTCATTGCTATCTCTCAATTAAAAAAAAAAGTAGTTTGTATTGTTTCTGTCAAACTCTGCAAGGCTTAACTATACTTAATTAACCCCATTCTCAAAGAGTTAATGTGTTTGATAGCAAGACAGCATGGATACATACAGAATAATATGATGGTGACAAGTCCATATGAAAACCAAAATGTAATTGTGAATTTCCAACTCGCAGGTTTAGCAGGAGCATGTTCACAAGTCTCAAAGTTCCTTCTGCTATAGTTCTTGAAGATTGGTTCCCTCAGCCAGATATTCTTAAAATGCTGAGACTCTGTGGATAGCTACATATTATTGTAAAAGTGTTATAAACTGTTAGTTTAATGGTTAGAGCCGTACCACATTTTATTTGCTGGCTCCGGCTCTGGTTGTGTCAAAGCATTGTGTGTTACAACCACTGCTTAGCTAAAGAATATCACAAAGAAAATGTTTAAATAGCATGTATTGTTTTGTTGTTGTTTTTCCCCTTCAATTCAAACAGTTACAGCGAGTTGTTACTATGGCACTGAAATCCCTTTACCGTGTATGCGTAATTTAAAAACTCGACCTTATTTTCAGTAGCTTCAGTGTTAGAAGTCAAAATCATTCATATAAAAATAGTATAGTCTTTAGGCTTGCTCGCCATTTGTGCTCAAGCACACTAGTTAACTAACTCGAATGACCAGGAAGTCTGCCCACTCAATCACCACCCAGCCCGACAAGGGCTCCCACCGCACTAGGTAATTCTCGCGCAAACAAGCTTGTAGATTAATTAGGAGGTGAACTACATATAGGGAATAGGATGAGGGTGAGATAGTTGGGTGTTAAGAGGGCGGAGTTGGGAAAGGGTCTGTTCCGGTTAGATTTTCCCCGCCTTCTCCTGAAGGCAAGGGTTAGCTTGATGGCTACTGCGGCTGCTGCTGCTCCTCCAGGGCTTGTTCACCTGCTATAACTTGTCAACTAATATATAGCTACTAAAAGATTGTTCCTGATTTTCTGATATTGCCCGCGGCTAAAGAAATCATTTTTTAATAGTCAAATTGTCATTCCAACTTAAAACAAAAATTTTGTTTTAAGTTGGAATGACAATTTGACTATTAAAATAGTTTTAGTTTTAGTTTAGCTGGTCATTTAATACTAAAATTATATAAACAAGTAACTAGTTTTCGCTAAAATATCTATAGTTCAGTTAATGTGAGTTCAGGATCAGAGAAGTCTATCATATGGTGATACTGTTAGGAACCTTCTCTGGTAGCATATAAATGTATGGTATATCCATAGAATCATTTCTTCCCTTCACTGCTTCTTCGTACTCCTTCAATTTGCCTGCAAATGCAGCAATGCTCTCCAATGGTCCAGATTCCAAGAATTTTTGAGCAGGATAATTCCCCAGTGAAATCTATAAACAAAATATAGTAGCTATGAACGTTGATGCTAAATTAACATGGTGAAATATTTCTATTTCTGATCTAAAATCATTTCAACTATAGACCTAAACTAACCTACCAATCACATTCATGTTCTATTTACAGATAATACATCTCAATTAAATATATGTATTTTGTCCTGCCATAGCTAGCTACTTACTTCATCAGGGCTGTACTGTGATAAAGAATATGTGATAGCAATGCTACTAACAGTTGTAGCCTCATCTGGAAGAGTATATAACAGTCGATTGTAATCAGACACGCCCTTTGCCTCAGGTGGAGGTTGCCGAACAGCAAATGGAGCATTTGGCACGTAACTGTAGATGACGTACTGACCAAAGTTGACAGCTGCATGCTGGCAAGATCCTGTGAACATGATGCGAGTACACTGCTTGATCAAGTCGCTCTTTGATGTGATGTGCTTAGGAAAGCCTCGGCCTGGCAGGGATCCCTTATATTGAGGAAACCCATTAGTGTACAAGTCTTCTGTCCATTTCTTCAGTTCTGCATCATCCCTTACTTCAGAATCTGAAGCGTAGAACTCGTCTATTATTGCAGTCACTAAACTCTCAAAATGTCCCCACACCTTTAAGCCATCGTCACGATAGTAGAACTTTGGAACCGATTGTAGTCCTCGTTCTTCAATGCTTTGCTTTAAATTGGTGAAGTCTACGGTATAAAATTCAGAGGCTCTTTTGAATAGCTCTACTTTACCATCTCCTCCAATACCAAATGATTTATCTATGATGCCGCCATTGTTGATCAGAGTAGCTCTCGCACGAGTGTTGATAGCAATGGTGTAGCGAAAGTGAGGACGCAGTAGCTTATTAACAGGATGAGCATCTGGAAGATATCTCATTGTAGCCACACAGTAGGCCTCCATAGCAGCATGACAGGAAACGTAGTGAGTCAAAACTTGATGAAGCTAAGTGACACAAAAATATAGCAATATTAACAATAACAAGTAGCTAGTAGCTATTTGCGTAATTCTGATACCTACTGATGAATATATAGCTATACCTGGCCATGAGAACTCTGGTAATAGATTTTAGCAAGTACCCAATCCATCCAGTTGTCTCCAGGAACAAATATAGGATTAGGAATTGACTTCTCTTCTTCTCTTACTCCTTGTCTGATCTGAATAGCTATAGGAACTAGGTCATCATTGTTGTTGACATAGAGAAGGCAAATAGGAGCCGCAACAAAGCACCCCTCACGTGGTGTAAGACCATCCATGATTTCCAAGTCACATATAAAGATACGACCAGCCTGCGAAAATATAAATATAGTACCTATCAAGTGATAGTAACTATAAACACTATTTAATGTTCACCTCCATTTCTTGCTCTAAAGTGAGACTCCTCGTAAGATAAGGTTGGACTAATGCATTGGTTACTGGAAACTTAGGAGGAATCTCTGTGCACTTCTTAATGACCATTGGGTTGACTCCATTGAGAATTTGACGACCAAATTCTACATCAGATGTCCAGCGACCAGCTTCATACAGAGGTATGGCCTCATCTGGATTCACGGACTTGGCAAACTTTGCAAAGTCACTCAGATCATTAACATCGGTAACAACTCCAGTCAAAGCCAATTTTGCAACAGCTTCTACTCCATTTAACGTAAAGTCAATATTTTTGACTCGATTGAATTGCTCATCTGCAGGAATATCATCTCTGGTTTCATCAATTGCAGATGGAACTCCGGTATCATAAAATATCTGCCATTCATATTTCTGCCGTCTCTCATTCAATTCAAGCTCTCTCTGTTTAACCAAAATTTTGTCTTGTTCCACATCCTTCAATAACTCTGTAGCCAGCACAAAAACAAATGTAATAGACAGTTAATACAGTAATAGCATAATACTAGGCTTATCAACTCAAACCTCCCTATACTGTGAATGTTGCATGCATGCATACATTCTTCAAAACTGGCTCTGAAAAGTACAAGATTTGGATGCTCAAAGCAAGCTTTACAATATTGTAAAAACTTGCAATTAATTAGCACCATTGTCTGAAACGGTATTTGCACATGTTATGTTCCTCTAATTTATCTTATTATGAACAAAAGAGCATAACATTGTAATAATTTAGCATCTTACTTGTGTCAGAAGTAGTACTAATAGCTTCATTGTCTCCTATCCAATGGTAGCAAGGAAACTTTGTCTCTTCCATAATACTGGTTCCTGCATATTGATAAATGATGCTGTAATTGATAAACCAATGGTCATTAGTTGGAATAAACCAATTCTTTTCATTGCCAAAAATGACAACTTGGATATTTCCCAGGTCAGAATCAGCCTCAACAAGAAGATCTTTGCATGTTCCTCCTTCAATACTACCCAAAAAGCTTAAAATGTAAAGCTTTGCAGTTGCTCCTTTGTCTCCTATCAGAAGAGCATACACTCCTGTGTCATTAGTTCCAGAGCCACCCAATGTTCCATTAACTATGCGAATTCCATAGTAGAATTTGGAAGCTGCAAGTATCAAGTAAGCTATAGTAAAAACTAGGCTAACTATATTATAGTTGCAGAACACACCATGCTCTATTATACTTTTAGAAAATGAATAACTGATAGCAAGATTCCATTTTTATTGAGTAAAACACAAGTGCTACAAAACATACTTAAAACAACTATAATTAAAATAGTATAAATTTAAGCATAATTATAACCTTAAAATATTTATTTTATGCTGTAAAGAGAAGAGGGATACATAATTGTTCCCAATAGTATCTAGGAACACATCTTCATACATACCACTTTGGTTATAATCCAGACCAAATGATCCAGCATTTTCTGAAGGATTGGTCTCATTGGCCACAATTGCTGCACGAACCTCTGGTACTCCATAGTCAGATGCCATGTTAGGTTGCTTTAATCAGCTGTATTGATAGTTGGCTCTACAAGTGGAGTTAATTTATAGTAACATTGAGGCTGTAGTGCACATGCTCAGTAGAAGATGACTCAATCAAGCAACTCCCACGCATAAAGGAAGGTGACCGGTTATAATAACCCAATGAAGCACGAATTAGATCATCAGGATAAGTACTTTAGCATACTAAGGTTTCCCAACTCTAAACTTTGACTTTACTGTCCAAAGTTCAGAAGTTCCATAACATCCTAATAATAATATTAATAATAATAATAGTTAAGGATGTACTATTAAAACAACACTTTTGGCAAATTAAGGGCTGACAATGATGGAGGAAGTATCCTAATGGACAGACAGCATAGGTGCCAACTGTCCCCGTCATTGGGACAGTCCCAGGAAAGTGCACAATAGCTCTACGGTTTGTCCTGGAAGCCTGCAGGCTAGTGAAGTAGTAGGCCTTTGGGTATTTACTAATAGCTGTGCTAGCCAGCTGGCTGTCTAGACCTAATCAAAGCTACTAGTAACCACACTAACTATAAACATGCCACAAGTAAAAGGCTAAAGCTAGCTGCTACAGCAAAATTGCTGCAGCTCTGCTATTGTAATTTTAAACTTTTGCATAGATGATGTCATAAAAAATTATGTCATTGTGGGTGTGTTATTTGGGTGTGGCCAGGGTGTGGTTTTTGTCCCTGAAATAGATTCTGGAAAGTTGGCACCTATGAGACAGACTAAACTTTCATCATCACACACACCCACATTAGCCTATCATCAATAAAGTTAACATTCTTCAATTATGGTTCATTTTGTCTATCAAACTGTATATGTGACAGGCTCTGCAAAAACCAGGAAGTTGGCAAAAGTGTCAAAGCTGTAAAACAGTAAAAATACTGACTGTGGTCAAATTTGCTGAATTTTTGAATTATTCACTTATTATTAAGTACAGTAATTGTTCTATCATTATGCCAAAACAGTTTGTATAACATCAAGTGCACTATTGAAAGAAAATTCTTTTTTTTAAACATTTTATTTCTTCTCAGCTTATACGGAAATTAGCAATACATAAAGCGTGGGATGTGTGGGAATCCCGTGTGAACAATAGCAAAGTTTTCAGGGTTTTCTGGTTACGCAAATGTTGGTTACTACAAATAATGGAACCCAAGGTTAATTACTCACTATTGTTCAAGTGATTTTTACCCGTGTTTTAGAAAAGCCTATTCTTCTTAGTAAGTGGCACACCAGAAATCCACTCCATTTTTACTCACATTTTCAATGTCCATAGTAAAAATCCTGTGTACACTATGTTATATGGTTCAAGTTGAGTAATTTTCAATAAGTATCAGGATTTTCAATTTTTGAAGCAAATTCCTGGATTTTGCAGAGCCTGTCACATTATAGTTCAATGTCATTAGCTATTATAGTTCTATTTCTCAGAGCCACATGATAAATCTTCAACTAGCTGTCTGGTATTTTACAAACTTAATTGCTTGAGAATTATTTTTAAAAAAAACAGTTCAGTCCAGCTTTTGATAGATCCCTCTTTCTTCTCCTTAGTAAGTGCACATTGTCTTATAGTGGGTGTGTGATATTCCAATGCGCTCAATGTAGCTAAGCCATTTTTTATTGCAATTAAACGTTTGTTTTTTTGCAATTTATCTGTGTATGTAGTAGCAAATAGGATGAGGACTACTTCACTGCGAATACTTTGGATATAGCAAGTTGTAAAAATATTATGGCTAGTTTTTTTATTTAGCTCCTCAACCTGGACGAAGACATAGCTACCTAAGGCATGGCAAACATGCAACTTTAGTAATTAAATCTGTTCCTCTGAAATCTCAAATCAATCGTGTGTAAAAAAAAAAGCACTACTGTTTAAATGTTGCATTGAAGTCATTTTGGTTTTAACGGGTAAACGAATTTTTTGCCACTGCAATTTTTTCTTATAATCTTGAAATGGTTAAGAATGCATAAAACCAAGTATTACTGTCTGGGATCAAACAGTTGAGGAAATGCAGCCAGTTAAAGGCAGCCACAAACCAAACACATTTAGTGAGAGGAGCCCATTTAATGCGTAGTTCAAGGAAGGGAAATGGTCACTCCACTCAGCGTGGTTGGCTCTCCAGGAAGCCCACTAACTCTGAGGCTACTGGCTCCCAAAGTACAAACAACGAGGAGTAACTCGCTTCCGTTCCGTGAACTACGCAATAAATAGGCATTATGAGAAAAAATTGCACTGGCAAAAAATGATTCCTTACCCTTAGTTTCATTCGGTAAAATAAAAATGTCCATCTGGTATGATTTTTTTGTATTATTTATAGCCATTGTTAGTTGTTGTTGTTTTTTTGTTAATTAAAGGTCCCATGACATTGTATTTAATATTATTATTATAAAAGTTATTGATGATGATGATAATTAATAATTGTAACTTATTATAATAAAACTTTTAAATAAAATAAAAATAAATTAAACTAATAATAAAGAAATAAAATGAAGTCAGGTTGTGATGCCTCCGTATACTGATACGGAGTTCCCTCGCTGAACCGCAATCGAGAGACGCTGCAGGAGAGAGTCAGCTAAACGAGGTTCCCCCCGTCTCCAGCCTGATCCGTCTACCCAGATCCCTTACCAAGGCCATCGACTTGGGGCCCAGCACTCCCATGGTCTCGATTGCAAGTGGAGAAAAGAAATGGCTCGGTGGAAGGCTACTATATTTATTTTATTTTCTCTCCTCTGCTGCGGCAGCCACTCTCCCTGGTGCTTGGGTAGCATCAGTTCTATAGGTTGGTGCGAAGGTGTCTGGCAAGTCGCGTCCCATACCAGCAAACGACCTGATTTCCAAGATGCCAGGGTCACACCATCTGGTCTCCTGCCATCTGACCTGACCAAACCAGGTGGCTCCAGTCGAGACGGGATCTTGGCTGATGACAGAGCCCGCTTCACGGTGTCATTCAGTGCGGTAGTTTAGATGTATAGAAGAGCCTATGTTCACTTATTGTCACAGTGACATTTTACTGTAGGCATGGGTGTAACTGTATATGCCTTAAGTAATCAAAAGTAGCTCAATAAGAATAATAACATTTGTCCACAATACGCTTATTGGAATTCAATCTTGTTGGATTTCTTTTAATAAATGTATTGCTAGCTAGTTTGTATGCTTTGAAAATCATGTGGTCACAGGAAATTCTTAAAAATGGATGCATTTTTTATCTAAAAATTGTCTACCTTCTTCAAAAGCATAATTCCACATGATAAATCTTCAACTAGCTTTCTGTCTGGTATTTTACAAACTTAATTGCTTGAGAATTAATAAAAATATTTAAAAAAACAATATTATTGGTATCATCAGAGAAGTAAAACAAATATAACAACCAACAAGTTTGTTCACATTAAAGTCAGCATCAATGCTTATGTGAGACTGTGGGTATGGTTGACAGTCCAGCTTTTGATAGATCCTTCGTTCTTCTCCTTAGTAAGTGCACATTGTCTTATAGTAGGTGTGTGAAATTCCAATGCGCTCAATGTAGCTAAGCCATTTTTTTTATTGCAATTAAACGTTTGTTTATTTGCAAATTATCTGTGTATGTAGTAGCAAATAGAATGAGGACGATATAGCAAGTTGTAAAAATACTATGGCTAGTTGTTGTTTTTTATAAGTTAGCTCCTCAACCTGGACGAAGACATAGCTACCTAAGGCAAATATGACAATCATGCAACTTTAGTAATTAAATCTGTACCTCTGACTGAAATCTCAAGTCAATCGTGTGTAAAAAAAAAGTACTACTGTTTAAATGTTGCATTGAAGTCATTTTGGTTTTAACGGGTAAACAAATGTTTTGCCACTGCAATTTTTTCTTACAATCTTGAAGTGGTTAAGAATGCATAAAACCAAGTATTACTGTCTGGGATCAAACAGTTGAGGAAATGCAGCCAGTTAAAGGCAGCCACAAACCAAACACATTTAGTGAGAAGAGCCCATTTAATGCGTAGTTCAAGGAAGGGAAATGGTCACTCCACTCAGCGTGGTTGGCTCTCCAGGAAGCCCACTAACTCTGAGGCTACTGGCTCCCAAAGTACAAACAACGAGGAGTAACTCGCTTCCGTTCCGTGAACTACGCAATAAATAGGCATTATGAGAAAAAATTGCACTGGTAAAAAATGATTCCTTACCCTTAGTTTCATTCGGTAAAATAAAAATGTCCATCTGGTATGATTTTTTTTGTATTGTTTATAGCCATTGTTAGTTGTTGTTGTTTTTTTTGTTAATTAAAGGTCTCATGACATTGTATTTAAAATTATTATTATAAAAGCTATTGTTTAGTATTTGTATTATTATTATTATTAATTATTATTATTAATTATATTATTATTAATTTCGTACAATTATTATTATTGATATTCACTCCTCCATTCTATAGGAGAAAAAGACTAGTACATGTATACAGAAATAAAAATAAATTCTTGCAAAGTTAACCTGTGAAACGGTTGAATGGGAATGAATGGAATGTGTGAATGGAATATATGAAGAGGGTTGATAAATTATGAGTTCACCAGCTGCGGTAGTATTACATGATATGATGAAATACGGCATTACTCACAGGTGTAAAGTGGGGGTGAAGTTCATACATGCGGCTAGGGAGAGTAAGTTAGCATTGGTAAAGATTTCTACACGTTACGCAATTGCGCTGAAAACATGCTAGCAAATCAAAGCAAGGAACGGTTATGCACCAATGGTTATATAGTTTCTATGTATACCTAGCTAGCTCTTCCAGCCCCCTTTGTTTGTTTTTCTTCTCGATTATTCCATAATATTAGCTGGCTAACCAAAATTATGCCTTGTATTTATTTTAGGAAGGTGATTCATTTCATCAAATGCTCACTGTGAGGAGTATCCAATACAAACCAGCTTATACAACTAGATTATTGATACACTAGTTATTATGCTTTATAATTGATACATTCTACCACTGACATATGCCTATTTTAAGAGTTATTCATATTGTAGATTGGAATAAGCTAAATTTATTGTAACTTATTGTGAACATGTGAAAATACAAGTAGTTTAAATGTATAGAAGAGCCTATGTTCACTTATTGTGATTTTTATTGTAGGCATGGGTGTAAATGCCTTAAAGTAATCAAAAGTAGCTCAATAAGAATGATAACATTTGTCCACAATACGCTTATAGTCTGGTAGATTTAGCTCAAAAAAGGGGTGAACCCAGAAAAAATTCGAAGAAAGCTAATTTTGGTATCATTAGAAAGCAAATTTTTCATAGAATAACATATCCAAAATCCTCTCGAATCCTCTTTGGGGAAAATGTTTTACAGCCATTTAAAAAAAAGTGTACGTTGTGCTTCAATAAAATGTGGTTCTATGTAATAAGAAGTGCATTGCAAAAATTTTTAATATGATTCTAGCATGAATTAAAAATAAATAGTTACAATTCCATATCAATAGCATTGCTATCAATATCATTGTTATCATTGTAAGCAGTTTCTTCTGCATTTCTGCAGCTCTCTCCCCTGCAATCTCCACATGCTGTGACACACTTCAACCCATGCTTGCGGCAAGAACATAAATTGCCACCACAGGGATTTGCAGTAGATAGCTTGCACTTGCAATGAATAAATTTCAGCAAGCTCTGTGGAGCTAGCTCCAGGTCTGTTATGACTGGCTGTAGTGTAGAACCATTTAGCTTCCATCCCCAAGACAAAGGATTGAGAGAGCTGACAAAGCTATGGTAATGAGCTGCTCTTGCTGTAGGAGATAGTCTGTGAGGATCAAATTTTTTAGCTGATGCAACCATTTCCATATATTTTGCCTGCCTCAGACTATTTAATGAGTCAGATTTCTTCCCTCCAAATAAAATAACAAATAACCTAATTGCTGCTTCTCCAACCTGTTCACTTGTCACGTCATTATCCATTAGCAACCACGTTATTGCTTCCACTTCCTTCAACTGTTTTATCTTCTTAATTAGGCTGACTTTACCCTGTCCAAATGTAGATGATGTTGTATCGCAGCCACTCCAAGCATGGAGGAAGAGAAGATGTGATGTTATGATGGGACCTGCTTGTTCAACTAGATCACTAATTTTCCAAATCTTGGTGTTTTTTCCTGCCTCTGAAATAAAATATATACTTACATCAATAGAACCAGAACATCAGTGTCATCAGCGACAACATTCACATCACTACCCTCACTTGCATACTGAAGCGCACGTTGAACGATCATGGTGGTATCAGCATCCCCAGTGCTGGAATGCACAACCTGGCCATTCTCTCTCAGATACTTGCTGATCAATAGTATGAACTTATTTTTGTTCTTTTCATTTACAAGAAAGACTTCCTGATTTCTATAAGCTTCCATAGATTCACTTAGCTGAATATCTGCACATACCTTTTTGTCTTCACATCTGTTAGTGTAGTCATCGCATCATGAATTCCAGCACATTTATGCATGGTGTAATAGAATATAATGGTCATTATTTAGTCCTCTCAATTCTGTAGTTCTGTTCAGTGTGTTGTGTGTGTTTTCCCTAATCATAATTACTGTAGTTAATTCTATAGAATTGAAGGGAATTTGCGCAAGAGAGGATTCTGGTGGCAGTGACCTTTCCTTTAAATCCAAAATACAGTCCAACAATGCAAAAATATGTTTGTGTTTTATATTTTAGCAATACATTTGTTATGAAGAGCATTTTTAAATTTTTGAAAATCATGTGGTCACAGGAAATTCTTAAAAAATGGATGCATTTTTAATCTAAAAATTGTCTACCTTCTTTAAAAGCATAATTACTTTGTAGCATGACTTAGAGGAGATAACTTCATTATCAGGTAAGCTTTAATCAATAGTAAGTATTGTTGAATGAAGATTTAGCCTTTCATGCGATTTGTGAATGTCACATGTGTTTTTTCTCTTTCACTTTTCACAATCGCAGAAACGCTTTGTCACGAGCTATATTAAATGAATAAGTTTATCAAGGAGTCTAATAACTTTGTGATTGAGATTGTGGGTCTCCTCTGCTGCTCAGGTACTCCCAAGTGCTGAGAAAACCACACTAGGAGAATTTTCTCTACCAATTTGCCCAACCTGACTAATAACCAGAGAAATTTAGGTTTTTTGTCTTATCCAATACTCTGTGACTGAACTAGGCACAAGAGGTAAATATATCCAGGGCTCAGCCCATAGAAAAAAGTGACATAAAAATAACGGAGACATGTGACTAATCACAACACAAATGAACACACAACAGACACTAGTTGCTAAGAGCACACATTACAAAACATGCGACAGTCACCACGGTGACTCCATCAAGTTATGTGAAAGTTCATTGGGACTTGACAGAGATAATTATTTTTAAAACACAATGGAATGACTTGGCATGCATGTAACTGCCAGGTTTAAAACATGCCCATTGTTCACAATTGTTGCGGTAACTTATAAAATATTGAATACATTTTGTTGACTAAATAGTGTCATCAATCTAACCAGTAACAGTTTGAACTGAGCTTGGCTAGTTTCTGTCAAAAGTGTATCAACACTTTTTTATTTTCCTCCAGCCACGATCAATATGCAATCCACACCACAAAGATTTAGTATTAGTTACATCAAATACTTCTTTCCATGAGTTAAAACATTTTGGAGCCATATCTGACATAAACCACAAACAGGATTTAAATCCGTTGCATTTCAACTTTATGGACTCCAACTTTGTCTTCCCAATTAAAAATAGCACATGCTACTGGAATGCTTTCTTGATAGAGTTATCTAACACTAGTAATCAAATTAAACGAAATTATAATTATTAACATTGTAGGTTAAAATCTGTCTGAATAACTAATAACAAATCCTGATCATACAGCAATTTACAATCTTCATTAATTGGTTGTTCACCTTGCTGCTTATACAAAGAGAAAAAATTATATTCAAAAGTCTGCATTTCCCTCACAATACGGCCACTCTGACAAATTCATTTGAATGTTTTTGAATGCCATCAACATTGAAAGCTTTCCCCCCTAGCTATATTATTCATGTACTTTTTTATTATCAGGTGATCACGAAAAATTCCATTATTCATTTCAAATTCTCTAAAACTATCAATTATGTGCCTTGAACCAGCACTTTCTTTCAAATTTTTCAGTGACAGAGTGTTTAGTATTCTTACTAAGTCATAAAAATGTCCCAACTGTTTTTAGCTATAGTGGGTAGGAATATAAATAAATTATGGATTACTGTATCTGTTTTTAAGCATTTTATTGCTTTTATACATACTGAGCAGTTTAAATTAATTTTACTTGTCCCTTGACTTTTTAGCCCCCTTTTTCCACTCCTATTTGGATTGTACAATTTACAACGATTGTTAATAATAATGTTGATAGTTTTGAGTAAGCATTGAGGCAGTATGCATAACATAAACTATGAATGTGTTAATTTAATGTTGATTGTAAATTAACAGGAGTGCATTTGTAATTGTGTTGTGGCTTAAGTTACTTCTTTGTCTACAGTTTCACAAGCAATAAACAGTCCATAGATGTGAAGGTTGAAAGGTATTGTTTATTTCACTCACTTTGCACAACTGTCCCACTGACTATATCTTACCTAGCTATCTTTAGCCGTACTCTATTGGGACCTTTTCTTGCTTTTCTTACTGATGGATGTGAATTTAAATCAATGTTTAATCCATTTTCTACATCTTGAATTAGTTTTCTTTCGTTGACATTTTTTTAAGTTTGTATACATCTTCTTTAACAATACTGATGCCTCTGAGATAACTTTATTACCTAATGTGAAATAATGTATATAAAATGCCACTTTTTGCATACAATCAGAGTGTAATGTGAATAGTTTGTAATTTTTTCAGTCACAATAAACTAATTATCAGGCCCAGAGGAAGTGGTCCAGTTGGTCCAGTTTTGGCCAGACCATCTTTTGAAATGGGGAATTCCAAAATAACTATTATCTATAAAGGGAAAATCCAAAATTGACGATATTTACCAATTATTTTCATTCTCCCACAATTTGTTTAGGGTGTCTTGGCATTAAAACAGTAGCTAAAACAAAAATTTCTTTCTTATTTAGCTAGCTATTTACAATTATAGTATTTATAGACTTGAATTATCCTTAACTACTATTTAAATCCCCACATTTTTAAGTCTTTGGTGAATGCTGCAAAATTATACGAACTATAGATTAAGAATTATAATGTACTTGTTAAATGCTTCAAGAGGCTAAAAGATCTAACCGCAACATTTTTACATGGAGATAATATACCTATAGGAAGTCCTGTGCATGTAGTCTCGTATTCTTACTCCTAACAGTAAATGAGCAAATAATTACATCTTTGTTATTTACTATCAATTCTTGCAGTGTTAGTCTTTACAGTCCAGCATCCATGATGAACCAAAATCTTTTTTTTTTCACCTCTGGGACTC
>WLWD01002813.1_pt1 | contig 66765 bp, 58 predicted proteins | sample 6712731 | NCBI WGS metagenome assembly WLWD01 (sample SAMN12718690, study PRJNA576275) | sponge metagenome | isolation source: marine sponge | host: Mycale hentscheli | place: New Zealand: South Island, Marlborough, Capsize Point | collected 2014-11-01 | reverse complement strand
AGAGGGTACAGGTAGCAGTACTAGAATACAGTAGAGGGACTATGAGAGGGCACAGGTAGCAGTACTAGAATACAGTAGAGGGACTATGAGAGGGCACAGGTAGCAGTACTAGAATACAGTAGAGGGACTATGAGAGGGTACAGGTAGCAGTACTAGAATACAGTAGAGGGACTATGAGAGGGTACAGGTAGCAGTACTAGAATACAGTAGAGGGACTATGAGAGGGCAGAGGTGGGGAAGATGTCCTTTCAGCTGACGTCTGTTTTGTTGGCATCTATCCAATTTGACTGATGTTGTCATGGCAACAGACAGGATGTGAAGGCATGGACCAGATCATCATAGGACTTGAATTAGTTTAGAGAGAGAGGGAGTTGGCAGATTCAGTGAGAGAGGGAGGCAGACTGTGTCCAATAGAATACCTTGAGGGCTTTGTGATGGAATTAGTAGGATCCATTCAGCGGTTGGCAGTCTCTCCTTGGGAGGCGAAGCATTTTTGTGTGTGCGTGTGTGCATGCTTGTGTTTGAAGGTTGTGGGGCAGATTATGTTAGTATGTATGTGTGTGTGTTTGTCAGGAGGTGTGCTATTCCAGCTGCAATGTTTGATGGCAGTTTTAAAGAATGAATGAATGAATAAATGAAAGAATGAATAAATTACTTAACAAGGACTCTGACCTCTGATACTAGTATTAGCACAAACTATAAACTAAAACATTGACCCTTAGCTGATGGATTGTAGACGTGGTCCAAATTTATTTATTTATTTTTTAAATATTAATTTGTGTATATATATGGCTTGATGGTATTTGTGATGTTGATGTGGTTATACTGATGTTTAGTGATATTTATGATGATGTTTGTGATGATGACTGTCTCTTAGTTCATGTTGATATGGAAGATGAAGCATTCCTGGAGATAGCAGAGCTGCTGGATACACAGCAAGGAGACAAGTTTGCGTTTATGTTACTGCGTAGTGGTGAGGATCTGGAACATGCCAGTATAGTGCAGGTCCAGATGGTGGACGAGGAGGACAGTGTAGAGGCTGTCAGGTAAGAAACAACTGTGTGTCTGCCTGTGTGTATGTGTTCGTTTGTCTGTTTGTCGATCAATCAGTCAGTTTCTGCTGTTCCTGTCTAGTCTGCTAGTCCTGACCAGGTATGGGGAACATCCACAACATGGCTCTGACATATTTTTTTATATTTCTTCCAGTGGCAACAGTGATGGCTGATGATAGAGTTCCTTGTGGATTAGAGCTATTGCTCATGCCATGTTAAACTGTGTCAGAATGTTTGTTCACAAAAGCCATGTGATGATCCTTACCACATTGTCCCACGTGTTTGCCTGATTTCCCAACATGTGTTACATTAGTCCTAGTCCAGCAATGAGTAGGTGTGTCCTTGTTAACACTTATTAACAGTTCTGGATACTCTAGTGGGAGCTGATAGGAAAAGCAGATGTTTCATACATACACACACATGCGTGCACACTTATATTTCATCTAATATATTTCATCTTGATGGAAGTTAAACCCCTCCCACCTCACTATGTAAACCACTCCCACCTCGCTATGTAAACCACTCCCACCTCGCTATGTAGTTTGTTGTCATAATGTTTTTTAAGAGAATGAAATATCAGACCAGTGGACTCTGCACTCGCAGACCAGTGGACTCTGCACTCGCAGACCAGTGGACTCTGCACTGATTGATCTCTTACCTTAGCACATGGTTTGCGTGAAACTCTTCACCTCACTGACAATACCAGAAGTGCTTAAAAACTGGTAAAGTGTCACCTAGAACTATTCTTACCAACTTTCTTTTTCTCATTGGCTATATCTCTCTCATCTGCTGAGCAGTATTGAGTCCTGATAGTGGGTTAGTTAGTGCTCAGATTAAGGCGTGTGCCTGCACTGCTGATGGCTATATAGGAATAAACAGCCCCCTCCCCCCCCCCCCCCCCCCCCCCCCTCCCAACTTCCCTCCAATCCCTCTCACCCACTCCTCCACTCACCACTCCTCCACTCACCACTCCTCCCTCTCTCCCCTCACCACGCCTCCCTCTCTCCCCTCACTACTCCTCCCTCTCTCCCCTCACCACTCCTCCCTCTCTCCCCTCACCACTGTTAAGGCTCTCATCTGATGAGATAGGACTGGTTGTATTGCCATGGCAACTGAACCTTCAGTTGGTTACAGCAATGGAGTAGCTGTGTCTGATACATGCTCTGTGTAGCTCACAACTCAGTGTGTGTGTGTGTGTGTGTGTGTAGGTTGAGCCCAATACATCTCTCAGAGTCCACACATCTGGGCGTGGCAACCAATAAGGTGAGCACTGACACTTACTGTAGTACACTTGTGTTTGTTTAGTGTTTGTATACAGACGGCTCAGCTGGTGTTTGTTGTTTGTTTGTTTGTATACAGACGGCTCAGCTGGTGTTTGTTGTTTGTTTGTTTGTATACAGACGGCTCAGCTGGTGTTTGTTGTTTGTTTGTTTGTATACAGACGGCTCAGCTGGTGTTTGTTGTTTGTTTGTTTGTATACAGACGGCTCAGCTGGTGTTTGTTGTTTGTTTGTTTGTATACAGACGGCTCAGCTGGTGTTTGTTGTTTGTTTGTTTGTATACAGACGGCTCAGCTGGTGTTTGTTGTTTGTTTGTTTGTATACAGACGGCTCAGCTGGTGTTTGTTGTTTGTTTGTTTGTATACAGACGGCTCAGCTGGTGTTTGTTGTTTGTTTGTTTGTATACAGACGGCTCAGCTGGTGTTTGTTGTTTGTTTGTTTGTATACAGACGGCTCAGCTGGTGTTTGTTGTTTGTTTGTTTGTATACAGACGGCTCAGCTGGTGTTTGTTGTTTGTTTGTTTGTATACAGACGGCTCAGCTAGAGAATGCCACCACTAGAGACAAGATGAAGCTGCTGATGGCTAAACTGAAGAAGGGCAAGACCAGCTTTCACCAGCAAGGCTCTCTGCACCACGTGCACTCTGGCCAGATATCTCGCAGCAATACTGGTAAAGTGTTGATCGTGGAGAACAGAGCTCCCAGCAGAGTCCTGACTCCAGGCCGCAGGTCCTCATCTCTGGCTTGCACTCATCCTGTGGACTCTAGCAGACGGGTCGACAGGAAGCTGGTGTACCATGGTGACGAGGAGGCGGCAACCACAGGTCACATGATCTGTAGTGGAGGGGCAGGGCAGAGGGGTGTGTCTAGTCACCGTAGTAGGTCCTACGATCCCGACCAAGACACGCCCATCATTTCTAGGAAGACAGCCTCAAGAGTGAGTGTAGCCATAGCAACTATTATGGCCATTGAGTGAACCCTTCAATTAGGAACATGTACACACACACACACACACACAATGCCTATCTCCTGGCATCTCATGCTTGCCATCCATTTTGTCACTTTGTGGAGCACGTGTGTGTGTGTGTGCATGTGTTTGTTTCATTCAATGATCTATTCAGAGACTTTGCAATACAAACTCTAAAATTACTTTATTGTCGTTGTTGCTTTAGCTTGGTCGCATGTCCCGCCCACTTTCCCGATCCCCCCACGATGATCACTCCGGTGGAGGCGACGCCCATTCTTTCAGAGTTATGAGTACAACTGAAGCTCCTTCCTCTGGTGCTGCCCCTAGCAACCCGGGTGGCACAGGTCTGGTCAACTGCAGGAAGAAGAGGACGAGTGATCTTGATGCAGACATGCCACGCTTCTCACATGACCTCGCTCGTCTACACTTGACCACACCCCCCATACCTCATTCCAGTCTGCAAACTAAACGTAATGGTGGTTCTGGTAACCAGCGAGCGTTGAGGATGAGTCAGGATAAATGCCAATGTGACACTGAAGCTAAACGGTCCAGTAAGCACGCCGCACATTTGAGGAAAGCCACACCCTCCAATCTATCCAAACATCATCTCCCTCCTCTTGTGCCTTCCAGTAAACCAAAGTCTATGAATGTTGGAGTAGCAGCTCCAAAACAGACCACCACCTTACCGGGTGAGACTTGAGACTGCATGGTAGTATGGCTATTTATGTTAGTGAGGGGGAGGGGCACATGTGTTACGTGGCATTACCTGGTGAGGGGGAGGGGCACATGTGTTACGTGGCATTACCTGGTGAGGGGGAGGGGCACATGTGTGATGTGGCATTACCTGGTGAGGGGGAGGGGCACATGTGTGATGTGGCATTACCTGGTGAGGGGGAGGGGCACATGTGTGACGTGGCATTACCTGGTGAAGGGGAGGGGCACATGTGTGATGTGGCATACCTGGTGAGGGGGAGGGGCACGTGTGACGTGGCATTACCTGGTGAAGGGGAGGGGCACATGTGTGATGTGGCATTACCTGGTGAGGGGGAGGGGCACATGTGTGATAATGATACCAAATTTCCTCAACCCCCAAGTATAAATTGCATCAAGAGAGAGAGAGCCTGTATTACATGTTGCTTCCGGAGCCAAGAGCACACACTAGTATGTTGTGTTTGTATGTGTTCAGGTCACCTGCCTCCTCTGCCTGTCACTACTAGTGGCTGTATGAGTAAAGATGATCCAGTGGGCGTGGCCAGGAGAAAAAGATGTATGCAGTGTGGCAAGCGGATGGGTCTGGCTTCCACCTACTCCTGCAGGTACGTATGTGTTTGTATGTGTTTGTATGTGTTAGTGATGTGGTGTATTATCATTAACTTTGTGGCAGTGTTAGTTTCGCCTTGTCTGTGGAGTTCGCTTTGATTACTGACATTGTGCATGACACTTGCTTAGATTAGTGTATTAGATGAATTGACTTATTCACATACGGTGTGTGTGTGTAGATGTGGAGGGTTGTTCTGTGCTATTCACAGATATGCAGAAGCCCACATGTGTTCCTTTGACTACAAGAATGAAGGACGCAGACTATTGGCTCGAACTAATCCTGTCATTGCCGCCCAAAAGCTTCCCAAGATATAATGACCAGCCAATCAACAGTGTTGTCAGTGTGTGTTTGTGTGTGCTCATCACCACCTGCATCCGTTTTTCTTCAGTCATCATTAGTGTTTCTCACCATTCTGTCAATGTAGCAATAAGTTAACCTAAAAGTAAAACAATAATAGTGTGTTGGCGAGTCTCGCGTAGCAGAACCCTTTACCAGTCAGAAACTCTATTGATGCTTGTAACGCACGCGCAATATTTTTATTGGTGACGTGTTTTTTGCTGACGTGTCGATCTGTTTATAAGACCATCTTATCGACCCTGTACCTCCACAAGAAGACTTTCTGCTCCAGTGGTGGATATGAACTATTATATTTTGCTGTCTTTGTTGTGGGTCTTCGCTGGTGCTCTACCAGTCAGGAAAGATGGAGGCGGAGAGAATAAAGCAGAGGAACCAAGTGCGCGCCCGGCTCCCTTTGGAGACGTAGAGGAATACAAGCGGTACCTGGACGAGGTGGTCCGCAATAATCCTGGTAAGATGGGCTGTAGGCAGGATGGGTATCTGGCCAGGGGACAGCAGGAGTGTACTAACTAGTCCACACTCATCATGTGTGATGAATTACTGATGTTTTATGGGTTTGTACTGGATAAGATGGACACATTGTGAGTCTGACAAGTGTGACAAGGTTGCATCATATCCTGGTAGAATATCAGACACTTGTTCCTTCTTTGTATTGTGATTTCAGACATCATAGAATAATCAAAACTAGAATAGAAAAGAACCAAGTAATTTATCATTGCTGTTTAAAACACACACACACACACACACACACACACACACATGATTGAAAACACGGGGATAACCTAATTATGAGTTCACCTGGCATTGCTCAGCACGTGGTTATGGATGTCAACATATAGCTGTAATGGAAGAGTTACTGTAGATAGACTATGAGACATATTGAAGTTGCTAGCGGGAGAGGAACTTATTGAATAGAGTATGAAGTCAGGTTGCCTCTGGTGTGTTTGTTAAGTCAGGTTGCCTCTGGTGTGTTTGTTAAGTCAGGTTGCCTCTGGTGTGTTTGTTAAGTCAGGTTGCCTCTGGTGTGTTTGTTAAGTCAGGTTGCCTCTGGTGTGTTTGTTAAGTCAGGTTGCCTCTGGTGTGTTTGTTAAATCAGGTTGGTTATTTTTATTATTTTTTGTTGTTGTTGGCAGAAATGATGGAGAGACTGAGTAAGATCAAGGACTTTGACCTGGACAAGCTGAAGGATATGATGGCAAAGAACCCTCACCTTCAGGAGCGGCTGAACGGAGCGGCGGTGCGCAGTCAGATGGAGGAAGCTCGCAGGATGGACATAGAGCAGATGAGGGAGTTGCAGAAGTGAATACATGTAGTGATAGGATGGGAGGGCGGGGTGGGTGATGGGAGGGAGGGATGGTTGAAGGGGGAGGGGTGGGTGATGGGAGGGAGGGGTGGTTGAAGGGGGAGGGGTGGGAGAAGGGGGGGGAGGGGGGGAGGGATGGGTGATGGGAGATGGGTGATGGGAGGGAGGGTGTGGGGGAAGGGGGGGGGTGATGGGAGGGGAGGGGTGGTAGGAGAAGGGGAGGGTGGGTGATGGGAGGGAGGGGTGTTGAAGGGGGAGGGGTGGGGAAGGGGAGGGATGGGGGATGGGAGGGAGGGGGTGGGTTGAAGGGGGAGGGGGGGTGAGGGAGGGAGGGTGGGCGAAGGGGAGGATGGGTTGGGAGGAGGGGTGGTGAAGGGTGAGGGTGGGTGAGGAGGGAAGGTGGTTTTGAAGGCGGAGGGGTGGGGGATGGGAGGGAGGGGGTCAGAGGAGGGGGAGGAAAGGGGGGTTGATGGGGAGGGGGGTTTTGATTTGAAGGGGAGGGTGGGAAGAAGGGGGGATGGGTGATGGGAGGGAGGGTGTGTGCAGTGATGGGTGGGTAGGGAGGGGGGGGGGGTGATGGGAGGGAGGGGTGGTTAAGGGGGAGGGGTGGGTGATGGGAGGGAGGGGTGGTTGAAGGGGGTGGGTGATTGGAGGGAGGGGTGGGAGAAGGAAGCTGGGTGTTTCTTGTTACGGTGTGAGCATAAATAATAGAAACTATATTAAAAATTAATTTAGTATACAAAGTCTATTGCAGGCTTTTCCAAGATCACTTACAATTGACCTTCACAGATGCATGTACATGTGTGTGTGTGTGTGTTTGTTTGTTAGACTACAAATGTTACGAGAGAACAACGGAGTGGGTAATGATCGGATGGCTAAGGAGGCGGCAGCTAGAGAGAACCTTCCTCCTCATTTCACCAAGGAGCAAATAGAAGCCAAACTGGCAGAGGTAAATGCTGACCAACGCTCGTCCACAGATGTACTTAGCTGTAGCAAAATCAACAGCAACAAAAAAAAAACAAGTTAATAAAGCTGTCATGGTGATTTGTTAATAGAGCAGTCATGGTGATTTGTTAATAGAGCAGTCATGGTGATTTGTTAATAGAGCAGTCATGGTGATTTGTTAATAGAGCAGTCATGGTGATTTGTTAATAGAGCAGTCATGGTGATTTGTTAATAGAGCAGTCATGGTGATTTGTTAATAGAGCAGTCATGGTGATTTGTTAATAGAGCAGTCATGGTGATTTGTATATAGAGCAATCATGGTGATTTGTTAATAGAGCAGTCATGGTGATTTGTTAATCTTGTGTCCATGTAGAAGCAACGCCACTTGCAAGATTTGGACTCGCAGCGCAAGGAGGAGTTCAAGAACGAGGAGATGTGGTTGGAGCACAGGCGCAGACAGAAGCTGGCAGAGATGAATGAGCAGCAAAGACTGAAGACAGAGGGGGAGTACAAGAAGAAGATGGAGGAGAGACGCAAGCACGAGCGTCTGCCTCAACCAGGCAGCAAGGAGCAGCTGGAGGATGTCTGGGAGCACGATGATGGCATGGCCAAACAGGAGTTTAACCCCAGGACTTTCTTTCATATGCACGGTGAGTGGAGTTAAGACGTCAACTTTTCTTCACTTTTTTAACTGCGAAGTGCAATAGATGACACTCGTCGTTGCCCAGTGAGTCTCGTAGTATATACTTGTACAGCATCCCGTATGAAGAGAAGTGCACTTTGACTGCAACGTGTTAATAATTATAGGCAGACAACTCAGTTTATATATGGTCCATAGTCCTAGTTAGCTAGGCATGCATGCATAGTCCTTGTTAGCTAGGCATGTATGCATAGTCCTAGTTAGCTAGGCATGCATGCATAGTCCTAGTTAGCTAGGCATGCATGCATAGTCCTAGTTAGCTAGGCATGCATGCATAGTCCTAGTTAGCTAGGCATGCATGCATAGTCCTAGTTAGCTAGGCATGCATGCATAGTCCTAGTTAGCTAGGCATGCATGCATAGTCCTAGTTAGCTAGACATGTATAGTCCTAGTTAGCTAGGCATGCATGCATAGTCCTAGTTAGCTAGGCATGCATGCATAGTCCTAGTTAGCTAGGCATGCATGCATAGTCCTAGTTAGCTAGGCATGCATGCATAGTCCTAGTTAGCTAGACATGTATAGTCCTAGTTAGCTAGGCATGCATGCATAGTCCTAGTTAGCTAGGCATGCGTGCATAGTCCTAGTTAGCTAGGCATGCTAGTTAGTAGGAATGCGTGCATAGTCCTAGTTAGCTAGGTCCTAGTTAGCTAGCATGCGTGCATAGTCCTAGTTAGCTAGGCATGCGTGCATAGTCCTAGTACGCTAGGCATGCGTGCAAGTCTAGTTAGATAGCATGCGGCATGTCCTAGGTAGATAGGCATGCGTGCTTATAGTCCTAGTTAGCTAGGGCATGCGTGCATGTCCTGTTAGTAGGCATGCGTGCATTAGTCCCCTAGTTAGCTAGGTATGCGTTGCATAGGCCTGTAGGCTAGGACTGCGTGCATAGTCCTCAGTTAGCTATGGATGCGTCATAGTCCTAGTTAGCTAGGGCATGCGGTATCATAGTCTAGTTAGATAGGCATGCGTGCATAGTCCTAGTAGCAGGCATGGTTTGCAAGTCTAGTTAGCTAGGCATGCGTGCATAGTCCTAGGTAGCTAGGCATGCGTGCATAGTCCTAGTTAGCTAGGCATGCGTGATAGTCCTAGTTAGTAGGCATGCGTGCATAGTCCTAGTTAGCTAGGCATGCGTGCATAGTCCTAGTTAGCTAGCATGCGTGCATAGTCCTAGTTAGCTAGGCATGCTGCCAGTCCTAGTTAGCTAGGCATGCGGGCATAGTCTAGTTAGCTAGGCATTAGTTAGCTAGGCATGCGTGCATAGTCCTAGTTAGCTAGGCATGCGTGCATAGTCCTAGTTAGCTAGGCATGCGTGCATAGTCCTAGTTAGCTAGGCATGCGTGCATAGTCCTAGTTAGCTAGGCATGCGTGCATAGTCCTAGTTAGCTAGGCATGCGTGCATAGTCCTAGTTAGCTAGGCATGCGTGCATAGTCCTAGTTAGCTAGGCATGCATGCATAGTCCTAGTTAGCTAGGCATGTATGCATGTATAAGGATTAGTTTTATTTATGTTGATGTTTCTGTTATTTGTTGTTGTTGTTATTGAAATGTTGTTATGTATGTGACAGACACTAATGGAGATGGTGTGTTGGATGCCATGGAGATAGAAGCTTTGTTCTATGGAGAAGTAAGTTGAGTGTGTGATTCCACTGTACCAGATCAAGTACACTGGGTGTATGTTTTATCGCAGCTTCAGAAGGTCTACAAAGATGACATGGGAGGTATAGAGGCCCAGGAAGACATGGCCCGGATGAGGGAGCATGCTCTTGCTGAGGTAAGGCATACCTACACACCTCTTTCTCTGTCTGGTACCGTATGTTTGTGTGTTTATAGATGGATATCGATCATAACGGAATGATATCGATGGAAGAGTTTGACAGGTACACACATAAAAAGAATTTTGACAACAAGGAGGAATGGAAGCCTGTGGTGGATGAGGACCCCTACTCTGACAAGGACTTTGAGAAGTTTGAAGAAGACTATGATGATGATTATGATTATGAGTATGACGAACATGGAAATGTTGTGGGAATTAAGCCTAGGTAAGTCCGAAGGTGTGAATGAATGGGTGTGGTTAATAATCAACAATTGATGGTGCTGGTCAATGTTGCAGGAAAGGACATGAGAATCAGGAGCAGGCTCAGGGACATAACGAGCAGGGGCACCCCGACTCTCGGGAAGAACAGCATCCTCTTAATGAGCAGGGACAGCATGAGGTGCGAGGAGATGGTGCACAGGCAAGGGGCGTGGCAGAAGAGAATAGAAATCACCAGCAGCAAGTCTTGCATGAACAACAGCAACAGCTTGGACAACAGCAACATGGCGGACAACAGCAGCAACACGGCCAGCAACAGCAGCAACACGGGCAGCAACAGCAGCAACACGGGCAGCAACAGCAGCAACACGGGCAGCAACAGCAGCAGCACGGCCAGCAACAGCAGCAACAGCACGGCCAGCAACAGCAGCAACAGCAACAAGGACAGCAACAGCAACAAGGACAGCAACAGCAGCAAGGACATGAGCAACAACCACAGCAACATGGGCAGCAACAGAATCAGCAATTGCATCAGCAGCAGCAAATTCTGCAGCAGCAACAACAGGCGCGTCATGAGGAGCTGGTGCGTCAGCAGCAGCTGAACAAACAGCAGCAGGCACAAGTCCCTTCACATGAGCAGCAGCAACCTCCAGGAGGAGCACCTAACTCTCTGTAACTGTGTCATCCATCTGCACACGTCTTCATCCCTCCTTTGCATGTCTGATCATGCGTGTGCATGTGTGTATTTGTTTGTACAATGCTTTTTTTACCTTATCTTCAGAATATATTATGATAAATTAGTCATTGGTATAACTATAGTTACCTGTTAAACATTGAATTAGTTCTTTACTGGAAGATAATGTTTTGTTGTGTAGTCAATTTACTGGACGAGTTTCACTTTAGGATTAGCTGCTGAAAGTCACTTTGATCAGATCTGACTAGGAACTGAAAAGTAGCTTGCAATCCTCCCCCCACAGGAATGAAGCTAAGTAAAGAAATTGTGCACCATGAGTCCAGTCTGTCCTAGTGTTAAGTAATTTTCACGTGAGAATTTATCTGTCTATGAAGAATAAGTTAATTGAACCATGACAAATCTGTAAAATATGCTACTGGGTTAGTATCCAATCAGAGAAAGAAACATTGCTGATATAATGTTGAGGAAATATAATAAGAGAAGCCTTCTAGCAGCATATTAGTGAAACTCTTTCAGTAGAAGAAGGAGTGTGTGTAAAATTAAATTATTCACCTTGTTCTTAAAGGCTGGAGTAGTTCCTCTGTACTGTTTTACTAAATGTTCCATTTCTCATCAACAAAACATAATTATTACTACTTTCATTGGCAATATTTTTTTTCAACTAGCTACCTGGCTAATTGGAAATTTTTCTTTCAGCAAATATCTGATATAGCTACACCTTCTAAAGTCACATGGGCTGCAATACAGCTACATTGTGCCAGCTGCTGTAACTATAATAATAATAATGCATAACACTAGTAATACCTGGCAAATAGCCGCTAAGATATTACGTGAAACACTGGCACTAAGATATTACGTGAAACACTGGCACTAAGATATTACGTGAAACACTGGCGCTAAGATATTACGTGAAACACTGGCGTTACTTTCAATGCTTTACTTATCCATAGCACTCAAATGCTAGCACAATGTAAACCTGTTCAAGGACCCCCAAATCTCTTGTTTGCTCCACCAGGTGGACTCAAATGAGGCTGATGTTTCCAGGAGTAGAGAGAGCAAACCAAAAAAATGTGGGGGGGGGGGGGGGGGGGGGGGACCACGATGGTTGAATTAAGCTAAGCCAGGCTAGCATTGATGATGCCTACAGTGGTGGTGTTAGAACACACGGTCAACTGAGGCAGATAGTGGCAGAGAGTAATAGCAACACACTAAGTTGCACATTTGGTGACGGGAAACTTCCTAGTCTAATAATAGTAAATTCATTATCTGACCTGAGTTGGTAAAGCATCATCAGGACCAATGACTGCCAGGCCGAGGATGTGATCAAGCTGAGTTGGAAGCATTGCCAGTAATGACGATTATGTGCACATACATGAAGAATACATGGGCAAGAAAATTAAAGGAAAAAAGCAGAATGATGTTATTAAACCAAGTGGAAGATAACATTCCCAATTTGCAAATCTACATCAAGTGCCTAATGAAAGAGCACATCAAATAAAGGCGCAATCTTTGGAGAGTTAGCTGTACTATAGTAGTCCTAGAAAACTGGAGGCAATTGTCGAGCCGAAAGTGAGACCACTTCCAAAGAGACTGCAGGAAGTGAGCCAAAATGATGTAATGAAGGAGGATGAACTAAATGATCATCAAAAATCAGTGTGGTGGAAACCAGGATGCTATGCTTAAAAAGCCACCAGTCACATGGTCCATGTCCTCAGCCCATACAGGACTCAAATTTCTTGGATATGTTACAATCAAATAGGATCACCAATTTTCTTTTCACAAACTTCTGAAGACTATGTTCATTGAGGTGCCCAAAACGTCGACACTCACAGTTTCTCTTTGTATTCCGTTACAGCTGTATTCATAGTGTCCTGGACTTCTTGTTTATTTTTAAATGTTTTCCATGCTCTACAGCAAATGTTGTGACTGATCTTTCTCACTTCTAACTAATTCCCATCACCTAACATTGTACAGATTCACTTGGATCATCAAAATTCTGACTACAGCTCTTGAGAAGGGTAACATTAATGATTTTCAAGCAACACATAAATTTAATAGAGCTTTCCATTAAGTTCACAATGGAACTGAATTGTAATCAACAGTTATTATTCTTGGACACTATGATTCACCATCATGAAGATGGTAGTCTCTCAGCACCACTGTATACAGGAAACTAACACAGACAGATAAATATTTGTCTTTTGAGTCCCATCCCAATGGAACACAAGAAAGCTGTGGCTACTAGCTACTCTGTTTCATAGAGCAAAGAAGAGCTGTAGCTTCCATCAAGACAGAACCGAAGAGGAAAAACATGTCACTCAAGCTTTGGGGCAAAATGGATATCCACTAATTATTAGACAAAATGCAAGATAGCAATATGGAGGATAGACAACCAGCTGTAACCATGGTAATACCGTACATAAGAAATGTATTTGAGAGCATTGGAAGAATTTGACTGCTCTTAATATAAGGACCTGTTTTAGGCATACAAAAACTTTCAGGCAAATGCTTGTATATCCAAAAACTCTCATCCCAATCACTAAAATAAATGGTGAAGTATATAATAACCAAACAGGACATCCACTATTTCACAGAGTGAAGGAGCATCAAACAGGACATCCACTATTTCACAGAGTGAAGGAGCATCAAACAGGACATCCACTGTTTCACAGAGTGAAGGAGCATCAAACAGCTGGACATCCACTGTTTCACAGAGTGAAGGAGCATCAAACACGACATACACTATTTCACAGAGTGAAGGAGCATCAAACAGCTGGACATCCACTGTTTCACAGAGTGAAGGAGCATCAAACAGGACATCCACTGTTTCACAGAGTGAAGGAGCATCAAACAGCTGGACATCCACTATTTCACAGAGTGAAGGAGCATCAAACAGGACATCCACTGTTTCACAGAGTGAAGGAGCATCAAACAGGACATCCACTGTTTCACAGAGTGAAGGAGCATCAAACAGCTGGACATCCACTGTTTCACAGAGTGAAGGAGCATCAAACAGGACATCCACTGTTTCACAGAGTGAAGGAGTATCAAAGAGCTCTAGCATCATTATTGATGATGTACACCACTGCAGTTGTGGCAGAACATGCTATGAGAGGAAACCATCAAATTGACTGGAGTAATACTCGAGTGATAGGCACTACAGGAACTGATTGCTAAGATTATGAAACATGTTTGTTTTGGTCTGTCGTCAGAGCTTTAGGTGGTCAGAGCATTGTATATTTCACGAAGTGATCCATTCTCCCTATTCATTGATCTGATTGTTCTGACCTACCACGATTCAAGCAAGCAACTCTGGATCAAATTCTGTCAACTCATTATCTAGTTTATATACTATTTAACTGATGATCACCATTGTAGAGTAGTTGAAACGTCTTTTCTATTAAATTATTTTGGACTAGTGATTTTAATTGAAAAGGAAAATATACAACTTATGACTACGAAAACAATCAATTTCTTTTCAGTTGCAATTTATATGAAGATGGAAGTTATGAATCCAGGAATGTTCGCTGAGATGAGGATCTACTGATTATGCGCTGGACAATTACTGAGATGAAGAAGAGTATTATATTAGAGAGAAGACCAGTTTCACTATCCACCAAGATCCCACTTGTTCAGGACTGTCCAGCAAGTGGAGAACTTGAATCTCAGTATTGCCTGATAGAAGAACACTTTACAGCAGAGAATTCAGGTGTAGAAAAAGTCAAGTACCAGAACAAGAACCTGCCTGCCATGGATCAACAGGAAATCTGTATAAGTGTAGAGAGGCCGTAGATCCCTGCTCACACTCCCATAGCCTGAATTCTTAGAGTATTAGCTGTCATGTTAAAGATAGCTCTGATACTTGAAATAACTATAGAATTAGATGTACTCTCTCTTCTTCACAGGCTTTTTTTTTAAACATAGCAACATAGAAAACAATCAAATTCTTTTCAGTTGCAATTAGGGAATGTTCGCTGAGATGAGGATCGAAACTGATTATGCACTGGACAATTACTGACAGAAAAAATGTTTGGTCAATCACCGGAATTGAACCCAGGACAGAATTCTGTATTGTGAGTGTGGCAACTGACTAACTGTAGTCAAACTCATTGAAACTAACTATATTCATTGTATGCATAATTAGCTACCGTGGGTTTTTCACGACTTCCTCTATGAATCATGCAGTGTTGTTGTTTTTTACAGATAATTTTTTTACAACTTTACAGGAGTGCTGGATTCACTACATTTTCTGGTTACGAGGATAAAAGAAAGCTGGGACACGTTTTACCTTAGGTCCTATATGCCGCGCCGCGCAGACTACCGCGCAAACTACTACTGTACCCGATTTAGTATAAATTGTTAATGATACTTAGTGATGTGCTTGAGCACAAATGGCGAGCGAGCCTAAAGACTATACTATTTTTATAGAATGATTTTGACTTCTAACACTGAAGCTACTGAAAATAAGGTCGAGTTTTTAAATTACGCTTATAGCCCGTTACCCGAGCGACCGCGCTTGTCGTTAAGAACTATAAATCGGATACAGTCTGGTATGCTCGTAAGAAAATGTATTAGCGGGGAAAAGTCTGATATCGTTGTTTATGTTTGGGCTATAAAATAGTTATAAACCAAAATCATTAGGTTTGTATTTCGAAAATAAGGTCGAGTTTTTAAATTACGCATACACTGTAAAGGGATTTCAGTACCATAGTGACAACTCGCTGCAACTGTTTGAATTGAAGGAAAACAACAACAACAAAACAATACACGCTATTTAAACGTTTTCTTTGTGATATTCTTTAGCTAAATAGTGGCTGTAAAGCACAATGCTTTGATACAACTGGACATACACCTACACACGACTTACCTTCGCGGTTAGTCTAGTGGACAATGCATTTTCAAGTAAATACGGTTGCGTAAGGCTTATAACCATGCCAAAGAGCGCATTGACTTACCACCGCCATTAACTCGAATAGAAATGAAGTCCCATAAGTTTTCACGTTTTAACTGCACCCGTTAAAGAATTCAAAACGGTAAACAATTCAATTTCTAGGGTGAAACGGGTACTGATCGATAAACAGAGGATTCTGTTTAGTGAAGTTTGGGACGGGGTCGACCACCGAACTAACACAAAAACGCGAGGGTCAAAGTACAAAAATGCCTTACATACGTCCAAACATAAACCAACAAACATCCCCGATTTTCAATTGTGTTACCCTGTAAGTGTCGCTCGCTCGCCAATTATGTATAATTGTTACTTAGGCCTACAGTGGTGATGCTTTGTGCAGCTGAAAAGCGGAGTCGCTGAAAGTGGAGTTTAGCGTTGAAAATATATACTGCGAGTGTATCAGGCCTCTTTAGCTTCTTCTCTTACGGTGACAGAGTTTACATGTACCTATTAATTGCTCGAGCTTTATTGGTGTCTGAGGAGAGTAGAATAGCCAATAGTTAATTATTGTTACGGTCAGAGATTATTTTGTAATAGCTAGGTAGTGTATGGTAGCGCTGAGGGTTTACAATTTTGGTGCTCCATTTTATTCTGTAAAAGAGGCTGAGAAAGAAATTGTGAAGTCACTCATATAATAATTATATTATTGGCATCTCATACCAGTAAAAATCTTTTGTAGCTATTGTGCCATTTCAAAGCCTTTAAAGAAATTTAGTATAGGTTTCCACTACATTAGAACTTCCAAGTTTTTTTATACGTTTTTTCCGCAAAAAAACAATTCAAGAAACTCCAATAGTCAGCGCCACTTTCTAGTTTCGCAGCCTGACACTTTACCTATCGTTACGTTGGAGCAGTATATAAAGGACCTCGCTAGCGAGACTGGATAGCGTCAGGTTCAGTTTACGAGTAATTATTAACATCGTCATGTATTACATTATTATTATACTTTTAACAGGTATTTGAATATTTTGGTCTGTAACAAAAATAATAGCAACATATAACAGCATATCTTTGTGTGTGTGTGTGTGTGTGTGTACGTGTGTGTGTGTCTTGTAAACTATTGGCTCCTATTGGTGGGAGGGGAGGGGGTGGGAGGAAAGGAAAGGTAATTATGCATGGTAGGGGAGGATAGTGTTCTCCTAATTGGGTATCTAGTTTATTATTTTAGATAAACCTATATTTTGTTATTTCTTATCTGTCAATGAGAAATGAACACAGAATAATATGTGTACAAGGAGTAATCGGGTATACAGAGGTTAGTCTCGCTTAGCCAGACCCTTTACCAACCGTAACCGCTACCGGGAAGGAAAGGTTCTGGGAACAAACAATACAACGACTTGTTCAGCAGCACCCCAAAAACGGGTGCTCCAATTATCACATTCCAACGCTTGCGGTAGCCAATGACGTCATGGTGGCAGGTCTACTATTCATGCTCGTACATTTGTTGCTTACCAGGAGTGCTTATAAATCGCCTACGAAAAACAACTTCACCAGTTTAATGAAGTCGCGCCACGTTCTCACCCTCCCGGATGTGATGTTGACTTCACAAAGTATACCGCAAGCTTGCTGGAATGTGATAATTGGAGCACCCTTTTTGGAGTGCTGCTGAACAAGTCGTTGTATTTTATGTTCCCCAGACCCTTTCCTTCCCGCGTAGCGGTTACGGTTGGTAAAGGGATGCCTACGCGAGACTATACGGAGGTATTCTTAGGGTTTCACGCGTGGTGTGGCACGCGACATAGAGAATACCCTGCATCTCTGGCAGTTTGACAAAGACGCGTGAACGGAGGAATTGCGTCACCTGAATACGAGTGAGGCATGGCGAGGAGGCAGCAAAAAGTCCCAGTTGTAGAGGGCAACGTAATCACGGAGTGGCTCTCCAGACTATCCTCGAGGCTTTGAAATTTCAAAATGGTGCGGGAGAGGCGACAGGAACTAGGTGGAAGTGCTATCGAGTACGCACTTTAGAAAAAATAAAAAGAAGGGTCTAGTGTAACCAAACTCTTTACTAAAGCTGGGTATATCAACGAGAGATAACTGTAAAGTTATACTTGAGGATGAGCTCCACTGCTCTTGAGTAAGCTTTCTTTTTGTTTGACCTTACTGAATTTAGTTCGGTGGTGAGTGAGCAAGTGACTGAGGAAGTTGCTGTTGTTGCTTCATCTTTCTATATAAAATCACTTCTTAACAATGTGTACCTTAAAGAATCCTTGTCTTTAGGATTTCCATGGCCATCAGGAAAATAGAAGAACTTGGTAGAAATTTAGCACCAGGCACTGTTGAGACTATATCAGCTGAGCATACCTCATCACATGCGTTTGTGCGACGGGACACAGTCAAGAAGCCACTCCAGGCACCTTACGATGGTCCCTTCAGAGTTGTCAGTAGATCATCCAAGTATTTCACACTACATCTCAATGGAGGGCAACGTAATCACGGAGTGGCTCTCCAGACTATCCTCGAGGCTTTGAAATTTCAAAATGGTGCGGGAGAGGCGACAGGAACTAGGTGGAAGTGCTATCGAGTACGCACTTTAGAAAAAATAAAAAGAAGGGTCTAGTGTAACCAAACTCTTTACTAAAGCTGGGTATATCAACGAGAGATAACTGTAAAGTTATACTTGAGGATGAGCTCCACTGCTCTTGAGTAAGCTTTCTTTTTGTTTGACCTTACTGAATTTAGTTCGGTGGTGAGTGAGCAAGTGACTGAGGAAGTTGCTGTTGTTGCTTCATCTTTCTATATAAAATCACTTCTTAACAATGTGTACCTTAAAGAATCCTTGTCTTTAGGATTTCCATGGCCATCAGGAAAATAGAAGAACTTGGTAGAAATTTAGCACCAGGCACTGTTGAGACTATATCAGCTGAGCATACCTCATCACATGCGTTTGTGCGACGGGACACAGTCAAGAAGCCACTCCAGGCACCTTACGATGGTCCCTTCAGAGTTGTCAGTAGATCATCCAAGTATTTCACACTACATCTCAATGGTTGCAAGGATAATGTCAGCATTGATAGACTGAAACAAGCTTATCTGGATTAGCCCACTTGTAGTGACTAGCCAAGCATTTCCTCACCCTTCCCTGCGAGTCAACTGCTACATACACCTTCCCTGACCTTATCTCCCAACTGACGGTGGAAACTGCCAAGCCACGGTCTACACGTTCTGGACGTCATGTGCACTGGCCAGCCCACTTACGGGATTTCATTCCTCCCTAATTGTTCACTGGAGGGGGAGTGATGTAGCGTCCAAGTGAACTATGAACATTCGTATAAACTCATTCTCATTTTTTTGTGTTTTATAGTTTTATATTCACATTTTGTCATCCCTTAACCACTTGTTCAATTACACATGCTGGTTTTGTGAACGACAATTGTTACTCGAGTTTTACCTAGCCAGTAGTTAGCTAGGTCACTGGGGATCCTTATCAGAACATCCCCATACCGGCAATGCACTTATTTGCTGGCCATGCACTTCATTGCTGGCCATGCCTCAGCTTCACTAGTGCTATATCCTGCAATGGTGTGCTGCTAATACTTATTTATTTATTTAGTTGTTTATTTATTTGTTTGTTTATTTGTTTGTTTGTTTGTTTATTGTTATTACTATTTATAGGACTTCCTGCAGGGAATGACTTTGCTAGCTGACCCTGTAATACTATGACCACCAAGTCTCGCATAGGCAGACCCTTTACCAGTAGCCACGCGGAATACGGTCTGGTAGACTGACATTGAGGAATTTGTTATAGCTTAGTCAGTAAGTGGTTAACAGTGGTTCAATTTAGCTAGTGTGGGTGTACATTGTTATAAGTTTTACGGCGCATGAAATGTTTAGATCAGTGGGCAGAGCTATTTTAAATGTTGCTTATGCAAACTTATGCTGGACATACTACTAGTCTTAAATTTAATGACATTGATGTTGATTTTTGGGCTACCACTATTCAATAGTAGTAAGCTGTCATATGTTTTAAATGTAAGCAAAGCAATAACTTTATCTTGTGGCTAAGCAAAACTTCCGATAGCTTCTAACCACAGATCTCATACAAGTCTTTGACATGCTGTCTGTTGGAGAGTTATTTATAGAAATACAGGCACAAAAGTTTGAGCAGCCTTATGTCACAGGATATCATGTCACCTATTGTTTGTAGTCTCCCCAATTAGTGAGGGGAATTGAACAAATTACTCAATGTCAGTCTACCAGACCCTTTAGTGTGTAACTATTGGTAAATGGTAAAGCTGGGCTATTTATAGCTACCTCTATAAATACCGGTATTCAGGGGACACTGATATAACTATATTAGCTTTGGAATGAAACAGGTATACCTGTATTTCAATACAGCTGTTTCAAATACATGCAGCTGATTTAGTTCCAGTAATTAGAAGCTGGATTGGATACTCTAGCTGCATTCCAGGCAGTAGTTCACTATTAGCACTTGACTGTTTACTAATAGCACTGTAAGTTTAAAATTAACATCTGGCACAGCCAGTTTGGCTTTTCAGCCATGGAGAGAATTGTCGACATGAGTGTTGGTGAGGTTGGGTGTCCTGGTGGGTTTGCAGCGCAGTGTCTACATGGTGGTTCTCAAGCATTGAACATAGCTTGAGGGGTCATTGGTCTTTGAGAGACGAAGTATTCATCGGGAAGATGAAGATAAGTGCCATACACCAATTCAGCAGTTGTACAGCCAAGATCTTGCTGGAGAGACATGCGGATCCCCCAAAGTATGAGTGATAACATGTCTGTAGTGTTCTGGTTATAGAGAGGCCTTCAACACAGACTTTAGATGTCGGTAGAAGTGTTCAACTATTTCGTTTGCGATGGGGTGATACACCATGGTACATATGTGTGTAGTACCAAGCAGTTAGTGAGGACCTTCCACAAGCATGACTGAAACTGTCTTACACGACCTGTAGTCACAGTAGATGGTGCACCAAAAAGGGAAATCCAAATGCGAACGAATGCCTTGGCCACTGTGTCAGCAGAATTAGTGCTGCTTCTGGCCACCGTGTGAAGCGGTCAATGCAGGTGAGTATATACACAGAGCCATGTGAGGGCAGCAACAGTCCAACAAGGTCAACATAAGCATGATTGAACTGTGTATCCGGAGTAGCGAACGTAGCAAGAGTTGCAGTATTGCGCCGGTATACTTTAGCACATTGACATGAGAGGCATGAGTGGGCCCATCATCTGACTTCAGTGTTACAAAATGACTGGTTACCAGCTTTTGGGTTGCTCCTGGGTGAGAGAGGTTGTGGAGGATGTAAAAAATAGCTCGCCTGAATGGTTCTGGGACATATGGTCGCTGCGTACTAGTAGAAACATCGCAGATGATTAACTGACCATCAGACAGTGCGAGTGGAACTTGCTCAAATATGAGGGAGGAGTAGGCAAGCAAGTTATCCAGCTGTGGATCTTTGTCTCTGTGCTATGGCAAGCTCATGTAAGTCTACAACTGAGTCAGAAGTTCCCACATGAAGATCATTCGTATCTGGGGGAGAGAGCATCAGCTGCAGGGTTGGCTGAGTCAGGAATATGTCGGAGATCAGTTGTAAATTGGCTGATGAAGTCAAGGTGATGAATTTGCCGTGGAGAATGACAGTCCAAATGAGATGATAGCGCATATGTAAGGGGTTTGTGGTCCGTTTCGATGTGAAAATCTCTTCCCTCTAAAAAGTAGTGAAAATGCTAGATAGCAAGATAGATGGCCAGCAGTTCCACACTAGTAGGTGCATCAGCTGTCGGGTGTACAAGTAAAGAAGGGCCTCCTTGACATGATTGAAGGCCACTGTGCAGGCATCGGTTCATGGAAAAGAGTATCCATAGGACATTTACTCTGTTACATGAAGTAATGGAGTGGTGTACATTGGAATAAAATGGTGATCTGAGGAACCTTCGGAGTTGTTGCTGAGTTGTAGGCAATTGAAAATCTCACACAGACTGTACATTCTCCGGTAAGGGTCAAATTCCTATGGAGTCAAGGTGGTAACCAAAAATATCCAACTTCAATGCGACTCTTGTCTAAATTTATGAGAATACCGTGTTTGTCTAGTCTGTCTAGCACGAGACGAAGATATTGGAGGTGCTGATCCTGAGAGGCAGTGGCTATGAGTACATCGTCAATGTAGGTATAGACAAAATATAGGCCGCGAAGCACTTCATCCATGAAGTGTTGGAATGTCTGAGCCATGTAACATCAGAACAAAGCTGTCTGAGTTAATCAACCGTGGCAGAGGATATCGTGGCAGGAGCTGGCGGCTCAGACAGGGTGAAGGTGAAGCAACCAAGGCAAGGCAGGCAAGCAAATGCAGGGCAAGCAAGCAAGTGCATTACAAGTAAACTGGCACACGACAGAAATCAAGACCAAAGAAATGATAACTAGGGGTAAGGGGGAAAATAATGGCATCCATTAGGGTGTTTTACAGCTTGAATCCTAAAATCATTGAAATTAGGAATGACGGACGGCAGATCTAGGGTTTTATAGGGGGAGGGATCTTTTCAAGAATAGCTATAAATATACTTGTGGAATAATGTTGGCTGTTGTGTTTCCAACAAGATATTCTATCACACAATAATTAGCATTATAATGTGACTGACCCAAACTGGCATGGTGATCAGGAAGGAAACTATTTGAAACTAAGAACAAAACTAATGACTTTGTCTAGGATAAAGCTAGAGCGCTAAGAGGGAAAACCCTCAGCATTATTTTAAAATGCAATAATTAGCATAAGAAGTCACTATTGTTGAATAACCAAGCTGAGCTTACAACAGTAATGGTTTTGTTCTAATTATAAATATAAATTTTAACTTGTCTCCTTAGGCCATTTTAAACTGGCCTGCTTGCATCTCTGGGATTCTTCAGGATTCAAGGGCTTTGTTATGGGCATGAACATTTAGAATCAGTCCCTATATCAACACATCTGGGACTGATCCATACTACTTTCTGAAGATTTAGGAGCTTGATCTGAGTCTGAAGACTTCATGACATTCTCTGGCTTTAGTATTAACCTTGGCTTGGTCACGTGATTGCGGGTGATTCTAAATGGCAGGTAAACTAATGCATGGGCGTGGCCCTATAGCAGAACTCACCGTAGAGTCTGCATTTTCTCTGTTAAAACAAAAACAAAACGGAACAGAAATCCCAAAAGGTGGCAACGTGATGATTATCTGTTGGTGTTCCTCATCTCTGAGGCATAAAAGTCCAATCTTCGAGATCTCCTGTTGACGGACGGACAGAGTGAACAACAGATTACTATAACCCTCTCGCGCATGCGCACTTCGGGTTAAAATGAGTGGATAGGCAGGTTAAAAATGAAAACAACAACTTGATTTTGGACAATAAGTGAAAGTAATTTACAAGAACAGTTTAACGATTAAAGTAGTTATATTAGATTTATTCTCTTTCTTTCACAGGCCTTTTTTTTTTTTAACAATACAGAGTAGCCACCTGGAATCAAACCCTGGTCACTTGCTTAATGTAGGAGCGCTGCCACTGAGCTGCTACGACAACCAAATTCTGTATTTATACTGCTAAGGGGAACTGCTAAGCAACAGTCTCATTCTCAACAGACCAATGACAAATTCTCTTATTTCAAAGATTCTTTTTATCAATTATTTTACTGTGCTAATTTATCACTTCACAATTTCATTTTCAGCCTTCTTTTACTCATTAGATGTATTTTCTCACTTTTACAGGCTTTTAACAATACAGAATTAACATATTTATTTGTCACGGGAATCTACCAAATGTTCTTGATATCTTTGAGCAACCTTAAATTTTTAATTTTTACACTTTAATATTTTCTTCTTTCAATGTCATCAAAACAAGACACCAAAGTTATCTGCTCCAAACAAAGAAAATTGGTGTGAAGCTAAAACTTGACTAGCTAAACCAATTTCCAGTTAGCACCAATAGTATATACTTGTTTTAATAAGAATTGGTTTTCAGAAGTTCCATTTATTTGCACAACACAGTGGAATACATTTTATTTTTTTTGATAGGTAAAAGTTAATTAATCTAATATTTCAGTTGGCGAGGGAATATGAAACATTGCTGAATCTGAAAGACTGAAGTTCAAGTGTAGTGTAGCTGGAGGGTCCTGGACCTAGTATAGATAGCATGCATTAGGATTATTATATTTTTATCTCAATAAGTACTACCAATTTTGCTCTAGCTGAGCTTATATTGTGTGCTAATGGTAATATCAGTTTTTTATTATTATTAGCTATTTAATCACTACGGGTTTTCATATAGTATGACAATTATGCTATGTATAATTACTAGGTACTCCATTCTTGCAGTCTGGACCAATCAGACAAGTCAGTCAAGGTATGTAAATGTTCATAAATATTTAGAAGTTCCATATTAGAGGGTCAGACTAATTGGCATACTGCAATTCTTTGGACTAATTATAAAAGGTGTACTACTTGTTTGCATAAGTATTTGTTTATTTGAATGCTTTGACGTTTCTTTAAGTTTAGTGAGTCTATAAGAGTTTATTCAGAGTTCTTCTGGTGCTTTTCTGTTCATATATACTTATGTGCTGGTAGTGTGTTTAATAACAAATATTATCTAGAAACAAAGTGAGCAAGCATTATAGATTAGAGTGCCCTAGGCCATAACTGTAATTTCCAACATGTCCTATACTATAGAAATTGAATTTATCCTACATCTATCTCAGTTGGACAGTGTGGGATAGGTACGTTTCTTATAGTGTGGGACATGTAAAACATTTTCAGTTTTAGTCCAGTGTAATTAACACATGCTTGACTCGCAACAACACGTGACTAAATTTGGGTGTACATAGTATTGAAAACGTGTGGGTTTCCAAAGTTTGTCCACTACACTATCAATTTATTGTAGTTTGGCATTGCTGTATTTAGCTAAATTTATAATTGATTCAATGAATTGGTGAGTGAGCTAAGTGGGTGAGACACTATCAGGGTTAACACAATTGAATATTGGGTATATTTGTTTATATATTGAAATGTGTGGACATAGGTATGTCTTTTTATACTTTCACTCTTGCGTTTTGTGCTTGCTTCCCGTGTTCCACTAAATGAAATCCTTTTGTTTATCATTCTTAACATTATCAACCAAGAAAGTTTATTTTGTTTGCCCCCTTGAGAATTAGGTCGTTTCTGATATTTGTGGACACAGTTAGATCTCAAAAACTTACTGGAGTTCATTTTTAGAGGTGGTAGGTAATCTTGATTTATGTGCTGTTTGTCATAATCATTACTATGCATTACACAGAAGTGTTGTTCTTACTAATAGTCAAGTCACAAAAAGAGTACGAGGTAAGTCTTGAGTTGCTGTATCTAATACACCGGTATGTCGGGATGTTGTGTGTTGCAGATATTTCTCAGCTAAATAATAGCTCAAAGAATCTCATTGAACTAGCTAACAACCTTTTAGACTTCCTCCCATTTTTTAAAATAAATCTATGCAAGAATTGAGGGTTAGGCTCATAACTATGTGATAGTTCTTTAGAACTACTCGCTGTTTGTGCTTAAGGTCATTACTAGTTTTAATTATTATTAAAAGCACAATTTTTACATTTCTAGGTCTGTCCCTGCTTCGCAGTCTTAAGCCTAAAGGTGAGCTAGACTGTCTGAATGCTGTATGACCAAACAACCAGCAAGCAAAGATACTGTTGAGGTGTTTTACAGATATGATTAGGGTGTTTTACAGCTATCATTAGGGTGTTTTACAGCTATCATTAGGGTGTTTTACAGCTATCATTAGGGTGTTTTACAGCTATCATTAGGGTGTTTTACAGCTATCATTAGGGTGTTTACCATGTTTTACAACCAGCTATCATTAGGGTGTTTTACAGCTATCATTAGGGTGTTTTACAGCTATCATTAGGGTGTTTTACAGATAGTTATCATTAGGGTGTTTTACAGCTATCATTAGGGTGTTTTACAGCTATCATTAGGGTGTTTTACAGCTATCATTAGGGTGTTTTACAGCATTATCATTAGGGTGTTTTACAGCTATCATTAGGGTGTTTTACAGCTATCATTAGGGTGTTTTACAGTTATCATTAGGGTGTTTTACAGCTATCATTAGGGTGTTTTACAGCTATCATTAGGGTGTTTTACAGCTATCATTAGGGTGTTTTACAGTTATCATTAGGGTGTTTTACAGCTATCATTAGGGTGTTTTACAGCTATCATTAGGGTGTTTTACAGCTATCATTAGGGTGTTTTACAGCTATCATTAGGGTGTTTTACAGCTATCATTAGGGTGCTATCATTAGGGTGTTTTACAGCTATCATTAGGGTGTTTTACAGCTATCATTAGGGTGTTTTACAGCTATCATTAGGGTGTTTTACAGCTATCATTAGGGTGTTTTACAGCTATCATTAGGGTGTTTTACAGCTATCATTAGGGTGTTTTACAGCTATCATTAGGGTGTTTTACAGCTATCATTAGGGTGTTTTACAGCTATCATTAGGGTGTTTTACAGCTATCATTAGGGTGTTTTACAGCTATCATTAGGGTGTTTTACGTTATCATTAGGGTGTTTTACAGCTATCATTAGGGTGTTTTACAGGGTGTTTTAAGTTATCATTAGGGTGTTTTACAGATATCATTAGGGTGTTTACAGCTATCTTAGGTGTTTTACAGCTATCATTAGGGTGTTTACAGCTACATTAGGGTGTTTTACAGCTATCATTAGGGTGGTGTGTTATCATTAGGGTGTTTTACAGCTATCATTATTTAGGGTGTTTTTACAGCTATCATTAGGGTGTTTTACAGCTATCAGTCGGGTGTTTTTACTATCATTAGGGTGTTTTACAGCTATCTATCATTAGGGTACAGCTATCATTACAGCTATCATTAGGGTTTTACAGCTATCATTAGGGTGTTTTACAGTTATCATTAGGGTGTTTTACAGCTATTAGGGTGTTTTACAGTTATCATTAGGGTGTTTTACAGCTATCATTAGGGTGTTTTACAGCTATCATTAGGGTGTTTTACAGCTATCATTAGGGTGTTTTACAGCTATCATTAGGGTGTTTTACAGCTATCATTAGGGTGTTTTACAGCTATCATTAGGGTGTTTTACAGCTATCATTAGGGTGTTTTACAGTTATCATTAGGGTGTTTTACAGCTATCATTAGGGTGTTTTACAGCTATCATTAGGGTGTTTTACAGCTATCATTAGGGTGTTTTACAGCTATCATTAGGGTGTTTTACAGCTATCATTAGGGTGTTTTACAGCTATCATTAGGGTGTTTTACAGCTATCATTAGGGTGTTTTACAGCTATCATTAGGGTGTTTTACAGCTATCATTAGGGTGTTTTACAGCTATCATTAGGGTGTTTTACAGCTATCACATTAGGGTGTTTTACAGCTATCTTTACAGTTATCATTAGGGTGTTTTACAGCTATCACATTAGGGTGTTTTGATAGTCAGATACCATAAGGATTTTTTTATTGGGCAAGTGACTAACCGATTGGTTTTGCATGTATTTTATATACATGCCAAATGTTCATTAGTTGTGAATAAGAGGTAACAAAACAGCATTGTCTACAGTTAGGAAAACTTACTGGAGTTGATCAATTTGAAGCACCAAAAATACAAATTCTCAGCAATTATACATAAAAGCAAGCTGTTTCAAACACCACAAGAACTTTTTACTAGAAGTAGAATAAGTCGAAATGTCATGCAGCTCATATGAATGCAAACAATGTTGGGAACACTAGCTTTTTCTCCAACCATAACCATAAAATTATCTGACCGTAAACACACCCAATAGAATCCACTATTATCAATTAAAGTGTAACTTGCAAGGAGTGAGGCCAAGCTATGAAGCCATAAACAAAAATTGTGTACTTATTTTTCATAGATAGTCAGTCCACTTGTTCATCCTACAACAATGATGATGACACTTTTGAGATCACAAGAAGAGTCCAGTATTGCTGGGCAGATATTTGCCATTTGTGCTACTGATAGCATGTTGCACTACATCTGCAAGACCCAGCCTAAGTGATAGAATATCATCAAAGAACAAGCCACCAAATCTTTGGATAAACTGCTAGATAAGACCTCTGTTTACAATGCTGAAGAACATTCAAGCAGAGCGGGCGGCATATTGAGCACTTCACCTTGAAACTGAGAGAGAAATATTTTCACCACTCTTTGATGCTTGTTATGTGCTGTGCTACTTGCATTTCAGTGATATTTACAAGCATATTATGAGTTGAATTCACACAGTACCCCACAGAATTGTCATGTTGGCACGAAAACTGACATGGCTATTGAGACTACTTTCAAGAGAAATGGGAAAGGGTGAAATGATCTGGTATACACTACTTTCTGCAAGGAAGCAAATAATCGTACATTAAGCGTGCAGAAACTGAAACTTGATGGTGAAGATGATATATGATCACTCTTCCTTTTATGGTTGATTACCCTATAGCTACTTCGGTTTAGGTAATTTTGCTATTAACTTGGCATGTCAGATAAAAATTTCACACTTTAGCATACTAATTAAGGTGACTTGACTGTTATGTTACTCTAGTTTGAAAACATGGTAACTAATTGTTGTTTGCTATGCGAATATTTTAATGCAACATCAGTTTACCACATCAATCAGTTTCAATATCCACTCCCACCTGCAGTTATTAATATACATCCCTCAGATGAATAATCACTAGGAAATCAACTATATTGAATAAAACCATGTTAGACAAAAAATGCCTCATGCTTGCTAAACTGATACAAAATATATTGATATCTAGTCATTTTATAAAGTTGTTTATAATTTAATAAATTTTCACATTGTGTTTTTCTAGGCCTTAATGCTTTATCTCAAGTAAAGTCTTATCATCATTCAGTACCCTTGCCTCGCCAACCACACATGCCCAGGCCTCGCTCACAACCCACGCCCCGGCCTGTTCCCCAACCTCGCCATCGATTAAAAAAATTGGCTAGCGTGTTAAGTTTACCTTTATTGTTGTCTCGGCTTGTAAATTTATCTCATCCTAACGAGCCACCTAAATCCTCATCTCACCAACCAAATGAATCCACACCTTACCCACCACCTGGATTTCTACCTTTCCCACCACCTTTCCCACCACCTGGATTTCTACCTTACCCACCACCTGGATTGCTACCTCACCTATTATCACCTGAACCCTCACCTTATCAACCACCTGGATTGCTGCCTCAGCAACCACCTGAAACCCCACCTTATCAACCACCTGGATTGCTGCCTTACCAACCACCTGAAACCCCACTTTATCAACCACCTGGATTGCTGCCTCAGCAACCACCTGAAACCCCACCTTATCAACCACCTGGATTGCTGCCTCACCAACCCAATGAATCCTCACCTTACCGGCCACCTGGGTCGCTGCCTTACCTACCACCTGGATTTCTGCCTCACCTACCACCTGAATCCTCACCTTTCCAACCACCTGGGTCGCTGCCTCACCTACCACCTGAACCCTCACCTTACCAACCACCTGGATCACAGCCTCAGCAACCACCTGAAACCCCACCTTATCAACCACCTGGATCGCTGCCTCACCAACCCAATGAATCCTCACCTTACCAACCGTCTGGATCTCTGCCTTACCAATCACCATCCTCACTTTACCAATCACCTGGATCGCTACCTCACCAACCCAATGAATCCCCACCATATCAACCACCTGGATCACAGCCTCAGCAACCACCTGAAATCCCATCTTACCAACCACCTAGATCGCTACCTCACCAACCCAATGAATCTCCACCTTACCAACCGCCTGGATTGCTGCCTCACCAACCACCTTCCTCACTCCCCAAACCACCTGGATCCCAGTCTCACTTACCACCTGCATCCCCAACTCGCCAACGACTAGAATCCCTGCTCCGCCTATCATATGAATCCTTAGTGCACACACTTGACAAAGGTATGTAGTAACAATAAACAATGTGATAATAGCAAGTTTTCTCATTCTAATAGCCAGTATTGTTAATTAAAACTTAACCCAACATTTCGACTTCACCGAAGTCTTCTTCAGGGGTCAACTGAGTTCAAACTCTCCGTGGTAATATACACAATGTAAACAGCAAGATTCTGGAGGGTACACTTACTGTTTGTTAAATTGTGGAGGGTGATTTGCATGCAGCATAGGAAGCCAGCATCCTGGAAGCTTTAAACCTATGTCTGTTAAACTTGTTGTCAAGTGTCATCTTAATGCATAGACCGTCCTTGCTCTTCAACTCACGATTCTTACTGGCTCTGTCTACAACTCTTACCTTCCCATTTAATGGGGTGATGCTGCTGCCAAGCATGTTCAACAATGGCTGAAACCTTCTCATTACCCCTCTTACAAGCATCCTGATGTTCTTTCACTCTCTGCTCAAGCCTTCTAGTTGTTTCACCTATGTATACTTCACCACAACTGCAGGGTATACTATACACTATGGATGACTCGGTCATAATAGGGTATAGTATATTTGAGTTTAGAAAGATGTGATCGTAGTGTCTTACCCGACTTAATGCTGTTGTTGGGTAAGACACTAAGATCATATGTTACTAAAGTCAAAGTTACTATACCCATTACCATTGAGTCAGTGCACAGTATATCCTGCAACTATAGATAATAAAGTATATATGGGTGAAACAACTAGAAGGCTTGAGCAGAGAGGGAAAGAACTTCAGGATGCTTGTAAGAGAGGTGATGAGCAAGGTTCAGCCATTGCTTAACATGCTTGGCAGCAGCATCACCCCATTAAATGAGAAGAGGTGTGAGTTGTAGATAGAGCCAATAAGAATCATGAGTTCAAGATCAAGGAAGCCATAAACATACAGATGACCCGACAACAACAACTTTAACAGAGACATAGGTTTAGAGCTTCCAGGATGTTGGCTGTCTATACTGTGTGCAAACCACCCTGCAGGATATAATAAACAGTAAGCGTACCCTCCAGAAATCTTGCTGTTTACATTGTGTTCCTATTTAACCACGGAGAGTTCGACCTCAGTTAACCCCTCAAGAGGACTTCAGCAAGAAGTCGAAACGTCGGGTTAAGTTTTAATTAACAATTGGATTTTAGAACGAAAAAATTGCTATTATTATAATTATATTAGCCGAGAATGACTGAAGCGATAAACAATGTGATAGTGCACTGCAACTTTTATAGTCAAGGTATATTTACTTGAAGTTGACACAAAACTACTTGGCAGTTGTCAACAGTTCTTCCTAACATTTGGGACTGTACTATCACTAGCACAAGACAATTTGATCTTATTTGCAAATAAAAGCTCAACAACGAGGCAACAATAATCTGCATTGTCAAATTTCACTCCTCATCCTTTTGTGATAAACCTTATGATAAAATGCTATTAACTAGGGGTTATTGCATTTCCTATTATAACGGTGAATAGTAAAAATAAGGAATTATTTTATAGAATAAAGAAGTTTTTTAAAGGTAAGAAACAAACATGAATCAGTGATAATTTAGTGGCAGTTTAATTGGGCAGGGTCGGAGAAAAAAGCATAGTTTTCATTTTTCACTGAGGGAAACGAACCCAAGATACTTGCTAGTGTTGAGTGAGTAAATCTAACCTCGTGTGGTGCACTCTGATACTCGTGTGGTGCACTCTGATACTTGTGTGGTGCACTCTGATACTCGTGTGGTGCACTCTGATACTCGTGTGGTGCACTCTAATACTCGTGTGGTGCACTCTGATACTCGTGTGGTGCACTCTGATACTTGTGTGGTGCACTCTGATACTCGTGTGGTGCACTCTGATACTCGTGTGGTGCACTCTGATACTCGTGTGGTGCACTCTGATACTCGTGTGGTGCACTCTGATACTCGTGTGGTGCGAGTGACTTGAAAGTGCACATGTGATGTGCTAGACAACTTTCCAGACATACTGTGCACTAATACATTTTAGATTTTGTACTAGAGCTTTTATTTAATATTGCAGAGTCTAGCAGACAGAAGAGCAAAGGTATGCATAAAAATAAATCAATTAATATATAATATAATTTTAATTGAATTAGAAGGTTTTTAATGTTTAACTTATAGCCAAATAATAGCATACAAGGGTTTGGGGCCGCCACCCACTGAACAGTAGCTGGGTGAGGAGCTGGGTGTGTGGGACTGTACTGTGTAATTGTGGTCAGCTGCTACATTGTCAGCTACCACACTGGCTTCACAGTTTTGGAACTATATATGTGACCGTCGAATGGTTAGGTCTATTATAGTGGGAACGACTTAAGCTACGAAGATAAAACTTGGAGAGCTCAATATCTGGACGCTGACAACTCTGTAAGTGCAAAAAAATTATTTTCGAAGGGTGCCGCGTTGTGCCCGGTTTTCCTGTAGACGGTCACATATTCGGAACTAACTTTAGATACTCATGGTATCATATTTGAGCATGCATTCAAACCTCTTTCTTTTTATGTCATGCTATGTGGGTGGATGGCTATAAAACCACAGTAGTCACTCCTCTCAATTTCAGTTGGTCACCGTCTTTCTTTTTATTGCACCATACCACGTTAGTTTAATATCAGTGTTGTTTTTGTTAAGCGATTCCAGACTTTCTTAGTTTTAATTATTCATACTTGAAAAATATCTTTAGTTTAAGTTTATTCCCCCAAATTCTCACTGAAGATTTAGTTAGTTATACTATCAATTGACTTAGTTTTAGTTAATTTATGTTGTCTCTCGAATTCTTCAATAATGAGACTCCTCAATAGTTTCCTGATTGGCCTAGTGAGAACTATTATTTATTATATTTTTTCTTTTAATAACTATTTCAACATAATAGCACGGTGCGTAAATTTCCCATTAAAATATCTGGAGGATGCCACTGTTCAACTGAATGTTGTCACAAAAAGGTAGTATTATTTTGAAGATATATTATGTATATATGAACAAAGAATAGCTAATAATACAGCCACCGTATCATTACAAAGGTGTAATAGTTCAATGTAGTAATAGTTCAAAGGTGTAATAGTTCAAAGGTGTAATAGTTCAATGTAGTAATAGTTCAAAGGTGTAATAGTTCAAAGGTGTAATAGTTCAATGTAGTAATAGTTCAAAGGTGTAATAGTTCAAAGGTGTAATAGGTGTAATAGTTCAAAGGTGTAATAGTTCAATGTAGTAATAGTTCAAAGGTGTAATAGTTCAATGTTAATATAAAGTTCATAATTAGTTAAATTAAATGATGGAAGTTAACTCTTATCTTGATAAAAATATTATGTTACTAGAAAGTACAGATTCTGGTGAGTATCAAGGTAGAGTATTGGTATTATCTTATTACAATATCTAAAGTCTACTGTTCTTGTCATAGTAGAGCTTCCTTTTGAAACATTAGGAGAATCAGAAGATACAAATTCTGGTGAAAATCAAGGTAAATAAATTGATTATGCTTTTAGCCAAGTTCATTTTTCTAATCTGCTGTTCATCTGTTTGTAGAGCTTCCTTTTAAAGTATTAATAGATATGGAAGATGCAGTCTCTAGTGATAATGAAGGTAGCTATAGTAAATGTTTATGTTTTAGTTGAATTAAATTTTCTGATCTGTTTTTTTGGTCTTGATAGATTTTGAACTTTTCAATGAGACAGAAATAACTAGTGATAATGAAGGTATAGTAAATGTTTATGTTTTTAGTAGAATTAATTTTTCTGTTGTTTTTGTCATGTAGATTTTGAAATTTTAAATGACGCAGAAATTACGAATTAGTACATGCTATGTTTAGTACATGCTATGATTAGTGCAGTGCATGTTTCGATAGTCTACTGTTGTTGGGTAGAACTTTCTTTTGAAGTTTTACCTGCATTCACTCACTCACTCACTCTTGCATTCACTCACCCACTCACTCTTGCATTCACTCACCCACTCATTCTTGCATTCACTCACCCACTCATTCTTGCATTCACTCACCCACTCACTCTTGCATTCACTCACTCACTCACTCTTGCATTCACTCACCCACTCACTCTTGCATTCACTCACCCACTCACTCTTGCATTCACTCACTCACTCACTCTTGCATTCACTCACCCACTCACTCTTGCATTCACTCACCCACTCACTCTTGCATTCACTCACCCACTCACTCTTGCATTCACTCACCCACTCACTCTTGCATTCACTCACCCACTCACTCTTGCATTCACTCACCCGCTCACTCTTGCATTCACTCACCCACTCACTCTTGCATTCACTCACCCACTCACTCTTGCATTCACTCACCCACTCACTCTTGCATTCACTCACCCACTCACTCTTGCATTCACTCACCCACTCACTCTTGCATTCACTCACCCACTCACTCTTGCATTCACTCACCCACTCACTCTTGCATTCACTCACCCACTCACTCTTGCATTCACTCACCCACTCACTCTTGCATTCACTCACCACTCACTCTTGCATTCACTCACCCACTCACTCTTGCATTCACTCACCCACTCACTCTTGCATTCACTCATCACTCACTCTTGCATTCACTCACTCTCTTGCATTCACTCACCCACTCACTCTTGCATTCACTCACCCACTCACTCTTGCATTCACTCACCCACTCACTCTTGCATTCACTCACTCACTCACTCTTGCATTCACTCACCCACTCACTCTTGCATTCACTCACCCACTCACTCTTGCATTCACTCACCCACTCACTCTTGCATTCACTCACCACTCACTCTTGCATTCACTCACCCACTCATTCACTCACCCACTCACTCTTGCATTCACTCACCCACTCACTCTTGCATTCACTCACCCACTCACTCACTCTTGCATTCACTCACCCACTCACTCTTGCATTCACTCACCCACTCACTCTTGCATTCACTCACCCACTCACTCTTGCATTCACTCACCCACTCACTCTTGCATTCACTCACCCACTCACTCTTTCATTCACTCACCCACTCACTCTTGCATTCACTCACCCACTCACTCTTGCATTCACTCACCCACTCACTCTTGCATTCACTCACCCACTCACTCTTGCATTCACTCACCCGCTCACTCAAGGGTTTATCCAACTCTCTAGAGTACGTTGACCTAGGGGGTCATCATACACTTGTGTGTAATGATCGGAGTCAACCTACACTGGTGTACAATGACTGGGATCGGAGTCAACCTACACTGGTGTACTTTCAGCACAAATGGCAGCTAGTAGCATTATTAAACTGTATCCATTGCTTTATTCATATATTCTATAAGCATTTCCCCCACATAGCTATACAAGTAACCTTGATTATGACTTCTATTGTAATTATAATACTATGTAAATACAGAATTGGAGTGTTTGTTTCTGGCTGTTTGTTGTAGCTCAGTGGCAGAGCGCTTTTGCGTTATGCAAGTGGTCCTGGCTTCGATTCCCGGTGGCAACTAAATATTATATTTAATTCTGTATCGTTTAAGATGCCTGTGAAAGAGAGAGAGAATACATCTATTTTGATGTTGTTTGGGAATAAGTGCATGAACTACTTTCCTAAGAATTATTGAAGAATTTGAGAGGCAACACAAGTTAATCAAAACTACCAAAAACTCACTAAATCTTCAGGGAGCAGTAGGGAAAAAACTAAAACTAAGCCTTCAAGATCTTTCTTTAATGTAACTAAGAAAGCCTGGAATTTCCAAACCAAAACAACACTGATTACTTACTACTGCCATTAATTCTAAAATGAACTCCAGTAGCAAGTATATAAGACCTAGTTGCACGCACCATTCAGATCATATCAGAAACAGTCTAATTCAAAGAGGTAAAGATTGAATCATACAGGTAAGTATAAAAGATTCTGTTTAATGGGGTATGAGATGGGGTCATTCACCATGCAGTATATTGCTGATAACTCTCCTGATCCCAATGGCTAAGCTCGAAGGACAAATTTGTTATTTAGCAATAATTAAGTAACCGATTTGAATAGTGTATAATACCAATATCATTGTTTTGAGGAGAAGAAAGGTCAGTGATTACAGAGAGGATCACTCCATAATGTTGGCTACAAGAACTGCACTTTGTGCCATTTCCGCTGCATAAGAAACAGTGGTGATGAAATGATGATGACTAGTGAAGTGCACAAAATAAGACACATTAACTAGCAAGTGCCCTGCCATTCCACTATATAATTAAGTTAAAAGGCAAGAAAAATACATTTTTTTAATCAGTGAGAGTAGATTGAAATAATTACGAGCCAAATGCTGTACTATGCTAACGTCATACTACACACTATGTGTGAATGTTATGAGGGATAGTTAAAACTATGGGGGTAAAGATTGGTTTTGAGAGAGAAACTCTCCACTATCTATCCCCTTCCCTCCTCTACTAGAGTAGTAGAATTACACTGAACCTGGCATATAATTAATGTTGCACTATTTTGTATTTTGCTATAAGTTTCTTAGTAAATATATTGTAACTATTGAATATATTCTTCATCATGCATCCTTTAGATTTGATAGTAGAGAAGTATGAAAGCCGTGACAAAATTACAGAACGAAGTAAAGGTTTGTATGATCCAATCAAATACTACTATGTTGCTATGGGTTACAGGCCCTACTTTTGTAATGCGAACAATAAAATGTTATCACTATTATTGGTACTCCGTGAAGTTTATTAATTTGTTTCCTTTTCATTAAAATAAAAAATTCAAAAATATTTGCAGTCAATATCATTTATCTTTATTTGTTGACTATTTTTAGGGCAATGGACTACACCATATTCATTATGTCAGCTCATCATCTGTACTTCTCTTTTATTACCTTTAATGTAATTTCACAGGGTGAAAAGAGTCATTACAACCATAACAAAATCCGTAAACTGTCTTGGTAATTAGAGTTGTCAAAAATTTACAAGGCTGTAGAGTTTAACAAACTAGTTATCAACACATTATATGCTAATTACCGATTTCGTTATGGTTGTCAATGGACGCTTTTCAGGCAGTGTTTATACAAATAATTCTACAATTTTGATCATAACAACAATCTTTGACTTCAAATCGTATATGAAACATTAATCTATAGCTTTTCCTATCTTTTGAAATTGTGAGAATTTACATCGTTTAGCATGCTACCACCTCCTGCTAACTAGGATTAATAGCTATAGTCCTCGTGAGTATTTACATCGTTTAGCATGCTACCACCTCCTGCTAACTAGGATTAATAGCTATAGTCCTCGTGAGAATTTACATCGTTTAGCATGCTACCACCTCCTGCTAACTAGGATTAATAGCTATAGTCCTCGTGAGTATTTACATCGTTTAGCATTACCACCTCCTGCTAACTAGGATTAATAGCTATAGTCCTCGTCTGTGTAAATGAATTTGAATAACTTTCAATGGAAGCAGGTGCACTGAGGTTTTGCTTATTGCAAAGCAGTAATCCAGAACTGGCAGGTAAGTATTATTCTTGAATTGAAAGAAAAATTGTACTCAGAATAGAAAAGAACAATCAAATGACTACAACAGACACAGTTTGCTCTATACTGCTATAAATTAGATTATGCAATTGCAAATTTTGAAAAAACCAGAGAGCTATCCACTGATAGAGGCTGCGGAAACCAGAGAGCTATCCACTGATAGAGGCTGCGGAAACCAGAGAGCGATCCACTGATAGAGGCTGCGGAAACCAGAGAGCTATCCACTGATAGAGGCTGCGGAAACCAGAGATCCACTGATAGAGGCTGAGGAAACCAGAGAGCTATCCACTGATAGAGGCTGAGGAAACCAGAGAGCTTTCCACTGATAGAGGCTGAGGACCAGAGAGCTATCCACTGATAGAGGCTGAGGAAACCAGAGAGCTATCCACTGATAGAGGCTGAGGAAACCAGAGAGGTTTCAGAATTCTTGTTTGGAAGACATTGAATGTCTATAGAGAATGAAGATGAAACTAATAAAGTGCATTCAAATCTTGATATAAATTATAAAATGCCAGCTTGCTAGCAATGCCCTCTCATGATTTACAGCATTGCATATGGATTGTGTTACTATGGGTTAGGAGCTCAGGTCCAATGTGCTTGCTACTGGTTTTATTTACAATGTTCAGAAGCATTTCTTACGTATAATTTTAAATTATTCAGTCATTCTTGGCTGAAGAAATCTTTCTCTTTTTTAACAGCCAATATTTTTAATTAACTGAGGTCGAACTCTCCGTGGTGATATAATAACACAAAGTAAACAGCAAGATTTCTGGAGGGCACGCTTACTGTTTATTATATCCTGGAGGGTGATTTGCAAGCAGCATGGACAGCCAGCATCCTGGAAGCCCTAAACCTATGTCTCTGTGTTAAACTTGGTGTTGTCAGGTGTCATCTGTATGTGTAGAGCTTCCTTGATCTTCAACTCACGATTCTTACTGGCTCTGTCTGCCAAGCATGTTCAACAATGGCTGAAACCTTCTCATCACCTCTCTTACAAGCATCCTGATGTTCTTTCACTCTCTGCTCAAGCCTTCTAGTTGTTTCACTTATGTATACTTTACCACAACTGCAGGGTGTACTGTACACTATGGATGCCTGTGGTAATAGGTATAGTATCTTTTACTTCAGTAAGATGTGATCTTAGTGTCTTACCCGACTTAAAAGCTGATTTGATGTCAATGTCTCTACACTCCTGAATGCTCTTCTCTTGTTCAGTATCTGTGTGATCTTTAGAAGGTAACTCTTTAGAGCCTGCCCTAATGGTTGCATTGTCATAACCATTACTTTGAAGTACTTTGTGTAGGTGTTTCTCTTCTTCCTTCAAAGGAGGGTAACTAATATGAGTGAAAATAGAAAGAGAATACCAGTAGCTCTATGTGTCTAACAATGCACAAATAGCTTAATTAATGATGTCACAATTAGAGTTACGTATTTTCTTTACTTGCATCTACTGAGTTCATATTCACCATTGTATATATTCAGCACACTATAGAATTGCATCAGAGGTAGTAAATGGTAAGTAAATAATGTACAGATACAAGGAACATGGAGTCATCCATTGGCCTACACAATTAGAGTCAATTATCATAACATTAATAGAGTGAATTGCAAGTAATACTAGTTTCTATGACGCATCAATTGCAATTAAGTAGAGAATAACATTTAAAGACCACTAATAGCACAAATAGTTGGATTTTGATACACATTTCAAATTTGCATAGAATCGTACACACCTTTACTTTGTTTTCTGTCAAAACGTCTAGAAACTAAATATTGAAAGTATAATAATTATAAATGTTATAAACTTGACTCATTTACTTTAATGCTACAGACTAAAGAAAATATCAGACGTAGTTGCATTAATCATTTATTATGTGAGCAAAGCATTCTATTATTTATTATTATTATTATTAATTTAATAAAATGACAAGAAAAAGTAATTATGACAAATTCTGGCTTTTTTAAACTCAGAGAAGTAGCTATAGTAACACAGTTTACTTTTTAATAGTTAAGTTCTAGTGTTATAGTTTTACTGTTGACTACTCATCTAATTGTGGTAATTTGGGGAGAGATACTGGACTACCCAGTGCTTATTCCAGATTTGGCCTAGGAGAAACCATGGAAATAGAATTGATGAGTATTTCATAGCCCAGAATACCATAGCTAGCACTATGGCTCCAGTATTTATATAGAACTCACTACAATGTATCTTTCATTCCAAGTCTGAATATTACCCATCAGTGAATTAATAGGTAATGGTAAGTACAAATAGAGAAGATTGATAAAGACTGCCCAATTCACCAATGAAACCATTGCAATGCAGAGCAAAATGGATAAATTCATGATGGAGGTAGTTTGTTTTAATTTGATTCAAATTTTAAGAATTTTTATTTGTGTATTTAGAGTTTTGCTAATACAATAAATAGTTTGGCATATAGTTATAATATCTCATTTGTGACTGTTGATAATAGCATACCACTAGGTTAAGTTAATTATGGGGTATACTGCAGTTTTGCATCACTTCTGTTTCGCAGTGGAGTTGTGAATTGATAAAAAGTTAGTATCATTTACTAAACAGTCATTGTCAAGATGCAAACTCAGGTCTACTGGGATCATCAATGTCTCAGTCTTATATGGTCAATGAAAGCTCTTTCATTATAATAGAGGAAATATCATCACTTGAATTTTCTGTAGACTACTTACCTGATGGATCTTGGAGATCCTTTCCTTCTTTAAAGGAAGTCACGTCCCAATTACTTGCACTTTCAGTATCTGTAAAGCCAGCAAAATGATTCATTATTAGCAGGATACATAATTGAATGAATCTGGTAAAATAAACATTATAAGGTTGACTATTAATTTTTATTGGATATCTCTACTACTGCAGAGTTCAGAAGTTAAAGTTGCAAGCTTTACAGGTGAAGGTTCTATTTCTCTCTCTCAAGGTAAGCAACCCAATGACTGTGTCAGAGGATACTCTGGAGGTTACTGAAAAATGCATTAATTTTTTTATTAAAAATTGAGATGATTGAATTAAAGATAGCAATGAACTAATAATTATATATTCCTTGACTCAAAAATTCTTTTTGCATTTCACTATTCTCAAAATCTGAGTTGATCTCAACTAAATTTTCAAACTTGCTTGCTGCTATTTTTATACATACCTTCAGTTGCTTGTTGACTTGGTAAAGATGGATCTAGAAATAATAACATGTCTATGAATATTGGGAGCCCAATTCCCTCATTGAGCTGATAAAAACATTGACTAACCATTACTAGCAATATTATGAATTATCATAATTATTATGGGAAGTGTTTTAAAGTTAAATGTAGAGGTCATGTTTATAATTCAATAGAATCTATGCGATGGGTGATATTGATGGTCACTCCAATACCTAGCTAACCACATTTTAAATATCAGAATTTAGAGTGAGAGTGAGAGTGAGAAAGTAGGTTAGTTGCAAAGGGAGGAAGAAAGGGAGGAAGAGAGAATGAGTGAGGGAGAGGTTGTGAGAAAAGGAGGGAGAAAGGGAGAGAGAGAGAGAGAGTGCGTGAGAGAGTGAGTGAGTTAGCATGGGAGATGCATGGAAGTTGTTTCAAGTTGGGGGTCACCATGTACCACACAGTGTATTCCAGTTGGGGGTCACCATGTACCACACAGTGTATTCCAGTTGGGGGTCACCATGTACCACACAGTGTATTCCAGTTGGGGGTCACCATGTACCACACAGTGTATTCCAGTTGGGGGTCACCATGTACCACACAGTGTATTTAATAACTGAACTGAGTAAAACAGTTTATACACTCATATAAAAATGAGATGGAAATTATATGAAGGAAAAGTAAAAATTACATTTTAAACAATGCAAATTCTGTAGCAGTGTCTGTCGGTTCAATGTTGTCTGCTTTATCTTTATGACCATATTGTAATGGTACCATACAAGTAGTGTTGTTTTAGTTAACTAGAACTAAAACCAAAACCCCTTAGTTTTGTGGTATTTTACTTTTGGTAAGAATAACTAAAACTAAGCTGTAGAGAACATGAAAAAACTAAAACTAATTATTTTAGAAGACAGTAAATTCAATAATAACTAAAACTACCAGTAGAGTGGATGACAAAAACTAAAACTAAGCAATTATATTGTAAACAATTCACCTTGAATTATGTCATTATTAAATGAAAATATAAATTCCCATCAAGTAATTATTCTCTAAATTACATAACAAATACCATACTTTATTAATTATACCCAAGTTTTCACAGAAATATGCCATTTTTGAAGTTCTTTGGAAATCTCATTATTGCAGAAATTGAGAGGCAACATAAATTAACTAAAACTAAGACAATTGATAGTATAACTAACTAAATTTTCTACATGGTATTGAAGAAAAACTAAAAACGAACTAAATCTTCAGGGAGAATTTGGGGAAAAAACCAAAACTAAGCATTCAAGATATTTTTTTAGTATGAATAACTAAAACTAAGAAAGTCTGGAATTGCTAAACCAAAACAACACTGCATACAAGAGCTTTACTTTTATCGGAATAATCAATTCTTCTCTCTTTACCTAGAAGCCATAGAAAACAGATTTTCCTTAAGACAGCGGTAATTACCAACTTTGATCTGTCGTTAGTACTGATGTTGCGATAAGCAGCTTATTTTATTATTTTGTAAATTCATGAGAAAATTAATATTAAGAATTTCAATTACGAAGTATAATAAATGTGCATGCTTTCCCCCCTCCCCCTCCCCCTCACCCCCGCCAATCCATAAATATGGGGGGGAGGGGGGGGGGGGAAGGGGGTCAGTGAGTGAGTTAGAGAGCAAGTGGAAGAGAAAGAATGAGTGAGTGAAAGTGAGAGAGAGAGTGAGTGAGAGAGAGAGTGAGTGAGAGAGTGAGTGAAAGAGAGAGAGAGAGAGTGAGAAAGTGAGTGAGAGAGTGAGCGAGAACGTGAGAGAGAGTAAGTGGGTGAGAGAGAAATTGAGTGAGAGAGTGAGAGAGAGAGTGGGAGAGTGAGACAGAGTGAGAGAGAGTGAGTGAGTGAAAAGTGAGCAAGAGAGTGAGAAAGTAAGTGAGTGAGAAAGAGAGATTGAATGGTAGAGAGAGTGAGTGAGTGATTGAGTGATAGAGTGTGAGAGAGAGAAGAGTGGGAGAGAGTGAGTAAGAGGAGAAAGTGAGTAAGAGAGAGTGAGAGAGAGATTGACAGAGAGAGTGAGTGAAAAAGTGAGCGAGAGAGTGAGAAAGTAAGTGAGTGAGAGAGAGTGAGTGAGAGAGAGAGTGAGAGAGAAGGAGAGAGAGAGTGAGTGAAAAAGTGAGTGGGACAGAGAGTGAGTGAGAGAGTCAGTGAGAAAGTGAAGGAAAGAGTGAGAGAGAGTGGGTGAGTGAGTGAGTGAGAGAACGAGAAAGTGTGTCAATGAGTGAGTGAGTGGGTGAGTAAGAAAGGGAGAGAGAGGTAGAGAGGGAATGAGTGATAGAGTGAGTGGATGACAGATTGAGAGAGTGATAAAGTGATTGTGAAAGATGTACAATGAAAATAAAGTAATTACTGTTTGAAAATGAGTGAAACTAAACTTTGAAAAGGCTTACCATGAAGATGAATAGTTACATATTCTGCAAACAGGTAATATAAAAACATTATATTGCAACAGAAAAAATCATATGCATTTTAATAAATAATTTTATTTGGTATAATTTCAAGAAAATGTAGTTTGATTTGAAATACTGAATATTAGTGTAAATTAATTGAGGTAACAACAACATGAAATGTAGTTTGATTTGAAATACTGAATATTAGTGTAAATTAATTGAGGTAACAACAACATGAAATTATTGCGCCAGTTATACAACGGCCAAATTTCTAATAAATATTTTAAGGCTTGAATATGTGAAAACTGAGATCTCACAGGTCTCGATTGTCCATTAGTAGGTCATTTTCAGCTTGTCTTCATTAAACTTTTTAATAATGAAAGACACTTGAAACTATGACAATGTTGGAAAGGAGACTTGTTTCACAAATTGTCATGATAATATTGTCATTTGCGGCTTTGCTTACCGTGTTAAGATTTAAATCCAGTGTGACCTAGCTTAGCCAGTGGTTGCTGACATCAGCAAATGCAGGTATGTGCAGCTGTTATTCCTTAGCCAGTGGTTGCTGACATCAGCAAATGCAGGTATGTGCAGCTGTTATTCCTTAATAAGCCACAAAGTAGTTAAATATTGAAGGTATAGCAGAATAAATGGTCATTGAAAACTATTATTTTTATCTATTTATCATGATTTATGTATGCTTCAAGTGGAACAGTCAATAGCTAAACTGGCACTTGTGATAATTCTCTTACAACAACTGCTTCTCAAAATAATTCTGAGATAACGTAATTTGATGCAAACTAGTCCTTATAAATAATGTGATAGCAGTGTATGAATTGGTTTTGCACACTAGGTAACTAACAAACAGTATTTCACACATACCTTCACTGTTTAGTCTGCGAGGCACAGGTGGGGGACCTAAGTTATATTATGATGTATTAAGGACCATTTGTGACTAGATAATTATGTTTTGGATATATTTACAGCAGCCACTAATACTTGATTGATAGCAGCCTTAATTGTAGCATAAGTACAAGACAATTACACTGCTAGAAAGTCTTCTTTTGTAACTAACTTCAGTGAGTCAGAGCTTGAGTTTATAACATTCTTATAACCTTTATATAAGTCTGAATGTTATTTGGAAACTGCTAGACTTTGTTCATACTAAAAAGGCTCAAAAATAGTGTTCACATTATATACCTTCACTTTTTTGTCTACGAGGTAGGACTGGTGTACCTATAAAAATGTAATGTATTAACATACACTATAATGTAATAATCAATACATACATTAAAGTATATCTAACTAAATATTGGTGGTTCATCTAAAATGTTCAGAGGAGGATCCAGGAGGAGGAGAGGCGCAAGGGGAACAGGCCCCTCCCACCCTCCTTGTCACTAATGCTGGATCCACTGAATTGTTTGACAAAAAGCATTGATGCAAAATAAAACTTAAGTCTAAATTGTATGAATTGTAACTGAAATTAATGTTAGTACTGAATGTTTCAGACCAAGTTCATTAGCCAAATATCCAGCAGTGAGCCTTTCCCTTATCAACTGAATAATAGCAACAGAGAGAAACATGGACACACAGAGAGAGAACTGAATAGTAGACACATAGCAACAGAGAGAAACATGGACACACAGAGAGAGAACTGAATAGTAGACACATAGCAACAGAGAGAAACATGGACACACAGAGAGAGAACTGAATAATAGACACATAGCAACAGAGAGAAACATGGACACACAGAGAGAGAACTGAATAGTAGACACATAGCAACAGAGAGAAACATGGACACACAGAGAGAGAACTGAATAATAGACACATAGCAACAGAGAAAACCATGGACACACAGAGAGAGAACTGAATAGTAGACACATAGCAACAGAGAGAAACATGGACACACAGAGAGAGAACTGAATAGTAGACACATAGCAACAGAGAGAAACATGGACACACAGAGAGAGAACTGAATAGTAGACACATAGCAACAGAGAGAAACATGGACACACAGAGAGAGAACTGAATAGTAGACACATAGCAACAGAGAGAAACATGGACACACAGAGAGAGAACTGAATAGTAGACACATAGCAACAGAGAGAAACATGGACACACAGAGAGAGAACTGAATAGTAGACACATAGCAACAGAGAGAAACATGGACACACAGAGAGAGAACTGAATAGTAGACACATAGCAACAGAGACAAACATGGACACACAGAGAGAGAACTGAAACAGAGAAAAACATGGACACACAGAGAGAGAACTGAATAATAGACACATAGCAACAGAGAGAAACATGGACACACAGAGAGAGAACTGAATAGTAGACACATAGCAAGAGAGAGAAACATGGACACACAGAGAGAGAACTGAATAGTAGACACATAGCAACAGAGAGAAACATGGACACACAGAGAGAGAACTGAATAATAGACACAGAGCAACAGAGAGAAACATGGATACACAGAGAGAGAACTGAATAGTAGACACATAGCAACAGAGAGAAACATGGACACACAGAGAGAGAACTGAATAGTAGACACATAGCAACAGAGAGAAACATGGACACACAGAGAGAGAACTGAATAGTAGACACATAGCAACAGAGAGAAACATGGACACACAGAGAGAGAACTGAATAGTAGACACATAGCAGCAGAGAGAAACATGGACACACAGAGAGAGAACTGAATAATAGACACATAGCAACAGAGAGAAACATGGACACACAGAGAGAGAACTGAATAGTAGACACATAGCACCAGAGAGAAACATGGACACACAGAGAGAGAACTGAATAATAGACACATAGCAACAGAGAGAAACATGGACACACAGAGAGAGAACTGAATAGTAGACACATAGCAACAGAGAGAAACATGGACACACAGAGAGAGAACTGAATAATAGACACAGAGCAACAGAGAGAAACATGGACACACAGAGAGAGAACTGAATAGTAGACACATAGCAACAGAGAGAAACATGGACACACAGAGAGAGAACTGAATAGTAGACACATAGCAACATAGAGAAACATGGACACACAGAGAGAGAACTGAATAGTAGACACATAGCAACAGAGAGAAACATGGACACACAGAGAAGAGGAGAGAACTGAATAGTAGACACATAGCAACAGAGAGAAACATGGACACACAGAGAGAGAACTGAATAGTAGACACATAGCAACAGAGAGAAACATGGACACAGAGAGAGAGAACTGAATAGTAGACACATAGCAACAGAGAGAAACTTGGACACACAGAGAGTAAAGTGAATAGTAGACACATAGCAACAGAGAGAAACATGGACACACAGAGAGTAAAGTGAATAGTAGACACATAGCAACAGAGAGAAACACGGACACACAGAGAGAGAACTGAATAGTAGACACATAGCAACAGAGAGAAGCATGGACACACAGAGAGAGAACTGAATAGTAGACACATAGCAACAGAGAGAAACTTGGACACACAGAGAGAGAACTGAATAGTAGACACATAGCAACGGAGAATAGCAGAACTGAGATGAAAAATTTCTTGATTGAAATATAATACAAGATTATAGTTTTCATAGCTGCAGAAATGAGCTGTTATCTTTGGCTATAGTATTAACATGATATATAGCACAGAAAAGTGTGGTATTCAGATAAATAGCACTCGTGCAGCAAGAATTTTCACTCCACTTGTGCTATTAATCCCAAATACCATAGTGTTCCATGCTATTATATCTCCAAATAAATATTTAATATATATACTAAAACCACAAAAAATAACTTCACAGTTTATAATGGTCTTTAACTACCACTTTATTGCTGAGTTCTATTCAAACACATTATACTTACCTTTGCTTTTTCGTCTTCTAGGTATAGGTCGGGCCCCTAGCAATAATAACAATGCAGTGTGCATATAATATTCATTACATAGAGAGTGAAAAATACTTGCTGTACAGATTGAAAAATAATATTATAAAACCTTATGATATACATTATAATATTATGAATGAGTGATACCTGAAATGAAATGCTTTAGAAATTAGTTCAGTTGATTAGAAAACGGCCGTACAAGAGAAGGAAGGCAAAAAGCTAGCGATTAATTATAACTAAAAAGCACGTGGGTGGAATCGATGAGTAAAGGTGGGGGTTAGTTTTAAAAAAAAAGGCTAAAGTATGAAATAGAAGACAAAAGCTTCTCAAAGTATGACAGAAAAATCAGAAACAGGAGAGATAGACAAAGTACAAGGGGGTTCCATGACTCAAGAATAAGAGCTGAAGATAGGAGAGGTGGGTAGAAGAAAAGCTAAGATAGTTCAGAAAAAAGAGAGTAGGTGAGAAAAACTTATGTAACCTTGACCAATGGTAGAGAATGATAACTGAGCAAGATAATTTGTGCTACTGCATTCTTACTTTGCAATACGTCAAGCACCGCTATGTGGTGGGGTACTTGCTAGCTTCATATCAATACTACAATTCTCACAACATAGCCCACTCGTGAAACTTAATAGTTAATTCATAATTGTACGTATAATCTATAAAAAATGAATATCAACTAGCATGGATTGAGTATATGGGAAATACGAGTAGTTAATGTGATACTATAAAAACTGTAGAAAACATTGTATGCAATTCTAACATTACCAGGTATGTTTTGGAAAGATAGAATATTCACATAATCTGCAAAATATAATATTAAATCATTTGTATAAATTAACCATCAGTTACTGATTACTTTGAATTTGTTAAAAAATCTTACTATACTAGACTAATGGTATATGAACTATGTGTGAATACAAAAGTTGACTTCTAATTAATTAATCTATAATAATAATCACTGTTTTAACCACAACTTGAGTAAAAGTTAATTATTTACAAGCTTATATACTTTTACTCTGTTGTCTATGAGGAGGTATTGGAGGTAGTTTACGAGGAGTTATTGGAGGTTGTTTATGAGGAGGTATTGGAAGTTTTCTACGAAGAGATATGGGAGGTTGTCTATGAGGAGGTATTAGAGGTAGTTTACGAGGAGTTATTGGAGGTTGTCTATGAGGAGGTATTGGAGGTAGTTTACGAGGAGTTATTGGAGGTCGTCTACGAGGAGTTATTGGAGGTTGTCTACGAGGAGTAATTGGAGGTTGTCTACGAGGAGTTATTGGCGGTAGTTTACGAGGAGTTATTGGAGGTTGTCTATGAGGAGGTATTGGAGGTTGTCTACGAGGAGTAATTGGAGGTTGTCTACGAGGAGTTATTGGCGGTAGTTTACGAGGAGTTATTGGAGGTTGTCTATGAGGAGGTATTGGAGGTAGTTTACGAGGAGTTATTGGAGGTTGTCTACGAGGAGTTATTGGAGGTTGTCTACGAGGAGTAATTGGAGGTTGTCTACGAGGAGTTATTGGCGGTAGTTTACGAGGAGTTATTGGAGGTTGTCTATGAGGAGGTATTGGAGGTAGTTTACGAGGAGTTATTGGAGGTTGTCTACGAGGAGTTATTGGAGGTTGTCTATGGGGAGTTATTGGAGGTTGTCTACGAGGAGGTATTGGAGGTTGTTTACGAGGAGGTAATGGACGTGGACCTGCATTGAAAATGTGTTCATTACCATTGTTCCTACCTAAAACCTTCCAAGACTTCATTTCATATTCTATCATCAGCTGTTTTTTATTACTCATTCTGCTTCATTGTTAATGTCATTATCACCGATTTCGTCTGTCATTGATCTTTTTTTTTTAATTTACTGATTCACCCTATCTTAGTCATTCACAAACATTCATAAAACATAAGACTTTATAAGCTGTTGTCCATAGTGTCCTTGGTGATTTATCATCCTGCTGGGATGTTCAGCTACTTATTAGAGAGTTAGAAGTCCCTCTCTCCTCAGTTGTAAATGACATCAGATTTAACCTAACTGTCATCAAACCGAGTCTATTGTGGGAGGTTTCAGCTACTTTTACATTTACAGCTAGAGTCAGGTAGCTACTAGACCCTATAAAATTTATCATACAAGTGGATTTATGATATTCCACCATCTGCTACACTAACAAGATCACACATGTATTTCAGTCAGTTGGCGTCATGACTGTTATTTATCATTAAGGCCAAATATAACTGAATTAAGAGAATATCAAGGTTGGACAACTTTGGCACAATACTGACAAATAACCTCAAAAGACTTTCTAAGAGATGTTAATCAACTGCTATAATGGAATTAGTACAATATTGTATCAATATGTTATATTTTTATTGCATGCTTTGAGCACAGGCACTGAATGTTCCAATGTCAACTTTAATGGACAAAGTAGTTAAAAAAAACAAACTATTTTAAGCTACTAAAACTATTAGTTGAATAATAACAGGATAGAATATATCTTCATTTCAACATTTTACAGTGCAACTAACATCATATATTATACAATATTTATCATTTCTTTTCTAAAATATCCAACTTGATATTATTTGTACAACTCACTTGTAAATATTTAATACAATTAAGATTGTATCACTTGCTAAACAATTAATGCAATAGCTATTATTCACATGCAACTTACGTAGCTACCTATATAGCTAGAAATTCAGTAAACTAGTTTATATATTATGTTCACAATTTTATATGAATGTATTGCATTTCAATATCTCTATAATCAGATTCCATGCCCATTATAAACTGGGAGAGAAAATATTTTTGTACAAAACAGAACAAAAAAAATACAATCAAACACAAACAACAACAACAATAACAAAATAATAAACCATAAGATGTGTTCTTACCAGGGGAATATGATAATGATGGAATTTTTACATACTCTGCAACACAAAATAGACAAATCTTCAAAATAAAAATGAGCTAAGTTTCAACACTAAAGAATAAAATTCCATTTTAACAGATCTATCTTCTGACTTGATACACACCTCCACTCTGTAGTCTGTGGGGCACAGACAAGTGGATAATCTAGGAACAGTACAGCATACAAAAGATTGTTTGAATAACAACTAAACGTTATAGACTAGTACTGTAACCAATTGATAACAAGCAGCTGTTTCATTAGAACTATTAGTTCTAGAATAATATAATATATTTGTAGATTGAGAGCTAAACATATCAAAACTGTTAATACACATCACACCAGTTATAGACATTGCACACAAACACAAACAAAAAAGACATATGAACAGAATGGAAAGAATTTTACCTGGGAAATCTCTAACCCATGGAACACTCTCATACGCTGAAACATAATAGCATCAAGCTTAAAATCACCCTGTAAACCAATATTAATGTGATATATTTTAAATTTAAATACACTAATTCTTATGTCCACACATCTCTTAATTATATCACTTATTTAATATTACTCACACATACACACACATATATAAATTTACAGGTAACACAAGAGAATGCCCAGATCTCACTTTCAATCATAACAGTGTTGAAAGTAATTATAACAAGATTGAAAATTTAAAACAATTTTTTTTGTACTTGTTCAACATTTTGATTGTTATGTTAGATATTGGTTAGTGACATGAGTGAAACAAAAGGTCTTGAAATTGTCGCTCTCATATTCTTGATTTAGTTCTGACCCAAATGATGGTTATCTGTGGTTTAAAATCACTTATTATTCACCAGTAATAATATGAGCGTATTAACTTCTGTTAACTATTAGAACTAATTTGATTGCTTTTGATAGTTTATTATAATTAGCTCATCAATACAAACACTTGTAACATTATTCCCCATGAATGAAATACATTGGGATATGGGTTTAAAATCACTTATTATTCACCAGTAATAATATGAGCGTATTAACTTCTGTTAACTATTAGAACTAATTTGATTGCTTTTGATAGTTTATTATAATTAGCTCATCAATACAAACACTTGTAACATTATTCCCCATGAATGAAATACATTGGGATATGCACGCAAATCTGACAGCACAAATTAATACTATTCTATTACTCAATCCTGTCTTATCCGGGCACCTTGGGCCCTGAGGGTGCTTGGATATCAGAAATAACCTGTTACTCAGGGAAAATTTCACACCTCCCTCTTTTAAACCAGGATTACTGAAAAAGCAATAGTAAATGCATGTATATATATATTAATTACTTTGACATTTAAACTCGGAAAATAAATTGTTTTGTTTCATGCTACATGCAGCTGCTTCATCATGTCATCAAAGGCTGACTTCAGAAGCACTAAATGCCTCACTAGGATTGACTTTTGGCTCATCCACAACATCTTTGTCCCCAGAACTATCCTCTCCAACATCATTTACATCATCCACTATGTTTGCAACAATCTCATCATCATTTAAAAGTTCTTCCTGTCCAGGTTCATCTACATCTGCCTCCATCCATTCTGTAACAACATTATAAGTTTCCCCAACAAACGCATATCGGACCAATTCTGTATCACATGAAACTGGCTTCACAATCTGCAGTAGAATTGCAGTCAGAAATCTCTTAGCTCAGGTAGCAGCTTATTCCAAGCCTTACGAAATATTGTCAGCTATAGCTTCTTCCCGTGCCGAGGCTATCCAGTACATAACCTGATCCATGTTACAAGCTTTGATTATCTCAGGAGAACAGACTTCTTTTCTGACTCATTCTTCAAAATAATATGTTCGAATAGCTTCCTCATGTGACGACGCTTGCAAGGGTCAAGGACACCTAGATCCATGGGCTGCACGACAGCAGTGGTATTCGGTGGCAGGAACATTACCTTATAATCATACCATCTTCTGACAGTGAAGTTTCAGATAGTGGGTGTGATGGGGCATTGTCCAAGAGTAAAGGTTCTATCTTTTCAATGCCATGCTCACTGCAAAATATTTTAACTGAGGGCACAAAGTGGTGATGGAACCATTCACCAAAAATGTTACAATCCATCCATGATTTGGTTTGAGCATAATATTTCACTGGCAAAATGTTCATGTCCATGTGCTTGAAGCACCACGGCTTTTTACTTTTGTTAATAAAAACAAGAGGCAGTCGAAAATTTCCCGAAGCATTTAAGCAGCCCATAAGTGTGACCCAATCCTTAGGTTTTAAAAAAAAATTTGCAGCCATTGCTATACCTGAAGTATTTAAAGAGCAGGAAGGAGTCATTTGCCACCATAAACCAGTTTCATCGGCATTAAGTATCTGATCCCGGGAATATCCTTCACTCTCAATGACTTGCTTAAGTAGATATATAAAAGGCTCCACAGCTTCCATATCTGATGATAAAATCTCTCCTCTCAACTGGACATTCTTAATACCATGACACAGATTGAACCTTGTAAGCCACCCAGTACTTCCCTTAAAAGATTCAGGATCATGATCTGGATAGAGTTTAGAAAAAAACCATCTAGCTTTATCTTGTAAAAGAATACAGAATCTGATGGCCATTTGATATCTGCTGACCAACCAACTCCACAGGCTTCATCCACTAAATCCAACTTAGGTGAACAAACAATACACCTTTTTATGCTTGAAAATGCTTGAAAATGCTTGAAAATGCTGGTGATTCACTTGAAGAGATGAGCTTCATGAATTTTTTTTGTCTATCTTTTGAGATTTCAGCAACTGTAGACTTGGGTACTCCAAACATTTCTCCGACTAAACGCTGGGGCAAATCCTTTTCAAGAGCTTTCAAGATTTCTAGCTTTTTTCAAGCCTTTGTACAGTTTTTTCCTGCTAGCATCCCACCGCAGGCTGCTCCATTACAGCTCGCAATGTAGCCGTGTACACATTCGCGATCGGTAATATTCGTCAATTTCGAAATCGTACAGTATGAATCTATAAATTGAGTAGCAAACTGGTGCCAGTATAGAGGTGTGCCCGGAATAGAGGTGTCCAGATAAGAGGGGACTGAGTGTATTAGTTCTAAGGTAATTATACCAACAGTATAGTGTACTTAACTATTGGCAAACCTTTGCTTTTTGTTCTGCCAGGCAGAGGTGGAGGACCTAATGCCAATTTGAATAATAAACATTAAATATATTGTGAAATAATAATAAATAAATTGCATATAATACTGTATTTTAATTTCTATAAACACTTGCATTTAGAGTTAGGGTTATCCACACTTACAGAAGACTCATACCTTATTATGAGTGAATATTAATGTGGTATTATAATTACAGTTATAACATTAGAATAAACAGTGTTTGGTGACTGAACTTTAGCTAACTTCATACTCTACTTTGCTAAAAAGCCACGAGAGTCACACACAACATAATAGGCTGTTTGTCATAAGAATCAATAATGGACATAACTTACCACTTCTTGTGTGTCTCCAGGGAATGAGTGGAGGACCTGACAACATCATAAGGGAATGAATGCAATGAGTAGTTATGCTGCATGGGACTACAAGTATGCATGAGCTTATCAACTTATTATTTTATGTGATTTACAAATTTATTCAATTTTTTATATAAATTTGTGTTCTTTATTGCTGTAATCTCTCTGATTGAGAAAATTCTTGTCGATATTAACTCTGCTTTGTAGCTAATAACTAATCTACCAAAATTCAATGAAACCTTTCCTAGATACTATAATACAATATCCTAATGTAAACTCGTCATTATATAGACATCGATTGCCTTAAGAGTTTAAAGTCAAGTGAACTAAAATGTAGTAGTGCATATTTACATTCTAACAAAAAGTGATATTGCTGTTTGAACTTCAATGAAGTTAATTAGACATGGCAAGCACTACCACACACTGTTTCTCCCTCAGATGCACATGGCTTCATAGTCATAGCACACACTGTTTCTCCCTCAGATGCACATGACTTCATAGTCATAGCACACACTGTTTCTCCCTCAGATGCACATGACTTCATAGTCATAGCACACACTGTTTCTCCCTCAGATGCACATGACTTCATAGTCATAGCACACACTGTTTCTCCCTCAGATGCACATAGCTTCATAGTCATAGCACACACTGTTTCTCCCTCAGATGCACATGGTTTCATAGTCATAGCACACACTGTTTCTCCCTCAGATGCACATGACTTCATAGTCATAGCACACACTGTTTCTCCCTCAGATGCACATGGCTTCATAGTCATAGCACACACTGTTTCTCCCTCAGATGCACATGACTTCATAGTCATAGAAATACAGTTTGACTGTAATGTTGCATTTTAATAATAAATTGAGGCTGTGGTTATATTCCATATAGCTAATCACCTAAAAAAATGAAAAAAATATGATACAACAGATATTAATCAAAATCTATTTCATGAGCGGTAGGACTCCCTACAGTTCAATTTTTTTTTTATTCTTGTACGTAAATAATAAGAAAAAGTTGAAATTCCTATATTGTTTAAATTTTAATTTGGTACTCACTGGGTGTGCCATAAGATAGACTAAAACAGTATTGATCAATTGAGTAGTGGTACAATAATCTATGTATCAAACATTATACTCGTTAACTAATGAAACTGGCAAAGATACAGTATAGTATCTTAGAAACCTTCACTCACTCCTATCCTTAATTTGTAAATTTCAAGCTTTTTCAACATCAAATAGAAGGAAAAATTTAGCTGTGACATGGAATTAAACATTATGGAATAGCAGCTGTGCAAATTTTGCTTTTTTCGACTATGTTTCTGATGTAATCTCACAAAAAATAAAATCATTGAGTTTGCATAGTTTCATATGAAAAAGGTAGGATTTTTTAACATTATAGTCTACACTTTCAAATATTCAATTTATTAGCTAATTAATGGATAGATTATTATAGAATTACCTGCAGTAGTAGTTGTAAATGCTTCTGCAGGTGGTGGAGGTGGACTAGAATGTTCTGCTACAAGTATTTAAAAAGTTTATAATCTTATTGTCAATGACTGTAGCTATAACGTTTAACAAACATAACATAACATAATGTTTCAGTGGCAGTGTCACTATTAGTGTGCTAGCTAAAAGCACGGGTAATAGTACGAGTAACGCCATTGAAAGAGCAGGAGGTGAAGCCCAGTGCTATACCCACGCTATTAGTAGGACAGCTTTTTAAACATTTGCTGTTGTAGCTACACTGTATCGTTCACTCACTATTTCTGTATTTCCGGATTCGCTTCCCCAGGGACTTTGTTGTAGAGCTTCTGTGGTAAAGAATGACATTGCCTCCAACTAGAAACTGCTTGAACTGTACGTTTCCTAGGTTAAGGCTGCACACTTGCCAACTCATCCTACTATTTCACTTAGCTACTGCAGTATTCCACTTATTTCCCACTTAGTTTCCGTCCTTTTTCACTTGGTTACGTGCTATTTCACTTTCCCTGTGCGATTTCAGTTGAACAACGATTTTCCCCATACTATTAAGCATACATATGTATACTTAGGAATGTAGAAGTTATATCAAGGGTTTACGGGTTTTTTACTGGTATAAGTGTATGGAGGGAGGGCCAAGCAGAGTTAGAGACTGGTAATCTAGTGATAATTAAGAGAGTTGCTGATTTCATATCAAAGTTAACATTCAATGTGTAAAAGACCAGCTAATTGTAGGCTGCTTGTACTGGGAGGAAAACATGTCCCAACAGTTACAGTTTTTGCAGTGGAGGTCACTAATGCCAACTGCAAAAGTTGAACTCGTTCCCATTCCGCTACTTTCAACAAAAAAAAGGATATACATATGTGACAGGTTTTTGGAAAATCAGCCTAAACGTGGCAAACAATTTTTTTTCAGTATAATTGGTGTTCAGGCCAGCGGAGCTGCCTCTTCAAGTCTTCTTCCCTGATGTGAAGAAACAGCCATTAAACAACTATTATTGGCCACCAAGAGGCTGGGTGACTGGCCAGAGTATTACCATTTCTATTTGAGTTAGTGGCCATATCACTCTGACCAGTGTAATAACTGGTTTATTCTACCCTAGATATCTTCACTGCTGTAGTTAGTAGGTAACTCACAGGTAAAGTTGGTTGTTGGGGCTACACACACCCCTAGCTAATATTTTAACGCAGTACAGCATGAAATAACAACATGTGAAATATCATGAGTTATGTCTTGGTCATGTACCTAAAGGTATCATTGTGAAGATATCTAGGGTGGAACAAAGAGTACTTATTACATGAGTCAGAGTGTGATATGGCATAACATTTTAAGAGCAGGCTAATTTATGTTGAGGAGCCTGAGGCCAGTGAAAATAATGCCTTGAGAGTGAAATATCTGGCCATATCACTTGACCAGGGTGTTATAAGTGACATATTCTATGCTAGATATCCTCACTGCAGTAGTTTGGTATAGGAGTGGTGGTAGCTCATGGCATAAATTTGGCTATAGAACTCTCAGGGGCTCCTCACACACCCAGCTTATATTTTAGCAGCTGCTCCAACCAGGTTGGTTAGGCTTCACTAGAGGAAAATAGTTGTAAAAACCCAGAAACTGATAAGCTAGGCCAGTTGCTATGTAACTAGTGGTGCGCTCGAATAGCGCAAATGCATGGCGAGCGAGTAAATATATGAGTATAGGTAAAGATGATTTGTGAAGGAAATCGCTAAATAATAGCAATGATTAGGCATGAAGAGTTAACAATAACAGAATTACTTGAATAAACTTCAAAAGCAGTGGCAAAGAAGCGCAGCTTGACAAAGACTTCACAATTGTTTCAAGAAGAGAGTAGCTATTAACGTTTTGGTTGAAACAAAGTTGCGTAAGGCAGTGCAGCAGGATTCTCCGTGCTAGTTAATTGAAAAATACTGGAACTGTGAACGCTTTACCTAACTTACGTAATTAGAAGCGCGGGCGAAATTTTTTGACGTACGCATACATACCTACATATAATATATAATATATCTGAAATCTCAATTGAACACGACTGAGAGTCAGCTTCGCTCGCTTCGCTCGCTCGCTGAACTACATCATAGAGTAATGAGCCATACAACACAGCCTAGATAACACCATGTGATAACCTGAGTTACATCACAGTCCATAATATCATTGTGAAGATATCTAGCATGGAATAAATATATACATATAACTTTTAGCTGGATGCAATAAAGAGATGGCAATATCTTTAAATTCCACAGCAGTTCAATCTATATAAAGTGGTATGCTTGAGCACAAATGGCGAGGGAGCCTTCCCAGTAGGTTACATAAACTACAGTATTGTTGTACGAATAATTTTAACTTTTAGCATGCCAGCTTCGAAAAATGGTCAAGTTTTGAAATTGGGTGTATTAGGGTATAGGGGTTTCAATACAATAATAATCACTCCACTTGCTGCAACTATTCAACTTAAACACAACAACAACAAAAAAACAACAACAAACAAACGAAACAACAGGCATTTCAAAGAAATTACTGCACAGGTTTGACCTAAGACATGCTTACTATAAAGGCAGCTAATAATATTTATTTGTGTTAGTTTAACGTTCACTTTGTGCTATTCTTCAGCAAAGAAGTCATTGCAATATAACACTTCACACACACTTGCTTATGGACATTAAAAAGACTTAACTTTGTGGTTAGACTATTGGGCAATGGGTTTCAAGTAAAAATAAGACTGTTGTGCATGGAGTATAACTATGGCATTAACTTACCACCACCACTAATTAACCATCAGATGTATGTGTGAGAGAGTTTATAGTAGTAGTCCTGTCTTTATGACTGATAGTCTGTATGTCTGTCTGTCTATCACCTCTGATTTTGGAGAATACTGACAATTTGATTTAGGTATGCGCTTTCTCAGGACGAAGATTACAGACCATTTATTGTGCTTTTTTTTTTTATTTCGAGCTTACCAGCGTTTATACTAGGGCAGGTCATAATCACATGAGCAAATAATTTCTTGCAGCCAGCGGTGTAGTTCGATTTATGCCCAGGGAAGTTACCAGAGTTGGTGGAAGAAGTGAAGTTTCAAGTTGAAAATGCATATGGTGAGTGTTTCTGGCTAGTTTAGCTTCTTCTCTTATGAAAACAGCGTTCCATGTACCATTTTCATGTACCATTTTCATTGGTCGAGCTATTTTGATGTAACTAAGGAATTGCTTGTTCTTTTGGAAGGAGATTACATTGTAAAAGCTAGGTAGTGTTTAATAGCGCTGAAAGTTCCCACATTTGGTGCTTCATTCAAATAGAAAATGAACTCCGGTACGACGACGTTGAGTGTATTCATCAATTATTCGTGCGCTTAAATGGTTGGAAAAACACCGACATTACCTGTATGGGTAAAGTGTCTTTTCACTCAGGCGAATGCGAACAATTGTATTAAAAAGCTGGTGGAATAGACGTGGGGAGGGGGCATATCTTTCAAAAAAGGACAGGCCAAAGTACTAGGCAAAATGCTATTACTTGTAATTAAAAAGCCGAGGAATTGGGGAGGTAACGCTGGGTAGGTTTAAAAAGGAAGGCTGAAAGTACGGAAGAGAAGGAAAAGCGACGAGCGATTAATTGTAACTAAAAAGCGGGTGGAATCGATGAGTAAAGGCTGCGTTAGTTAAAAAAATGTAATAATTTGCAAAACAAGTCACTATTAAATTGCCCGCTTTAAACAATAATAGATTTGTTCTATGTATGAATATAAATTTTAACTTATCTAGCTAGGGAATTTTAAATTGGCCTGCTTGCATCTCTGGGATTCTTCAGGCATTTCAAGGGCTTTTTGTGAACATGTAAGTTTAGAACCAGCCTTTATACACACCTGGTCCACTTTCTAAAGTTGTGTTAAAGCTTGATACTCAGCACTATGGTTTTTATGACGTTCTGAGCAGTGTTGTTTTGGTTTAGGGATTCCAGACTTTCTTAGTTTTAGTTATTCATACTAAAAAATTGTCTTGAATGCTTAGTTTTAGTTTTTTTCCCAAATTCTCCCTGAAGATTTAGTTTGTTTTTAGCATTTCTTCAATATCATGTAGAAGATTTAGTTAGTTATTCTATCAATTGACTTAGTTTTGGTTAATTTAGATTGTGTCTCAAATTCTTGAATAACGAGACTCCTTAAAGAAGTAGTACTGGTAGTTTTCCAAACAATTTCAAAAGTCGCATATTTCTATGAAATCTTAGGGATTTTAAATAAAGTATGATATATTTTATATAGTTTAGAGAATAATTACTTGATAGCAATGTATACCTTTATTTAATAATGATATAAATTCAAGGTGAATTGTTTACAATAAAAATTGCTTAATTTTATTTTTTGTCATCCACTCTACTGGTAGTTTTAGTTATTATCAAATTCACTGTATTCTAAAATATTTAGTTTTAGTTTTTTCATGTTCTCTACAGCTTAGTTTTAGTTATTCTTACCAAAGTAAAATACCCCAAAACTAAGGGGTTTTGGTTTTAGTTTTACTAAAACAACACTATAGTTCTGAGGACTTCATGGCATTATCTGGCTTTAGTATTAACCTTGTCTTGGTAGAAAAGATAGCCACAGGAACATTTAGATTTTCTGACATGCACGCTACAGGAACACTTTGGCACATTTATTGGAGATCTGGCATACTTAAGTTAATGGAAGAAGCACATCTCTGGAAGCATGTTTTGTGTTAGGTTGAAAACTGTGGTATTAAGGATTAACATCATTCATGCCTCAGAAATTGTACTAGGCTGTCTTAAAAATTTCGCACCATTTGTGCTATTAATTTTATAATCAAACTTGACCAAATATAACCATATAAAAATTCAAAAATTAAAGCATTAGGAGGCAATTGGATCAGATTAGTTTCTGAGTGTAGTAGTCTATTATAGTCTGCTCATACTATTGCAAAGTGAAATGCTGTATCAGTTGTTTTATTTTACATTCAAACTATAATCAAGTGATGAAATTTTATTTAACATCGTAGATAATGTTTCACAATTACATTACAAAGTAAACGTGGGACCAGTGAATTACCTTTATACGTGAATCCTGGAGCATGCCTTCCCATCACCTCTGCTATAATATTTTACATTACCATGATTAACTTGACATAATTATAATTGTAACTTGGCTGTTCTGGCTCAAAATTTTGTTATTAAAAATTTGGTGATACTGTTAAGAAGCTTAATGCTTGTAATTATTCTACTAACCGGTAAAAAGTATAAATATGAAATAGTACATTTTAGGAGAAAGATGAAGCATCATTTAAGTTGTCACTACCGAAGCAAGGAATAACTAATATTACGCTTACTAAACGCTAAACTAACTATTAGGCTCAAACTTTACGCACCACGGTCAAACGCTGACCTGTGAATTATAATTCACCACAATAGCTTATAGTTGATACATGCTGTATATAGCAAACAGTACCCGGGAAATTGAGGCAAGAAAGTATTTCTGTATTTGTAAGTTAAACGGCTACATATTATTGGCGAGCGAGCGAAGCGAGCGAGCAACTCTAAGATGTAGTCTATGGAAATCCTGAATACGTCGTCCCGCGCATACGTGGTCCCGCGCATACGTCGTCGTCGTCGTCGTTTAAATTTTTTTTTTTTTAAACTGAATACGTGGTCGTTTAAACGCGCGCGCGCATTCCAGAACTTCGCTCGCTCGCCCAACCAATACTACACAAGCATTTTCTAGTCTATGGAAATCCTGAATACGTGGTCCCGCGCATACGTCGTCGTCGTCGTTTAATCTATGGAAATCCTGAATACGTGGTCCCGCGCATTCGTCGTCGTCGTTTAAACGCGAATGACGCAAATATGCGTCAATTAAGAAAAATAAAGGCAAAGCAAGAAATGGTACAAAACTAAATAAAAATAAAATAAAAATAAATAAAAATAAAAATAAAAGGGGCTACACCACCCCATCTCGGGAAGGAGGGAGGGTGGGGAACCGGTGGAGCCATAACGTAGAGTTCCCACGCCAAAGTGAAATGGCTAGGCTGTGAAAGAGGTGCCTGGTGGTGGAGTGAAGATCTATACCATAGCCACGGTCAGAAATAGCTCTAGAAATGTCTTTGACAATGGTTATGGTGTCATGAGCCAGGCCGCCCAGAGTCTCTGCAACTACAGGGATGCACTCAATGCCAGCTGAGCGACATGAAGGGAGGTTGGAGGCCAGTTTCCGCTGGACTCCCACTTGGAGGGCATGACCTGGGGTGAACGCAGCCTCAGCGACTAGCTGCTCCTGGAGAGGGCTGATTACGTGGATGTCGAGGGCCGCAGGTCGACCAGAGGTCCAATGAGGGAGGTAGACGTCAGCTGGACGGGTCTGGGAGCTGGCGACTAAGCCAAGGACTTCCTTTGTAGGTCCGAGGGCGGCGCTCTGTGCAGCGGAGAATATGACATCACGAACAGAGTTGTGACGAGTAATCCTGTCACCACTACCACCACACCCGACCTGATGGTCGCCAAAGATGTCAGCAGAGCACTGGCATTCGGGGCAGGAGAATGGGATGCTGTGAAGAGGGACACCAAGCCAATAACTTATACAACATCGAAATTCACGATCATGCAGATGGAGGCCCAAGGAGGTGGAGGGCATCACATTAAGCCAATCTCCAGCGTGAGGAAGGCTAGAGGAGCGCGCTAGAGCACGCGAGCGGGTAGTGGGAGCAGAAACCAGCAGCTGTTGGAAAGTAGCTTCATCAATGGCGAGAGAGAGGGTCCTCTGATGGAGGGGAACATCTATGTCACAAGGTACCCGCCAGTCAGAGCGAGCGGCAGCAGAAGCTAAGGCTGGTACTACCGATTCCGGGAGGATGCCGGGACTTGGGGTAAGGCCAAGGATCTGTTCAACCAGTGGCCCAGCCTGGGAGCAAGAGGCGAGGAAAGCAGCTGGAGCATGGAGAGAGGCACAGCGCAAGTTGAGGCCACCACGGCTACTTGGAAGAGTTGCCTTGAGCCAGGACCAGTCAGACATGGGTCCCCCGAGGATGGACTCTAGGGTTTTGCGAATGGCAAGGTCAAAAGACGCAGTGGAGTTATGGAGGTGACTAGGGGGGCAGGCTCGCAAAATAAAGGATATCTTTGGGAGGGCTAAGCAGGAACGGAGAAGAGTGCACTCGAGCTGAGCGTCCTTTAAGTCACTCAGAGCATGAAGGGAGGCTTTAACCTTCTGGATCCTGTTGAGAAAGACCTCATCACAGAAGTCAGGGGGTCCGACTGGGCAGCCAAGGAGGGAAAAGCCGCGCCGGGTGATTGGGATATCAGGAGGTAAGGTTGAATGGCACAAGTCTGCCTCCTCTGGGACGAATACGAGTGATTTGCTCCGGTTCAGGAACAGGCCTAGAGAGGGGCCTTCCCGCTCGACGAAAGCGAGGGCAGAGGCAAGAGCGTCCGGGGAACCCATCAAAGTGCCATCGTCGAGGTACCACACATTCAGTCTAAGGGTAGGTACTTCTGAATGTAGCTTCTCAATCAAGGAATGGAGAGTGAGGGCGAAGCCTAAAGGACCCAGGGGATCTCCTTGTTGTACTCCACAGCAGCTGCGGATAGAGTACTCGTCGAGGTTGAGCAGGGGCTGGCAGGAGTAGCAAGACTCCATCCAAGCAGATAAGTTAGGGATGCGGTTCCGAAATTCCCTGAACATGGCCTCCCGGTTGATGCAATTGAAGGCGTTGGAAAAGTCCAGGAAGAGGCCCCAAGGTTTGTTGGACGTGGAAGAGAGCAAGTGGGAGGTGGCGTGGATTATTGCTTCACAGCCACCCCTGACCCCAACCCCAAGCTGGAGGGGGGTGAGAGTAGAAGTGACCGTACTGCGCGAAGAGTAAGACAAGCACTTGGAGGTGAGCCGGCGAAGCACTTCCCCGACGGCAATGGGGCGGTGGCCTCCACTTTTCTTCCGACAAGCAAGAAGAGTGGCCCCACAAAGGTGGGGGAGAATAGATGTGGGGGCGCGACCTGAAGCGAGGAAGTTAACAAACCGGGAGAGGGAGGAGAGGATCTGGCCAGCACAATCTGGAGAAGGGCACAAAATGGCTTCCCGAAGGTGACTAGGATGAAGACCTGAGGGACCGGCTGCAGAGGCGTTAGGGAAAGATTTCACACTCCGGAGGATGATGGACTCGGGGAGTAAAGTGGGAGAGGGGGGCGGGCCTGGGGGCAAAGTGGGAGGAGGGGCCTGGGGGTGTTTGTTCAGCATCTCTTCTAATATCTCGGGGCCAGGCTGAGCAAGCCCTTCAGAAGTAAGGGCTTTAATAGCTTTGCTGTATAGCCCTTCCTGAGTGGCTTTCCTAGCTCGTCTAATGTTGAGAGAGGAGGAGGAAGAGGTGGATTTCTTGCCCCGTTTGGCAAGAGAATCCCCGTGCACCACTGCCTCAGCCCATAAGGCGGCCGCCTCACCGTCCGACCATCTCTGCAGGCGGGATTTTACTAGCTTGAGGATCTCTCTCCAGCGAAGTCTGTGCCCAGAAGCAGGGGAAGCCAAAACACACTTTGCCAAGGCAAACAGGCTGGTCCATCTTGAGAGGTCGTCAGGAGTGCTTATGATGGAGGAGAGGCAATTGCTGAGGGTTAGGGCCCATAAGTCTCTAGCACCCTTAGGAACATGCTGGATGGTGGGAATGCGGCACTTGAGGATGGAGGGGAGGTCTGGTAAGGTGGAGGAACTGGGAGGGCTGGGAGGGTTGCACTGTTGGGGTGGGGGAGGACAGACTGCGGGAGACCCATTAGGAGAGGAAGGGGTAGTGGGGACCTTATGAGTGGAGCCAGATGGGGCCTTGGGCGGGTACAAGGTCGGTTGCGCAGAGGAGGAAGGAGTGGTGGTAACACCACCACAGTTATTCCTGCAGTTACCTAAGTCCCCAGGCAAACACCGAAAGCAAGGAGTGCTGTTCCTGACACACAAGCAGCGTAGACACTTTGCCGAGCCGTTGCACCGACAACACCGCGGGTGGAGGCGGTTACTCGAAGAGCTCATACCAGCTGAGCCGTTCATTCAGAGTGCCACACAAGTCCCAAGAGTAATTGTACGTTTAAACTGAATACGTGGTCGTTTAAACGCGCGCGCGCATTCCAGAACTTCGCTCGCTCGCCCAACCATTGCTACACGGTTCACCCGTGTTTTGAGCTCAAGGTACTGGTAACTATGTAGCTATGTAGCTACTGCACTACTTAGGATGTGGTACTTTCAGAGAATTTTAAGTTCATGAATTTTCGGCTATGGGTGAGCCTTCTAGTGAATTTCCACAACTAAAAAGAAATGAAGTAAAGCCAACTGTATATAGTCAGCTAAAATAAAGGACAAAGACTGTTGTGAATGGCGCCCCTGGCCTCATCAGGGGTTCTTTTTTCCGAGTGTCCTCCTCGGCCTCGTCGGCCACTCGGAAAAAAGCTTGTGTTATTTGCTTCTATCAATACATACACATACACATGTAACTTTATTCTGTGTCTCTTTCCCTGTCTTATCCTTATCTTCTTCCCCACGTTACCTGACTCTCAGGACTTATTTACTTTATTTCATTTCTAGAGTTACATATGTGTGCTTATTACTCAATCACTTGTCTGTGCAAAAATTGTCACTTCATTCATTTTGTTAACACCTCATTCAAGGGCTGCACCCCATTCACAACAGTCTTTGTCCTTTATTTTAGCTGACTATTATACAGTTGGCTTTACTTCATTTCTTTTTAGTTGTGGAAATTCACTAGAAGGCTCACCCATAGCCGAAAATTCATGAACTTAAAATTCTCTGAAAGTACCACATCCTAAGTAGTTCAGTAGCTACATAGCTACATAGTTACCACTCTCTAATGAGTTCGCGATATATATATATTTAGGTCTAGAAATTGTTTTTGTTCTTGCGTGGGCGGACGTGTGTACCCTTTCTCCTACGCGCTTGCGCGGCCGGGTAACCTTCTTAGCAACATTTTGTTTGTTTACCCGCCGTACGAAGTAGCGATGCCCAGTAGACAAAACGTTAGAAACGCTCGGTCAAGAGATTTGAGGGCGTTAGAAACTCCTGAAGAAAAATTAGTAAGGAGAGCGATAAGAAATGAAAAAGACAGGGCAAGGAGGAGGAGAGCTAAAACGAAACAGAAAACAGGTAGCAAAGTAAAGAATCTGACAGTATTTTGTAGCCACACCAAGCATGCATGGAATAGCTGCAATTACAGGGAACATGCATCGCTCGCTTCGCTATTTTGTGCTATTAGAGCACATCACTAGTAATAATTTACGAGCGAACAGAGCGAGCGAGACACTATCAGTTTACACAATTGAAAATCGGGGATGTTTGTTTATTATGTATGGACGTATGTATGTCATTTTGTACTTTGACCCTCCGCATTTTTGTGTTCGCTCCGCGTTCGACCCCGTCCCAATCTTCACTAAACAGAATCATCCGGTTTAGCGACCATTACCCGTATCACCTTAGAAATTGAATTGTTTACGGCTTTGAATTGTTATGCGGGTGCAGTTAAAACTCAAAATCTTATGGGAGCTCCATTTCTATTCGAGTTAGTGGCGGTGGTAAATTAATGTGCTATTTGTCACAGTTATAAGCCCTACTCAACAGTATTTACTTAAAAATGCATTGTCCACTAGACGAACCACGAAGGTAAGTCGTCGTGCGTAGGTATGTTCAGTTGTGTGAAAGTATTGTGCGTTACAACTACTATTAAGAATATCACAAAGAAAATTTTAAATAACGTGATTTGATTTTGCTTCTTTTTCAATTCAAACTGTTGCGGTATGACATTGCAACCCCTTTACCTCATACGTAATTTAAAAACACGACTTTATTTTAATAGCTTGAGTGTTAGTTGTTAAAATCAAATTTAACAATAGTGTAGTTTAAGGCTCGCTCGCCATTTGTGCTCAAGCACACCACTAGTAGGTGAGGACGTAAGCAGGTCGTTTTGTACTTAGACCCTCGCGTTTTTGTGTTTGCGTTGTAATTTACCGCTTCACGTACCACCTCCACTGATCAGAATATTTCCGTTTAGCGATACTAAATCATTCAAGGTGTTTACCCCTCGTATAAGGATGTTGTTTCTGAATGCCACAAAATGCACTTGGGTCTTAACAATTACTGTTAAACTCAACATTGTGCAATAATTCTTTAGAACAGCTTATGTTTTCATGTCGGAAAAGGTTGAACGGTGACTTGAAACCAGTTACCAGACATCAATTTAAAAACTAACTGCTTTTTTAATAGCTTTGAGTGTACTGGTAATTCAGAACACTACAGAAAATGCTAGTACTAATGGAATTGAGTAAGAAAGCAGTTCTGTATTTTTTAGCTAAGTATAATAATTATAATGGTCACATCGACCACTACGTACTTATACTTTAGAAATAGACTTTTGAGTGTTTCGTTTGTGCACAAGCTCGCTTGCCTTTTGTGCTCAAGCACATCAATAGTATGTTTAGACGTACTTATGCAATCTTGTAATTTGACCCCTGCTTGTTTTTTTGTTAGCTGGGTGTTCACCTCCTCCCAAACTTCACTAAACATAATTCTTTGATCATACCAGTTGAACCGCTTTGAACTCTTTTGCAGGTGCAGTTAAAACTCGAAGGCTTTCAACTTCAACAAATGCAGTTATTCAACTCTGTAATAACTTACCAGGGTTCTTCTATTCCTGTTAGTGGCAAGGAAAGTTAATAGTTATTTGTCATAGTAATAAGCCCTATACCAGCCACAAGGTAAGCCTTGTTTATGTATGTTCAGTTAAGTGTGAAACTATTGGTTACAACTACTACTTATCAAATAAACATCACAGAGAAAACGTTTAAATAACACAACTTTGTGTTTTTGTTGTTGTAAAAATCCTTGTTTAAGTTAGCAGAGATGGCTCTCATGCTGGGTTGAATCTAGCTATTACTAACGGTAAAGCTATATTTTTTAAAGGTAGTAAAAGAAAAGATGTGGTTGTGTATAGCTATAGCTAGCAAGCTATAGTATGTCCAAGTTGGGTTGGCACAACCCCAAGCGTGGTAAATGAGGAATGAACATTTAGTACTTAACAAGAAGCAATTAGCGCTCATTAATTCTGTAACTATTGTAAGTAAGAAATTTAGTGAAGTTTATGGGAGTTTTTCAGGCGCTGTACAGCCCATCTCATCTGGTTACAGCTGTATTTATGTTTCTTACGGGCAGATAATGTACAGCTGATGGAAAACTCAAACTGGTGAGGCATTCTTCTATAAAGACAGGATTAAAAGCAGTCGATTCTACATACTGTGTCCCAAGAAATATTCTGATTTAGTACAGCACTGTTAACTTGTAGCTATAGTTATTAGACTTTCTTGTTGAATAAAATTATCAATTGTTTCATTTATTTATAATATATATATATAGCTATATATGAAAATTGATGA